>Ga0105049_10001217_pt1 | contig 30237 bp, 30 predicted proteins | sample MAT06_FD_78087 | JGI IMG/M metagenome (GOLD analysis project Ga0105049, IMG submission 78087) | Freshwater microbial communities from Lake Fryxell liftoff mats and glacier meltwater in Antarctica - MAT-06 | ecosystem: Environmental > Aquatic > Freshwater > Ice > Liftoff microbial mat | place... | reverse complement strand
GCTTGCTCAGCCGCGCGGTCACCGATCCACAGCATCCCGCTGGAACGCCTGCACGGACGCCGTCGGCATCGCTCCGCCTTGAAGGCTGCGCTCATGCCGTCGCCGACCGTCCCGGCAAAGCGCGCTCCTGGAACACCCGCGCGCAAACCACTCCGCGCTGACGCGCTGCGCCTCGCGATGCTCGTTGCGGCCACGGCTCGCGCTCTCCGTTTCGCTGCGCTGCACTCCGATCGCGAACCGCCCGGCCTGCGCTTCGCTCCGGGCCGTTGCGCGCCGCCTCGCCCGGCGCGCGAACCAAAACCAGCCGCTAAGAAAAAAGCTCATGCCGTCCACGATGTCAGTGGCCGGTTATGAAGTGGCCACTGACACCACGACGCGCTCGTTCAACTCGCCTTCAAAAGTGCTTCGACGACCTCGACAATCTTGTCCTGCTGACGGCGTGGGAGTTTTTGCACCTGCTCGAAAACGGTGCGGACCTTGCCGCCGGGGGCGGCGGCGAACTGACAGAAGGGGTCAGGCTTAGTTGTTTGCTGTAGTTGTTACCGATTTTTTCTGGTCGTGAAATTTGCCGAATTGAAAGATAGCAAAGTAAGTGTCGTTGCGGGTGCCTCGGGCGAGTGGCACGGGATTTTAACGGATCGGCCGCGTGAAAAAACCGGAAAATGCTTGCCGGTCATGAAATCGTACGTATCTTATCAAAGATGACGTTCGACTGAGATGCAGCTAAGAGCGCAAGTAACGAGGCTATGCACGGGTTGAGCCTTGGCTCGGCCGCCGCGCTCTGGGCCGGCCCTGTCGTCATCATCCCTTCGAAAAACTCTGGCGAACTGCGGCATCTCGCCATCGGCTTCATCGAGGGGCTCCACTGGACGGTGGTTTATGCTCCCCGGGGCAGTGCCTGCCGTCTGATCTCCGCCCGCCGCTCGCGCGACAATGAAAAAGAACTCTTCCAAAAACTTCACCGTTAGCACGGTTACCAATTCGGCCAATCTTGAGGCTCGCTTTGAGGCGGGCGAAGATGTGCTCGACTATTTTGACCTGACCCAAGCCAAGCTCACCCATGGCGGCGCTCGCCCCGGGGCCGGGCGCAAGGCTTCGGGCAAGCTGCGCAAGACCGTGAAACTTTCTCCGGCTGCCGTGCGCCGTTACCAAGCCTATGCTCGGCGGCATAAACTGGCTGATTTTTCGGCAGCCTTGGAGGCAGCTTCATGCGCCCTTTCATGATTCCCGAAAAGCTGGAAAGCGGTTGCCAGTAAATTGAACTGAAAAAGGGGGTCTGGCTTAGATGTCAGACATTGATAGGATGAACTGTTACCGATTTTTCCCCCATCGCAAAATTTGCCGAATTGAGCGCGTAAGAATTTTTGCGGTCTGGCCGGGCTGGCATCGTAATTCGTAGCTGTTCTGCTAGCCAGGAGAATGCCGCGCTCCTATCGTAACTTACGATGCCATTGAGCGGGTGGCGCGTGGTGGCCCGAAAAATTTGGCCGAAGCGGTTCTGGCTTGCGATGGGGGGATGGATTTTCTCTGCGCCTGATTTCTGTGGTATAAATTTTGGCCTTTTATAAACGCCGTGAAAAAAGGACGGATATCCATGCCAGTTCACGGCCTGTGCAAGACACAGGCCCGGCAAAAGGGCCCGCTCTCTCGTCATAGTGAAACAGCGTTTGCCTGTGTGGTCCGGGTCTAGGGGGTGAATTTTATCGCGTGGGGGCCGGCGTGGTTTGTTCGCGTTTCAGCTCGCGCGACATCAGGCTCATGAGCGCATCGCGCGGCTTTTTGCTGTCATACAGAATGGCGTAAACCTCAGTGAGGATCGGCGCGGTGATGCTTTTTTCCCGGCACAAATCATGAAAGGCCTGCGTGGAGAGATAGCCTTCGACGACCGTTCTTCTCCCGGTCAGTAATTCGCCGACCGTCAGGCCTTCGCCGAGTTTCTGACCAAATTCGCGATTGCGGCTCCATGAACCGTGACAGGTCGCCACCAAGTCGCCGAAGCCACTCAGTCCATAAAAGGTTTCGCGTTTCGTGCCGAGGGACTCACCGACCCGCACCATTTCGGTGAGAGCGCGGGTGATGAGCGCGGCCTTGGCGTTGTCGCCGAGCTTCAATCCATCACTGACGCCGGTGGCGATGGCGTAGATGTTTTTCATGCAGGCGCCGAATTCTGCGCCGGCCAGATCATCGCTCGTATAGAGGCGCAAGGTGGAACCGCTCATGGCGGCCTGTACGCGTTCGACGAATGGCGTGGACCGGGCCACCGCCAACACCATGGCGGCGGGCAAACCGTGGGCGACTTCGCCGGCGTTGGTCGGGCCGGTCAACGTGGCGACATTGATGCCGGGTAATATTTCCGCCAGCACTTCGCTGGGGCGGAGTTGGGTGCCGACTTCCAAGCCTTTCACCAGGCTGATGAGCAGTTGGAGGCTGCGGTGGCTGGGGAGCACCGCACGCATCTGCCGGGTCCAGTCGCGCAACGCATGCGAGGGACTCGCGATCAACGCCACATCGGCCTCGCGCAATCCTGCGAACAAATCCGCGGTGACGATCAGCGAATCAGGTAGTTTCAGGCCTGGGAGGTAATCCCGATTTTCGCGTGTGAGCTGGATACCGACGGCATGTTCGGAGCGGCGGGTGATCAACGTGACCGATTGGCCACGCCGTGCCAGATGGATGGCGATGGCGGTGCCCCAGGCACCGGCTCCGACGATGGCGAATTTTACTGGGGGTAATTGATCCACGTGATCGATCAGGCTTTCAGGAAGCCGGGGATTTTTTCTCCGGTGATCATAGTCTCGAAGCTCTCGCGGGCATTGACCAGCTCGAAGCTGCTGCCCGACACCATCACTTCGGCCGGCATGCCGCGGGTGTTATAGCGGCTGGCCATGGCGTAGCCGTAGGCCCCGGCGCTCATGAAGGCCACCGTCTCTCCCTCGCGGGTATCGGGCAGTACTCGGTCTTTGGCGAAACAATCTCCGCTCTCGCAGATGGGTCCGACGATATCGGCCTTGAGTGCGCGGCGGCCACGCGCGCGCGTGATGGGGACAATCTCGTGATAGGCCTCATACATGGCGGGACGCACGAGATCGTTCATGGCCGCATCGACCACGAGAAAGTTTTTGCCGGCACCGCGCTTGAGAAATTCAACGCGGGAGATAAGCACGCCGGCGTTGCCGACGAGATAACGGCCGGGTTCGAGCAGAATTTTGAGGCCGAGTGGAGCCAGCAACGGCTTGAGGGCTGCGCCGTAGGCTTCGGGGGTGATTTGTTTCGCGCCTTGGCCCTTCGGGCCCCACCAGGAGGAGCGGCCGCTGGCGAGGGCGTCTTGATAGACGATACCGATGCCGCCGCCGATGCTGAAGTATTCGATGCCGTAGGTGCGCTTCAACTGTTCGACGAAGGGCAGGACTTTTTTGACGGCCTGCACGAAGGGTTTGACCGAGGTGAGCTGCGAGCCGATGTGCATCTGCACGCCGCGAATCTTGAGGTGCGGGTATTTGGCGGCGGCGGCATAAGCTGCGAGGGCGTGTTTGAGCGGGATGCCGAATTTGTTGTCGCTTTTGCCGGTGGTGATCTTCGCGTGTGTTTTGGCATCGACATCCGGATTGACGCGAATGGCGATGGACGCTTGGCGACCGAGGTCGCCGGCGATGCGGTTGATGCGGGCCAGCTCGGGTTCGCTTTCCACATGGAAGCTGTAGATGCCTTTTTCGAGGGCGAGGCGGAGCTCAGCATCGGTCTTGCCGACGCCGGCAAAAACACTGCGTTCCGTGCTGCCGCCCGCTGCGAGCACCCGCTGGAGTTCGCCGCCACTTACGAGATCGAAGGCCGCTCCGAGATTCGCGAAGTGGCGGAGGACCGCGAGATTTGAATTGGCCTTCATCGCAAAACATAATTGCAGGTCCAGACCGGCGAGGCCTTGCGCGAGGCGGCGGTAATTGTCCGCCATCGTGGCGGCGCTGTAGACGTAGGTCGGGGTGCCGTGTTGACGGGCGATCTCCGCCAAGGAGACGTTTTCGCAGTGAAGAGTGGAAGCTGTGAAACGGAAGTGATGCATGGGTAAAGGGTCGGTGAAAGGGTGACCAAAACCAACAAACCCCTTGAACGGAAGCGATAATTTCCGATGAAGGTAGGTATGCGTCGCTCACTCGCCAGATTGCTCGGTCACTTGCCTACTACCAGTCCTTTCCGGCTGGATCGGACCCTGCGGGTGAGCGGGGTGAAACAGGCGCAATTCGTCAGTTATCTCGAGTCGAGCGGCTATCGGAGTTATCAGGTGGACCGCTATGAACAAAGCTTGCGCCGGCGTCGGTTTGCCAAGGCGGCCTTTTTCTGGCTGACAGCTTTTGCTGCGGCCTGGGTGGTGTTGGAAAGCGCCAAGGCCTTGGTTATTTATTAAAGAGGGCACGGGAGCGGGGAATTCCCTTGGCCAAGTCGAGGAGGTTAGCTTAAGGAAACGCGGTGCATTTTGACCCCGAGCTTTATCCGTGGCTTTCCGCCGTTTTGATCGCCTGGGGTCTGCTCGATTGCTTTCTCGGTTACGGGTTGTTCAAGGTGATGGTCGCCTTGTGGGGCGGGATTATCGGGGCCCTGCTTGGGCAGGCCGCCGCCGGGGCGATGGGATTGCTGTGGGCGGGGCAAATCGGCGGAGCCGTGGTCGGTGCCTTATTGGGCGGCGGATTGGTTTTCCTGCTCTATCTGGGAGCGGTGTTTATCGCGGGGCTTTTCTTCGGTCTTACGCTTGGGCTGCTGCTTTTCGCCAATTATAATCCAAATTTGGCGCTGGTGCTTGGCTGCGGCCTCGGGCTGGTGAGCGGTTTTGTGGCGCTCAAGCTCCAGAAAGTTCTGCTCATCCTTTCGACGGCGTTGCTGGGTGCGTTTCGGGCTCTGCTGGGTTTGATGTACTTCACCAACCAGACTGACTGGGCGTATTATTTAATGCAGCAACCCCGGCAAATTCCGGCGTTGATTGATAATACCCCATGGCTTTTGCCTGTGACGCTCCTCTTGGCGGCGGTGGGAGCCCTCTCGCAATTTGGGTTGAGTGGCCGCGATGATCCGAAAAATAATCGCCCGGAATCCCCCAATAAACGCAAGTAGCCTTGCCGAATCATTCTTCTCCTGCACGATCCGTTCACCTTCTACCCACATGAATAAATATTTTCTGCCGTTTTTGTTTTTAATCGGTGCGATCACCCTGCTCACGGGCTGCTCCTCGGCCATTGAGCGGATCGGAGTCCAGGTGCAGCTGGTCAAACTGGAACAACAAACTGACGGTTCGCTCCTCGCCTCGTTGCAATTCAGCAATCCCAATGTGAATTCCCTGAATGTGATCAGATCCACCCATCAGCTCGCGCTCAATGGGAAATCACTCGGCGTGTTGGCAGTGGTCGAGCCACTTGGTCTGCCAGCCCAGCAGGCGATCACGCTCACCGTTGCCGTGAAACGATCGGGTGGGAAATCAGTGGTCGCTGGGAAAAGTTCTTACCACCTCACCTCTGCGCTCACCTTGAGCATTTACGACACGGATGAGAATCGCTTCAAAACAAGTTCATCAGGTGCTGTAACGGTGCAATAAGCGGTGGCTGTTTGGTTGAGGGAGGTGCAAGCCTCTGAGAGGTGCGACCTCTCGCCGAAGACGAGAACTGGCCGGTGTCAGGCCGCATGCTGGACGAACAACGCGCGGGGCGCAGTGTTCTGGCCACTGCCTTCCTTTGAGGTTTTGCAGCCAGTTTTATCTGGAGCCAAACAAAGCCGTGCCCACGCGCACGATCGTGCTGCCTTCGGTGATCGCGAGGGCGAAATCTCCAGTCATGCCCATGGAAAGTTCGCGCAGGGGCAACCCGCTGCGGCGAACGAGAGCGTCGCGAATTTCACGGAGATTAGCAAAGGTGCGACGGGCGAACGCGGCGGTTTCATCCGGCGTGGTGCCGAGTGGGGCGATGGTCATGAGCCCGTCAATTTGCAGGTTAGCCAGGCTTTGTGCCGTGGCGAGGAGACGGGGAGCCTCGGCGGGCTCGGCCCCGAATTTTGCCGGATCATTTCCGGCGTTGATCTGGAGCAAGACGGAAAGCTTTTTGCCGAGTTCGCCGGCGGCGCGGTCGAGTTGGCGCAGAAGTTTTTCGCTATCGACACTTTGCACGCGGTCGCAGTGGGTGACGGCGAGGCGGGCTTTATTGGATTGGAGGTGGCCGATTAATTCCCAGCGAAGCGGCGCGGTTACCAAGGCGCGTTTTTCCACGGTTTCTTGCACGCGATTCTCCCCGACGGCCGTCAGGCCGTAACGGGCCACGTATTCAGCGGCGGCCGCCGGATGGGTTTTGGTTACTGGGAGTAACGCGACCGATCCCGGGTCACGCCCGGCGGCGCGGCAGGCCTCCGCGATGAGTTCGGTGAGAGTATTAGCCCGGGAGCGGAATGTCTCGTAATCAATAATCATCTATGAGTTTCGCTTTTAAGGTGGATTGCTGATAAGAATTTTTTATATTGGCCATCCAAACTCGCTGTTATGCAAATCGAAAACTTCAAGATTTTTGCCGACCTGGTGGAGACGAAGAGCTTCTCTAAAGCGGCTAAACTAAACGGGATCACGCAATCCGCAGTCAGTCAGCAGGCGCGCTCCATGGAGCGCAACTTCAAGACACTCATGGTCGACCGCAGCCAGAAGCAGTTTAATCTGACGCGCGAAGGCCAGCGGATTTACGAGGCCTCAAAGGAGATTCTGCACGTCTACGAAAAGCTGGGCAGCGAGCTTCAGGAAATGAAGAAGGTGATCAGCGGCACCATTCGCCTTTCTACGATTTACTCGATCGGTCTCCATGAGTTGCCGCCTTACATCAAGCGCTTCCTCCAGGAATATCCTTCGGTCAACGTCCGCATCGAATACCGGCGCTCCAATCTCGTTTACGAAGACATTCTGCACAATGCCGTCGATTTCGGCCTGGTGGCTTTTCCGCAGAAGACCCGGCAGATCGAGATGTTGCCGTTCCGCAATGATCGCCTCGTGCTGATCACCCATCCCCAGCATGCGCTGGCCAAGGCCACCGAAGTGGATCTGAAGACCCTCGCTGGCCAAAAATTCATCGGCTTCGATCCGGATATTCCCACCCGGAAGGCGGTTGATCTGATCTTCCGCGATAACGATCTCGAGATCACCCCCGTGATGGAGTTCGACAATATCGAGACGGTGAAACGCGCGGTAGAGATCGATCACGGTATCGCGATCGTGCCGCAAGCGACCGTGCAGCAGGAAATCAAACAGGGCACCCTCGTCGCCATTCCGTTTAAGGGGAAGGAATTCACCCGACCACTTTCCATTCTCCATCGCAAGGGCCGGGTGCTCACTCCGGCGATGAGGAAATTCATCGAGACCTTGACGGCTGAGGGCGCGGCGGCTGATTTGCGGGATTAAACTCCGGGCCTGCTGTTTTTCGGGAATACATCTTCGGGCTCCTTACTCTTACGGGCATGACGCTATGCAAATCGCTTTTCTTGCTGACCAGTTTGTGCACCGCCGCGCTGTTTTCAGCGACCGGCGTGCAGGCCGAAGAAGCTAAGGACCTGATCAATCAGGTCGCACCGGCCTGGACCTTGAAAGATCTCGATGGCCACGACGTCAGTTTTGCCCAGTTCAAGGGCAAGGTTGTCGTCATTGATTTTTGGGCCACGTGGTGCGGGCCGTGCCGGATGGAAATACCCGGTTATATCGCGCTCCAAAAGAAATACGGCAAGGACGGCTTGGTGGTGATCGGGATCTCGATCGATACCATCGCCGCGAAGGTCGTGAAGAAATTTGCCGAGAAAAACGGGATGAACTACACGATCGTGCTGGCCGACGATTCCACCCCGTCGCTCTTTGGTGATTTCACCTCCATTCCGACGACCTTTTTGATCAATCGCGAGGGCCGCATCGTCCATCAAAAGAGCGGAGTGTGGGACCACGCCGAGTATGAGGCGGTGGTGAAGAAAGCGCTTTGAGCGCGGAGCTGCGGCGCTTGCCTTGGGTGGAGCCCGACCTCTGGGCGGGTTTGGATTGAGCGCCGATGCTGAAAACGCGCCCAGAGGTGCGTTCCACCTAATTGTTGCTTTCTGAACTCAGCGCCGGCCGCCGCGGGTGAGGCGGCTGGCGGGTTTGGCGGTCGCGCCGGTGGGCAGCGCCGTGCCGGTCATGCCGCCACCATCGAAAATCCCGGAGTAGGTGTAATTGAAACCCGGGAGCTTTTTCCATTCGATGCTCTGGCCGATGAAGCGCTCGATGCTGCGGGCATCGCGCCAGGTTTCCTCGGTCACGAGGGTAAAGGCGTCGCCGGTTTTCTGGGCGCGGCCGGTGCGGCCGATGCGATGAACGTAATCCTCGGGATTCTCCGGGACGTCGAAATTGATGACGTGCGACACGTCGGCGATGTCGAGGCCGCGGGCGGCGAGATCGGTGGCGACGAGCACTTCGTATTTACCGGATTTGAAACCCTTGAGCGCATCGACGCGCTCGGGCTGGCTGCGATCGGCATGCATGACGGCGCAGGTGTGACCCGCTTGTTTGAGCCGGCTGGCGATGTAATCGGCCCCGCTCTTGGTGCGTGAAAAAATGATGACGCTGTTGTACTGGGTTTCTTCGAGGAGTTGGGCGAGGAGATCGAATTTCTGCGCCTGCACCACGGGATAGAAGGCGTGGGTGATGGTCTCGGCGGTGGAGCGTTCGCGGCTGACCGCGATCTTGAAGGGATCACGCAGCGCCCACGCGGCGAGTTGTTCAATTTCCGGCGGCAGGGTGGCGGTGAAGAAGAGCGTCTGGCGGTTCTTGGCGACTTTCTGCACGATGCGTTTCACGTCGGGCAAGAAACCCATGTCGAGCATGCGGTCGACCTCGTCGAGCACGAGCACCTGCACCTGATCGAGTTTGATTTCGCCTTGCTCCATGTAGTCGAGCAAGCGACCGGGAGTGGCGACCAAAATATCCATGCCGCGCGCGAGATCTTCGCGTTGTTTGCCGTAACCGACGCCGCCATAAATGACGGTGGTACGCAGATCGGTGAACTTGGCGTAATTCTGAAAAGATTCTTCAACTTGCAAGGCGAGTTCGCGTGTCGGCTCGAGGACGAGGCAACGAATGGCGCCGTGACCGCCCAACATCTGGAGAATCGGCAGGGAAAACGCCGCCGTTTTGCCCGTGCCGGTTTGGGCCGAACCGATGACGTCGCGGCCCGCCAGCACCACAGGGATGGCCTGTGCCTGGATCGGCGTAGGAGTTTCGTAGCCTTTTTCCTGTACGGCGAAAGCGAGACGATCACCGAGGCCGAGTGCGGTGAAGGCCGTGTCCATTTTCGGCACTTCGGGCAAGGGCTTGGGCACCTGCGCGTGGGCGGTTGGGCGAGGGGCGTGTGGGGCTGGAGTCTGGTGGCCGTGGCCGGACGGACGGGGATGGGCGTGAGTTGCCGGATGCCGTCCGGATGACTGGTGAGTCGGGCGGGGCGCAGCGGGGCGCTTGTCGTGGTGCGGATGCCCGGTCTTAGCCGCAGGCTTGGGGTGCTTCGGGGCGTGACTGGGCGCCGGTTTAGCGGCGGCCGGCTTTGCACCCGACTTGAAGGACTGCTTGATCTTGGAAATGAGCTTACGGAGCATGTAGGAAGAGACGCTTATCAGGGGCTTCGCGCGCCTTTGCAACCCTGCAAAAAAGGCGCCGGGTGAAATGAAAATTAGTCGGAGCGTAGCGATAGGCGCTTGCCGGGCTGTAGCGATGGCGATGGCTGGTCCCAGCCTGATGAAATTGGGGGATTCGCTTGGTGGTAGGTGGTGCGCTTGCCGCACCACGGCCGCGTTGCGAGACAAGCTCGCCACCTACAACCGCACTCAATCCTCAGGCCCGGAGGCCTCTGGTTAAGTCGGCTCGACGACTTTGTTGTAATAATGATCCAGCGAGGTTTCGAGATCTCCGCGCACATAAATGACCGCACCTGCGGCGACACCTGCGGCGACACCTGCGGCGGCCAACTTTGCTCCCGAGAATCTCCCGGGTGTTTTGGGGGAGGGGGGCGATGTGATAATAGACTGCGGCCAACGTCTTGGGCGGCATGGTCGCCGGAGCAACGCCCCTCCCGCATTTTTTGTACAACGTTTCAGCTTCGCGCTGGAGCGTCGCGGCCAAGGGATCGGCAAAGCGTTGCGGCACCACCTCGCAAAAACCGCCAAGGCCGCGACTGTGGCCGCCGGTAGTGGACCGTGCTCGACTGGACCCAAACGTTCATCGACTCCCTCAGTTGTCGGACCCGATTATCCACGATTAATCCAGCGTCTGCCGGTAGCGTTTCACGCCGATGGTCATGGCCACGGCGAGGAAGATCAGCAGTGGCCAGAGTTCGGGCGTGATCTCCGCGAGACCGTTGCCTTTGAGGAGAATTCCCCGGGCGATGCGGAGGAAGTGCGTGTTGGGCAGGCACGAGCCGATGGTCTGCGCCCAGTCGGGCATGCCGCGAAAGGGAAACATGAAACCTGAGAGGAGAATCGAGGGGAGAAAGAAAAAGAATGCCATCTGCACGGCTTGGAGCTGATTTTGCGCGAGCGTGGAAAACGTGATGCCGACCGCGAGGTTGGCCGCGATGAAAAGCAACGCCACCGCGTAGAGCAGGGCGAAATTTCCAATCATGGGCACATGGAAAATGTAATTCGCTGCGAGCAGAATAAGCGTGACCTGAATGTAGCCCACCGCGATGTACGGCACGATTTTCCCGACGATCACCTCGAAGGGACGCACGGGAGTGGCGAGGAGATTCTCCATCGTGCCACGTTCGCGTTCGCGAGTGATGGCGAGCGCGGTGATGACCACCATCGTCATCGTCAACACCACGCCCATCAGGCCGGGCACGATATTGTACTGGGTGATGTTCTCGGGATTGTAGTGCGCGTGGATTTGGAAATTCACCGGGCCTTCCTTCGCGCGAAGTTTCGCCAAGGGTCCGGGCAGATCGCGGTTGAACACGCTGTCGACCAAGGCGCGCGTCGCGGAAACAGCGGGGCCCACCGCGGCGGGGTCGGTGGCGTCGGCTTCGATCAGCACAGTGGGCCGCTCGCCGCGCAGCAGGTTGCGCGAGAAATCCACCGGGATGTTGATGACAAATTGCACATCGCCGAGCTGGAGCAGGCGTTGGGCCTCGGCTTCCGAGGCGGCCTCGTGGACGAGAGTGAAGTACCCGCTGTTTTTCAACGCCGCCACGAGCGTGCGCGAGAAGGGGCCTTGATCGGCGCTGAGAATCGCCGCGGGCAGGTGCTTCGGATCGGAGTTGATGGCGAAGCCGAACACGATGAGCTGCATCAGCGGGATGCCCACCATCATGCCAAAAGTCACGCGGTCGCGCTTCATCTGGATGAATTCCTTCAGCACGATGGCCCACAGGCGATGGAAGGTGAATCGGTTCATGGGGAGCGTCTGAAAAGGTAGGGTGCGACCGCTGGGCGTGCCGTTTGGAATCGTGGTGCGCCTGGAAATTCGCGGCGGGCCCAGCGGTCCCGCCCTATCCGGATACAATCAAGCTGCGGCGCGGCGACAAGCGCCGGCCCTACGGGGAGAAAGGCACGAAGTCCGCTCATGCGTAATTATCCTTTGCTTCATCCATCAGGCTGATGAACACGTCTTCGAGACCGGCGCGGATTTTTTGCCATTCGTGCCGCGGGTCGCGCACGGCGGCAATCGTGGCATCGAGCTGCGCGGCGTCACGGCCGCTCACGTGGAGCGTGTTGCCAAACGCCACCACTTGCTCGACGCCGGGCCGACCGCGCAAAGTATCGGCGAGCGCGCGCAACTCAGGGCCAGTCACCGTCCAGGTCGTCAGCCGCGAGGAAGTGAGGACTTCGTTGAGCGTGCCGCGAGTGAGCAGCTTGCCGTACGCGAGGTAGGCGAGCCGGTGACAGCGCTCGGCTTCATCCATGTAGTGCGTGGTGATCAACACCGTGAGCCCCTCGGCGGCGAGTCGATGAATCTCGTCCCAGAATTCGCGGCGGGCTTTGGGGTCAACGCCCGCCGTGGGTTCGTCGAGGAGCAGAAGTTGCGGTGAGTGAATCAAGCAGGCGGCGAGTGCGAGGCGCTGTTTCCAACCGCCCGAAAGTTGGCCGGCCAACTGGGCACTGCGATTTTGCAAACCGAGTCGGTCGAGGCTGCGTTGCACGGCGGTCGCACGGTCGGGCACGTCGTAGATGCGTGCGATAAAATCCAGATTCTCGCGGATGCTGAGATCTTCGTAGTAACTGAATTTCTGCGTCATGTAGCCGACGTGGCGTTTGATCTCGGCCTGCTGGGTGCGGACGTCGTAGCCGAGACAGGTGCCGGAGCCGGCGTCGGGCGTGAGCAGGCCGCAGAGCATGCGGATGAAAGTGGTCTTGCCCGAGCCATTGGGCCCGAGGAAGCCGTAGATCTCGCCGCGCTTCACTTGGAGATCGATCGCGTTGACGACCGTCTTGGTGCCGAAACGCTTCGTCACGCCTGCTACATCGATGACGTATTCGGTTGCGCTCATGAAGATCGAGGCGTGTTAAGGGTGGTCGTCGATTGCCCTATCGACGATAGGCGTCGGTGTGGAAACCGACGCCCACCCAAGACATGATTCCAGATGGGCATCTTTACTTCTCCAGCGTCACGTCCACCGGTTGGCCTGGATGGAGATCTCGCGCGGCGGTCGGATCGAACGTCGCTTCGACCATGAAGACAAGTTTCGCCCGGTTCTCGCGATTGTAGAGGATGGGCGGCGTGTATTCGGGTTTGGGCGAGAGATAACTGATGCGCGCTTCGAGCGGCGCGGCGCGACCGGTGAGAGCAACTTTGATTGCGCCGCCAGCCTTCAACGCGCCGAATTCCGCCTCGGGCACGAAGAAGCGCACCTTGATGTTTTCCGGCGGAAGCAGGGAAATTACCGGCGCAGCAGCGGCGACGAATTCGCCTTCGTGGTAGAGTGTATCAAAGACGAATCCGGCGCGCGGGGCTGTCTGACTTTTCTGCGCCACGGCCCAACCGGCCCGGTCGAGCGCGGCTTGCGCGGCGGCGATATCGGCTTCGGCGGCGGCGAGGGTGTCGCTGCGCGCGCCGAGTTGCGCGGTGTCGAGTTGCGCGGCGAGTTCAGTCACGCGTATGGTGGCAGCGTGGTGATTCAAGCGGACTCGGTCAAAATCATCGGCAGCGAGCACCTTGGTTTCGTGAAGTTTGGTCGCCCGTTCCAGTTCCAGCGCGGCTTGCTCGGCAGCGGTGTTGGCTTGGGCGAGTCGGGCTTCGAGCGTGGCCAGTTCGGAGGGACGTTGGCCTTTTTTCAAATCGGCCAGACGTGCTTGGGATTGACGAAGCCGCTCCGCAGCTTCGCGGAGCGTGGCTAATTCGGCGCCCTGCTCGAGATTGAACAGCGGTGCGCCGGCGGAGACTTGCGCGCCTTTTTGCACCGCGAGTTTTTCCAGACGGCCCGCGAGGGGCGAGGCGAGGTAGATGAATTCACCTTCGAGGTAGCCTTGATAACCATTTGGAGCGGCGCGATCACAGGCCGATACAAACATGAGCGCAAGGAGCCCAACGCCAGCGGTGAATTTATTTATCGGACGCACATTCATCCCGCGAACATAGCAGCAGTCGGCAGAACGTCCACGCGGAAAAAAGCTTCGTCGTTGCCAGAGTCCCGCCAATACCGGCGTTGCGGTGGCCATGACGGCGTTGACCAATAATTTTAAGTCGGAAATCTCCACGATGATCGCGAAAAAATATTTCGCGTCACTCAAGGCCAAGCTGGCTCCGTGGTTGCCGGAGGATGTGATCGGCCTGATCATCTGCTTCAGTTTGGCGTTCCTGATCCTGAAGGGAACGTTGCTGTGAGAGGGGAATGAGGCTGCAGTTGAGAGTTTATAGTTGAGGGTTGAGAGTCGGAACAAACCGCGCCTGCTTTTCTCCTCTGAAAATCCCGCACACCAGCTCCGAGGATCGAACTCTCAGCGCTCAACTCTAAACACTCAACTACTCCGTTCCGCCTCAACCCATGGCCCAGCCCGTCCTTCTCTACGATGGTGAATGCCCGGGCACATCAGCGCTCCGTTCGTAGCGACGCTCGCAGACGTGACCGGTCTGATCATCTACTTCAGCCTCGCCTTCCTGATTTTGAAAGGGGACGTTGCTCTGAGATGCGCAGCTAGTTTTTCGTCGCAGATGGCTGAGCTTGGGCCGCGCAAGCCCATCGCTTGCTGCATCCGATACAAGTAGGCAGAAGTTTTAGTGGCGCTCGCTCTTCCGCTCCGGTTGCATGTACGTCGCGGAAGGCGACGATGTCGTCGAAGCGGTCCTCGCGCCAATTCTCGTAGCCGCAGAGTTCCGGGACAGAATCGGGCCGGGGGTTTTTAAACGTGCCGAAAAGCGCATCCCAAATCGGCAGGTCAGCGAAATTTTGAGTGTGATGACGATACTGATGGTGGATGCGGTGCGACTCGGGTCGCTGGATCAGGTAACCGATCCAGTGGGGAGTGCGGAGATTCAGGTGGTAGAAATATTCGGCGATGGCGGTGAGAAACGTATAGAGCGCGCCTGCTTGAACACTGCAACCGAGCAGGAGGTAAACAATCCCTGCGCTCAGCATGGAGTTGATGCCGATCTCGACCGGATGCTTGTAGAATGAGGTGACCAATTCAATGCGCCGTGGGGAATGGTGCAGCTGATGGCAGAGGCGCCAGAACCAGACCGATTCATGCCGCCAGCGGTGCCACCAATAATAAATGAAGGTCGAGAGGAAGTAGGCAATGAATCCTTGCGCTGCGGTGCCGCAATGGTCGCGGAGACGGATGACTGACACGGTCTGCAACCATCGATCCCAGGTATAGCCGGCTACAATAATCATCCCCACCTGGATGACGTTTATGAAGACGACGCGGGCCCACCAGTTTTCCACCTTCGGTAATTCACGGGCTGGCCAAAGCCGTTCGACAACAAAGAGGGCGGCGGCGATTGCAATGAGCAGGACGAGGATCATTCGGGGATCGCGCAGTAAGGAGCCCTAGGCTGGCGAGGACAAGAAAAGGTTGGCGTTGCAGCGGGAAGGCGGGCCTGCCTGACTGGCCGCGATGTTTCGTCTTACGCCGAAGTCCGCGAATATTGCCGCTCTCGTTCTCACTCTTGTCGGCTGTCTGCCCATGGCGGGTTACTTGCTTGGTTCGCGTTCGATGCGAGGAATCGGGGCCGCGACCGCTTTGGCCCCATTCCCGAAAGTATTCTCGGATGTAGACGGATTGGAAACTTTTGCGTCTGAGTTCACCCTGCACTGGACCGATGCGAATGGTGGGGCGCACCGGCTTCCCTTTACGCCGGAACTTTATTCCCGACTGGGCGGTTCTTACAATCGTCGGAATGTCTACGGCGCGGCACTATCGTATGCGCCGCGTTTGCCGGAGTCATTGTGGTCGGCGGTTTTTTGTTATGCTTTTGCCGCGAATGGTCCGCTGCGGCGGAATTTTGGCCTGCCGGCGGACGCTCACGATTTCACGGTGGAGATCCGGACCAAAACAAAGGGACGCAACGACCACTGGATGCTCAAACCGCCATGCAACAAGTGAAGACAATCAGCGCAGGACAGTTTGCCCTGTTCCGCATTCTATTTGGGGCGTATCTACTGCAGCATTTTTTGTGGCTGGTGCCGTCCGGTTCGGAGCTTTTTTCCGACCAAGGCATGCTCGCTGACCCACGGCTGAATCCGACTCACGGATTGTTTCCGAATCCGCTGGAGTGGTGGGGAACTCCGGCCGTTGTTACTGGATTCCTTGTGGTGCTTTCCGGATTGAGCGCTGCGTTCATGATCGGGGTAGGACGGCGGTGGGCGGCCTTGTTGCTCTGGTTTGGGTGGGCGTGTTTGTTCAACCGCAACAATCTGATCAGCAATCCATCACTGCCCTATGTGGGTTTGCTTCTGCTTTTCTGTGTGCTCGTGCCGGAAGGCGAGCCGCTGAGTCTCGCTCGTGGGGTGCGGGGAAAACCAGGCGAGTGGTTTTTCCCTGAAGCCGTCTATTGGGGGGCGTGGTGGCTGATGGCTGCGGGTTACACGTTCAGTGGTCTGCTCAAGCTGGGCAGTCCGAGCTGGGTGGATGGAACAGCATTTCATCACCTGATTGACAACCCGCTGGCGCGTCCGGGATTTATCCGCGATCTGTTTCTCAGAATGCCAGGCGGCGTGATTGCGTTCATGACGTGGAGTGTGCTGGCAGCCGAGATCACGTTCCTGCCGCTTTCAATTTGGCGGAAGGGCCGGCTCGTTGCCTGGACGGTAATGCTGGTGATGCACTTGGGGATTATCCTGATGGTGGATTTTGCCGATTTGAGTTTCGGCATGGTCATGTTGCATCTGTTCACTTTCGATCCCGATTGGTTGCCAACGAGGACAGATGCTCGGCGACCGGTTTTGCTCTACGACGGTGAGTGCGGGCTTTGCAATTGGGTGGTGCGGTTTTTGATCCGCGAGGATGCTGCTGCGCGCCTGCACTACGCGCCGTTGCAGAGCGAGCCGGCGCAAAATTTTCTCCGGGCGCAGGGTTTGCCAACGGAGGATTTTGATTCGTTGGTGTTCGTCATGGATTGGGACCATTCCTTGATTTATCCTCCACTGCTGAGAACGGACGGCGCTTTGGCGGCCGCCGCCGAAGTCGGCGGGATTTGGCGCATTGTATCGTGGTTGCGGATTTTGCCGATGGGGCTGCGCGATCCTTTCTACAAGCTGATCGCGCGGACGCGGTACGCGCTGTTCGGCGAATACCGGTCATCGCCCCTGCCGCAGCCGGAGTGGGGAAAACGATTTCTGGCGCGGTGATTCTTTCGTACGAAACGTATGATCGGTCGCGTTCTGCAAATAGTGGCTGAAAAGCCACCAGTTGGTGGTGGCTTTTCAGCCACTATTTTTGTCCTCAGGCTTTCGTGTGTTCTGGGTGTTTCGTGGTGGAACTCCGATTGAATTGGCTCGGCGTGGTGGTTGCTGTGCGTGGTATCTATGCACGGCTCATCCGGTTTTTCCGCCATGGCCTTGGTGACGGTGGAAGAATTCCCCTGCCTTATTAAATGTCGCGCAAAACACCGATAGGATCGTTCCGTGGTAGGGAGCGCGTTTGTCGCGCTATTCTGCTGGCCAGCAGAACGAGGCAAGCTCGCAACGTACGGGTCGATCCCCGAAGCCCTAGGTACGTCAGTCTATTGTGCGATCTTTAATAAGGTATCGGGCAATAAAAAGGCCGGACATTGGTCCGGCCTTGAAAGTTTTGTTTGGTGAGTGGAATTACTCGCGACCGTAGCCACCACCGCCGCCGCGCTCGCCGCGCTCTCCACGATCACCACCACCGCGATAGCCGCCGGCTCCGCCACCACCACCACCACCACCACCGCGGTACCCGCCACCGCCGCCGCCTCGTCCTCCACGTCCACCACCACCACCACCGCCGCGGTAGCCACCGCCGCCGCCGCCTTCACCTTCGGCGCGGGGGGCGCGCTCTTCGCGGGGACGCGCGATGTTCACCGACAGGGCGCGGCCTTCGATTTCATGGCCATGGAATTTCTCCACGCCTTTCTGGGCTTCGTCGCCTGTGCCCATCGTGACGAAGGCGAAACCGCGGGAACGACCGGTGAATTTGTCGAAGATGATTTCGACGACGTTGACGGTGCCAACCTGGCTGAACAGGGCTTCGAGATCCTGCGCCGTGCTGGCGAAGGGAAGATTCCCGACGTAGAGCTTTGAGTTATCTGACATGTGATGATCCGAGCTGATTGCTGCTGACTGGCCGCTCGTTCCCGACATTCGGGATGCAAATCATCACTGGGCGCTCACTCCGCGCCCACCTGATAATTTTCCGTGGCGGTAGAATTTAACAAACAACCCAACGCACGGAAGCTGTCGGCGCCGGATTTATAGGCAAGAGCTATTTGGGCGCACCGCAGAGGGAAACACCCCGGGTGATTATTGGAAAATATTTCGTGTACCTAAACTGAATGCGTTTATATGAATTCAGGTTCTGTTCGGAGTATAGGGCCGGTGCTTGCGCCGTGCCCAGGCTGCCGCAAGCGTCAGCCCTATAAAGTCCAAAATCGAATCATCACAGGTCTAACTCGAATATTTTGATGTCCGTCTCATGCGCCACTCCGCCCCCGGAACCCGGTAACGGGGCCTTGATCCGGCGCTTGTTCGGGCTGGCTTGGCGGCATCGGCTGCATTGCCTCCAAGTCCTCGGCATTCAACTCGTGTTGCTCACGCTGGGTATTGGCGGATTGAGTTTCACGGGTCTCGGGATCGATTACATCCGGCACAAGCTCGACCACACCCCGCTGCCGGCGAATACTCTGCATCTCACGCTCTCCGCCGAATGGCCGCCGTGGCAGGTGCTCGGGTTGCTCGCCGGACTCATTCTGCTCTTCGCCTTGGTGCGCGCGTGGCTCAACTACGTATACGCGCTCTCGATCAACCGGCTCGTGCAGCAAAAACTCGTCGTGGATCTGCGCAGCGAGGTTTACGACAAACTCCAGCAATTGAGCTTCCGCTTCTTCGACGCCAACACCACGGGCTCGATCATCACGCGCGTGACGGGCGACGTCCAATCCGTGCGGATGTTTGTGGACCAAGTGCTCATGCAGAGCGTGATCATGGTGATTTCGTTGACGGCTTATGTGATCTACATGGCGAGTCTCAGTCCGTCGCTGACGATTGCCTGTCTCGCCACCACGCCGTTGCTGTGGGTGATGGCCGCGTGGTTCTCCCGGAAAATCCAGCCGGAGTACGCGCACAACCGCACGCTGGTCGAGCGCATGGTGGAAACGCTGACCGAAGGAATTCAAGGCATCGCCGTCACGAAGGGTTTCGGTCGCGAAGCCGAGGCGAAAGCCAAATTCGACGCGGCCAACCTGGCCTGTTTCGAGCAGCAACGGGGGATTTTTTGGCGAGTGAGTTTGTTTTCACCGGCGGTGGGTTTTCTTACGCGCATCAACATGATGGTGCTCCTCGGCTACGGCGGCTGGTTGGTGGCGCATGATCAATTACCGCTGGGCACGGGCCTCGTGGTTTTCGCGGGCCTGCTCGAGCAATTCTCGGGGCAGGTCAACAACGTCGCGACGATCGTCAACAGCGTGCAGCAATCCCTCATCGGGGCGCGCCGCGTCTTCGAGATTCTCGATGCGCCCATCGAGGTGAAGAGTCCGCCTGATGCTATCCGCCGGCCCAAGCTCGCCGGCGCGGTGAAATTTGAAAACGTCTCCTTTGCCTACGATAAGGCGGAAGCGGTCGTGCGGGACCTCAACCTCGAGGTGAAACCGGGGCAGTGCGTCGCGATTCTCGGAGCGACGGGTGCGGGTAAGAGCGTGCTCATGAGTTTGATTCCGCGCTTCTTCGATCCGACTGCCGGTCGCGTGTTGGTTGATGGGCTCGAGGTGCGCCGGCTCCACCTTGATGATCTGCGCCGGAACATCGGCGTGGTTTTTCAGGAAAGCTTTCTTTTTTCCAATACGATCGCGGCGAATATCGCGTTCGGGCACCCCGAGGCCAGCCGCGCCCAGATCGAGCACGCGGCAAAAATCGCTGCTGCGCACGAATTCATCACCGCGTTGCCCCAAGGCTACGACACCGTGCTCGGCGAGAGCGGGAACAGTCTTTCTGGCGGACAGCGTCAGCGCCTCGCCATCGCGCGCGCGGTGCTGCTGGAGCCGGCGATCCTGCTGCTCGACGATCCGACGGCGGCGATCGACAGCGAGACCGAGCACGAGATTTTCGAGGCACTCGACCGGGCCATCGCGGGCCGGACGACGTTTATCGTGGCTCACCGGCTCAGCACGTTGCGCCGGGCGGATTTTATTATCGTGATGGAAGACGGCCGAATCGTGCAACGCGGCACGCACGAGGAACTGATGCGGCAGCCGGGGCCATACCTGCGCGTGGCGAATCTGCAATTGGTGGACTCGCGCGATTTGCAAATGCTCGGCCTGGTCGGTGGGGAGGGGATGGCATGAGGGCTCCTCTGCATGAAGAAGTGCGTACCGGCGCGCTGCCGTGTTTGGAGTGGCACGGGTCTCCAGACCCGGGGCGAATGAGTTCACGGGTCTGGAGACCCGTGCCACGACTCAATCATCGCCTGCCCCACGACGAGCTCTGGGCCCTGAGCTTGTCGAACGGGCAAGCAGGCTCCTACAAAGAGACGGAGGCCTTGTCATGAAACCTCCTCTAGGGAAATCCATGACACTCATCCAGCAGTTGCGCGACGAGGATGACGACGAGGAGCAGTTCAAGCCGTTGGAATGGGGCCTCATTCGCCGACTCTTCACTTACACCGCATCGATCAAGGGGAAGGTCACCGCACTCTGGGTGCTCTCGGTGATCCGGGCGGCGCAGTTGCCGGCTCTGGCTTGGGTGATCGCGCTCGTCATTAATGGACCGATTACCAACCGCGATTTTAAGGGGATCGCGCTCGGCGTCGCCGGCTACGGGTTACTGGCGCTGACGACCGATGGACTGTTTCATTTCCGCCAGCGTTATGCGTTGGAGATCGGCGAGACCGTGGTGAACCGGTTGCGGGAAGAAATATTTTCAAAGTTGCAAGGACAGCCGATGAGTTTTTTTCAGCGAATCAAGCTCGGGCGGATTATCGGGCGGGTGACGAGCGACGTGGAGTCGGTTCGCGTCGGTATCCAAGATGTGCTGTTCGTCAGTGTTATTCAGTTCGGCTCCATGGTGTTTTCGGCCGTGGTGATGTTGTGGAGCGACTGGGTGCTCTTTATCGTCGTGCTCGCGCTGGCGCCGGTGCTCTGGCTGCTCAACCGGCATTTCCGGGTGAAGCTCAGCAAATATTCCCGGGCCTCGCAGGAAAGTTTCAGCCGGGTCACGGCGACGCTGGCGGAATCGGTTAACGGCATCCGGGTGACCCAGGGGTTCGTGCGGCAGCAGACGAATGCCGGGCTATTCCGCAATCTCCTCGCTGATCATGCGCGCTACAACATTGCGCTGGCCCGCACCTCCGCGATTCTGACCCCGCTGCTCGAGCTGAATAGTCAGTTTTTTGTCGCGCTGCTGTTGCTGGTAGGCGGCTGGCGAGTTTTCCATGGCGATATGTCGATGGGCGGTTTGATTACATTCTTCCTGCTGGCGAACCAGTTCTTCGCGCCCATCGCCATCATCGGTAACCAATATAACCAAGCCCTGCTCGCCATGGCCGGAGCCGAGCGCGTTTTCCGGCTGATCGATGTGCCGCCCGACTGGACGGATGAACCGTCGGCCACGGCGCTGGCTGATCCACGGGTGAATGCTGCTATTATTAATGGAGGCACCCCGCCTCCATCAAAACCCTCTCTCGGCGCCCGGGTGGAATTCCGCAAGGTCACCTTCGGCTACGATCCGGCTCGACCGGTGTTGCACGATGTCAGTTTTGTCGCTGAACCGGGCCAAACTATCGCCCTCGTCGGGCACACCGGGAGCGGCAAGAGTTCGATCATCAATCTGGTGGCGAAATTTTATCTGCCCACCGCTGGCGAAATCCACGTGGACGCTCGGGAGATCCGCCGCGTGACCAGTCATTCCCTGCACCGGCAAATGGGCATGGTCCAACAACAGAACGTCCTTTTCAGCGGCACCGTGCTGGAGAATATCCGGCTCAGCCGACCGGAAGCGACGGATGCCGAGGTGCGGGCGGCGGCGGCCGCGTTGGATTGCCTGGATATTTTCGAAGCCTTACCGGCGGGGTTGCTCACGGAAGTGGGAGAGAAGGGCGCGGCACTCTCAGTCGGCCAGCGCCAGCTCATCTGTTTTACCCGGGCGCTGTTGGCGGATCCGCGCCTGATTCTCCTCGACGAAGCGACGAGTTCCATCGATGCACTCACTGAGGCGCGGCTTCAGTTGGCGCTGCAAAAACTGCTGGCCGGGCGCACCAGCTTCGTCGTGGCGCACCGGCTCAGCACGATTCGCCACGCCGATCTCGTGCTCGTGCTCGATCAGGGGCGGATCATCGAGCGCGGCACGCATGAGGAATTACTCGCGCATCGGAAGCATTACGCGGCGCTTTATCGACAGTTTATTCAGACCGACGACCGCGCTTGACGGACGTGCGCAGAGAGAGGGATTCGGAGTCGCAAGGCTAATTTTGCTTTTAGTTCCATATTTCTCCTCTGAAAAAAGTGATTCCCCCTCTAGAAAATCATTGCATTGGGCAACATCACTTCTATGACGAATAGCACTATGGCTAAAAAACCCACTCGTAAACCTAACGCCGCCTTCATGAAGCCGGTTACCCCTGACGCCAAGCTCGCTCTTGTCGTCGGTTCTGCTCCGTTGCCCCGCACGGAAATGACTAAGAAACTCTGGGCTTATATTAAGAAAAATAAGCTCCAGGACCAAAAGAACAAACGCATGATCAATGCCGACGACGCCCTCAAGGCCGTGTTCAATGGCAAGACTCAGGTCAGCATGTTCGACATGACCAAGCTGGTCAGCAAGCACGTCTCCTGATTTCAGCCAAAACTGAAGCAAAACTTTCAACCGTCGCAGAGTAATCTGCGACGGTTTTTTTGTGGGTCGGCGTAGCCCCAGGCCTCCGCGCCTGTGGGCTTGCGCCCGAAAGTGGCATGGTCCTCCGACCCGTGTTTTGCGCCCGTAGGTTGCGAGCTTGCCTCGCAACGTGATCGTAGCGCAGCAAGCGCGCCCCCGCCTACGGTAGGCCAAGCCGCGCTGAAGCGTAGCGACCGCGCGGTGGGAGGTCTGTGGCCGCTGCCGCATTTTCGCCTGCGGCTCAAATGCGGCTACGGTATTGCGTTGGATCATTCGCGATTTCTCTCGTGGTTTCCGCTTGGTGGTGGCGGCACCGTGAGTACGCTGCGCCACTCTATGACTGCTCCCCGCTCCGAACACCGGCAGGCTATTATCATGCTGCTGCTGGCGAATCTTTTTTGGGGCCTCAGTTTTCCGCTCATCAAGACGATTCAGCACACGCACCAGCAACTCCTGCCCGGCAGCGGCAACTGGTTCGTAACGGCGATGACGCTCGCACCGCGTTTTTCCCTGGGATTTGCCGTGATGCTCGTGCTGGTTCGAAAGCCGCTGACCAACTTCACCACCGGCGAATGGCGGCAGGGGCTGATCTTGGGAATATCCTCCTCGCTCGGCATGCTTTTTCAGATTGATGCGCTGCAATCCGTGTCCGCCTCCGTCTCGGCTTTCCTCACTCAATTCTACGCGATCATGATTCCCGTTTATTTGGCGCTGCGCTTCCGGCGCTCACCGCCGTTGGTAATTTGGCTCAGTTGTGGGCTCGTGCTAATCGGCGTGGGAATACTTGGACGATTTGATTTTCACTCGATGCGGCTGGGTCGGGGAGAATTGGAAACATTGTTATGCTCGGTGTTCTTTATGTGGCAGATCTTCACCTTGGCAGACAAACGCTACGCCGCCAACCGCGTCATGCCGGTGACGCTGCTGATGTTCGCGGCGAATGCCGTCATCTACACCGTGATGGCCCTCGCCACCGCCCCGCATCTCGCCGATGTCCTCGTCCCGTGGACCTCGGGAGCGTGGGTGGGATTCACGCTGTTGCTGACCGGCTTTTGCACGCTCGGTGCCTTCACGCTCATGAATAAGTGGCAGCCCAAGATCACGGCGACCGAAGCGGGATTGATCTATTGTTTTGAACCGATTTTTGGTTCGATCATGGCGCTGTTTCTCCCGGCAATATTTTCCGCGTGGGCCGGACTCAACTACGCCAACGAATCCGTGACGTGGCATCTGCTCGCCGGTGGTGGCCTGATCACACTGGCGAACGTCCTGATCAATCTCCGCCCTCCCGCTAAACCAGCGTGACCGCACCGCCAGTTATCAGCAAACCCCGTCGAGAAGTCCCGCTCTGCCCTCAAGCTAAAGTACCCTATTGGGGTACTTGTGTCTTGGGGTTTCCGGCTGCGAAACATCAAAGTAACCCCATAGATTACTTGTGACTTGGGGGAGGGCGTGGCGTGGTGCGATTGGTGCGCCGCGTTTATCCGATGGGTTTGTTACGGTTTCGCCGACGGTGCGCGGATGGCCAGCGCCGCGCGGAGGGCGACAGCGCCGACGACGAGGGTGCCGCCGGCAATCGCCAACGGACTGGGTTTCTCGCCAATCACGAACATGACCCAGATGGGATTTAAAATCGGCTCGATGATCGGGATGAGCACCGCTTCCAAGGCGGTGACATGCTTGAGCGCGCGCGAATACAACAGATAGGCGAGCCCGAGTTGCACCGTACCGAGCAGCGCGAGCGCGATCCATCCTGCCACCGGCAGGTTTGGCGCGGTCCAGAGCGCAGGGATGCCGATCAGGAAACAGAGCACGTTGCCGAGGATGATCGATTCCAACGGCGACGTGTCCTTTTGCTTGCGCAGGAGGATCGTCATGACGGCGAAGGCGACGCCGCTCGCGAGCGCCACGAGTTGGCCGGCGATGTTTTGCAACTGAAGGCCTTCGTATAAAAAGAGCCCCAGCCCGGCCAGCACGGCGGCGATGGTGAGCCAGTCGCTGCGCCGGGTTTTCTCACCCAACAGCCACGCGCCGAGCAGGGCGACCCAGACGGGCGCGGTGAATTGGAGGAGAATCGCGTTGGCGGCGGTGGTCATCTTGTTGGCCAGCGTGAACAGAATCGTGCACGCCGCGTACGCCAGCGCCGCGCCCACTTGGATGGGCGACCAGGTGAAATGTAGTTTGCGACCGCAAAAAATGATGAGGAATCCCGCCGCGATTATGCCGCGCCCTCCTGCCACGGCGAGCGCGGGCCACTCCACGTATTTGAAAAGCAGCCCGGCCAAGCTCCAGCAAAGCGCCGCCATGAGCAGATGGCCGACGGCTTGGGGGTGGGCGGGATCGCGCATGAACTATCACCGATGGCGGAATCACGGCGGATTGAAAACCACGAAACGCCGCCGGCGCCGGTAGCAGTTTGCGCCCATGCCCGCCGAAGACGGCGTAGTCGTCACCAAGAGTTCACGTGGCCGTCATCATTTTGTTGCCGTCGTCGCCTATCCTGCCTCCACGTCGGCTTCCCGGCCGTGCGATCAGTTCCAACCTCCAATCAACTAAACTATGTCTCCACGAAATGTAATCCACACGGCGGTCACTACTGCCCTGCTCGGCAGCAGCGTGCTCGCCGCTTTTGGCACCGACGGTTTCTTAACCACGGTGAAACCCTATGCCGTTTCTGTCAGTCCCGACTATGTCGTTCAGCCCATCCTCAGTGCCGGCAACGCGGTCCCGCGCACTTCCGATGCGTCTCAGCAGTATCAGATGGTTGGCATACCCGACGGGCTCGGCCTCTACCGGTTGAGCGGCCACCGGGTCGCGCTGTTGCAGAACAGCGAGCTGGGCAATACGATCACGTCGCAACCGATCGTCGGTGGCCCGCAATACCGCGGGGCGATCGTTTCCAAGTGGATCTTGAATCGCGAAGGTGGCGTGATTTCCGGCGACCTCGCTTATAATCAGATTTTCGACAACGCCAGCAATCTGGTGCTCGATCCGGCCACGACTTCAAACACGACCCGGGCTTTCGCTCGATTCTGTTCGGGTTCCCTGTCTTGGCGGGAAGCGGGCTTCGACCGTCCGATCTATTTCACCGGCGAGGAGAGTGGCGGGGCGGCTACCTTTGACGGCAAAGGCGCGCTTGGGGTGGCTATCTTTGACCAGCAATTGCACACGCTGCCATGGCTCGGTCGCTTCCCTTGGGAAAACACCCTCGCTCGTCCTGCGGCTGGCAAAGAGACCGTGCTACTGATGATGGAAGATGGACCAAGCTCACCCGATTCGCAGCTCTTTATGTGGGTTGGCCAGAAGAGCCGGAACTCAGCGGCGACCGTGCTGCAACGCAACGGTATCGCCCGGGACAGCGGCAAGCTCTTCGTGCTCGTGCCTGACAATGCCGCGCAGTCCGGTGAAAACGTCGTGCTCAGTGGTGCCTTCAATACTCATTGGACGGAAGTGACCGGTGCCGAAGCAATGACCGATGTGGAGCTGGAAGCCGCGGTGGATGCACTCGGGGCGTTTGGTTTCATCCGCACGGAAGACGGGGCCTTCGACAAGAAGAACCCGAACACCTACTACTTTGTCACGACCGGTGGAAGCACCGGCAACCAGCTCGGCCGGATGTACCGGCTCGATCTGAATCCGCACAATCCCGCCGGTCCCTGCCAGGTCACGGTCATCTACAATGCCGATGCGATTATCGCTGCCGGCGGCGACATTGCGATCAGCCCGGACAATATCGACACTGGTCGCGACAGCATTCTCGTCTGCGAAGACGGCACCGCGCAAAGCCGCCCGGTCATGACCTCGCGCGCCCGCGATGGTTCGATCTGGCGCTTCGATCTCAAAAATAATTATGCCGCCGAGCGCATTGTGGAACTCAATCCTCCCGGCACCGACACCAAGCCCGTCACGGCAGGCATCTGGGAAACGAGCGGGGTGATCGACAGCTCCGAGATCTTTGGCCCGGACAGCTGGGTGTTTGACGTGCAGGCGCACGCGCCGACGGTTGCTCCCGCCGCCGGCACCGTGGAAGATGGCCAGATTCTGATCCTGCGCCGGGCCGTTACGCGCCAGGGCAAGGATTGCGGCGACGACGACCGTCAGCACAACAAAAACTGAATGATTTGACTTAGCGGTTTTTTCTCAGCCCAAGCCCGAGTCCCCGGACTCGGGCTTTATTGTCGGCAGATGAGAAGGGGCTCCCGCTCCGCCGTTGCTTCAGGAGATGAATTATTTTTTCTCAACCCGGGCCCAACCTCATGCGGCGTTATACCTTCTGGATTTCTCCTCGACGCTTCGCGTTGACCCGGTCGATTGCCGTTGATCTTGCTGCGACAGGAATCACGCGGGATGAATTCGAGCGCGTGATTGAACCCCGGCGCGTCAATCTCATGCAGGTGCTCCGAAGCAATCCGTATTGGCTCGGCAATATTCTGTCGCCTATGCAGGTGATGCCCAGCCGGGGCGACTAGCCGCTACCCGTAATAGTGATTACCAGAAGATGCAGCGCGAAGACATCGAGTGGTCCGCCGGTTTCTCGACGACGAGTACTACTGCACTTTTGTCGCCCGCCCAAAGTGAGCGCATTCTTCGGGGTGTTTGTTGGCCCCGATAAATCCAGCAAGTGTCCGCAGGGCGGGTTTCACCTTATAGCGTTCCGACGGGAGGAGGGGTATCTTGTGTCACTATGCCAGATGCTCCTGTTTCCCCGTCTGCGAAAAACACCGCTCCAGTTCCCGTGTCGGCTGCGCCTACGGCTGCTCCCGTGCCGGCGGTTGTGCCGGCAACCAGCCCCGCCAAACCTGCGGCTCCTGCCACTGGCTCGAAAAAAACCGAGAATAACGATGCTGATACCGAGGCGACCGATGATTCGGCTGCAAGCGTGGTGAAACCGTCACCTTTGATTGCGGTTTTTGCGATAGTGTCCGTCATATTTTTTATCAGCACCTTGATCGGCGCTTTCATGGTGAGCGCGCGGAATCACACGATTGTGCAGAATAAAAACCGCTCCGACCAGAATGCGACCGACAAGATCCTGCTGCAGGCGCAGTTGGAGGCGCTCAAGGTGGACGCCATTAAACTTCAGGCCGAATTTGACAAAGCCAAGGCGGTCTCGGCGCAAATTAAAATGGTGGCGGATGAAACCAAAGCCAGCGAGGGCGAGATCCAGATCCAATTGGACAAAACCCGGGTGCTATCCACCGGGTTTCAATCCCAGATGGAAGAAGCCAAAGTTGCTTCGATTCGCCATCAGGGAGAAGTGGAACTCGCCAAGGCCGAGACCGCAGTGATGCTGGCGCAATTAAATCAGGCCAAGGCTGACACGGCTCGGGTCCAAATGCAGCTGGAGAAAGCCCGGAGCAACAGCACGGCGTTGGAGGAGAAACTGGCGAAAGCCGAGAAAGATATCACTCAGCTACAAAAGCCGCGACCGAAGGGCTAGTCGCAGGAGAAGTTGTCGGGCAGGAGGGAATTGGCCTGCATTCTGCATCTGGAGTAATCCGTGAGCTTTCCAATTTATACCGCCCGATGAGTGAGCGATTGTATTCATTCGTCGGCGGAAGTTCCGGTCGGTGGCGCGTTACGCGCCATGACACGATCGTCGGCGGGCCTCTGCCAACGGTTCGATATCTGGAGGTGGTTTCTGGCGCAGCCGCGCCCCAAAGCGCCGCTTGGGTCCTGCGTGGGATCACCAGCAACGAGCGTTATGTGACGCGCGACGAGAAGAGCGAACTTGTGGCGAGACAGGAAGGCCTGGGCCGGCCGACTGCCCGGTGCGCCGCCCTGATTCCGATCCAGAAGAGCGCGGCGTGGTGGGGCCTGACACAGGATGAGCGGAGAAAAATATTTGAGGAGCAGTCCACTCACATCAAAATCGGCATGGGCTTTTTGCCAGCCATCGCGCGACGGCTGCATCATTGCCGCGATCTGGGACCAGCCGAGCCGTTCGATTTCCTGACGTGGTTTGAATATGCCCCCGAAGACGCGGCGGCGTTTGACGAACTCACGGTGCAGTTGCGCGCCACGTCGGAATGGAAACTCGTGACCCGGGAAATCGATATCAGGCTGGAGCGAATCACGGACTGATCGGCCAAGCGGCGTTTTTACTTCGCGGCTGCGGCGGCGAGGGCTTCGAGAACTTTTCCTGGGGTGAGGAGTTCGGGCAGGACGACGGGCTCGGTCTTGCCCGGCGCGTAAATGAGATTGAAAGGCACGGCGGAACGGTTCCACCGCGCGAGCTCGGCGGTGATCTTCGCATCCTTGTTGGTCCAATCGGCGCGGAGGAGCAGCACGTTTTTCTGGGCGAACTCGGCGAGCACTTCATCGTTATGGAAGATGGCGGCTTTGTTCGTCTGACAGGTGGCGCACCAGCGGGCGGTGAAATCCACGTAGACGAATTTACCCGCTTTTTGTCCGGCGGCGATGGCTTCGGGACTCCATTTTTCCCAGGTGACTTGGTATCCCGTGGCGGTTTCGGCGGGGGCGCTTTTAGGCCACCCGGTGGCGAGCCCGGCGGCGAAGAGTGCGGCGGCGGCGAGGCGACCGAACCATTGGCGCGAGGGTTTGCCGTGCGGTTGAGCGAAGCGACCGTATACCCAGGTGGCCATCGCCACGAGGACGAAGCCGAAGGCGATTAAGAGGAGCGCGTTGTCATCGTCCTTGGTCTGGCCCGCGAGCACCCAGAGCAACCAGCCGACGGTGGCGTAGAGCGGAAAGGCCATGAACTGTTTGAAGGTTTCCATCCACGCGCCGGGGCGGGGAAGCATTTTGATGGCTTGGGGGAAAATCGACAGCAGCAGGTACGGGGTGGCCAGGCCGATCGCGATAGCGGTGAAAATCAACAGCGATTCCACGGCAGAAAGTGAAAGCGCGGCGCCGAGCGCAGGGGCAAGAAACGGGGCACTGCACGGCGTGGCGACGAGGGTGGCCAGCGCGCCGGTGAAAAATGAACCCCCATAACCGTCCTTCATCTGGAGCGTGCCGCCCACGCCGGTGGCGGAGAGACCGACTTCAAAAAGCCCGCTCATGTTCAGGGCGAAGATCAACATGAACACGGCCATGCTGAAAACAAAAACGGGCGATTGGAGCTGGAAGCCCCAACCGAGTTGGGAACCGCCTGCGCGCAACACGAGCAGCACGCCAGCCAGCATCCAGAAGGAGAGCAGCACGCCGGAGGCGAACACGAGGCCGTGCAGTGTGACTTTCTTGCGGTCGTTGCCCGACTGGTTGACGAAGCCGAGAATTTTAATGCCGATCACCGGGAAGACGCAGGGCATCAGATTCAGGATCAGGCCGCCGATGAAGGCGAGAAGGAGCGTGCCGGCGAGCGTGGCGGGGGCAGGGGGCAAATTACCTGACGGCGCGTTAGGGATAACGCGCCCTGCCAAAGGACTAAATGGTGCGTCGATGATGATGCCGCCGTAGCTGCGGCCGGCACTCCAGCCGTTGGCCGAGGTGAGCACGCCGGTGAGGCGGGCGATTTCCGGCTTAGTTTCTGTGGCGAGGGTGAAAGTGAGAAGGTAACCACCGTTTTCTTCCCGGACAAATTGCGGTGCGGCGTAGTCGAGCAGGGCGTCCTGATCGAAGAAGTGGAGATCGGTGGGGCGATGGGTCGTGCCGGATGTGGGAGTCAGCCGAAGTGTGATGGATTTCGCGTCACGGGTGGCCGTGGCCGTCCAGGGGGAATTGCGCTGGGGCAGTTCACGCTGCAGCGCGGCGAAGCGTTCGGTGTCATCGTTGGTTG
>Ga0105049_10001212_pt1 | contig 30268 bp, 26 predicted proteins | sample MAT06_FD_78087 | JGI IMG/M metagenome (GOLD analysis project Ga0105049, IMG submission 78087) | Freshwater microbial communities from Lake Fryxell liftoff mats and glacier meltwater in Antarctica - MAT-06 | ecosystem: Environmental > Aquatic > Freshwater > Ice > Liftoff microbial mat | place... | reverse complement strand
GACGCGAGGAAACCGATCTAGCCCGAGTGCTCTCGATCCTTCGTAAAGCTGGCTACAGCGGTTGGGTTGCGCTCGAGTACGAAGCGGAAGAAGATCCGCTCGTCGCAATTCCACGTTGGCTCAAGAAGCTGAAGTCGCTGGTGGGCTAGGTTGTCGATACATCCCAGAATTGCCCGTCCCGGTGCCGACACTAACGCCACGGTGCGTTGGTTCAGGATCCTACAGTGGATCGCACTGCTATGGGGGGTTTGGGGTGGTGCTGCGATTTGCAAGCGTCGTTGCGGAATCAGAAACCACAAGTCGCGTCGCAACGACGATGCTGTTTGCGCCTTACCTCACTCTTCTGGTGCTATTGGCGTGGGGACCAAACCAACGTATGCCAACTTCATTTCGGCTCGCGATGTTAAGTACACTCGCTCTTTGCTGCTTTGTGATATGGAACATCGCGTCGCGGTTTCGTCCCTCTGGTCTATCCAATGGATTGCACCTCTGGGCATTCTAGTAACAGGTGATCGTCCTCAACAACATCGACTCTGCATTCAGCGGTTGCTAAACGGAACCAGCATGGCGGCCGTATTTCTTGCGACTATTTCGGCTGCGCTTCGCAGCATGGAACCGACTATAGCTTATGCCAGTGTCCTGCCAGCTCTTCGCGGCGGTCTGGTTTTTCGCTTTACTATTCACCGCGATTGTAGTGGCGGGGCAGTCACCTCGAGGAAGAGTTTTCTGGCTCGTTGCGTTGCTGATTACAGCGACTATAGTCAGGTATGTCTCCCCCCTGGATAGACCAACAAACGCTGCGAATCATCCAAGAGTACCAACCCACAGTTGGAATCTCGACGTGGAATGCGGTTATACGAAACCCGATGGGTTGCTTTATCGAATCGACCGTCCAATGCAGTCTCATCATGATGATGATCCAAGTTTTTCGGACGTCGAATTTGACGATCTACTCCCGCTCTCGTGCAAGCGATGCAGAATCAATTGAGCCATATCCACGTTGAGAGCTCCGGCGGTGGCTCGCCAGCCCGGTACCGCATTCAACTCCAACAAGACGTTGCGACCATCTAGCGTTGGCAACACATCGACGCCGATCATCCAGCCGCCGATCATTTGGGTTGCTCGATAGGCGATGGAGATCTGTTCAAATGTTGGATCGTGTGGGACTGCATGTCCGCCTCTGGCAACATTGGATCGCCAATCGCCGCCGTTTTCTCGTCTTACGCAGAACAATTCTTCTCCGACCACGAGGAGTCGCAAGTCGTAGCCGGTGCTCTGCAAGAATTCTTGGACATAGATGACCGACTGCAGCTGTTCCAACGTGCTAAAGACCCGCCAAGCCATGTCGCTATCGGTCACGCGAACCAAGCCGCGTCCCTCCCCGCCAAAGATAGGCTTGACGATGCAGTCACCACCCAGCATTTCCCAGGCGATCAACGCGTCGTCACGCGTTTGGCAACAAACCGTTCGGGGAGTAAGCAATCCGCTGCGCTGCGCAACGTCGAGCGTAAGCCACTTGTCGATCGCGATCTCGAGGCATCGGGGTGGATTGAGCACCGACACTCCATTCGCTTTTGCGACATGCAAAGCGTCCATCCGAAAGATGATCTGCTCGATACTCCCCAATGGCATCGAACGTACCAACACCGAATCGAAGTCCGTCAGCTTGCATTTCAGGGTTTCCGAAGCCAGTTCGTTGGGTTGCGTCCAAGTCATCGTGGTAGGCCGGCCGGTGGTTTCTTCCGGGCTGACACTCAGCTTTGCAAAGGACAGCGAATCGATCCGTGTCGGGCGCGATCCTGGCATCTCGGCGGCCGCTCGCATCAAGTCCTTCATGTACCATCCGGTGGGCGAGCCCAATACCCCGACTCTCAGAGCGCCATCTGACAGGGGTCTAACCATGTCGGTCATTACGACGGCGTTTCCAATGGAGTGGAGATATAGGTTTCGCCAAAAGACTGAGTCAAGATATCTGGTCGCAGTGAGCCGTATCGAAAAGATCGACCCGACCTGAGATTGACTAGGGTGACCATCGCGGGGCTGAACAGCCCGGGATCGACTTTGTAGAAATCGTATTCATATTTACGAAACGTTTGCGCGAATGGGATACCGTAATCCCGAGAAGCGACGCTGGGAACCTTTGGTCCGATCTTGCGGATGGTTTCGTCTTCGGTTTGGAGCCAAAGAGTCACGTGTCCGCCGTACAGGATAGCATCGTTGGTTCGCCCGATTCCCTGCACGAATTCCAAAGCAGTTGGCGGTAGAGGAGCGGTTCCGGCCCCAGAGACCACGGAGCCGAGATCGAAACCCAATTCAAAGAGTTTATGCATCGACGTCTCAATCGACCGAGCGACCACCTGTAGCGTACCGGCGATGGAACGGGTAGGAGCCACGCACACGATGGTGTTTGCGACGTCGACTCCGCACTCATTGGCAATGAGTTCACAGATAGAATCGTCCGGAATCGAGTCGCACTCGAGCACGCCCACCGCGCAATCGCTCGAATCCTCTACGCCGAGTGTTTGCAATACATGCTCTTTGCCCCTTTTGACACGCATGGGGCCTGACCCCATAGCGAAGAATTTGTCTTGCTTCACGGGCCAACCGGCGTACTGGGAAGCCATGCAAGCGTGCAAGGGATCGTCCGTCGTAACTTGCACGGTATACCAAGGCCCCAGGGAATAGTCGGCTGGGTGGATGGAAACCTGCGCGCGGTCGGACATGCAAATGCGCGCAAGCAACTGACCGGCCAACAGTCCACCGTGCGCGTGGACGCCGAAATCCAATACGACAGCCCCATTAGTCCGTTGATGCCTAACTATCCGCATGCGATCGGACTGGGCCAAGGCATCGAGACAAAGTTGATGCGTTTGCTGGTTGAGCGGTTGGTTGGTCATACGCGATGGCTTGAGTCCGAACGGAGCTAAATTGGATTAGGCAAATCGCAATTGTACCAAACCGCTAGTGATCTACCTGGGGTTTATGGCGTTACTCCAAAGTCGCCGCGACTATCGCGCCAAATGCTGTGGATATGGTTGGCAATATTTCCAGCCGCGTCGGGCTGTGTATTGATGAACTCGATCAAGAACGATGGCCCCTGAACTCGATACGCATGACCAATACCCGCTTGCAACGCACCTTCCCACGAAAAGTGAACCGTGTCCCAACCACCTCCACCTTGAATGGCTTGTCGTCGATCATCCGCTACGTCGCCCGGAACTGCGTCGATGTATTCGTTGACAAGGTCCTTTAGTAGCGCCTGCTGCGGAGGTGAAAGCTTCGAATAGGGGATACCGACGGGAGTCTCTTTGGGTGGCTGTTGAACTCCCAGCGTTCTATTTTCTCGAGGCGCCTTGTCCGCTATGACAGCGACGCTGCGTTGTTGTTCGGACAACGACTGAACAAGTTCAAAAGCTAAAGTCTCCTCGAGTCGTAACATACGCATGCCGACCGCGATTCCCGATTTGTTTTCTGTCCGCACAATGGCTGGGTTCGCCGCAAAGGCTTGCGGTGTCGAAGAAACAACACGATCCGCATCCATCAAGAAGTTTAGCGATAGATGATGCCCCTCGATGCTCAGCCCCCACTTCTTGCCTGCTTGAGGAGTTCCGAAGACAGTAAAATAATATCTCGTCGAATCTCGCAAGGGACTGTTTGTCTTGCCAGCTTCCAGTTCCTTCAAAAAATTCTCCATATTCATGATTTGAGTCGATTTGCGATAGCCGATCTCGCTCAGCACGCTTCGCATCAAAGCGGTTGCCGCTTGACGTTGGCTATCGTTCATTTCATTGAGCTGCAGACCTTTACGTTTGTCTTTCGGGATAATTTGCCAATCTTGTCGTTCTGGGCTCTCGACGGGCATAATCGCTTTGCTTTTTTGCTCATCACTCAACGATGCGATCAATGCAGTCGCTGCCATTGCCGCCTTTTCGGTTACTCCGCCAACTTTGTAAAAGCTATAACCAAATTGATATACGCACAAAACACCCGCGCAGGCAAACGCGGACAAGAATCGTTTTACACTCATGTTTAAGCTCTTGTGTTGGAGTAATCCCGTGAGGATTTAGGTGGGAGGGAGGGGTTCTAGATTTCTTGTGCAATCGGTCAAGCGATTTGCTCGTTTGTCCAATAGATTGCTTTCTTCAGAACACAGTATACCAGGAACACGGACCATGGAAAAAGAGGGATTAATGTTTCCCGTGATCCGTTGCGCGCGGATCGCTTGGCAGATGCTGTTGATCTCGATGGAAATGTAGATTTGGCAGTGCCGTAAGCAGCGCCGTCAAACCCTCTTCGGTGACACGACCGCCGTCTAGATAAAACGATTCCAAGTGTTGCATACCATGCAGATGGTTGAGACCTGAGTCTGAAATTGGAACGTCGATAAGGTGCAAAAACTTAAGGGACTTCATTCTCGCAACGGTTTCCATGGCAGAGTCGCTCAAATTCGGGCTTCCTATTCGTAACAGGACCAATTCGCTCAATAGTGGCCAATCCTTTATTCCTTCGTCGGAGACCAAGCAGTCTGGCAAATTGATCGAAGACAATTTGGGAAGACTTCCGATCGCTCTGGCCGATGGATCGCCGATCCGCACCTTCTCAAGTCGAATTTGTCGGAGGCCTTGGAGGCTTGACAATAAATCCGCAATGTTGTCGTTTGCGTTCGCATGCGTTAGTGAAAGAATTTCAAGTCCGTTCAAACCCCGAAACTGTTCGAATCCCGCGTCATCCATTGGTATGGACGACCGAACTTCGCGAGAGTCACCGCGTTGAACAGCCAATACTTGCTCATGAATGGACTCGCTGGGCTTTACTTCCGTTGGTTGGGGCTTTGAACCGCAACCGCAAGGAGCGCAAACAAACGCGCAAATCAGTAATGCCCAGACTGGCACGAATACATTACGACAGCACATCATTGGCATTCTCTCTGATCTCCGGTTTGGCTTAGCGGCTCTTGGAGCTTTGGTTTTGGGGTTCGTGCCCCCCCTGGCCTTTGACGTGATCGCTTTTCGCTTCGGTCGTTTTGTTGGACGCGATGCCCTCTACTTGCAGGACGAGGAGATTCGGTTCCTTTTCGGAAATTTGGAACTTTAAACCCGAGGTCGTGTAGGAGCCGAATTTCGGATTCACCACACCGACGGTCGAAGGTTTGTGGTTGGCAATGTTCTCCGCTTGGACGAACTGGGCGACCACGCAGTCATGAGGTCCAGCGACAGCCCCGTCACCATCTCGATACGTCGTCAAGACGAATGATCCGTCACGATCAATCGCTCCGGTAGCTTGAATTCCGTGGAGCGTCGATTTGGTTTCTACCGTGCCCATTTTCACGGGTGAACCATCTGCAAAAACAACTTTGCCTTTGGCCGGATACGCTCTCGGTCTGGAATCGCAGCCGGCTTGGCCGAGCAGCACTATCGGCACAAGGCCTACTTCAAGCCAACGCGATCTTCGATTCAGGGTCCAGGGCGTGCTACTCATCTAGCCCCACAGTTTGAGAATCGTGTCGATTGCAGAGTCGGCCCAAGGTTTCGGTATCAATACTGGAGTGGATCGCACGGACGCTGCCATCCGCGGAGGCGAATTGACAGATGCCCACGTGCCAACTACCCCATCGAACCAGATCGCTTCCCTCGCCGCGGAGATCTTTGGCAATGGGCATAGTTGGTCCACCTAGTCGAGTCATGTTGAAGGCATTTTCACCGTTGAAGATAAAGGCGTCCTGAGGCGATTGCCCCAATTTGCCTATCGGCACATGCATCTCGCCTACCAAGAAGGTGTTGCTGAGTCCGTCGGTCACACTGGCATGTTTCACTCGATCGATCCAATCGAGAGGAGTTTTGCCTTCGCATTTAGCTCTGCTCGAAATAATGATACCGCTCCCGTTGCCGCCAAAGTTATAGTCAGTCGGCAAACCGGCAGCGCCTGGGGATAAATCGCCATGATTGCCGCCATAGTCTCCAACGGCGCCGTTTGCCGCGGAGTCCACCGTAACCGGAATTCTGCAACCGCATGGTAGTGTAATCCAGACGGTGCCGGCCCCTAACAATTGCCCAACACCGATGGCGTCACTGGCGGATCGACGAGCTGGACAGCAATAGGCGGGAAGCGTCTTAGTACGAACACTCTCGTCATGCCTGCCGTAGGGAATCGAGTAATTCCAACGTTGTTCCAAAGTAGTGGCTTCGAGAAACGGCATGATGCGTACCAGCCAGGTCGTCTCTTTACCACCGCATGCAACCGGGGCTGGGTCGTTGGGTCGGGGCTGGTAGCGAGCCGGTGGGTAAGCACCTTGAGCGCCGTGAAACAATTCAACAGCCAACGAGATTTGGTGGAGATTGTTCTTGCAGTGCATCGTGCGAGCTGCCTCGCGAGCGGATTGCACGGCGGGAAGTAGCAGGCCGACGAGCAAGCCGATGATGGCAATGACCACGAGCAACTCGACCAACGTGAACGCCTTCTTCGCAGACAGGGTTGCACAGGTGGTTTTCATGAATTTTTTCATCGATCACATCCCACGAGGCGGTAACGCCAAAACACTAGGTTCAACAAATGCAATTTATTCGCACATATTCATTGACACACTAGTACGGTAATTTGATAATAGAATTTCTGGAAGATATGAACTGGCAAAATTCCGGTCCGTAGAGCATTCTACCCACCGGTCCCGCTGCTGGTGCAGAGAATGATGTCGATTTAGCAGGTACGGTCGATTTAGCAGGTACGGTCGATTTAGCAGGTTTGATGGTTAGCAGGTGCGACGGTGCGATTTCAAAACCGAAAGGGAGTGATTTGGGCGATTTCGATCGCTTACGGCATCATTGTATTCGCAGGCCAATCGCTTCACATGCTTCCGAACTGCGGCCACCACCACCCACATTTGGCAGCGAATCCCATTGGGCTAACTGGACACGAACCGGTGGCCTCTGGACACGAACCGGTAGTACAATCATCTGTTAGGGGCAACTCAAAGGGTTGCTGCTGCTCGCACGCAACACATTGCGAAACGTCGAATAAAGCGGCGTTTTCCCAGTCGCGGAAGTCCGATTGCGTCGTGATCGACCCATTGGCTGGCCACAGTGACGACTGCCAAGTCTGCAGATTGATGGCGTCTTTAGGAAGCGGGTCATGCCGGATTGAGTCGATGAACTTGGTATGCGAACCGATCGATTTTGTGTACTCTGCAGCGGGTTCATCTCCCACTTTTCTTCTGGACGCCAGGATTTTCTGCCGCGGTCCACCAGCTCTCCGAAGCCCTGCGTAACGGATTCCCCCGGAGCGGACCGACCGGACCGATGTAATCAACTCGGACGGCCAGGCTCTCTGCGTGGAGTTTTTTTGGCTTCCCAAGGATTGAGTTCTATCAATGGCTGAGCGATGGATGGGGAGATTCTCAGAATCTCTGAATTACGATTTTTGTCCGTGGGCGAACGATTATGTGTATTGGCTCAAGAAGCCGATCGGCTGGCTGTTCCTGTCGCTGGCGGCTTCCATTCTGCTCGGGATTGTCGTGTCACCGCAGGCGTTTTTGGCGACCGCCGCCATTCTCTCGTTTGGCATTATTGGTTGCTTGTGGCCTTGGATCGCGATGCAGGGTCTTCGAGGCCAGCTGGAATGGTCCCATTTGCGATGCCATGAGGGTGAGTCGGTTGAGACGACACTCATCCTCACCAATCGATTTCCCTGGCCTGTTTGGGGATTGATTGTCGAAGCAGACGATGCTGTTTCGAAACAGGTGGATGCACCGCAGCAGCCTGTTAGCTTGAGTCGCACGGCAGCCTTGGCCCGCAGTCGATTTCAATGGTTTTGTCAGCCGGCAGCTCGAGGCGTTTACCCACAAAAGCCAGTCCGTCTGGCGACTGCGTTTCCCTTTGGTCTCTGGACATGCCATCGGGAGCTTCGGGTCGCCAGAGAGTTGATTGTGTGGCCTCGCATGGTAAGGCTATCGGACGTGCCAGAACGATCGGGTAGTCGCCGGTCCTCGATCGGGTCGGTCAGCTCGCAGTTGGGCAATGAAGGTGAGTGGATGGGGGTCCGCCCTTATCGGCCGGGAGACTCCCTCCGCCAAGTGCATTGGGCGCAAACGGCCCGACGGGATAGTTTGGTCGTCTTCGAACGCCAGGCTCGATCGCGCCAAAGTGTCTCGATTTGGCTTGATCCCACTTCTACCGTCGAATGCGAGAAAGAAGTTCGCGAATGGCTGATTCGGACCTTGGCCTCCGTCACGCACCATTTCACCAAGCACGCTTGGGAGGTTCGAGCAGGATTGGATGGGCGATGGCAAAGCGTTCATGCCAGCCAGTCTTCCACCCAAGAATGGTTTGATCGCTTGGCCAGATGGACCCCTAACCCTAGTTTTTTAGGCGACAGTTTGTCGCCAGAAATGATCGGTGGTTCCAAGACTATTGTCATCGCGACTGCTTCTCGCGTGGAATGGATTCGAAAGGAACTTGGCCACTCCCATGGCCTGGAGATCCAATGGATATTGCTAGGTGAGGCAAAGAACGTTTTTTCCAGCGAAGACCCGGATCGAAACACGGGGAATCTATACCTGGATTATGCTTCGGACCGGGAGAATCAATTCCAACAACAATGGAAGCGAGCCTGTCAACGCGCATCGCAGTTGAGCTAAATCCCATGCCGAATAGATCCCCTTTTGTCCTAGCGTTGCTTGCAGCCTTTGCTGTTTGCCTGCTGCGATTGCAAGCCACTGAAAATGCGAGTTGGCTTGCGGGCGAATGCGCCCTCGCGCTGGGTATCTGTCTCGTTGGTTTGTTTCGCGGTTTTGGGATTTTCCGGGACGCATCGCAGGAGCAAATCGGGTTGTCGCGTTTCTCCGGCGGACTGACCCCAGGCGGGCTCGCCTTGGGCACAGTTTGCATTTGTTTGCCTTTGCTGAGCAAGTTGTTTCAAGTTCGACTGTTAGGGGGAGGTGGAGAAGCGACCGAGTTGGTCTGGCTCTCGATGCTCCAGTACGCGGCCCTTTGGCAATCGGCCATCGCGTCCAGCACGAAAGAGGAATGGATCTCGTTTCTGCTGAGCTGTTTCCTCATGCTGTTCGGACTTGCTTCGTCGGATCGAAGCGGCATGGTCGTGATCGTGGTTCTCTTTGGTGTGTTAGCGGGTTGGTGGTTGATGAGCCGCTATTGGCAGAGTATCCAGGGGGGCTTCATCGCAAACGAGAGCGTACCCATGGTACGACTCCGATTGGGGGCCATCTTATTTGCTTTATTGCTAACCACCGGGATCGGCCTAGTCGCCATGACGGCAGGCGCGACGACTACTGCTTTGGACGGCTTTATGCCGACATCCGGAGGCAAAAAATGGTCGGATCCAGCCGCTCGGCAGGGTGTGGGGGATGGGGATATGTTGGTCGCAGCCAAAGACCAAGCGTTCACGTTTGGACCAGTGGAAAGTGATCTTTTCCTCGATTCGCCCGTGCCCTCTTTGTACGATTTGGTCAGCGATGCGTATGGCGAGCCGATTGTGCGAAAAGAGTACATGCGAGCGATCTCGCTCGATAGCAAGATCCAAGAGTCGGAACAACAGGCCACGGAGTCCAAGAAGAGTGGTCGCGAATTTTCAGCGGTGCGCAGGCCGAACAGCACGACCGATGGCAGGAAACCGGAGGGAACCGCTAGCAGAGCGGTGCTGCATCTGATCGGTCAGGTGCCGCAGCACTTGCGTATGGAGAGCTATGACGCGTTCGATGGCATCCAATGGAGTCATTCGGATGGGCATTCACTTCAAAAAGTGAAATCCGTTCCCACATTAATACAATTGTATGGCAAGCCTTGGATCGAACTCCAGAAGATTCCCAGCGCTATCGCGCATCCGGTCCGAGAACGACAAACCGTCAAAGTCATGGCGATGAAGTCCGTGAGGCTATTGACTCCTAGCTTATTGACACACACGCACATCGATCGGGTCGATAAGCCAGACTTTTTTGGTTGGACCGATGATGGCCAGTTGATGATGACCGGGCAAACACAAGTGCCTTCCATGACGGTCGTGCATCAGCTCTATCAGACTCCGCAATTGCATTCACTCCGAGACGCTGCTGATCCTTTGAGTGCATTGACGGTCTCGGATACGGTAGCCGATAGTGATCCGCTCGGATGGAAAAAAAACTACTTGCAGTTGAATTCTCTGCAGTCCGAGTCTTTGCGACAACAGGCCAAAGCGTTGGTCGAAAAACACTGGCATCGATCGCTTTCCTCGCTAACGGATTGGCAGCGGATCGAAGGGATTGTGGGATCGTTTAGAAATGAGTTTGTCCACGATCGGCTTGCGTCGGCGCCTGAGGAGTGCTTGGATGTGGTTCACTATTTTTTGGACAAGCAACGCGGCCCAGACTATCTTTTTGCTACCAGCGCTGTCACTTTGGTTCGAAGCTTGGGTATCCCATGTCGGTTGGTTACAGGTTTTTACGCCTCGCCAAAACGATTCGATACCAAATCCGGTCAAACCGAGATTTTGCCTGAGGACTTGCATACTTGGGCTGAGGTCTACTGCCATGGTGCATGGTTGCCGATCGAGCCGACCCCGGGTTACGCTGTCCCCAATGAGTACCGTTCATGGAAGCAGTGGGCGGTGGTGGTGTTCTGGACCATTCGCGATGGGGTGCTGCACTATCCACTGCGCTGCGCGATAGGCTTCCTGGTACTGGCAACGTTCATCGTGTGCCGGTTGGTTTTCGCGGATGCCATTCTTTCTTTGTGCGTAGCTGCTATTGCCATGATTCCTTCTCAGTCCAATGTTCGGTGGACGTTGCGCCTGATGCGGTGGCGAGACTGGTTGCGCAATCGGCCGAACCCAGCTAGATCTACCGTCTCTGCTTGGTTGGCAAAACATCTAGCGGATCATTCGCGATTATCAGCGGTAGACCGGACTGTTTACATTCAGGCCGTCGATCGAATCGCGTACGCGCCACAGTCCATTTCTCAACCATGGTTGAACAAACATTCGCTGGAGTTGCGAAGGATTTGCTGGTCCATCGCTGCTCGAGGTTGGATCGATTTGCTTTTTCAGCCAGCGTTCCTTGTGCCCTATTCCAGATGGGTGAAACGCTGAGTCCGACGGGGATTTCGCTAACTATTCCATGCATTTCATTCCAACCTGTTCGTTTACCATTTAGGATCGCTCCTTTGCTCCACAACCCTCCGTGCATGACAACTAGCGAACTTCGCACCGCGTTGGATCTGCTTCGGGAGCAACTCAATCGAGTCTTGCTTGGCAAGCCTGAGGTCGTTGAACACCTTTTGGCATGCGTTTTGGCTCGCGGTCACGTGCTGTTTGACGATTTGCCGGGACTGGGCAAAACGACTTTAGCCAAGGCGTTGGCCGTTGCGATTGGTGGCAAGTTTATGCGAGTGCAATGCACTCCTGATTTGTTGCCCAGCGACGTTACCGGTTTTAACATCCTGAACCAAAAATCGCGTGAGTTTGAGTTTCGAAGTGGGCCGGTGTTCAGCGATGTTTTGCTGGCTGACGAAATCAACCGTGCGACCCCTCGAACGCAAAGCTCCCTTTTTGAAGCGATGGCGGAACGGCAGGTTACCATCGACGGTGAAGCCCGGATGTTGAGCAACAATTTCTTGGTCCTTGCAACGCAGAATCCTGTGGAGAGTTTGGGCGCTTATCCGCTGCCGGAAGCCCAGCTAGACCGCTTTGCCATGAAGCTACGCATCGGTTATCCGGATCGCAAGAACGAATTGGAGCTCTTGGCGAGAAGCAGTCGCAGCATGGCCGAAACCGTCGCCATCGAAGTGCTCCGGCCAGGTGAGTTGGACCAGTTGCAACGGGCAGTGACCGACGTGGCCGTGCTCTTACCGATTCAGGAATACCTCGTCAGCCTAGCAGAAGCGACACGCGGAAATCACTCCTTCTCTCTAGGCCTGAGCCCGCGTGGTTTGATCCAATGGCAGAGGGTGGCTCAAGCTCGCGCCATGCTGCTCGGGAGAGATTTTGTGACTCCCGATGACGTCCAGGATGTCGCCCTGCCGGTACTGTCGGTGCGGCTGTCGGGTAGTATGGGCGGTGTCGAATCAGCGATCGATAGTGTATTGAATGCGGTCCCTGTTCCGAGTCGCGTGTGAACGGAAATCTGTGGACGTTCCTAACTACTGTGTAGGCTTTTACCTGTTGGCTTTTACCGTGCTGGCTTTTACCGTGTTGGCTTTTACCGTGTTGGCTTTTACCGTGTTGGCTCAATGCATCCCAATCCAATTCCTGCAAAGGTTAAACCGATGAAGAGATACTCCTTCGAACGAACGACCGTGACCGCGGTACCCTCCTGCTCTCAGCTGGTTTGGTCCTTAGGGAGCTTTGCGTTGTTGGTGACGCTATTGACGTGCGGTTGCAATCGCAATGTCGCAACCGGTGTCGCTACTTCATCCTCGCCCGCTGCTGAGCAGCATGACCACCATCCAGCGCATTGGCCCGCCACGATTTTTGCTGCCAGCGATCGCTTGATGGCCTTGGAATCCGGCCTTATCGGTGATGCTCAACCAGAAAGGGTTTCGATTGAGAGAGAACTTGTGGATTTGATCAAGTGGATGCCGGAATTAGCCGCCGACACCGATCTCAAGGAGGACGCCTTCAATCGAATCGACAGCTGGTCTTCTAAGTATCTTCCTGTACTGGAAGAACAGATGAAACAAGGATTAAAGTTCGATAGCATGTTGAAAAGCGAAGGACTTTCGGAAGCGATTGTGCAATTGAACGAGCTCGTTGGTGCTGAAAAGAAAAGACTGGAATCGCTGTAATGGATACTTTGATTTGGGGAGCCATTGTTCGCATGTCTCAGGCGTTGCTCGCAGCATGCCCAACCATTGTGGTGGGCTGGTTGGTCGCTGCGGTTTTCGAACGCATTCTGGGACGCAATGGGACATTGAAGTTGTTTGGCGGTCACACTTGGCGTCAGCTGCCGCAAGCGTGGCTTTTGGGGATGTTGCTTCCGGTCTGTTCTCTGGGAGTCATCCCGGTCATGGCCCAGATGCGAAAAAGCGGGATCGCTGGTGGAACGATTCTGGCTTTTGGGTTAACAGCTCCTTTGTTTAATCCCATCTCGGTTCTCTATGGTTTGACTTTATCAGATCCGTTTGCGCTCTTTATTTTTTGTATGGCTTCGCTCACGATCGTTACCGTCATGGGAGTGGTTTGGGACTGGTTGTTTCCCGGGAATTGGCTAGAGAGTGAGGAGCTTCCCAAGGTTCCGTATGGGCTCCGACGCGTTGCGGCAGTGGCTCTTTCGATATGCCAGCAGGCCTATAGCCGCTCGACCTTTTACATGCTCCTAGCGATCGTTGGCGTCGGATTGCTGAGCATGGTATTGCCTGCCGGGATTTTGCAACGTTCGGCTAACAAGCACGATCCATTTGCGCCTCTGACGATGGCAGGAGTTGCTACTTTGGCATATGTAACACCTATGGTGGCGATCGTGCAGGTTGCATCCATGTTTCAACATGGAAACTCGATTGGTGCAGCATTTACGCTGCTGGTGCTGGGGACCGGTGTGAACCTTGGACTTCTTTACTGGATCGTGGTTCATTACCAATGGCGCCGCGCATTGGTCTGGTTAGGTTGCCTGCTGATCGTGGTGTTGGCGATTGGTTACGGAGTGGATGGTCCCCTTTTTCCGAAGGGAGTGGAGCCAGCAGATCATACGCATGCTTTTGATAATTACTGCAATCCTTTTGGTTATGGAGCCGTCGATCTGCCAGCGACAAGTGTTCGTCTCATTAGGGATGCATGGAAACCAGAAGAAATTGCTTCAGGGGTTTTCGCACTTCTTCTGCTGCTCATCGGATGGATCCAAGTTCGATTCGATCGCACGGACAAATGGATGGCGGCGATCTGCGCCCCAAAAGCCTTGGCCGCCCAATCTAAATCGCAGTTCGATATCGTGTTACCGAACTGGGTCATTGCAGCTGTTTCACTAGTCGGCTTAGTCGTCGCAAGCGTAGGAGCATGCTTTCTCTATTATCCGCCCGTCAGCCAGATACGAAAGGAAATGACGGAGGTTCAAGCCGAGATGTTCACCGCGGCTGCGAGTCGAGAGTGGGATGGTTTAGAGTTTTGGATTCCGGTTCAAGAAGACTGGGCTCACAAGCTAACCGTGAGCAGTTATTTGCGGGGTAAACCCCTGACTCGTTTTCAACAGATGCGGCTGAAAGTTTTCTTGTCGAAACTGGAGATGCTCGAGCATGCCGCCGAGGACCGCGAACTGGAGGAAGTCGATCTGTGGAATCGACAAGCCAACCAAGCTCTGAGCCGCTTCAAACAAACTATCCCGATAGAGAAATGAGTGCATCCGTGGTACAGGTTTCCAACTTATGGAGTAACGAAAGCAGTTTGGCAGCAAGAGCCATTTAGATGCTAGGAACGAGGACCGACGCCATGTTCTGTATGCCAGTATCCGCCCAGGGCATGATCGAACTGCAATCGGCGGGCGGGAGAGTCCGTCGTGATAGCACCATCGCGGAATACGGTGCGTCCTGCAACAAAGACGCGCTTTGGCCAGCCGCGGAGCGTGGAACCTGCCCACGGCGACCACTTGGTCTTCGTGAACTGCTTTTCATTTTCGATCGTCCGATTTAAGTTGGGGTCGACCAAGGTCAAATCAGCGTCGTAGCCCACGGCGATTCGCCCTTTGCCCACAATCCCCCAAACGCGAGCCGGGGCGTCGCTGGTCCATCTCGCGATTTGCTCCCAAGTGCATTCGCCACGCGACGCCCGGTCCAGGAGCAGCGCGAGATAGTTTTCTACAGCCGGTAGCCCGCTCGGCGATTTGGGATAGGGCTCTCTTTTTTCCTCCAACGTATGCGGGGCGTGATCGGTCGCGACCACTTGAATATCGTTAGCAAGGAGCGCCTGCCATAGCCCCACGTTGTCCGCCCGTGTCTTGATAGACGGATTCATTTGGATCAGCGAACCCAGTCTGGCATAATCGTCTACGTTGAAATGCCAATGGTGAGGGCACAATTCGGCGGTGATCAAGTTCTCATGGGCCCGCAACAAGGGAACTTCGGCGGCTGTACTCACATGCAAGACGTGAAAACGATGACTATGCCGTTTCGCCAGATCCAGCATTCGACGTGTGGCGATGAGAGCAGCCTCCTCATTCCTAATTTTGGAATGGTCGGCAATCGTGAGTCGCTCTCCCAATCGCGCCTGATTGCCGCGCACGGTCGTTTCGTCTTCGCAATGCGAACAGATAGGCAGCGATGTCTCTGCAAAGATGCGTTCCAAGGCATCCTGCTCATCGACCAAAAGATCCCCCGTGCTGGACCCGACAAAGATCTTGATACCTGGAACACCCGTAGCCTTTTTCAAGGACTCCACATTGTTTGATGTGGCACCGATATAGAAACCATAGTTCACGATCGATTTGGGAGCGGCCAATCGATACTTATCCTCGATTAACTCCTGGTTGATCGCGGATGGCTTGGTGTTTGGCATCTCCAAGAACGAGGTAACCCCACCAGCAGCGCAAGCGCGGCTGGCGGTCCATAGGTCTTCTTTGTGAGTAAGCCCTGGTTCGCGGAAGTGGACTTGGTCGTCGATCAGGCCTGGGAACAGAACGAGCCCCTCTGCGTCGATGGTTTCGTCCGCCGTGGTGGTGTCGGCCGCGTCGACGCTCGCAATGATCCCATCAGCCACGAAAACATTAGTTTCTGCCCTCCCCGAGGGCAGGATGACGGTGGCATTTCGAATCAACAAAGTAAAAGGCATGGTTTTTCTCTGCAACACTGGAACATTGGACCGAGGGGAATCTAATACTATCAGATCACTTTACCGAGATGCGATGCTCACAACAGGTGGGGAAAAAAAGTGGCATAGGCTCCCAGTCAGGCCATTCGGGTCTGGCATGCGTTGCCAAGAAAGCGAAAGGGCTTCGGATGCAGCTCAGGGCTTCCCGACGTATACTTGGGCGAGCGACATTCACTTTTGTACCATTGTTTAGGCTTCCAGCCTGCAAACAAACGCAGACCGCAGGCTGGAAGCCTATGCTATTCCTCGCACCCGATGGGGCCAACCATGCCTAGAAACTTGAACGTAGCCAAGGCCACACAGCGAAAAGCACTCCTTCGCTTCGGTTTAGCGTTTGCAGTCGTTTGCCTTGTAATGGTGATGAATCCCAGTACCGATTTCGCTCAAGAACCCAAGCTTGGAGCGCAGCGATCGTTGGAAGGTTGGAACCAGCGAGTGGAACAAGCGTTGAAAGACGGGAAGGCGGACGATGCATTGAAAGAAATGGATGCCGTCATTGCCAGTCTTCCTGCTAACCCTCAGTTGTATATCATACGGGGGTCGCTCCAGTTTCGGAGCGGTAAGATCAAGGAGTCGATCGAAGATTTTGACAAGTGTATTGATGCGGCGCCCGAGAGCCGGGCCTATCTTTGGCAGCGAGGCATAGCGCTTTATTACGCGGAGCGTTTCCAAGATGGGCTGGACCAGTTTGCGATCCATCGCGAGGTCAACCCCAATGATGTTGAGAACGCGTTTTGGCATTTCTTATGCAATGTGCGACTCCATGGACTCGAAGCTGCCCAAAAGGATGTCTTGTTAGCGGGGAAAGACAATCGAGCACCCCTGATGCAAGTGCAACAATTGATTCAGGGAAAGCTTACACCCGATGACGTCATAGCAGCTTGTGAAAAATCCGGCGCAGGCTCGAGCGGCCAACGTTTGGCGAAGTTCTACGGGTACCTGTACGTTGGCCTCTACTACGATGCTCTCAAAGATAAAGACAACACCAAAAAATGGCTTGAAAAATCTGTAGAACAGCAGCCTGAAATCTATATGGCGGATGTAGCCAAAGTCCATTTGCAGTTGTTGAACAAAGCGGTCGCAAAACCCTAGGCAGCGCGGCGACGATCCGAATGCCCGGCTAACGGGATCGCGATCGTGGAGCGTTCCGTTTCCAAATTCTCCAAAACAGTTTGCACGCGCGATTGGATAGCTTTGACCAGTGACCGATCTCGGATTCCCATGACCCACCCGAGCCGCTCAGCCACCGTCTTCGGGCTCATCAAGCCGCTGGCCAAGTGCCCTAGCCGTTTGGCGACCGAATCCACTTCCAGGACGCTCCCTTCGATTTCACTGTAGGCACAAGCGAGTTGTCCGCATGTTCGGCCGATTTCATAGCCCGCTTCGCATCCTGCCGCGATTTTCTTCGGCGCGAAAACTGTAACCTCATGCGCGACCTCGATTTTCAGGTCCAGTTCAGAAACCAACAGCGCAAACTCTATTTCGGAGACTTCGCGTAAATGGGAATCGAACCAACCCCCGGTTTGCTTGAGCGTTTTTTTGCGAAAGAATCCACCGCAAAGAAGTGGTCCAGCCACGTTTCGGTGCGATGATGTTACCCGACGATGTGGCAAAGACTCACTCGACAGCCCGATGTAGACGCTATCGGAAGCCGAATCACCGACGCTTTGACAAACCGCTGCGACTCTTTTGTTGCGAAGAATTTCCAGCCCTTCCACGTACCACTCGCCAACCACTTGAGATCCAGGCAGAAGTACTTGAATGACTGGCGAACAGGCCGCGGCCGCTGCCAGGTTCAGTTGTGCGGCAAAGCTGGCGCCTGCATCTGTTTCGATAAGCACTACTTCGTCTTGACCAAGTCCAAACGGATCGCCGTAGCTTCCGTCGTGAGTGATGATGACTTCGGAATCGATCTCGCGGTTCTCAAGAATTGAGAGGAGAGTTGCTTCGAGACCGGAATCATCGTGAAGGTGTGGAACAAGGATGGAGAGACGCGGCACTTCTTATAGACTCCAGCAAATCGCGATTTGGCTGATAACTCAACAGTAACCCAAAAGGTGGATCGGCGAATTTGGAACATGAATTCAGCGAATTAGGCGTTTCCCAGTTAGCGAAGCTTGGCAAGATCTGACGGTAAGGCAGATTGTGCTCAAGCTCGGAATCTTAACTGGCCGTTCAGCCGTAGGTCTACGAATTTCACGACCTAAGGGCCAGTATCCTCGCTTAGTGTCCATCCAGCACATTTCATTTTTCCATTTCAAATAGCATTGGCTCGTGCCGTCGTTCGCAACGCAGTCTTTGGTCATCTCCATTACCACTGGATCCACTGCCCGCTGGCCTCGAGCGATAGCTTTTTCGTTAGGTAAAGTTGCCCTTTCAGGACAGTGGCGAGCGGCATCTGGAGCTAGTATGATGCTTATCTTCCTCTAGGGGTGGGCCTTTCCTCACCAAGAATGGTCCCATTCGCGCTCTCTACACCACGATAAGCTATGCTCCGTCACTTAGGTTTCATCACGTTTGCGTTTGCATGGACGCTTCCCTTCTTCTACCAACCGATCGCTATGGCCAAAGAGCCTCGACCAATGCAAATCGACGATTTGTTCCGCTTGGCTAGGATCGCAGATCCACAGCTTCATCCCAGTGGCCAGCAAGTCGTCTACCAAGCGACCACCTATTCCGACCCGGCCAAAAACGCAAAATCGACCCAGCTTTGGATAGCGGATAGCAAAACGAAACCGCGGCAACTAACGCATTCCGGGAAGTCCGACACCCACCCCCGATGGTCGCCGGACGGTACAAAGATCCTCTTTGAGTCCAATCGCAGCGGTTCGTCACAGTTGTACATCTTGGATCTGGCGTCGGGTGGTGAGCCAGTCAAAGTGACCAACATCGAAACGGGCGCTAGCGGCGGTATCTGGTCTCCGGACGGAAAAAAGGTCGCGTTCTATTCCGCGGTGAATCCCAAATGGAGCTCACTCCCGTTTGCTGACTCCGACGCAAAAAATAAGGAAGCAGACGAATCAGCCTCGGCCAATCCTGTGAAAGCAAAGACATTCACCCGTCTTTTTTACCGACATTGGGACTCTTACGTCGAGGATAAGCGCAATCATCTCTTCGTTATCAACGCAGATGGCTCCGAATGCCGAGATGTTACCCCGGGTGATCGCGATGCATATCCAACGAGCACTACTTTCAGCGTCGGGGATGACTTTTCCTTTTCGCCAGATAGCAAATTCCTGCTGTTTACAGCCGTCCCATCGGCAGGCGAATCCTGGTCGACCAACCACGATATCTGCCGTGTTTCCCTCGACAATACCAGCCCCGAATGGCCGTCCCTGACGTCCAACAATCCCGCCGCCGATAGCTATCCGAAGTTCAGTCCGGATGGAAAACTCTTGGCTTATCGCACACAGAGCAAACCTGGCTATGAAGCGGACAAATGGAATCTTGTCATCCAACCATGCAATCTGGATGGCACTTTCAACGGAAAGCCAACCCTTCCGACCAGTGAGCTGGATCGTTCGGTCAGCGACTTGGTCTGGGTCAACGCAACCGAACTACTCTTCACTGCCGATGAGCTTGGCTCCAGCGGACTTTACAGCGTTTCGGCTTCCAGGAAACCCGCTCCCGTTAAGCTTGGCTTGCCAGGCGATCGCAACGGCCAAATCACAGGCATCACCTCCCGAAACGAAGAAGTCATCCTTGCCCGGGCGACGTTGAACGAACCGACCGAGCTCTATCGAACTTCCACAAAAAGTTTCGGTAAAGTGGAATCGCAAACGGAACACAACCTCGCTGTTCTGAGCGAGCTCGATCGCGCGAAACCCGAGAGCTTTATGGTCGAAGTTGAGGGGGAGTCCAAAATGCAAATGTGGATCTTGAAGCCACCTGGATTCGATCCCAAGAAGAAATGGCCGGTCGTTTATCTGATACACGGCGGCCCACAAGGTGCTTGGGAAGATAGCTGGAGTTTTCGCTGGAACCCACAACTCTGGGCCGCTCAGGGATACGTCGTAGCACTCCCCAATCCTCGAGGCTCAACCGGCTTTGGACAAAAGTTCTGCGATGAGATCAGCGGCGATTGGGGTGGCAAGTGCTATCGCGACCTGGTGGCTGGCCTCAAGCTCGTCAAGTCCCTAGAGTATGTCGACTCCGGCCGCATCGCGTCAGCCGGAGCTAGTTTTGGAGGATACATGCAGGATTGGTTTGCCGTCAACGAGATCGCAAAGGAGTTCCGCTGCCTCGTTACCCACTGCAGTGTCTATAACTTTGAAAGCATGTGGGGGACAACGGATGAACTTTGGTTCGATGAATACGAGCACGGCGGTTTACCATGGGAGCTACCGGGCAAGTACCGAGAGTTCAGTCCTCACACGCTGGCAGGCAACTTGGGAAAATACAAAGTCCCGATGCTAGTCATCCATAACGATCTCGATTTCCGGTGCCCCATCGGTCAAGGCCACGAGCTTTTCCAAGCGCTCCAGCGACAAGGAGTCCCAAGCCGTTTTGTGAACTTTCCCGACGAAGGACACTGGGTGAACAAGTCAGCCAATAGCATCCACTGGCACAAAGAGATTTTTGCTTGGCTCGATACTTACTGCACGGGCGGAGGTAAGTAGCGTGACAGCGGAAATGCATTTACCGGTGAGCTCGACCTCCCAGAAACGCGGTGTTCCGCTCCATACCAAGATCTTGATCGCGCTTGTTTTTGGAGCTTCGCTGGGCGTGTTCGTGAACTGGATCACCCAGGGCGAGATACCCGCATGGTTGGATTCGTTGATCAAGTATGGACTCGAACCGATCGGCCAGATCTTTTTGCGCATGCTGTTTCTGACAGTTATTCCCTTGGTGTTCTCTTCGCTAGCGCTAGGCGTGGCACAACTGGGAGGTGGCAGGGATCTCGGGCGAATCGGGCTTAAGACTTTTGCCTTCTTCCTCATCACCATGAGCTTGGCCGTCATGCTGGGCTTGGTTCTCGTCAACACTGTGAAACCCGGCTCGGGCTTGAACGAAGAGGTTAGAACCTCGTTGCAAGAAAAGTATCGAGAAAAGGCTTCGACGAGCGCCAAGCCCGCGACTTCATTCGGGATAGAAACGCTCACCAACATCGTCCCTCGCAACCCGTTGAAAGCCATGGTTGAAATGGACATGCTGGCTGTGATTTGCTTTGCACTTTTTATCGGCCTGGCTCTGACGCGGATCCAACCGGAGCACGCATCCATAATCCAGAGGGTCTTAGAGGGGATCAACGATCTGATGATTGTGATCATTGGTTGGGCGATGAGGTTGGCACCCTACGGTGTCTTTGCTTTGATCTTTTCCATTACGGCAAGATTTGGCTACAGCCTATTGCAGTTGCTAGGTTGGTACGTGGCCGTCGTTTTGATTGGATTGGCGATTCAGATGTTTGTCGTTATGCCGATTTTGCTTGTGGTTTTGGCGCGCTATAGTCCCATGAAGTTTTTTCGAAAGGCTCAGCCAATCATGATCACTGCTTTCTCTACCAGTTCCAGCAGTGCCACGTTGCCCACGTCGATCAAAACCGCCGAAGAAGAAATGGGTGTTCCAAGTTCGATCGCGGGCTTTGTGCTACCCCTCGGCGCAACCATGAACATGAATGGGACAGCGTTATTTGAAGGAGTCACTGTAGTCTTCTTAGCTCAAGTTTTCGGTGTGGACCTTTCCATCGGCAATCAACTGATCGTGGTGATTCTTTCGGTATTGACGGCTGTCGGAGCGGCTGGCGTACCTGGTGGTTCCCTGCCTCTGTTGGCATTGGTTCTCCCCACCGTGACCGTCCCCAGCGAGGGTATTGCGATCATCCTTGGCGTCGATCGTATACTGGACATGTGCCGAACTACCCTCAACGCGACCGCAGACGTGGTGGCCGCACTCTTCATCGCCCGATCCGAAGGCATGATGCAAGACGAGAAGTAGCTGCATCGACTCGAAAGAATCGACCCGACGCATCGGTAGCCATACTCCCTTTCACGTTCCTTTAAAGCCAGTTCGAAAACAGTTAGTACCTATGAGTAATGTGGAAACGAACCCAGTTCCTGAACCGGTCCCAAGCCGTTCGCCCCCTGCAATCGTACCTCTGATGCTGGCAGGCCTCTTTATGGTGGTAGGCATATGCGCCCTGCTGCTCATCGGCCGCGAAAAGGCCCGCATCATTGGCCAAACGGTTACCGAACTGGATATCCAACCACTTTTGAACACGGACAAACCAATTTCCGAAGAGGACATGAGAAGCAAGGTGGTCGTCTTGCATTTCTGGGGTTTTTGGTGCAAAGACTGCGCGATAGAGTTCCCGGACTTTGCTCGTGTTCAGAAACAGTTTTCCTCGGACACGGACGTTTTGTTTGTGAGTATTGCGTGCAGTGACCGCAGCGACGATACTCGCGACTCGCTTAGCTTTTACACGAACAAATTCTTGGCCTCGACCGATGTGGCGAACTTACCGGTCTACTGGGATCCGGCCGAGTTTTCTCGAACGCGTATCAGCCAATTGCTGACCGCTGGTGGTTTCTCCTATCCCACAACCCTCGTGCTCGATCCGTCGGGGAAAGTGGTGGACATATGGCGTTCCGGAATTCCAGCCGGTGCACTAGAGAACGCAATTGCAAAAGGAAAGAAAAGCTCCGGCTCTTGATTTCCAATCCTTAGACCGGTTTGTGGCAAGTAACTATTCTTTTAGCCTATCGTCCACGTTGCCTTCCAGTTCGCGCATACGCTCTTCCGTGCGTTTGGCGATTCGAATCGAAGCGTCCAAATCGTCCCGGAGACTGCTCAAGTCGCTTTGCTGCTCTTTGTTCATCAGCTCTTGGTAGTGTTTAACGGCGGTCTGCATGTGTTCGATGCTCTCTTGGATTTCTTCCAGCACATGCTCCCGTTGCGCGAGTTTCTTTTTGCGTTCTTCGCCCGAGAGTCTGTCGGCCAGCAAATGCAGCTTTAAGGACTGCTCTAACTGATCCGTGGCCGACCAGAAGAGTTGACGCACTTGCTTTACGATCTCTTGGCTTTGGATTGCAATCCCAGGCCGCTTGGCGAATAGTTCAAAGTCGCTGCGGCAAGTTCGCAGCAACGTCAAATAGTCTTTGGTTCGATAGTCGCGATCGGTTCGCAAACGGTTTTGTAACATATCGAGCTTGTCCTCTTCGGCTTGGACAATCTTTTCCGCCTCCTCACGCACCAACTTCTCCGCGATGTCGTCGGTAAAAAAAATGACCCGCGTGGCCAGCCAACCAATTCCACCCAGGGTCAGCGCGAGACCCGCAATGTTGAGCGATAGGACGCCGCTGGCGGCCCACGATATCAGCCAAGCGGATGCACCTGCCACCAAGGGTAATGCCACCGATGGAGCCCATAGCAATTCACTAACTATTCGTGACCGGAGGTCTTTCAATGTTCTACTCTCGCAATGATGACTATACCCATTTCAATAAGGGAACTCGCCAACTCCAAAGGTAACACGCGTTTCGCCAGTGATCTGTCCATCGATCGTTCGCATTCGCGGCTTGGGTATGCCAGCGGATTGCAAGTATTCTAATGCACCCTGAGAACGTTTGGCAGCCAGCTGCCTGTTCGCCTCCACATCTCCGACATTGGACGCGTTGCCGCGGATCATCAAATAGTACTGTGGCCAGGCTTGTAGCTTTTCCGCCAATTCCTTCAAAATTAGCTGGCTTCGCTCCGTTAAAACCGAGCTTCCACGTGAAAATACAAGCTCCGGCACACTCAATGTGCCGACGGTTGTTAATTCTGTCCACTGCGTGTCCGTCAACTCCTTCAATGCAGTTTCCTCACGAATGGCTTCGGACTGAACCCCGGGGTAGAAATTCCTTGACATGATCTGCTTCATCGGGCGATCGAAATAAAGTCGATTCCATTTGCCCTCGACTGGCTCGCGATCAATCGCCTTTGTCGAAACCAACACCTTGGAAATCCGCTCCAGGATACTGTCGATGTGGATAATCGCCCCCTGACGCAACCCGAAGTGAGCGAAATTCTCTTGCGTGTTCTTCCACTGGATGCCTTCTACCATCTTGGCCGCTTGCTCCGGTTCGATTTGTAGCTTGGTGAGTTTGGCGTCATCCAACAGCAATCGAGCGAGCTTGCTCGAATCCCGGAAGCTGAACAACGAGGTGAAGTAACTCTCCAACACCACTTCAGCTACTGGCTCATGCTTCAACAAGAAGTCACGGTTGACGACCAAAGTATCCACGATATAGCCAGTGAATTTGGAACTGTCGGTGAGCACATGCATAGCCTCGTTCTTCAACATCTGACTGACGAACGGCTCCCAGATTACATATACCTCATTGGTTGTTGGCGATGCATTTCTGTAGTGCTCCATGAGCTTCTCCGGGGAAGCAACCGAAAGGATTGCATCTTTGGATATCTGCTGGAGACCAAAATCTTGAATGACGACGCGGGCTAGCGTTTCGCTGGGTGAATTCTCCACCAGAACAAATCGAACTTCCGGCGAATTCAGCTGGTCAACATTCTCAAACCGCTTTTTGTAGGCCAGCATAGCATCGGCACCTCGGGTTTCATCAATGATGGCGATGATTGTCGCGGGCGGAAAATCAAGCTTCGAGAACGTCTTGATCAACGCATCGGCAGGGAAGGTGGCAAACTGAAGCGTCCCCTTTTCGAGGGCCGCTGCCCTAGCAGTGTAGTCTGCTCCGTCGTCGACCAGTTTGAGCTTGATCCCTCGGTTGGCCAATTGATTCTGAAACTCCGGAGCTCGAAACACCGCATATCCTGAAAAACTATCGAGACCCAACGTAATCTCCTGACTGAATCGGCTCGTTCCCGAGGTCGCGTCAACCGCCGCTTCGGCTTGCTTCTTGGCTGTTTCCGCCTTACTCCCGGCTCGTATGGGATCGATTACCAGTTTCCAAATCGAAACCCCCACCGCCAATACGATCAACCAAACAATCGCAGCTAAGATAATCTTTGTTTTCGACACGGCTTTTATGTACTCCAAAAGGTTGAGGCGGTTATTGGATTAGGCTTTTTTGGGAAGATAATCAGGCGCTGACTCAATCGTCCAGCCATTTGCGTCCGGCGATGTCGACTTCATCGGGCGAGTGTCCACCCATTCTGAGCGACTCTCGCATGACCCGCGTTATCCAAGCGATCGCATCGCTTCTTGACTGGATCCGATCATACGACGCATTTTCAAGTTCTCCAGCTACATTCTCGTTTTTCGTCAATGTGTTGGCTGCCGCACGAGCGGCTTCAAAACACTCCGGCGACCCGACGATAATACGCACCTTAGCCGGCATAAAGAGAGCACTGTAAACCGCCCAGCCACGCGGTGCTCCCTCGATCCAAATCGGGACCAAGGGTACGTTGGCTCGCACAGCCACAATGGCCGCACCCGGTCGAATCGACAGAAGCGGCTTCTCCGATCGATTGATTCTCCCCTCCGGAAACATTCCTACAAACCGACCGGTACGAGCCAAAGCAATCGCTCGCTTGGTCGAAGCCGTGTCGACTCCGCCCCGATTGGTCGGAATAGCCTGATAGGAACGAAGAACTGGGCCAAACAAGAAATGCTTAAAGTACTCCCCGGCAACCATCCAATGCACACGTCTTCCACTGATCAATTGCACAAAGAAAGGATCGAGCGAACAGCGATGATTCGCAATGAGAAGCGCTCCACCCAGCATCCGGTCCGACAGCAGGCTCGTCCGCGAATCGGACTTGGAAACCTTCGCCAGTTCACCTTGCCACTCAATCTCCACCCTCCAAAGCACCCTGGCCAAAGCGTACACCGGTGCGTACAAAACCCGCTCCCAAGGCGTATACCTGCCAGGCCCAATTAGACGAATGCATACATAAGCAATTGTAATTCCAGCCGAAGCCATTAGGAAAATCACTGAAGCTATCTGGTTTGTCATTGAGGGCGGAGATTCGCTAAGTCGCAACGATGGAATGGTTTAGGTCGTAAAGCCTATCTCGGATTAGCCACCATGAGCCACCTTAATGATATCAAATCCTTGAAATCGCAGGGGATTCCTGAGAAAGTTCGGAGAAAAGAGAGTAGCCAAGTCGACACTCTATCGAGTATTGTAGTGCGAGTCATTCGGACGCGAACCAACGCCGGTCGAGCCCCGTGACATCTCACCCATCGAAGCGATGTGTGGCTGAATTTCGAGAGGTAGGAGTGGAGCCTAGCGGCCACGGGCTCTACCCGCCAATGGATCAGAAGCAGTGATCCATTGCCTTGAAAGATTTTCAGCGACGCACAGCTCAACATCCAAGTTGCACATCCCAGTGTGTACTGAGACCCAGCACCGCGCGATTGAACGGACACTCAGAGTGCTTGCTGCGATGGAATTGTGAGATGGCCGGGTCGACCGGCAATTTTTTTTGCTACCGACTCCCCTGCTATGGTTTCCGCATTTGGTTCCCCCTACTGTCCACATCCCGGTCATGCTCCAAGAGGTCATTCATTGGTCTGGCCTAGATCGGCCAAACCTGGAATGCGCAAGTAGAACCGTCGTTGACGGTACCCTCGGTGGAGGCGGACACTCCTGGCACCTCATCCAAGCACTGCAACCGAATGATCAGTTGATCGGGATCGATCGGGATGGTGGTGCGATCGAACGAGTTACGGAGCTGTTTGATCGCGAACTACCTGGGAACGCAACCCATCGCTCTACCTGCCGTGTTCGATTGATTCAAAGTTCGTATCGGGAACTGCCCCAGTTGATGTATGAGAATGACATTCCCAAAGTGGATGTCATCTTGCTCGATTTGGGGCTTTCCAGTGACCAGTTGGAGGATTCGACTCGCGGTTTCTCTTTTCGAACCGGCGGCAACTTGGACTTGAGGTTTTGCACGGACGAGGGGATTTCGGCGAGCGACCTTTTGGCTAAGATCGACGAAAAGGAGTTGGCAGATATTATCTACCAGTTCGGCGAGGAGAAGTTTAGCCGCCGAATTGCGCGTGCTATCGTCGAACGACGCCGAAGCTCGCCCGTTACGACCGCCGAAGAGCTGGCTGAGCTGGTACATCGCTGTGTGCCTGGCGGAAAAGTGCACGGTCGGATCGATAGCGCTACTCGTACCTTCCAAGCGTTGCGGATCGCGGTCAACCACGAGCTAGAACACTTGCAAACAGCGATCGAACGGCTCCCAGATTGCCTCGCACCTCACGGGCGTCTGCTGGTGATTTCGTTCCATTCCCTGGAAGATCGTATCGTGAAACATGCGATGCGGGACTGCCCTAGTCTTCAAGTGCTCACGAAAAAACCGATCCTTCCAACCGATGCAGAAGTGTACGAAAACTCTCGCAGCCGAAGCGCAAAACTGCGAGTCGCGGAAAAGCTCTAGTGACAGCGTAGACTACCGACGCTCTACCAATTTCCGTGAAGCTCTACCAATTTCCGTACGGTGCTTTCGATCTCGGAAAGAGATCTCGCATGGATAATGTAAGTGGGTGGAACGCAACCCCCTATCGCATCCGATCCAGATGTAGAGATAGCAATCCGACTGATTGCAAGCTCCCGTGTCTTGCCGCCGATCGCGACACTGGGCACCTGACCAGGCATGGGTCGCTCCAATCCCATTTCGTCGCACAACACGGCGTAGAGATCACCCAATTGCTGCCAAGCTGTTTCCGATTCAGCAATCTGGGGCATCGAGTCCGCACTTGCCATCACCAATCCGACTCCGGCAGCACCCGCAAACAGCAATTCCTTCATCGAGGCAAACACCAATACCGCCGAACCGCCAAAATCTAAAGGGACCATGATCACCGCGATCAAGGGTGCAAACAGAATTCCAGCGGGTGCCAAACCCGTCAGCAGCCGCTTGCTCAGCGGCATGCTTTCCCACATCTTGGCAGTGAAGCGATCAAGTTCACCATCATCCAGCTGAATGAGGCTTTCCTTCTGAAATCGATCGATCGCCCGCTGGCATGCCCGACGCAGTTCCATCCGAGTTTCCTCAGCACTCGCTGCATCCGACAGGCCATCATCTAGCTTCAAATAGCCACGCTTGTCGTGTTGTCGAAGTGACTCGACCAGGGAGTCAGCCGTAACGATCTTGCCCTCTTTCCCAGAACTCAATCGGGAGCGAATCCAACCGCCGATCGCCTCTGTCCGACCAGTAAACCACCTCGGTATGTGCAACCAATCCGTGGCTGAACTGATACTCGCCTTGCTTGCTTCTGCCATCCTCGCAGTCCAACGCCCGGGCATTGCCCACCAAGGAGCCGTCCGTTCTAGTGACTTAGAAATCTGCTGAACGATTTGACGAGATGCCTGAAGTCGTACCTTCGTGGGCTTGGAGGAAGTCCCGTCGAGCGAAAAGTCCAAGCATGCGTTGGCCACCGATCTCCGTAAAGCGGCCGCAATCTCTATCGACTCCTGAGCATGCAATCGACATTGATGAACCGTGTTCCCAATCAAAGCCTGCAACTTAGAAAGAGTCGACGCTAATGAATCGCGAAACAAACTCTGCTTGTCCAGTTGAGAGCCAATGCTCATGAGCCAGTGACGATCCGACACCGGATTGGGTGGTTGTGGGATAGGCTTTTCGTCGATGCGAAAGAACAACGGTAGCGGTTGCTCCTCGCCAGCTCGCATGCCGCTCGGATAGGCTGGTAACCGCTCGCGTTGCTGGGGGCCATCGAAGCCGTATGCCATATACTGCCGACGAATGCTATGCTGGCCATACAGATTGGCTAATTCCGCATGGATCTCAGACGTCGCGTAGCGTCGCGGAACGCGATTGACCGCCAAGATCTGTTGGACGCCCGGCATCCGATCCTGCAAAACTCGGAGCAATCGACTTACAGTCTGGTCATGCATTGCATTGGCAGGCAACACCACGATAAACGCCGAACATAAAGGCGAGGCTATCGCCAGGACGTTCAAACGGGCATCCGCGATCGACTGCGATTGCTCATGAAATTGCTCTTGCCGAGCGTTTGCGACGTGTGGCAAGGAAAGAGCCGACGTTGGCAAGAAACCGGTCTGCACATCGGGACAATCCATGAGAGCCAGCCCCCAACGATCCAACTCCCGATCGGTTGCAACCAATGGGATTTCAATGGTTTCGCGATACTGCGTCAAGCCGGCCGCATCGGTATAGGAGCGCGGAGTCGTATCGTTGTACTGCGAGTTCGCTCGGTGCGGGTCCAGGGAGAGCGGTTCGCTCTCGCATCCAAAAATCGCCTTCAAACGGGATTGCACGAAATCCCAGACAGTACTTTCCTCGCGCCAGGATTCAGGCAACCACAGCACAAATCGATGGGTGCCCTGCGAATTCGAAGAACCTACCAAAATGCGATCGCGATTGTCGTCCGACAAGTAGGTCGACACCAACGAACTCTTGCCAGCATTGAGAAGCCCTAGAACAGCCACGATCGGGGCGGCCGGCGCCGAGCAACACATCTTGGCATGTTCCAAAAGGCGCGGGATCTCCGAATGCATGTCAGGTTCGCTGAGCTGGGCGGATTCGTAACCCATTTGCCAAGCAGGCTCCAGGACCGTAGCCGTCCGCGGAGCGCCTTTTCGCAGGAGTGCCGCAAAATCAAAAAAGGACATCGGTCGCAATGGAGGTTGCTTCGTTGGTTGCGAAATCGCTGCGAACGCATCGGCAGCGGATACGTCCGCAAGCCTATCACTGAGCATTTGCAACGTTTGCCGCAAGGGCTCGCATTCGGATCCTTGATTGAGCACGCGAACTTGTCCCTTTCCCCTTGAATATTCCCTGAAACGGCAGATAGTAGAACATCCCCAGTCTACTATCGAAAGATGGAGTCGCGAACCGAACTACGGACCACCTATGCATCCCCGACGGACAATTCGTTCGAAACAACTAACGCTGCTAATGATCGCTCTGGTTGCTGGCCCCGTCGGTTGCGGTTTGATCCTCTCCTATTTTACCCGAAGATCGCCTGAACCGACTCTGCCTGCTTTGGTCAAATTGGATACGATGTGGATTACTCCCAGCGGAGACAAACAGGATCGCCGACTAGTTCCATGCGTCTCGGTCCAGAACCCGACGGCCAATCCTTGGAAGAATCTATCCATCGGGCTCAATGAACAGTTCTACTGTCAAGAACCCAAAGGGATTGCCGCAGGTCAATCGATTTCACTGCCCTTAGAGGTTTTTGTAGCGAGAAATGGAAGCGTCCGCTTTCCCGTTGGCAATCGAGAGATCAGACTGGTTACCGTGTTTGCACAGATCGCATCGGGAGCGAGAGCTGTAAGCGAACACAAATTGAACCCGCCGAAACCAAACAAAAGCGACCAGGAGTGGATTCCGGGGGAATAGCAATCCATCCCGAACTGGCAGTCGCCATGTGCCAGCAAGGAATTCGGTCTCCCGAAATAGTTACGGCCCGAAGTAGTTACGGCCCGAAGTAGTTACGGCTTGTCAGCGATCTTCCGAACCTTAAAGCTTCGAAAGGCTACGGGATCGCTATGCCCAGCGAAACCGATATGCCCCTTTCGATTATCAAGCCCCTTGG
>Ga0105049_10001209_pt1 | contig 30299 bp, 22 predicted proteins | sample MAT06_FD_78087 | JGI IMG/M metagenome (GOLD analysis project Ga0105049, IMG submission 78087) | Freshwater microbial communities from Lake Fryxell liftoff mats and glacier meltwater in Antarctica - MAT-06 | ecosystem: Environmental > Aquatic > Freshwater > Ice > Liftoff microbial mat | place... | reverse complement strand
TGCTCTGTACCTTCACAAGCGCCGCCGTCAGTGTCGTCTTCCCGTGATCGATGTGACCGATCGTTCCGACGTTCATGTGCGGTTTGCTGCGTACGAACTTTCCTTTGGCCATGATTACCTTCCGACTTCCTGTTTTGCCTTAATTTTTTGCGCGCTTCGAGCCCACCACCAGGATTGAACTGGTGACCTCGTCCTTACCAAGGACGCGCTCTACCAACTGAGCTAGGTGGGCAGCCGAAGTTGAGCAGGAGAAGGGCTCAATCCTTCGACCGCTTAACTTACTAGAGCGGGAGAAGGGGCTCGAACCCTCGACATTCAGCTTGGAAGGCTGACGCTCTACCAATTGAGCTACTCCCGCGGTTGTGGAGGGTGTTGGATTCGAACCAACGGAGGCTAACGCCGGCAGGTTTACAGCCTGCTCCCTTTGGCCACTCGGGCAACCCTCCAGGGTTCGACTAATTTTGGGATAAGAAGCTGACGTTGTGAAAACTCCGCAGCACTCGGAGCTGGCGAGGGGAATTGAACCCCTAACCTTCTGTTTACAAAACAGGTGCTCTACCAATTGAGCTACACCAGCACGAATTCGCGCCACATCGTGCTCGGAAGCCCGCTGAGACAGGAATCTGGATTCGAAGCTTTGGTGCTGCACGATGCGAACCTTAAGAGAAATCTGCGCTGCGGGTTGAGGCTCTCACTTGACCGGAGATGTGGAGCCTAAAAAAAGAGTCAGCCCACCTGTGTCGCAGGAGAAACCCCTGCGAACCTAAAGGCAGGGCCTAAAAGACGAGGGGCCTCTGGTAGCTCTACCCCCTGGGGGTGTCAAGCATGATTCATACCGCCCTGTTCGCCGAGTGGTAAAGACCTATAATTGCAGAGTTTTAAGCGCCATTTCGGAGGGAGCAGCTGAAGAAAGCGGGGCAGTTTATGGGCGTGCGCGCACCCTGTAGGATAGCCAGAGCGGGGCCTTAAGGCCCCGGTTCTAAAATATGTGGGCCGAACCTGTGGATGGTCAGTGGGAACCAGAGGCCTTCTGCGTAAGCCGGTCGAGTGCGGCTTGGAGATCGCTCCGACTGAAGCCGAGCTGGTCGATGGCGGCCTGCTCCTTCTTTACATCCTCTTCCAGCGCGACGCGGGAGGCACGTGCCCGGTTCACCCACTCGGAAGTTTCTCCTGTTCGGTCTGCCATGCTCACGGTGTGCTCCATCATCGACAGCGCCTTCTTCAACAGCACCGAATAGCGCAAGCGCATGGCACCTTCGAAGAGACGCTGCTTGCCGACATCGGTTGCCCCAGCTGGGGCAGGAACCAGCATCAGATCGCTGTGCAGAGCGTGGTACAATTCGCCAACGCGAAAACCCGCCATGGCTGACCAGTGCGCGTCGTAAGCACGCATCGAGTTTGAGTAAGCACTCTGCGCGTCGAGTAACAACTGACAACGTTGCTCTAACACCTGCCCGAACTCCTTGGGTACCGGGTTGAAGCGTATCCGATCAGCCCGTAGCCGGCGAACCTCACCGAGTGCAAAATAGAGCGGTGCCGCATCAGATGGGAGTTTCCCAGCTGCATCCAGGTTGAGTGCTTCCAGCACTTGCCGCCCCTTCTCGACGAAATAGGCCGCATGCTCATCATCAGCCACGGCGATCAGCGCGAGTGCCTTCGCGCTGTAAGCTGCGACGCGTGCAAGATCTGCCAGGGTATCCAGCCGCGCCAACAAGACATCCGCGACTTCGCCCGCGCGCGCCCACTTTTCCAAGTGAATGAGCAATCTTGCGGTGCGCACCAAGGCGGCTAAAGAAAGTTCGTGCTCGGGGAAGCTGCGGTAGAATTTGTCGTAATCTTTGAGCGAAGCCTCCAGAAGTCCCGCTTCATCTGCCGCACTCGCCGCGTGAAAGAGCGCCTGCATGGCCAAACGCCCGCGGGGCTCAAGCTCGAACACCCGCCTGAACTTCGGAGCCGCATCCTGGAAGCGACCTGCCGCTTCTAGCATCTGAGCCTCGGCGAAAAGCTCATCCAGACTGCGCGCACTGCCCTCGGTGACCACTACTCGCGGAACCAGGATCACTCCGCTATTTAAGGCATCAACGGGTGCGTTCGGCGGCGAGCTTGGGTGGGCAGCACACCCGACAAAAAGTGAACCCAGGATGCTCACGAATCGTCTCAACATCAGTTCATGCTCACAGAAGGCTGTTCCGGCAGCGCTTATGGCGTTAAACAGATGTTGTTCTGGCAAATCTGACCGCCTAGGCAATCACTTGCCGTGGCACAGGTGCCTGTGGGCAAGGAGGAATTCTCGGTTGGCTTGGCTGCGTTGGCGGGCGCTGGCTCGTCAATCTTCTTAGCCAGAGTCTTCTCGAAGCCTTTGCCGTAAACCTCACGATTGAGGTCGTTGAGGGACTCTTCTAAACGGCTCTTGAACTGCGGCGAGAGGCCACCGGGATGCTCTTGGTCGATGGCCTTGGCCAGAGCGAGCCAATGGCGGGCATCCGCTCGGTAGTTCAGACGAAAATCCGTCATGCCGCGCAGATAAGCGTAGCGCGCTTGCTCACTCAAGCTGAGCGAATCCATGTCGGGCTCTAAGAGCCGGAAGGTTGCGAGCGCTCGTTCGTAATCATTCTGATCGTAGAACCTCTCGCCGCGAGTTAGATCCTGGCGGTAAGTCGCACACCCAAAAACAAAGAGGCTAGCGAAGAGAACTCGGCGCATTGAAGGGCGAAGGTAGCGTCATTAGATCCTTGGGATCAAGGTTGGGCGCTTTGACCCTTTTGGTACCACAAGCGGTAAATCGGTAGGCCATCGTGAATCGCGCGCTTCTCGCGTGGGCTCTGGGCTTGGTACGGGTTCAAAGCGTGGCGCGCCATGCCACCCACGCCGACAAACGCCGGCTCCAAACTGACTTGCTCCTCATATAACAGCGCCCGTTCTTCAACGTCCGTTTGGATGAAGAGCTGCCCCCCGGCACGCAGACACCGCGCCATCTCGGTGAGCGCGGCATCGCCCATGACCAGGCGTTTTGTATGGCGCTTTTTCCACCAGGGGTCTGGAAAGTGTAAGAAAATCTGCGAAAGCGAGCCGCTCACGAGACGTGGCAAGACGACCTTGGCATCTTCTGCGAACACGCGCGCGCGCGCTCCGAGGCCGCTGGCTCGCAGTCGGTCGTCCACGATTTTTGCCCATTTGCGGCGAATTTCCAAGCCCACCACGAAGCTCTCCGGGGCTGCGGCTGCCCGTTCAAACACGAACCCCCCGCGGCCGGGTCCGATCTCGAGCTCGATCGACGCACGGTCAAAGAGCACTCTTAGATCGAGCGCTTCAGATTCCGGCAGACGGGGCGCATCCGCGTAGAGTGGGGCAACTTTGGGCACGCCTCGAGCTACTGAAGCTGGCCTCGGTTTGCAACGGCTGAAAGCACGTGAGGGGCACGCGCCGCTTCTGCTATAGCTTTGGGATGCGTCGCCGAGTGCTTGGCAAAACGGGTTTGAAGGTTACCGAGCTTGCTTTGGGGACCTGGGGGCTTTCGGGGGACGGCTACGGGGCCGTGCCCGAAGCAGAACAGAAAGCTGTGATTGAGCGCGCCCGGTCACAGGGTATCACTCTCTTTGAAACCGCCGACAGCTACGGCTGCGGGCGTATGGAGTCGCTGCTCGGCGAGACATTAGGAGAGGACAAGGCAGCACTCTTCGCTACGAAGCTTGGCACCGACCGCGAAAGCAGTACCAAGCGCTTCGACCCGGCATACCTTGCCGAAGCGTTGCAGCGTTCAGAGGAGCGCCTGCGGCGGGAAAAACTCGATATCGTCCTATTGCACAACCCAAGCGCTGAAACCATTCGGAAGGGTGAGGCTACCGATTGGCTGAAGGAGCTTGTTAAGAATGGCCGCATCGCTACTTGGGGTGTGAGCGCGAGCAACCGCGAAACGGCCGAGGCCGCGCTCGACCAAGAGGCGCCGCTCTTAAGCCTGCCGTACAACGCGTTCAACGCCAGCGACGTTAAAGTGCTCGGGCCACGCTTGAAAAAGGCAGGGACGGGGCTCCTGGCTCATTCCGTATTGCTCTACGGGCTGCTCTGCAGCCAATGGCCCAACGACAAGGTCTTCGACGAAGCCGATCATCGGCACGATCGCTGGACCGACGATGCGTTCAAAACACGCCTCGTCCAACTGAACGCCCTACGTCCGTTGGTGGGCGATACGATCCCGACCATGCGCGCTGCCGCTCTGCGATTCGCACTCTGCAATCCCCGAGTCAAAAGCGTGCTCCTGGGTCCGCGCAGCGTCCAACAGCTCGACCAATTGGTGCGAGAAGCAGGCAAGCCCCCTTACGTCACGGAAAGCCAACTGACAGCGCTCGAGAATCGCCTCTCCACGCTCGGCGCCGGCGCGTGAGCCACCTCGAAGCGTTGCTCGAGATTGCGACGGAGGCCTCACGCCTCGTGATGGACGTCTACCAACGCCCGTTCGAAGTCGACTTCAAGGGGCCTAACGATCCGGTCACGCAGGCGGACAGGCTCGCGAATGAGTTTATTTGCAACAAGCTAACGTCTCTTTACCCGGGTGTCCCGATCGTGGCCGAAGAGAGCGACCCCGAAAGCTTCGCGGATTTCCGGGCTGCGGACTGCATCTTCTTTGTGGACCCTGTGGACGGGACGCGGGAATTTGTTGAGAAAAACGGGGAATTTGTCGTGATGATCGGGATGGTGGTCGGGTCGGCGGCCGTGCGCGGAGTCGTCGTCGCGCCGGCGCGCGAACAAGCCTTTATCGGGGATACCGAGCTCGGCGCATTCGAGCTCGACGCGCAGGGCAACCGGAGCCCGATTCAAACGAGTGACCACACCGAGCATCGGGGCGTTCGGATTGTCGCTTCCCGCTCACACCGCACCGCAAAGATTCAAGCCGTCCTTTCTTCGTTGCAGGGTGCCAACGTCCAAGCGCTCGGGAGCGCCGGCCTAAAGGGCGCGTGGGTGGCGAGCGCTCGAGCCGAAGCCTACGTGGCCCCAGGCTATGCCGGTCAGCGCTGGGACTGCTGCGCCATCGACGCGATTGTCACCGCAGCCGGCGGCCGGTTTACCGACGCTTGGGGTGACGCCATCGATTACCGCGCCGGCCTAGCCAACGACCGCGGCTTACTGGCTACCAACGGGCACTTGCATACCGCCATCGTTGAACAGTTAGCCCGCGCTCGCGCTTTGGAGTGAATCGAATGCGAGTTGATCGCGCGGACGTGGTGATTGTGGGGGCCGGCATCATGGGGCTCTCCATTGCCTACAATCTCGCTCGCCGTTCCCCGCGTCTCCGCATCCTCGTGCTGGAGCAATCGTACCTCTGCAGCGGTGCTAGCGGCAGAAATGGCGGGGGGGTGCGTGCGCAGTGGTCGAGCCCAAGCAATATCCTGTTGATGCAGAAAAGCCTCGAGCTTTTCCGGCAATTCGCCAAAGAGCACCACATCAATACCTGGCTCCGCCAGGGCGGTTACCTCTTCCTCGTGCGAAGCCAAGCCGCGGCCGAAACGCTGGCCAAGAACGTTGAGCTGCAGCGTGAGCTAGGGCTGAATTCCCGGCTCGTGCCACCGAACGCTCTGGGAGAGATTGTTCCTGGACTCTCGAGCGAAGGCGTCGCTCTGGCAAGTTACAACCCTGACGATTGTGTGGTTTTTCCTTGGCCCTTCGTCTGGGGTTATGCGCGTTCGGCACAACAGCTTGGCGTTCAGATTGAAACCTTCACGGAGGCCTTGGCCCTCGACACCAACGCTGGCGCTATCTCGGGAGTCATGACCAACCGGGGACGCATTCAAGCCGGCACAGTGGTGCTAGCTTGTGGCGCTCTGAGCCCGAGGCTCGCCCGAACCGTGAATGTCGATTTACCCACCCACCCCCAGCGCCATGAAATTTGTTCCAGCGAGCCTTTGAAACCCTGGTTAACTCCGCTCGTGGCGGACCTCTCCAACGGACTGTACTTCTCCCAGAGCACGCGGGGTGAAATCGTGGGTGGGATCTCAAGTGCCACCGCCCCAACTGACGGCCGGCAAACGAGCTCCTGGGAGTTTCTCGCGCGCTATTCAGCGGCTCTCGCCCAAGTCTGCCCCCGCATGGGCGCGGTCCGAATCTTGAGACAGTGGGCCGGTCTTTACGACATCAGCCCTGATCACAATCCCATCGTGGGCAGCGTGGATGATTGCCCGGGACTCCAGCTTGCGAGTGGTTTCATGGGGCATGGATTCATGATGGCGCCCGCGGTGGGGGAGCTTGTGGCAGAGGGCATCGCTGGGAAAGGTCGTTCTGAGATCCTGGCAAGATGGAATCTTCGCCGACTTAAGGAAGGGAGCCTACCGAGCGAGAACATGATCATCGGCTGAGGCCGTGCTCGGCTGTCTGCCCGCCTTCGTTGACAGCGTTTGTCTCGCAACGTACCGTGGCCACGCCTGGGATGGTGTTCTCAGCCCGGCGGCCACGCCTGGAACAGAGTTTCCTTGTGTGGTTTAACGCGAAATTCTCAGGTTCAACTCAAACGATGTTACTCGAGCGTTCGTTTGCAAAACCCAGGCGCCCCGCGAATCGCGCCAAGTCCATAGTGCGTGTCTGCCTTCAGCGCGTACTGAACGATGGATGCTTCGGGGCTTTGGGGTTAAGCTGACGCGCTAAAATCTAAGGAGAGTCTTCCCATGCTTCGCTCCTCGCGTGCCATTTTGTCGATTGCCCACCGCCTCACCCTCGCAAGCTTGACCTCGTTCGCCCTGATCGGTGGAGCGGCGGCCGTTACTGGCTGCAAAGATGAGAATCAGCCTGAGTACTGGATCGAGAAGGCGGATGACCCTGCCTACCAAGCCAAATCGATCAAACGCCTGGAGCAGTTCTTCGAGGATACTTACGGAAGATCCAACAGTGATCTCACCTCACCGGAGGTGCAGGCTTTGGTGAACAAGCTCGTGGAGCCTCTCTCCAAGATCTATATCGATAGCTACCACACGCTCGCCACCAAGACCCGGGTGGATCTGATTCACCTCATCGCAGCCTTCCGCGACAAGCGCGGAGAAGGCGCGCTCAAGAAGGCGCTCGAAGAATTCGCGAAAAAGCCCCGCTACGACCGCGACGACGCCGACATCAAGTGGGCTGCGAATGCGGCCGCTGAAATGAAGCTGCCAAGCCTGACTGGGCCGATGGTCGCGGCGTTCGACAAGCTGAGAGCGAGCTCACAGCTCGGTGGTATTGCGTACCAAGATTTCAACAAGGCAATGGTGATTCTGCACGATAAGTCTTGGACGGGGCTGTTGTCCCAGAAGCTCGAAGCAGAAATACCCAAACCCAAAAAGGACGATAAGGAGTCCTTCAACGGCGCTCGCGATCAGCTCTTCTGGCAAACAACGGCAGCTGAAGTTCTCGGCGAAACGGGCGACCCGGCGGCCGTGCAGCCCCTGCTTCAGGTGGTGCTTGACCCGGCCAAAGTGAACGTGCACGCAACCGCATTTTTGGCCCTGGTGAAGCTTGGCAAACCTGCGGTGGATGGTGCCGTGAAGGTGTTAAACGGTGAAGACACCAAGCTTGCGGCGTACTCGCTCCAGCGTCAAAAGGCTGCCGCCAATGGTGGACAGCTTCCGGCCAATCTTCACGTAGCCACCATGGCGCTGGTGCTCGGAACCTCAGGGCGCGCCGAAGGGCGTGCTCCTCTGATGGCTGCCTTGAAGAAGGAATCCGACGAGGCAAATAAGGCAATCCTTGCACGTGAGCTGGCTAAGATCCCTGCCACGGACGAATCCAAACAAGCCTTCAAAGAAGCCTTCGAATCGATTGCGCTCGACACGATGATCCCTCCGGGAAATCCGGCGCTCCAGGTGCTGACCGAGGCATCCGGTCAGTTCTATGATCCGGGCCTTGTGCCTTGGCTCTTGGCACGCGCAGAAGCGGTCAAAGGCGATCCTGAGGACAAGAAGGCGCTGCAAGGCGGGATTTTGATCACCGTGCTGAAGCTCGCCAAACCGGACCAACTGCCGCTCGTGAAGAAGGCGGTCGATAAATACGGCACGTCGATCGAAAAAGATATCTACACGCAGGTGGAGACAATCCTCACTGCGTGCGGAGATCGCGTGGGTTGTTATCTCACGGCTCTTGAGAAGTCAGAGAATCAGGACCGCCAGACGCAGTTCATCGGGATTAAAGCGGGGTATATGGTGGGGATCCTCGGCAACGAGCAGAGCCGGGGTGAGCTCATCCAGCGACTGGATGCCATCGACAACGCAGCCCTTCGCTTTATATCCGCCCAAACGATCGATCAGCTCTCGCCCAAAGGCTCGAAAGCAGCGGCGGCCTCTTTGCGGATGATCATCGAGAAGAACGCCAAGTCGCCGGACAAGAACAAGTCGGCAGGCGACAGCCCGCTCAAACAAGTCATGTACCGCATTGAGGCTCGCGCCAACTGATTGCCCCAAGTTCCCAGAAACGGGACCCAAACGGCAATCTCAAGCCAGCCCATGACCATCGACGAGGAGCCTGAGCCGGAACATCTCGTTTCGGTTCGTCCGCTTTCTGAGCTCCCCGAGCAGACATCCTCGGATCAACGTAACGCCGACGTCCTTCGGGCTTGGCACGCAGCCCAGCGTTCAATTGGGCCAGTTTCCAGCCTACATGAAGTCTTAGCAGCAGTTGGCGATGCGGCACTCACGCTGCTCGGCAACGCCACGCACGTCACCTTGGTGCTGGGTGACGACGCGGAAGCTGGGAAAGCCACGGAGCTTTCGGCGTTTGTCCCGGTGATGACACGCGTGCGCGGGCCGGGCCCCACCTTTTTCACTCCGCCCGAGGGCGTGCGCGTGACACGCAGCGTTTTTCGCAAGGTCATTCGGGAGCGAGCCGCCGTGCTGGCTGCGGATGCACCTGACGAAGTCTTCAGTTCCGAGTCTCTGCTTGGTGCCAGCATTCGGAGCACCCTCGCCGTCCCGCTTTGGCGAGGAGCGAACGTGGTCGGAGTGTTGCAAGCCGATAACCGGGACGCGCCTGCGATGTTTGATTCGACGGACATGGAAGCGCTGGCCGTACTCGCAGCGTACGCGTCCTTAGCGATCGTGAACGCACGCCTCATCGGTAGGCTGCAAACAGCCGAAGCCGCCCTTGAAAAGGAAAACGTCTTCCTGAAAGCGCGCGAACGGCAGCGCGCGGGAAATGTAAGGATCCTCGGCGAAAGCTCGAAGCTGAAAGTCTTGCTGGAACAGCTGCGCAAGGTCGTGGATACGCGCGTGACCGTCTTGATTCAAGGCGAAACGGGCACGGGCAAGGAACTCATCGCCTCCTTTTTGCACTACGAATCTGAGCGGGCCGCGAAATTATTTGTGGCCCAAAATTGCGCGGCAATGCCTGAGAATCTTCTGGAAAGCGAGCTCTTCGGGCACAAGCGCGGCTCGTTCACGGGCGCCACGGAGGACAAGAAGGGCCTGTTTGAGATGGCCAATGGTGGCACCCTGTTCTTGGATGAGCTGGGAGAGATGCCCATTGGACTCCAGGCAAAACTGCTTCGAGTTTTGCAGGAAGGCGAGATCCGTCCCGTGGGTGCCACGAGCACGCGGCGCGTTGACGTTCGAATCGTCGCTGCGACTAATCGTGATCTGGAGGCCGAAGTTAAGCTGGGGCGTTTTCGGGAGGATCTCTTCTATCGCATCACTGCCTTTCCAGTTAATGCGCCTCCGCTACGCGAGCGTCGCGAGGATATTCCTATTTTGGCGCGGCATTTTTTGGAGCTTTACGCCAAGGATCTTGGCAAACCTATTGTGGGCTTCTCCCAAGAAGCGTTAGAGCTTCTCACGAGCTACGCATTTCCTGGCAATGTGCGTGAGCTACAAAATGAGATCCAGCGCATGGTGATCCAAGCCGACGCGGGAGCAATCATCACCTCCGAATTGCTCAGCCCGCGCGTGCGCCGCCTGGAAGGTCTGGTGGACGAAGCCGACACGCAGCCCGGCGCGCTCCGTGACATGATGGACCAGGTAGAGAGATTTCTTCTGGTACGCTCTCTCAAGGAACACGGCAACAACAAGACCGCAGCAGCGCGCGCCCTCGGGATCACGCGCGAGGGTCTCCACAAGAAGCTTCGAACACTCAAAATTAGCTAGCCCGCCTAGACGCCCGCCTTCGTTACTGAATACCGTAGTCCCGCAAGCGGCGATAGAAGGTTCGGCGCGGCATGCCCATCATTTCGGCTGCTTTCGCGCGATTCCAGTTGCTTTCCCGGAGTGCGTGCAGAATGCGCTCGCGTTCGGCAGGGCCTGATTCGGCAGGCGCGCGAGAGCTGGCGGGACGGACCGAAGAGATTGCAGACGCACGCTCCGGTGCCTCGGCTATCTGGGGCGCCCCGCTCGTGAGGCGCGAAGCCCGCGGCGCTTCCGAGCGTGCATCGGGAAACTCAAAATCTTCGGCCACAAGCTCACCTTCATCGCTGAGCACCCAAGCGTTGAGCAGGACATGCTCAAGCTGCCGGACATTGCCTGGCCAATGATAGGCCTCAATGAGCCGAAGAGCCTCGCGTGCGATGGACTTTTTTTCGCGCTTGTAGCGAGCCGAGAAAATACCTAAAAAATGATCCACCAGCTGCGGGATATCTTCGGCCCGATCTCGCAACGCGGGCAGATGCAAATTCACTACTTGAATCCGGTAGTAAAGATCTTCGCGAAACTTTCCCTGCTGCACCAGCTCACCGAGATCTCGGTTGGTCGCGAACAACACTCGCACATCAACCGGCTCCTCGGCATGGCCACCCACCGGACGCACCGTTCGTTCCTGCAAAACTCTCAATAGCCCTGCCTGCATCTTATGCGGCAGCTCGCCTATTTCGTCGAGCAGGAGGCTACCGCCGGCGGCTTCGCGAAACAGCCCCTTTCGATCCCGGTCCGCCCCCGTGAAAGCGCCGCGCGTGTGGCCAAAGAGCTCGGTCTCCAACAAATTTTCTGGGATAGCGCCGCAATTCACGCCCAGAAATTTCGCCTTCCCACGTTGCGAGGAGTTGTGGATGGCGCGTGCCACCACCTCTTTCCCGGTGCCGCTCTCACCGGTGATCAACACCGGCACATCGGCATCTTTCACCCGCTCCACCAGGGCGTACACCTTACGCATGGCCGCGCTCGTGCCAACGAGCCCGTGATAGCCAAAGTGGCCAAACAATGTTTCGCGGACATCCCGCAGCTTTCGGCGGGCCTGTTTCAGCTTGCCGGTGCGTTCTTCCAACAGCTCTGAAATCTGTGCTTGTTTCTTGCGGAGATCGGCGTTCGCGAGCTCAAGCGCATCGGCACGGGCACGATTCTCGTTGATGAGCCGTGCGTTCTCCAAAGCGATCGCCATCTGATCGGCGAACGCAGAAAGAGTTGGAAGCTCCGCTTCGAACTGGGCTCCCGGACGCAGGCGTGTCTCAAGATAGAGTGCCCCGATGGCTGCCCCGCCCGGCTCACGGATTGGCACGCAGGCCACAGATTGCAGCATCATTTGATGCACTGAGGCGTAGCCCTTCATCCGGGCGTCGTCGCGCGCGCTGAGGCTCACAATAGGCTCGCCCAGCGCAATCACGCGCTCCGCGATGGAGCGCGAGAATTCGAGCTCGGTGCCGCCGGACCTCGCCACGCGCGAGGTGTAGAGTTGAACTCCGCCGTCGGCATGCTTGAGCAGCACCGCGCCACCTTCAGCTCTCAGCAGAGCCACCGCCGAATCAATGATTCGAGCCGTCAGCCGCTCAAGCTCCCAAACCCCCACTAATTCATGATTGACCTCTAGAATTCGAGCCAATCGATGCTCAAGCGGTGTGGCGCTGAGCTGCGAAATGGAGCTGCTCGTGGAGCCAGAACCGGAACTGCCGCGCGCGCCCCCACCCGCCTGCACCCCACCCGATCGAAACTCCGTCGCGGCATGCCCAAGATTGGCTTGCACCTTGGTCCGTAATTCGCGCCGGCGGCCATCATTCCAATACACCTCGCGCAGATCGCGGGGTAAGCGCGCCGCAATATCCTCAAGGACCGCGAGCGCTTCTTCCGCATCGCGTCGAGCACGCACCCCCTGGCCTCCGGCCTCCTCCAAACTTGAGCGGATTTGCAGCGCGCGCCAAACCCACTCACGCTGCCCTGTCTCACGTGAATGCCGGAGCGCCTCGTCCAGGCTTGCGCGCGCATGAAACTCATCTTGGGCCAATGTGTGAATGCGTGCTTCCGCGAGGTAAAAAAGAGGCTGATGAGCCGTACTGCTCCGCAACTCTGAACGTGCTTGATCGAGGCGTTGCCGTAGTTGAGAGACGTCCACGTGCGCCAACCTCGCGGCAGCGAGAATGCTCTCCAAACGTGCCTCGGCCGCGTCTATACTGCGCCCCAGCGCATCATAGGCCGCCGCACAAGCCTCATACCCACTGACAGCGGCCTCCAGTTCGTTGTTCTTAAGGAGCAGCTCAGCCTGCAGGCCCAGAAGCTGAGCCCGCGTTTCCGGAGGCAATTGATCGCGTTGCTGCTCAAGGGCTTCAATGCCTGCCCGGGCCTTTGCCAATCGGCCTAAATAGAGGTCGAGATTGGCGAGGTTCAATAGCGCTTGACGCACCGCTGAGCGCCGCCCGGAACGGCGTCCGCTATCCAGCGCCGATTCGTAGCTTTCGACAGCCTGAGCAATATCTCCCTGAACTTTGCAAAGCCCGGCTAGATTTAACTGAAGAATGGAGAGCATGCCCGCGTCCCCTGCAGCCTCCGCAGCGAGCAGTGCGCGCTCGAAGATCTCCTTAGCTCGCGGAAGCTGCTCTCCCCGTTGTGCAGCCAAGGCCAGCGTGCTGAGAGCGATGGCCTCAACCCGCGGCGAACCCGCGCCCTGGGCTAGCAACACGGCATCGAGCAGCACTTTTTCCGCTTCGGAGGTCTCATTGAGCAAGAGCCTGGCCAAGCCTTCGTAGGCGCGCGCCTCGGCCAGCAGTACTGCATTCTCGGTTTCGAGTGTTGTGCTGAGCACCACCGCTTCGGCACACTCACCGGTTCCGATCAGCGCCCTGGCCAGAAACAGCTGCCATTCAGCCGAAAGGGCCGGTGTGTCTGCCTCTTTGACCAGCCCAACCGCCGCCCGCAAGCCCAGCACCGCACGCGCAGGTTCACCCAGCGCGATATCCGCTCGCGCCTTCAAAACGGCCAAGCTCAGTTTTTCGCTTGCTGTACACGCCGTTGCACTGGAGAGCGCAAGCACCGCCTCATTGAAGCGCCCCTTTTCGATCATGAATCGGGCACGAGCCAAAGGGGCTTCCGGCACCAGGGAGTGGGCTGCCCCCTCAGCGATGACCGCTTCGATGTCATCAACCGAAACGACTGCTTGGCGGGCGATGCGCTGGACGATAGCGCGGAGATCCCCTGGTCGCCCCTGGCTGGCTTCCACAATCCTAGCTAAATGGCGCTCGGTTAACGCCGGAACTGCCTGCCTCACGAGTTCCCTTGCTGCCGCAGAATCCAAACCAGACACCACGAACCGCTTGGCCCTCGGAAACAGATCGCTCCCACCTACAACCACCAGCCGTGCGCCATCGGCTCTCGCCTGAGCCAACTCCGAAACCCGTTCCGGAGCCAGCCGTTCAACATCATCCACCAAGATAAACGGCGCATTTTCCCCCGGATATTCGTCCGTGAACCCCCCACGCGCCTGGGAGAACGCACACGGATCATCGATAAACGTGAGAGGAAGCCCCGCCAAACCAAGAGACCAAGCCAAACGCCGGAGGAGCGCACTTCTTCCAGATCCCGGCGCACCCGTCACACACAGGACTTCCTCAGCCGAAAGGCCCAAAGCTAGCGTGCGCAAGCTTTCACTCGCCGCATCGATCCCAACGATCGGCCAGAGAGCGGTGTTGGCGCCATGCGAACTCTCGCTGGGGAGCCGGGCAGCACGCCTGAGCGCGCTCGCAAATTCATCGGCTGAAGGGTACCTTTGCGACGGATCCTGCACGATCGCGCGCGCTGCAACCGCTTCGAGATCGCTTGCGGTGCTTTCTGACAAGGAAGGCCGTTGTCCGTATTCGAGCGCCTCGCTCAACGTGATCCCGAGCGCAAACACCTCGGCGCGCACGGTGAGTGGCTTGCCTTGAAACAGCTCCGGGGCCGCGTAGCGTGGCGTGAGCCCTTCGGGCCGAACTCCGTGCTCCTGCCAAGGAGCCGCCAGGCCAAGATCCACCAGCGTGGCACGCCCATCGGGTTGCACAATAATATTGGCGGGCTTCACATCCCCGTGCAAAAGCCCCGAACGGTGAAGCACGGTGAGCTGCTCGGAGGCCATGGCCAGCGCTGCCAATAGCTCCTCAAGCGGCGCATGCGCGTGGATGCAGGCCTCCAAGCTTTCGCCCTCGATCAATTCGCGAACCAAGTAAGGTTTGGCGGTTCCAGGTAATCTTCCAAAAGCCAACACACGCGGCACCCCCAGGCCTTCGAGCCCGCTCAGCGCTGTGGCCTCACGCACCAAGGCCTCCAACTCGCGATGGCTGGCATCTTGGCTCAACACCTTGAGCGCACAACGCAAGCCATTGTAGCGATCCTCGACCGCCCAAACCTGACCACCGCCGCCCTTACCCAAGCAAGCGATGGGTCGATAGCGCTCGGGAAGCTTCAGCTCATCCACTCAAAGTCCGTAGTCTGCGCCCAGACCTAAGAAGAACCCACTCGTGCCGAAACCTGCGTCGAAGCGGGCCACGAAGTTGCGATGCGGCTTCACGCGAAAGCCGATCTGCGCGGTGAGCCAGGGGAAAACGATGGGCTTGGAGCCACCGTTGAACCAATTGGGTTCCTCTTTGGGACCTTCTTCGCAATAGCCTCCGCCGCCTTCGCCCGCGGACTTACAGACTGTCCAAGTAGATGGGTCGTTGGGATTCGAGCCAGGGCCCGGATAGATCTCCCTTCGGTACAAAGGACCAAAGGGCAGGCCGATGCCGCCGCCAATGCCGTAATTGATTCCAAACTCAGGCGAGACCGGGCTCGTCCACATGAAATCACTCGTGAGGAAGATCATGTTGATGTCGCTTTCGACTTTTTCCCAAGCCTGCACCGGATCGGTGCTCGCCTTAAACGGTGTCTCCTTCAAAGAATAACCCGCCCACCAAGCGCTCAAGCTGTACTCAAAATTATCGCGCCGAACGCCCACTTCGGGACCGAATCCGTTGACGTAGACATTCGCCCCGCCGTCAGCACCAAACGCGGACATCAAGAACTTCGGGACGATGATGCCGCGATAGCGAGCACCCAGGAACAAATAAGTCTTGTCCTTCTGCTCGCGTGGGGTGGTGTCGGTTTGTTCGCGAATGCTGTCCGCATCGGCACCCGCATTCCCAACTTGGGCGGCTTCCGTCCCCCTATCCACCGCCTTCTCAGTCTCGGTGGTGGTGACTGCGGCCGACTCGTCGCTCGCCGCTTCGGCTGAGCCATCCGTTCCACCGTCTTGCCCACCGTCTTGGGCCGCGGCGACTGCCGTCAGCGACAGCACACCGAAAAAAACCGTGAGTAGTCCAAGTGCGCGCATCGATATTTCCTCCTGATCCAGCCAAGCAGAACGTGGCTCAACCCGAGCCGCGCGCGAGTGTGCCATGGTGGCCCAACAGAAGGCAAAGCCTAGCGCGAAGCTAGGAGTTCCTGGACGTTTGCAGGTGTGCCAGCGGCGCGCCTCCTGGCACGCTTCGGCTTACGGAGACGTGGGGTCGCTGCACGCGCCCCACTGCCCAGCGTCGCAAACCTGCTCACCAACGTAACAATTGTTCACGCCGTTTTGGGATTGAAGCTTAATGCTGCAGCGACGCGTCTTACCCATTTCGCATGCGCCCGAGGCTTCGCCAAAATTCAGCGCCGCAAGTTGGTCGTCGCTAACTTGAATGAAACCGTTCATGTTCGTCGTCCCCGGTGTCATGTTTGCCATTGCGGGTTTCTCATCCGTACCCGAACATGCGACAGCCAGCGCACACAGAGCACCAAGTGAGAGATTGACGAGCAATGAAGCGAAGCGTGACATCGTGCGATTCACTAGTGCACGGGCCATGCCGTGCCCCGACTGACAAATTTTGTCAGTTCGAGATTGAGAATCCTCGAAGATCTCTCGGATCCGAGAGCTCGCGATCGGCAGCGCCCGGCGGCAATTGTCATTCGCCGAAGCGCGAGGGTGACAAAACCCGTCGTCGTCTCGCATTGAAACGCGGGGTTGCAAGCCTCCGCGAATCGCAGGTGGCTCTCCGAAACTGTCAGTGACGCTCCTCCAACACGGGCGGGAACGCACGTCCTCTTCCCAGGACCCACACCGTCAGGTGCTGCGGATTCAACGCGATCTGCCTTGATTTTCAGCCTTACTGGAGCCGCCCCGCCCTATGAGGCCCGATGCGCGACCTGGCGCTTCAAATCGGGTAAGCTGTTACCGATGTTCCGGCATCGAAGCGCTCAGACAAGCCTTGTGTGCGCAGCCTTGCTCTTAGCATCGGCTTGCATGAGCCACGTGGACCATGGGCGTACCCTGTATGCCAACGGTCACTACGTAGAGGCCGCCGCTGTCTTTGAACAAGGTGAAAGCTCCATGACGGTGGCCGACCAAAAGGAATGCGCCCAATACGGAACGTATCGCGGCTTAACGCTACTCGTACTCGGCGATCTTGCGCAGGCAGAGCGTTGGCTCGCATATGCGTATGCGGTCGAGCAAAGGAATCCAGGCGTGCTCAACCCTCGCTTACGCCTGCAACTTGATCGGGGTTGGAGTGAACTCTTGCATCGACGCGGCCCTGCAACAACCGATTCACTCCCCGTGAACTCGGTGGCCAGAGGGAAAAGCGCGGCCACCAGTGCTCCGAGTGAAGCTCCGATGGAGAGTGCCGGCGGCGCGCGCCGTTCTTTTGTTGATCCGTAACGGTGGTCCGGGGCTCGACCACCGCCCTTCGTTTCCCGCAAAGTGAACGTTAACGGACGGCACCCAGCGAGTTCACGTTGAACTTGAAGCTGCCTTTGCCGCTGGCGACGGTGACCTGAATGGTATCTGCGTCCACTCGAGAGAAAGAGAGCGTGGCTGATTTATCGGCAGGCGTGTGCAGCGTGTAGCTGCCAGCCTGGGGCACCGGATCGATCCAGCGCATTTGGACGCCATCGATCGCCAAATCCCAAGTGCCCTTGGCGCCCTTCCAGGTGCGGCTGCCGTCGACCAGGATGCCTTCCGTGAGCCCGCCGGCCAGCACCTTCTGGATTTGATCGCCGCTGCCTTCACCACTGACCCCACTCGCCAACTCTGTCCATGTCGCAGTGTGCCTGACATGGCGGCTTTGGTCGTTGAAATTCCAGGTAACCACGGCGTTACCGTCCACTTTGATCTTGCCGTTAGAAAGCTTGTCCCACGTGTGATTCACAATCACTTCACCCATCTCATTCTTAGAGACGCTGATGGTGTGTTTGCCCTTGAAGGTGTGGCTGCGATAAACACAGGTTCCCGGCTTGGCGCCGTATTCAATGCTGAGCGAACCGAGCTGACCAGTGATGGCGGCACAGGGCAGCTGGGAGCCGACGAATGTCTTGAGCTCATCGGCAGCCGCTTGCACCCCCTGCCCGATAGTAAAATGCGTCGAAATATCGACGGCTGAGGCGGTGAGCCCCTCCGCTTCCGAAGAGAGCGCGGACTCTTGGACGGCGGCCCGTGCTTCCTCTCCTGTTAACCCCTGTTCACTAGGGCAGGCGGTGAGCGTTAACGGAACCAAAAAACCTAGGGCAATTTTGCGATTCATCATTTCCTCCGAGCCATTGCCGTGCAGCCTGCGTGCCAGGCTCCCCCCCGGAGCGGCGCGAGCGGCCGGGGGAGAAAGAGGCCTTAGCTCTTGGCGTCGCCGCGAGCGAAGATCGAGGCCACGTAGTTCAAAACATCGGTGGCGCTCACTTCGTTGTAGCCGAAGTAGCGGATCAGGCGGGCCTTGATGATGTCAATCTTCTCTTGGGTTTCCTTATCGACCACTGCGCTCACCAGCGTCTTCAGCTTGATGCTATCTTTCTGATCTTCAAACAGCTTGAGCTCAAGCGCGCGGCGCAGACGATCGTTGGTTTGCCAGTCGAATTTTTTGCCTTCGACCGCCTTGGCTCCGATGAAATTCATGATCTCACGCCGGAAATCATCCTTGCGATTGTCGGGAATCTCAATCTTCTCCTCGATCGAACGCATCAGGCGTTCATCGGGCTCTTCATCTTGGCCGGTGTAGCGATTCTTGACGCGCTCCTTGAGCGTGTAAGCTTTGATGTTGTCTATGTAATTGGCGGCCAGCTTCGCGATGGCTTCTTCATCCGCACTGATCGCGCGTTGAACCTCATTTTTGACGATCTCTTCATACTCACGCTTCACGACGCCGATCAGATCTTTGTAGCGTTTGCGCTCTTCATCGCCCGTAATGAGCGAATGGCTGGAAAGGCCTTTTTCGAGCTCATTGAGCACCATAAACGGATTGATGGTGCCTTCTCCGGCGTCGCTCACCAGGGCATTGGAGATCTTGTCTTGCACATAGCGCGGGCTGATGCCTTCCATGCCTTCGCGTGCGCTCTCTTTGCGCAGCTCTTTCACGGTATCCTGCGTGTACCCGGGCAACACTTTGCCGTCGTACAGCTTCAGCTTCTGCAACAGTTGGAGATTGTGCTTCTTCGGGTCTTTGAGCCGGGTGAGTGCGGCCCACATCGCGGCCACTTCGAGCGTGTGGGGTGCTATGTGCCGCCCGCGCACGCGTTCCTGCGAGAAATCTTTCTCGTAGATTTTGATCTCATCGCTCAGCCGAGTGATGTACGGGATATCGATCTTGATGGTTCGATCCCGAAGCGCTTCCATGAACTCGTTGTTCAAAAGCCGGCGATATTCGGCTTCATTGGTGTGGCCGATGATGACCTCATCAATGTCTGTTTGCGCGAATTTCTTGGGCTTGATGCGGTGCTCTTGGGAAGCGCCCAAAAGATCATACAGGAAGGCCACGTCCAGCTTGAGCACCTCGACAAATTCCACAATGCCGCGGTTCGCGATGTTGAACTCACCGTCGAAGTTGAAGGCGCGCGGATCCGAATCTGAGCCGTACTCGGCAATTTTCCGGTAGTTGATGTCGCCGGTGAGCTCGGTGGAATCCTGATTCTTCTCATCTTTCGGCTGGAACGTGCCGATGCCGATGCGATCTTTCTCGCTCAAGATGAGCCGCTTCACTTGAATGTGGTTGTTCACCACTTTGGCCCAATCTCCCTCGTAGCGCTGCAGCAAGCCATTGAAGATGAAGCGGCTGGCTGGATCGAGGTCGCCCTCGATCTTGACCTTGAACTTATCGTTGGAAAGCCGAAGCTGCGGGATTGCACGCTCGCGCCACTGCAACGGGATCAAGCGCAACGGCTCTTCATGCATGGCTGAATCGAAGATCTCGGCGCCGCCACTCGCCAGGCCGGTGCCTGCGAGATTGACCCAGCGGAACGTGTAGAGCGCGCCTTCGGGTGTCGCCGAGTACGCTTCGAGACCCTTCTTCAACAGACGAGCAATCGTCGACTTACTGGAACCCACGGGGCCGTGAAGTAGGATGACGCGCCGTTCAGGACCGTAGCCTTCGGAAGCCGCCTTCAGCACATTCATGAGCCGCATGAGGGGGATATCGAGGCCGAATACGGCGTCTTTACCACCGTCGATTTCGTCCTGGAAAAAGTTATAACGAACCAGCTTCTTCTTGTTGTCGATGTATTCTTCGGTGCCGTACGAAATGACCATGTCGTACACGCGCTGAAACGCGTTGCGCGTGATCTGCGGTCGCTCACGAATCATCTTTAGATAGTCTTCGAAGCTGCCGTCCCACGCTAAATCGCGGTAGCGATCATAATCTTGAAGTGCCGCAATCTCCGCCACCATGTTCCCGGGCTCGGGCGTGGCTGTCTTCGCGGGGTTGGGGGCACTCTGCGTCTCGGATCCAGTTTCCGTCATGGGTCTCCTTGGGCTCAGGCAGGTAAGCAATCAGAGTAGCAGACCCGCACGTGCCGCGTCCCATTTGGTCACGCCGCCGCGCTCCACGCAGGCCCACGGTCCGAAGCTGGAACCCGCGTGATTGACGGGTAGAGTGAGGAAAGTCGGCACCTGAGTCCGCTTGCTCTGCGGTGCCGCGCAGGATCGCGCGCGCACCAAAGATGACGAACGTGTAACATCTGACCGAGCGTTTCAGCCGCCATTGTAGCGGGTAGGCGCTCGGGCATATGCCTTTTGCGTGCTCCCGACAGACCCCGATCCCCCTGCCCCTGATCCCGACAGAACTGACCAGCCGGTCACTCAACCGATGCTCCCTGTAAACTCCAGTCATCCACCCGAAAATCCTCGCACGCCGAACCGGCGCGCAGAACTTTTTATCAACCGCGAGCTTTCGTGGCTTGAGTTCAACCAGCGCGTGGTGACCGAGGCAGCCGACGAAAGCGTACCCTTGTTCGAACGCCTGAAGTTCCTCGCGATTTCAGCATCGAATCTTGATGAGTTTTTCATGGTGCGCGTTGCCGGCCTGCAAGCACAGCTCTCAGGCGAAGTCGGAGATGTGCCCGCCGATGGCATGACTCCCATTCAGCAGCTCGAAGCCATTAGCTTGCGCGCGCATGAGCTCGTTCAGCGCCAATACTCGATCTGGAATCAGCAACTCCGACCTGCCTTACGCCAAGCCGGGATCGCACTCGTGCGGCCCGACGAGCTGGACCCCGAAGCTCTAGCCGCGCTCGACCTCCGTTTTGCGAAGGACATCTTTCCTGTCCTGACGCCGATTGCCATCGACCCCGTTCACCCCTTCCCGCACATCCGCAACAAGAGCATCAACGTCGGGCTCCTCTTCGAGAAGGCGGCGCGCAGCAATGAACCCTCATTCGGCATTGTGCAGGTTCCGCGAACGCTATCGCGACTGATGCCGGTGCCGTTAGCCGGCACGCGGCATGCGTACGTCGCTTTGGGCGACGTGATCATTCGAAATATGCGGCTTATTTTTCCGCAAATGAGTATCACGGGGCATTTAGTGTTCCGTTTGACGCGCAATTTCGACATCGAAGTCGATGACGATGAGGCCGAGGATTTGCTGGCCACCATCCAGGCGGAGCTCCGGCGACGCGAACGCGGCAACGCCGTGCGGCTTGAAGTATCGGGGATTGTGCCCGAAGAGTCCGTGGTTTGGCTCGCCGACGAATTTAATCTCTCTATCGAGCGCGACGTGTACCGCGTGGATGGGCCACTCTACCTGGGTGACATGCTGGAGCTCGCGGCCAACGTCGATGAGCGCAAAATGCGCGATGAATCTTTCGTCCCGCAATACGTGCCACCGCTCCGCGATTCGGAAGACCTCTTTGAGACCATTCGCCAGGGCGATGTGCTGCTCCACCACCCTTATGAGTCCTTCGAGGCGGTTGTGGATTTTCTGACGCTTGCTGCGGAAGATCCGAATGTTCTGGCGATTAAGCAGACGCTGTATCGCACGGGTGGTGAGTCGCCCATGGTGCGTGCCCTGCAGCGCGCAGCTGAGCTCGGCAAGCAGGTGACCGCGCTCGTGGAGCTCAAGGCACGCTTCGACGAAGAGAGCAACATCCGCTGGGCGCGAGCGTTGGAACGCTCGGGCGTGAATGTGATGTATGGCTTGCTGGGCTTTAAGACCCACGCCAAAGTACTGCTGGTGGTCCGCCGCGAAGGCACGAGCCTGCGCCGCTACGTGCATCTAGCAACCGGCAACTACAACCAGCAAACCGCGCGCCTCTACGAGGATATTTCGCTTTTTACCGCATGCGAAGAGATCGGTGAAGATGCCACAGCGCTCTTCAATCTACTGACTGGCTACAGCGCACCTCCGCGCTGGAATCGCCTGGTGATATCGCCACTCGGCATGCACGAGGGAGTCCTCAGCCTGATTCGGCGCGAGGCGGAGCATGCTCGAGCTGGGCGCCCCGCAAAACTGATCGCGAAGATGAACGCCCTGGTGGACGAAGAGGTGATCGCTGCCCTGTATGAAGCCTCTCAAGCGGGAGTTGATATCCAGCTCCTGGTTCGTGGGATCTGCTGTCTGCGGCCCCAGGTGCCCAAGGTGAGTGGACGGATCCGCGTCACAGCCGTGATTGATCGTTTCTTGGAGCACGCCCGCATTTTCTATTTTGAGAACGGCGGAGCCTCCGAGGTGTTCTGCACGAGCGCGGATTGGATGCCCCGTAACTTTCGGCGGCGTGTGGAGGTGATGTTTCCGATTCTGGATCCGCTGTTGAAAGAACGCATGACGCGCGAGATTCTCGGAACCATGTGTGCCGACAACGTGAAAAGCTGGATCCTCGGGGCGGACAGCAGCTACACGCGAACCCCCAAAGACCCTCTGGCAGAGGTGCGGAGCCAAGCCGTGTTCGTGGAGCTGGCACGCGAGCGCAACCGAGAGACAGAAGGCCTGTCTGCGCTCGTTTCGCGCCCATTCACAGCAGTGCGTGATGCACACACCGCCATGGATAAACTGCGACGCCGGCGCAAGAAGCGCAAACGCGACGGAAAGATTTGAGAACCCCAGATGCTATCGTACGAGGAAGCGCTCGCTCGCATCCTGGCTAACGCGCACTGCCTGCCCTCCGAGCGCGTCGCGTTGGAAGACGCTGCCGGACGCACCTTGGCAGAAGATCTCGTGGCATCGCAGCCCATGCCCGCCTTCAATTACAGCGCGATGGACGGCTATGCCATCGCCAGCTCCGACTATGCAGGCCTGGGCCCGTTCCGCGCACCCGTCATCGGGGAAAGCCAGACCGGACACGCGACGCCAAGCTTTCAAGCTGACACCGCATGTCGCATTTTCACCGGTGCCGAGCTTCCAGCTGGCTCGAACGCCGTGATCCCCCAAGAAAATGTGCGACTCAGTGCAACGGGAATCGAGTGGACCGAGGCCGTGCCGGCTTTCCGCCACGTGCGTCGCATGGGCGAGGATTTGGCGAAAGGTGCCGTGGCGCTCACCCAGGGCAGCCGCTTAACCTCCGCCCGCCTGGCCTTAACAGCAGCCCTCGACCGCGGGGACGTTGCGGTGAGTCGACGCCCAAAAGTGGTCGTGCTCTGCACGGGAGACGAGCTCCGCCCGGCGGGCTCAGAAACACGAGCCAACAGCATCCCCGAATCCAACGCGATTTCGATTGTTACTCTGGCAATATCCGCGGGCGCACAGGTGCGCGTAGCCCCGCTCGTACCCGACGACGTTCATGCCGCGGAGCGCGCACTCGCAGAAGCGCTGTTAGATGCGGACGTATTGGTCACCGTGGGTGGTGCCAGCGTGGGTGACCACGACGTGGTGCGGGAAGCCTTGCAACGCGCTGGCGCTCAGCTCGATTTTTGGAAGGTGAGTATTCGCCCTGGAAAGCCATTGATTTTTGGCTCTGCGCGCAACACCCTGATCCTCGGTTTGCCGGGCAATCCTGTTTCTGCACAGGTTACCTTCACACTGTTTGGCCTGCCGCTCCTCCGAGCGCTGCAAGGCAGCAATCGCCCCATGCCGCAATTTCTACGCGTCCCTTTGGGCTCCAACATTCAGCAGAAGCCGGGCCGGACCGGCTTCTACCGTGCCGAAATCGTCGACGGTTGCGTCTTCCCGATCGCCAATCAAGCTTCCGGCGCGCCCAGCAGTATGGCGAGTGCGGATGCCTTAGTGATGGTGCCAGCCGACAGCGAAGGATTTCCCGAGGGCGAGCTCGTCTCGGTGTTGCTGCTCGGCAGCTAAGTGTGCTCGTGCTCGTGATCGGCCTGCCCGGCCTCGGCTTCGCCAGAACAGCGCGCGTCTTGCCAGCCCACCCAATACGGCCCATCGGGGCCATGCTCGCGTTTCCAAATCGGCACCTGATGCTTGATGCGATCAATCAAAGCTCGGGATGCCTTGAAGGCCTCGTCCCGGTGCGGAGCACCCGCAACGCAGATCACCGCGATATCCCCGACATGGAGGCTGCCCACGCGGTGAACACACGCGAGCCGGACCCCCTCGATTTCAGCAGATATCCCCTCACAAATCGCCTGCATTTGGACAAGCGCCATCGAACGGTACGCTTCGTAGTCCAGCTGAGTTACCACCCGGCCGTCATTGTGGTTGCGCACCGTGCCGAGAAATACTGAAATGCCGCCCACTTCCGCGCTGGTGACCGCCCCCAAGACCGCTTCAAGCTTCAGCGGTTCATCAACGATGTCACAGAAATGCTTCATCGCACGAAATCACCGGAACGCCCTCCAGATTTCGCGAGCAGGCGCGTGGGGCCGATCGTCATTGAATGGTCGAATGCTTTGAGCATGTCGTACACGGTGAGTGCGGCCACGGACGCGGCGGTCATTGCTTCCATTTCGACGCCCGTGCGATCATGAGCCTCAACGATGGCCTGTATGCGGACGGCGTGCGCGGCATCCTCGACATCGAGCTGCACTTCTAAGTGGGTGAGTGCGACGGGGTGACACAACGGCACCAACAGGCTTGCCTGCTTGGCGCCCATGATCCCCGCCAAACGGGCGGTGCCGAGAACATCGCCCTTCGGTGCATCAGCCTGGATCAAGCGCTCAAAAGCGTCCCGATTCATCGAGACGACCGTCTCAGCGACGGCACGGCGTTGCGTGGCTTCTTTCTTTGATATATCCACCATCCACACTCCGCCCTTCGGTGCGATGTGTGTCGATGCGGCGCTATGCCCAATCAACTCCTTGTAAGCCGCTAAGACGCGCGCGTGTTTCCCGCTTGCCGCCACCTTAGCCAGCGCGTACCTTTCAAGCGAGGGCAGGGCCGACCACACCGAGAGCGGAACCGGGTGTTCCACGCCAAAGCCATCAATTACGCCTTGGGGGACCTCGGCTGGCGATGGATCGAAGGACGGCTCCACCGGCTCGGGCGGGGGCGTCGCAGCTTTGATGAATGCCACCACGCCATTTAGCTGCACCTTCTCCGCACTTCCAACGCGCGTGATGTGGCGCCGTGTTTCGAGGGTGAGGTTGTTCCAAGCGTCCAGGGACAGCTTCAAGCCGGCGTGATCCAGCGCGCGCCGCGCAGCCAGGGGAATGAGGGAAAGGCGATCATCGATACCGTCAAAATCGTAGAGCTTCACAGGGCGCCACCATAGCACTCCGTGGGCGCGGTCGAGCTGTTTCCGCGACGAAGCGAGCTCGCCCGGACAAACCGGCGAAAAGATCGTAGACCCGTGCAAGCTGTCCCGAAAGGCAGCACCTTTTCTGCACAACCCGTATGCTCACCGATCGCCAACACCGCCCGCTCCGGGACCTCCGGCTCAGCGTCACGGATCGCTGCAACTTCCGCTGCCGATATTGCATGCCCAAGGAACGCTTTGGGGAGGATTTTCAGTTTCTTCCAAGAAGCGAAGTGCTCTCCTTCGAAGAGTTGGAGCGCGTGGCTAAGCAGTTCGTAGCGCTTGGCGTGGAGAAGCTGCGTATCACAGGCGGAGAGCCACTGCTTCGTTCCGGTTTGCCACACTTGGTCAGCAAGCTGCGCGCACTCGGCGACGTCGATTTGGCACTCACGACGAATGGCGTGCTGTTGCCCAAACACGCCGCGGACCTCAAAGCTGCGGGCCTCGACCGGATCACCGTGAGTTTAGATTCGCTCCAACCCGACACCTTCAAAGCTCTGTGCGATGCCAACTACACGCCGGCGGATGTTCTTTTAGGGATCGAAGCCGCCGAGCGCGCTGGCTTCCGTTCAATCAAGATCAATGCCGTTGTGAAGAAAGGCGTGAATGATCTTGAGCTGGTCGAAATGGCGCGGCACTTCAAGGGAACCGGCCACGTGTTACGCTTTATTGAGTACATGGACGTCGGCACCACGAATGGCTGGCGCCTGGATGATGTGGTCACCAAAGCGCAGATCCTTGAAGGGCTGCGCGAGCATTTCGCTCTGATTGAGCCTACTGAGCCCCAGCCAGGAGTGGCCCAACGCTTCCACTACGCCGACGGAAGCGGGGAAATTGGGATTATTTCAAGCGTGAGCGAGCCATTTTGCGGGCAGTGTTCGCGTGCACGCTTGAGTGCAGAAGGTAAGCTCTATACCTGCCTCTTTGCCAACGCTGGGCATGACGTGAAGGCGTGGCTGCGCAGCGCGAAAACAGATGCAGAGGTAAAAGCCCTGCTCGAGGACGTTTGGAAAGCTCGCTCGGACCGCTACTCAGAGATCCGTACATCTAGCACGTCGACGCGGCGCAGAATCGAAATGTCCTACATTGGCGGTTAGCTTACGCAGATATCCCAGCCCTCCACTCTAGGGGCGACGGTAAAGCCAAACCACCGGCACACCATCGAACAACTTGATCGCCACCGGCCGCACCGTGCCGTACACACTCCAGATCTGATACTCAACGCGCGCCATGTGCGGCTCGTGGTGATATAGAGCCAGATTTGAGTGAGCGAGATTCAAAGTGCCCTCGAGATCAGGACGAATGCCACCCTCTTGCCGGTGCTGCTCAAAACTCTGAAGGGCGGTATCGTGGACGTAAATCCGAGCACCGGGCGGCGCTAGCGCATTGATTTCGTCGAACAGGCTGCGTGAGGTGTACCCCCAAAAAGTCCGATTAAGGCCGAGATTAGCGGCTCCCGAGGCACCGCCTACGATGGGGGTGTAGGCGCTCAAGCCAAACGGCACGCTGTGCCAAGTCATGCTGACAGGGCCTAAAAGCAAGGCCGCGAAGAGCAGAGCCCTGAATGCTTGGCGCTGCGGTTGGCTCTTTGCCAGGAGTTGCGCCCGCTCGTGGATGACGCGCACACCGGCGCCGGCAAGCAGACACAAGAATGGATAGGCCGTTAGCCAATGCTTCGTTCCGCCAAAAATCGGCGTCTCGCTAGACCACCAGGGTGCGTAGTTTACGGCCAGGCCAAGCAGCCACAAAAGCTGAGCCGACTTCGGCGACCCGAGAGGAAGAGAGGCAAGCTTTGAACTCAAGCTACGGAAAACACCCACGCTCTGCATACTTCTGGGAAGCAAGCTGCGGGCGAAGCTGACGAGACCCACCGTGAACAGCGCCAGGGTGACCAGAGGCACCGTCGCGAGGGTCATCAGCCAAGCGTACCCGAGCGGCATGGGAGGCTTCCAATACGTGCGCCCCAAGAACTCCATGTTGTAATACTCATGCCCCAGATGGAACTTCGCATAGGCGCTCAGCCTGGGCAGCGGCTCAAACCAGAGCCAAGGCCAAGTTGCGTAGAGTGTGAGCGGCCCCAGCACCAGTATGCCAAGCAATGCGGGTGGGAAACGCAGTTTGCGAGACAAATCTGAGGCTTTCGCCAGCCAAGCCTTGTGATTCAGGAGTGCGAAGTGGGCCAGCGCAACGAACGGAAAGAGCCATGAATTGTGTTTGGTGTTCAAGAACAAGCCGAAGAGCAACCCGACACCCAGCGCACCAAACAGGCTGCGGTGTCGCAGCGACTTCCAATACGCGTAGGCCGTCATCAGCGAGAGTGCCGCCACCGGCATATCGAAACAGGCCAAATGCGCGTGGTGAAATACCTGCGGCATGAACCCGAAGAGCAACGCCGCTGTGAATCCAGCGAAGGCTCCGATCGTTTCTGAACCCCAAAGATAGAGAGCGCCAACGCCCAGCGCAGAAATTAGCATCGCCGGAAAACGAAACGCCTCACCCGCCGTGCCGAACAAGTGCCACTTGGCGTACAGAAAGTGGTGCGAGAGTGCGAACAGCGACTTCATCAGCGCGGGATGCTCGCTATTCACCTGCCAATAGCGCGCCACCACCTCGCCGTGCAGCGCTTGGGAAGGCTCCGAAAAGAGCAAGGAGAACCAGGCCTCGTAGCTCGCCGCCGCCTGAAAATAGAAACCCTCATCGCGCGCGTAGCCGATTTCCTCGCTCGTTCCGAGCAATAGCGCCGTGAATCCAACGCTCAAACAAAGCGCCACCGTCAAGTGTTTCCAGGCGAGACGCATCAGCGGATCTCCGCCTGAAAGCAGAAATCGCGACCGGCCGCTTCTTCACTGCGCACGCGGAAGCTGAGTTCAAAACTCGAACCGTTGCCGCGTGCCGGCAGTGCCATCGCAAATGGCTGCCAGCCCAGCACATCTCGCTCAAGATGCCGCCCGAGGAGCTTCCCGTCCCCCCAAACCTCCAACTGAACATCGGCGCCCGCGCCATCTCGGGTTAACAAGTAAGACAAACCCGCGGCTCCAGACAACTTCGCACCGAAGGGTACGCCTTTAAACTTGAGTTCCAAATAGCCGTTGTTCGGTGGGTGCGCCCAGATGCAACGTCGCGGACGAAACTCTTGATCATCCAGGATACTCACCCCGACAAACCGTTCGTTCCCGCCCGGGCATTGAAAGCGAGCCCGAGGAAAGGCTGCGGGCCCTGCCAACCCGCCAGCTTGCACTGTTGCCTGCGTTGTCCAGCTACAAGCGAGCCGTTCACCCGAATCCAAAACAATTGCCACGCCTAGCGTGGCAGGACTGATCCACTCGGCCAAATCTGCCTTGAGCGGCTCAAATCCGGGATTTTCTCGCACCTCCAGCGTGAAACGCCCGAAGGCTTCGGAACTCAACAGACGAAAACTTTGAACCTCACGCGCTTCCTGACCCAGGCTCTTCAGCACCACCGCTCTTGGATAACGCTTCAGATCCAGCCTACCCAGGTCCCGCGCGCTGAACCAGCCATCCCCCAGAGCAGCACGCGCGATCGGCTCAGCCCATGCCGGCGCAACGAGCAGGATATCCCCTGACTTCTTGAGGGCACTGAGGCGCGGCTCGAGCGCTCGATACTCCAAAAGCCCGGGAGCTCGCTGTGCGAAATACAAGTGAGCAACCCATTCGAGCGGGCCGATTGCCAGCACCAGCAGCCACCACCAACGTCTGAGCACGGTGCGAGCCTGCCATAATCGGGCCGCCAGCGCGACCACTCAAGCCCTGGAGCCTGTCTTGGCTATCCCCCGAATTACCTCCGTAGCTTTGAACGCCCCCTTCCCGTATCTTTCGAATCCAATTCGAGTTCTCCCATGGTGCTACGCAAGCGGTCGATCGCTCCCACCCAAACCCAAGAACACAGCCGAGTGATCGAGGCGGAAGAACGCCGCGTTTACTGGCGACGTTGGGGACCCTATTTGGCTGAACGCGCCTGGGGGACGGTGCGCGAAGATTATAGCAACGACGGTGAAGCTTGGGCCTACTTTCCCCACGACCACGCGCGATCTCGAGCCTATCGCTGGAACGAAGATGGCATCGCCGGTATCTCTGATCGCAGACAGCGAATCTGCTTCGCGCTCGCATTCTGGAACGAGAAGGATGCGATCCTGAAGGAGCGCATTTTTGGGCTAAATGGCGTTGAAGGCAATCACGGTGAGGACCCGAAGGAGTATTACTTCTACGCCGAAAATACGCCCACGCATTCCTACATGCGCTACGCCTACAAGTACCCGCAGGCAGCCTTTCCGTACGCCGAGTTGGTCACCGCCAACCGCGGGCGCTCCAAGCGCGAAACGGAATTTGAAATAGGGGATACGAACGTTTTCGATGAGCAGCGCTACTTCGACATTTCGATCGAATATGCCAAAGCGGGGCCCGAAGACATCGTAGTTCGCGTTACCGCACACAATCGCGGGCCGGAGAGCGCTCGCCTGCACGTCTTGCCCACGGTCTGGTTTCGAAATACTTGGTCCTGGTTTCTAAAGGCCGAGAAACCGTCGCTACATCGGCTGCGCCCGGGCGAAGCCACGCTCTTACTCGAAGAGCCCTACTATGGCGAACGCTACGTCTTCGCTGAGGGTAATCCAACGCTACTCGTCACCGAGAACGAGACCAACACTGAGCGCATTTTCCACACGCCCAACGCGAGCCCCTACGTCAAAGATGCTTTTCACGCGCGCGTGGTGGACGGGAAGCGCAACGCCACCAACCCGATCGAACAAGGCACCAAAGCCGCCTTTTGGTACGATTTTGAGCTCTCTGCCGGAGGATCCAAATCGATTTATCTTCGGATCTGCGACAAGGACCTAGGCGAAGCCTGGAAGGAAGATTTAGCAAACGTGCTTGAGCTTCGCAAAGCTGAAGCCGCAGAGTTCTACCAAGAGGCCATTCCTAAGCGCCTCACGCACGAGGCCAAGCATCTGCTCCGCCAAGTCTATTCGGGAATGCTTTGGAACAAGCAATTCTACCACTACGTGGTGGATCAGTGGCTCAAGGGAGATCCGAGCGAGCCCGTTCCACCATTTGAGCGCGTTCAAGGTCGGAACGCCGGCTGGCGACACCTGCACAACGATGATGTCGTGTTCATGCCCGACAAGTGGGAATACCCATGGTACGCAGCCTGGGACACGGCATTTCACTGCGTGACGCTCGCACTGATTGATCCCGCGCAAGCCAAGGAGCAGCTGATCTT
>Ga0105049_10001207_pt1 | contig 30320 bp, 22 predicted proteins | sample MAT06_FD_78087 | JGI IMG/M metagenome (GOLD analysis project Ga0105049, IMG submission 78087) | Freshwater microbial communities from Lake Fryxell liftoff mats and glacier meltwater in Antarctica - MAT-06 | ecosystem: Environmental > Aquatic > Freshwater > Ice > Liftoff microbial mat | place... | reverse complement strand
GCGATGGACGTGGCGATCGGCAACAAGAAGGTCACCTACGATTTCGCGCGCCTGATGGACGGTGCGACCCAGATCAAGTGCTCGGAGTTCGGCGACGAGCTGATCAAGGCGTTCTGAGCGGCAGCACCCGGGCGGTGACTGCTGGCGCGGCCAGCAGTGCCGTGACGCCGGGCACGCATGGCGAGCGGGTAGACTGGGACCCGCGTTTGGTCCCAGATTCCCGATGAGCGATTCGTTAGAACTCGATCCCATTCCGGCGCAACGCCCCGCGCGTGCCGATGCAACCGCCGGCCAGCAGCGACTGGTCGAGGCGTATATGGCGCTGCCGGAAGACGATCGGGCGATCGTGGAGTTTCTCGCACTCAGCCCGCAGCCGATCGCATCGGAAGGCCTGGCCAGCGGCGTGTCGCTGGCGATGAAGGCGCTGACTGCGCGCGAGGTGGTCGAGGCGGTACGCACCCGGCTGCGCGCTTTCGTGGCGCATCGCACTGCGGCCCTGATCGCGCTCGGTGGCGATGTGCTGCGCGATGCCGCAATCGACTCGCTGATCGCCAGCGGCCGCAATCGACGTTATGCCGAGCGCAGCGCCACCCTGCATGCACGCGCCGGAACCCATTTCGACAACTACCACGACTACCCGATCGCGCTGCGCCTGCGCCTGGCCGCACTGCTCGGCGGCGCCGACCCGGAGTCCTTCAGCGGCCTGTTGCGGCGCTACAACGGGGGCGATGCGCACGCGATGGCGGCCGAGCTGTTGATGCCCCTGCTGTCGATCGAGCGTCTGGACATCGTGCATCCACGGGTTGCCGCTCCATTGCTGGTGCGCTGGTTGTGGAGCGAACTGGCCGCGCCCTCGGCGCGCGCGCCATTGCTGCTGGCCGCCGCGATCCGCATCGCGCAGACCAGCATCGAGGCTGCGAGCCTGCTGGTGCCGCCGCTGATCGAGCACGCCATCCTGAGCGACCAGCCGCTGCTCGCGCCGCTGGTCGATCCGCGTTTCGCGGCATTCCGCGATATTGCCGGCGCTTGGGATGCGCTGCGCGGCGGCGCCGAGCCGCAGTCGGTGCTACCCGGCTTCGATCGCGCGCTCAAGCAGCTGCGCGAGACGATGGGACCGAAGATGATCGTCTACGGCGCACCCGGGATCGTGTGGCTGTCGATCCTCGCGCACAGCGAGTTGCCGGTCATGCGCCGCCGCTGCGCACAGCTGGCGGCACTCAAGCTCGAGCCGCATGTCGAGTTTGGCGGCCCCGCATTCAACTGGTGGCAGCGCTTCGCGCGCGCGCGACTGACCGGCGCTGCGTGGATCGAACCTGCACTGCCGCAACAGTGCCGGCCCGACGATCTGTTCTGGCTGGCGATGTTCGTGCGCTGGTCGGGGGCCAGCCCGTCGCGGGCGCTGGTCGAGCGGCTGCGCATCGCGCGCGAGCAGGCCGTGACCGCCGGCTGGCGCTGGCTGGTTGCACAGATCGACTCGCTGGGCTCATCCACTGCGGCCGCATCATCGGCGGCAGCCACCGCCAATCCGCGCATCGTCGACTGGTTCGAGAGCCGTCCCGCGTGGCAGAGCGCGCTGTCGGCGCTGACCGATCTCGCGCGCACTCCGATTGCCGCGGCTGCCACCCAGACCCGCGGTGGCTCGCGCTTGTACGCCACCGTCCGACTCGAAAAGGCGGTATCGACGTTTGCGGTCGTGGAGGTTTTTGAACAGCGCGCCAAACGCGATGGCTGGCATCCCGGCAAACACATCGCCAGTGCGGTGACGCTGCGCAAATTGCCCGGTCGCCTTGCCGGTGGCGACGAGGCCGATCTCAAGCTGGTCGAGGCGCTGCTGAACGATGTGGGCCGCGAGGGACTGGGCTTCGTCGAGGCCGGCAGCCGCATCATCGCAGCCCTCGTAGGGCATCCACGCGTCTATGAGTCCGAGACGCTGCAGCAAAAGCTCGAGGTAGTCGCGGGCGAGCCGGAACTCACCGCAAGCCGCAACGCCGACGGCACGGTGACCCTGGCGCTCGACCCGCCGGAGGCCGCACTCGGCGAGGCCTTGATCCAGCGGATGGGCGATCGGATACGCCTGATCAGCGCCACCGCGCGCCTGCGCAAACTGGCCGAGGTGGTCGGCACCGGCATCGCGCTGCCGGCCGAGGCGCTGCCGACCCTCATCGAGGCGATGCCGGGCCTCGCACGCATCGCGCGCATCGGCGGCGATCTGTTCGGTGCGGCCGATACCGAGCGCGCTGCATCGAACCAGCTGTATGCGCTGCTGCGGCCCGCGGGCGAAGGCCTGCGCCTGCGCATCGTGGTGCGCCCGCTGGGCTTGGGCGCGGTGTTGCAGTCGCCGGGCACGGGGGCCGAGACCGTGGTCGGGGTCGACAACGGCGTGCCGATCCGCGCGCGGCGCGATCTGGCGGCAGAGCGCGAGGCGCTGGGGGCGCTGCATCAGCGCTGTGAGCTGCTCGCAGCACTCGATCGCAATGCAGAGCTCGAGGTGATCGATCCCGAATCGGCGCTGGCGATGCTGGAGGCGCTGCAGGCGCTGGAGCCGGAGCTGGTGCTCGAATGGCCCGAGGGTCGCGCGCTGCGCGTAGGCAAGGCGCGCCAGGGCTCGGACCTGTCGCTGCGCGTGGGCAGCCAGCGCGACTGGTTCGGCGCCGAGGGCGGCTTGTCCTTGCAGGATGGATCGGTGATCGCGCTGGGTGCGGTGCTCAAGGCCCTGGCCTCATCGCAGGGTCGCTACCTGCGCCTGGATGCGCAGCGCGTGGTGGCATTGAGCGACGAGCTGCGCCGACGGCTGAATGTGCTGCGCGGGTTCGCCGATGCGCAGGGCAAGGTGCAGATTCCGCGGGTCGCGGCGTTCGCGCTGCGCGACGCGCTCGACGATTCGGTCGAGCTCGACGACAGCTTCCGTAAACAGGTCGCGCGGATGGATAGCGCGCAGTTGCTGCTGCCGCAGGCGCCACGCGACCTGCAGGTAGAGCTGCGCGACTACCAGCTCGATGGACTGCGATTCCTGCTGCGTCTGGCCGCCTGGGATGCCGGCGCGTGTCTTGCCGACGACATGGGCCTGGGCAAGACCATCCAGGCGTTGGCCGCGCTGGTTGCGCGTGCCGGCGAGGGGCCCGCACTGGTGATTGCGCCAACCAGCGTGGTGGCCAACTGGCTCAATGAAGCCAGCCGCTTCGCGCCGACCCTCAACGTGCGCGTCTACGGCGGCGGCGATCGCGCCGGCATGCTCGAATCATTGGCGCGCGGCGATCTGCTGCTGGCAAGCTACGGCCTGGTCACCCAGGACATCGAGCGCTTCGCCGAGGTGCGCTTCGCGACCCTGGTACTCGACGAGGCGCAGGCGATCAAGAATCCGGCGACCCAGCGCGCGCAGGCGGTGCGCGCGCTGCAGGCGGATTTCCGCATCGCCACCACCGGCACGCCGATCGAGAACCATCTGGGCGAACTGTGGAGCTTGTTCCGGGTCCTCAACCCCGGCCTGCTCGGTTCCGAGGAGCGCTTTCGCGACCGCTTCGCGCACCCGATCGAGCGCGATCCGCGCTCGCCGCAGCGCGACGTGCTGCGCAAGTTGATCGCACCCTTCGTCCTGCGCCGCACCAAGGCCGAGGTCTTGAGCGAGCTGCCGCCGCGCACCGAGATCGTGCAGACCATCCAGCCTGGCGAGGGCGAAGCGCGCCTGCTCGCGGCGATGCGCAAGCAGGCGCTCGATCACCTTACCGATGCCAACGTGCCGCCCGAGCAGCGCCGCTTCCGCGTCTTGGCAGAGCTCACCCGACTGCGCCGTGCGGCCTGTCATCCGGATCTGGTCGCGCCCGAGCTCAAGCTGCCCAGCGCCAAGCTCGATCATCTGGTCGAGCTGGTCCGCGAGCTTGCCGACAACCACCATCGCGCGCTGGTGTTCAGCCAGTTCACCGACCATCTGGCGCTGGTGCGCACGCGGCTGGATGCCGAGGGCATCAGCTACCAGTATCTGGATGGACAAACCTCGCCCAAAAAGCGCCAGGCAGCGATCGATGCCTTCCAGGGTGGTGCGGGCGAGGTGTTCCTGCTCAGCCTCAAGGCCGGCGGCGTGGGGCTGAACCTCACCGCGGCCGACTATGTGGTGCATCTGGACCCGTGGTGGAATCCGGCGGTGGAACAACAGGCTTCCGACCGCGCGCATCGCATCGGCCAGACCCGGCCGGTGACCATCTACAAGCTGGTGCTGGCCGGCAGCATCGAAGAGAAGGTGCTGTCGCTGCACGCAGCCAAGCGCGAACTGATCGGCAGCGTGCTCGACGGTGCCGCCACTGCCGCACCGATCGACGCCGAAGCCCTGCTGGCCTTGATGGCCGATTGAGTCGCGCACGCAGGCGCGCTTGTTCGCATGGCACCTCGATCGTATCGCAGACGCCGCGGCCAGCTTTGCGCGCCAGCGGCTTCGGAACCGCCGCGGATCGCTTCCGGGATTCGCCCCGTCATTCGACCGCAGGCGCCTTGATCGCCGGCGTGCGCGACAGCAGCGCGATGCCGGCAACCACCACGGCAGTGCCGAGCAGCTGTACCGGCGTGATCGTCTCACCGAGGATCCACCAACCCAGAAACAGCAGCGACACCGGACCGATCATTGCGGTCTGTGCCGTGGTGCCAGCACCGATGCGCGCAATCGCGAACATGGTCAAGTACACCGGCACCACGGTGCAGAACATCGCGTTGACCAGCGACAGCACGTACACCGGGGCCGGCTGCAGCAGGACTGCCGGTGGGTGGATCAGCGCGAACTGGATCAGACAGGCCGCTGTTGAAACACACATCGCGTAGGCGACCAGGCGCAGCGCGCCGACCCGGCGCACCAGTTCGCCCGACAGCAGCAGATACAGCGCATACGACAGCGCGGCACCAAACACCAGGGCGCTGCCAAGCATCACCTGGCTGCCGCCAATCCGCAGATTCTCCCAGAACACCAGCACGATGCCGACGTAGCTCACCGCCATCGCCAGCCACTGTCGCGAGCCGACCCGCTTGCCCATGAAGGCGATGCCGATCAGCAGCACCAGGGTCGGGTTGAGGAACAGGATCAATCGCTCCAGCGAAGCGCTGATGTACATAAGGCCCCAGAAGTCGAGAAAGCTCGACAGGTAGTAGCCGAGCAGCCCCAACAGCACGATCTGCCAGCGCTCGGTGGCCGTGAGCCGATCACCGCGCTCGCGCGCACGCCACGTCTCCAGCACGGCGACGGTCGCAAACACCGGCAGCGCGAACAGCATGCGCAGTGCGATCAGGGTCACCGCATCGATGCCATGGCCGTACATCAGCTTGGCCAGGATCGCCTTGGCCGAGAACAGCACAGCGGCGATCGCGGCCAGCAGCAGGCCGGTGCGCTGCGTGGAAGTGGGATTCATCGTGGGATGGCGTCGATCGGCATCCCGGCATTGTCGCGTGGATGCGCGGCGAGGGCGATGGCGGTGCCGATGGCGATGGCACCGCGACCGCAATCCCCGATCCAGCCGCGACCCCGGTCGCTGCCATGGCAGCTCCCACACGGGTGCAACGTCGGCTCTCGTGGGAGCACGCCGTGCGCGCGACTGCGGCGATGGGGCGCGCGGTGCATTCGGGATGGGCCGGTCGCGCACACGGTGCGCTCCTACATCGCATGAGGGGTTGTAGGCGCGCGCCGTGCGCGCGACCGCGCGACGGGGTGCGCGGTGCATTAGCCTGCCGCACTCGGCTCACGCCGCCGCAGCGCGATGGCTTCCGCCAGATGATTGGTGGCGATGATCGGACTGGCGTCGAGATCGGCGATCGTGCGCGCCACGCGCAGGATGCGGTGGAAGGCGCGGGCCGACAGGCCGAGGCGCTCGACGGCGCGCTCCAGCAGCCCGGCGTCGGCATCGCGCAGGGCGCAATCGCGTTCGACTTCGCGCGGCGACAGGTGGCCGTTGGCCTTGCCGCTGCGGGTCAGCGCACGTTCGCGCGCGGCAACCACGCGTACGCGCACCGTAGCGCTCGACTCGCCCGCAGGCGCCCCGCCGCGCAGGCTCGACTGCGGTGGTCGCGGTACGCTGACGTGCAGGTCGATGCGATCCAGCAGCGGACCCGAAATGCGCGCGGCATAGCGCGATACGGCATCCGGCGTGCAGCGGCAGCGCCCCGAGGGATCGCCCAGATGACCGCAGGGGCAGGGGTTCATCGCCGCGACCAGCTGGAAGCGCGCGGGAAACTCCGCTTGCTGCGCGGCGCGCGAGATCAGCACGCGGCCGGACTCCAGCGGCTCGCGCAGGTTCTCCAGCACGCGGCGATCGAACTCCGGCAGTTCATCGAGGAACAGCACGCCGTGATGGGCCAGCGAAACCTCGCCCGGGCGTGGAATCGAGCCGCCACCGATCAGTGCCGCGGCACTCGCCGAATGGTGCGGCGCGCGCGTCGGGCGCACGCGGAACTGCGCCACATCCACCGGCATTCCGGCCACCGAGCGCACCGCCGCCGATTCGAGCGCCTCGTCGACGTCGAGCAGCGGCAGGATGCCGGCCAGTCGGCTCGCCAGCATGGTCTTGCCAGTGCCTGGCGGGCCGATCATCAGCAGATTGTGCGCACCGGCAGCGGCGATCTCCAGCGCGCGCCGCGCCTGCGGCTGGCCGCGCACATCGGCCAGATCGGGCAGGTTATCGGGCACTTCGTGCGCGGCTGCCGGAATCGCGGCCGAGGCTTGCGGCAGGACGCTGACACCGCGCAGATGCGCACATACTTCGAGCAGCGAGCGCGCCGTGCGCACGTCTACGCCGCCAACCAGTCCCGCCTCGCCGGCATTCTCGGCCGGCACCACCAGCACGCGACCGAGGCGCCGCGCCTTGAGCACTGCCGGCAGGATGCCGATCACCGCGCGCAGTTCGCCCGACAGCGCCAGCTCGCCCAAAAATTCGTGCCCAAGCAGCGATTTCAGCGGCAGCTGGCCTGAGGCTGCAAGGATGCCGAGCGCGATCGGCAGGTCGAAACGCCCGCCGTGCTTGGGCAGATCCGCCGGTGCGAGGTTGATGGTGGCGCGCTGTTGCGGAAACTCGAAGTGTGCATTGACGATCGCTGCGCGCACGCGGTCGCGCGATTCGCGCACCGCGGCTTCCGGCAGGCCGACGATGGTGATGATCGGCAAGCCGCCGGACAGATGCACCTCCACGTCGACTCGCGGCGCGGACACCCCGACCTGGGCACGCGAGTGCACCACTGCAAGTGCCATCGCCAGCCCTCCATGGCCGTGTCGCGTAAAACGGTGGTGTTGCAGGATTCGGTCGCGCAGGCCGTGCGACTGGCGCCGCGCTGCATGCAACCGGGTGCGTGCGTCGGTGCCGCACGCGCAAGCGCGCTGGTGCTTGATCGTTCTGGTCGCGCCAATTCTCAACGCGCCCTTGCTGGTCGCGATCTTGCCGGTCGCGATCCTGCCGGTCGCGGCACGCAGCACAAACGCCACGTGCCGCGACCAAAAACCGGGCCCCGGCATGCGCCAGACGGGTCAGGACGTCTGGTGCAGCCGGGGCCCACACGGGCCGGCGCTTCCTTGCGCTGCGGACCGGGCGATCCGCGCTTGGTCCGTCCCGTGCAAACTGCCGAGCGTGCGACGTGCCGCCGCGCGCTGCGGGTATGTCAATGCCCTGCGGTGACGCGGGTCAGCGCTTGCTCCAGCGCGACCAACTGCTTTTCCAGATCCTCGATCTTCTCGCGCGTGCGCAGCAGCACCAGTCGCTGCACGTCGAACTCCTCGCGGGTGACCAGATTGAGCTTGCCCAGACCCGCCTGCAGGGTGGCCTTGAAGGTGCTGCCGACATCGTCCTGCGCGCCGGCCAGGTTGCCCGGCACCAGAGCGGCAAGCCGCTGCGCCAGATCGTCGATCGCCCGGATATCGATCATGAGTTTGCTCCGTCGTGTTGCGATGCAATGTACGCGCTTTGGCGTCGGGTGTATGTCAGCCGATGGCGCTTCATTGTGTAGGAAATCTCCTACAACGCCTTGACATTCGGAGTTACCGCAGCCGCGTCCGGGGCGGCAATGGCCGCGCCCAAGGGAGCCTGATACTAAACCAATTCCAGCCTAGAGCGCGCAACCCAGACGCTTCTGTTGCATTGCAACAGGGCGCGACCCGCGCTTAGCCAACTGGGGGCTACAAATCATGACGCACGCCAAATGGCGCGCCGGCAGTGCCGTATTGCTCGGACTGCCGACCGCCGCATTCGCTCAAACTCCCACCCTCAACTCGGGCGACACCGCCTGGATGATCACAGCCACCGCCCTGGTGCTGCTGATGACCATTCCAGGGCTGGCATTGTTCTATGCCGGTATGGTGCGCTCGAAAAATGTCCTTTCCGTGATGATGCAGTGCTTCGCGATCACCGGCCTGGTGACCGTGCTGTGGGTGGCCTATGGGTATTCGGTCGCGTTTTCGGTGACCGGCATGGAAAAAGGCGTGATCAACCTCAACTCCTTCATCGGGTCGCTCGACAAGGCGTTCTTTGCGGGAGTCACCCGCGATTCGCTGGTGCTGGCGGTACCTGAAACGGTATTCGCCACCTTCCAGCTTACCTTCGCCATCCTCACCCCGGCGCTGATCGTGGGAGCCTTCGCCGAGCGGATGAAGTTCTCCGCCCTGCTGCTGTTCGTGGCCGGCTGGTTCACTTTCGCCTATCTGCCGATCGCGCACATGGTGTGGTCGGGCGATGGCGCGCTGATGTGGGATTGGGGCGTGCTCGACTTCGCGGGGGGCACCGTGGTGCACATCAACGCCGGCGTCGCCGGGCTGGTGGCCTGCCTGGTGCTGGGCAAGCGCAAGGGCTATCCGACCACCCCGATGCCGCCGCACAATCTGACCTACACCCTGATCGGCGCGTCCCTGCTGTGGGTGGGCTGGTTCGGCTTCAACGCCGGATCTGCCGTAGCCGCCGACGCCAACGCCGGCATGGCGCTGCTGGTCACCCAGATCGCCACCGGTGCGGCCGCACTGGCATGGATGCTGGCCGAATGGCTGCTGCATCGTAAGCCATCGGTGCTCGGCATCGCCTCCGGCGCGATCGCGGGTCTGGTGGCCATCACGCCGGCAGCCGGTGTCGCCGGTCCGGCCGGTGCGCTGGTCATCGGTCTGGCCGCGGGCGTGTTGTGCTTCCTGGCATCGACCAAGCTCAAGCGCGCACTGGGTTACGACGACTCGCTCGACGTGTTCGGCGTGCATGCGGTCGGCGGCATCGTCGGCGCGATCCTGACCGGCGTGTTCGCCGATGCAGCGCTCGGCGGCAAGGGCCTGGCCGAGGGCATGACCATCGGTGGGCAGGTCTGGATCCAGTTCCTCGGCGTCGCGGTCACGGTCGCGATCACCGCCGTGGTGACCTTCATCCTGCTCAAGATCATCGACGCGATCATCGGCCTGCGTGTCACCGAGGATGAGGAAGTCGAGGGTCTCGACGTCGTGCTGCATAATGAACGCGGCTACATCATCTGATGACAGCGCAGAACTCAAAGAGGACAAGACGATGAAAATGGTTACTGCGATCATCAAGCCGTTCAAGCTCGACGATGTGCGCGAAGCACTCGCCGAGGTCGGCGTACAGGGCATTACCGTCACCGAGGTAAAGGGTTTCGGGCGCCAGAAAGGCCACACCGAGCTCTACCGCGGCGCCGAATACGTGGTCGACTTCCTGCCCAAGATCAAGATCGAGGCGGCGGTCGGCAACGAGCTGGTCGACCGCGTGGTCGAGGCGATCATGAAGGCGGCCAACACCGGCAAGATCGGCGACGGCAAGATCTTCGTCGTCGCCCTCGAGCGGGTGGTGCGTATCCGCACCGGCGAGATCGACGGCGACGCGCTGTAAGTCGCTCCATCCGGGGCGGACCGCACGGCCCGCCCCGGCTTTTTCAACCGATCATGGCGTCGCGCATCGGCAGGCATGGGTTCACCGCAGCGTTCGGCTGCACCCGTCGCTGCCATGGCAGCTCCCACACCGAAACGCTGTTGTCGCTGCCATGGCAGCTCCCGCACTGAAACACTGCTGTCGCTGCCATGTAGCTCCCGCACCGAAACACTGCTGTCGCTGCCATGGCAGCTCCCACACCGAAACACTGCTGTCGCTGCCATGGCAGCTCCCACACCGAAACACTGTTGTCGCTGCGAGCACGGGGTTCCGCGACTCGGTCGCGCACGGCTTGCTCCGCACCGGCTACCTCATTGTGGGAGCCGGCATGCCGGCGACAGCCACCTCTCGCCCCGCACGGGCTACCTCGTTGTGGGAGCCGGCATGCCGGCGACAGCCACCTCTCGCCCCACCCCGAAGCATCCTGCAACCACTTCGGCTCCAGCCGACACCCGAAGCTTCGAACTACTCGCCCAGCGCTTCGCGCATGAACTCCGGCATCGCCAGCGCCGCACGGTGGATGTCCACGTTGTAATAGCGCGTCGGGAACTTCTTCATCGCCGCGCCGCGGTCGCGGAAATCATCGAGCTGGTCGATGCCCTTGCGCGCCAGCGTGCAGCTCCACCAGCCGGTCGGGTAACACGGTTGCGGAAAGGCCATGGTGCGCACCGCATCGAAACCGGCGGCCTTCATGAAGCGGCGCATGTCGCGGATCAGCGGCAAGTGCGCGATCGGCGATTCGCTCTGCTGGACCAGGATTCCGCCATTGCGCAGTGCCTTGTAGACCGATTCGTAGAAGCGTGCACCGAACAAGCCTTCCGCCGGCCCCACCGGATCGGTGGAGTCGACGATCACGATGTCCAGCGAGTCCGGCTCGATCTCGGCCATCAGCTTCAGACCGTCGTCGAACATCAGCTTCGCGCGCGGGTCGCCATTCGACTCGCACAGCTCGGGAAAGTACTTCTCCGACATCCGCGTGACCTGCTCGTCGATGTCGCACTGCACGGCCGACTCCACCTCGCGGTGCTTGAGCACCTCGCGCAGCGTGCCGCAGTCGCCGCCACCGATGATCACCACCCGCTTGGGCGAGGTGTGGGTAAACAGCGCCGGGTGCGACATCATCTCGTGGTAAAGAAAGTTGTCGCGCGTGGTAACCATGATGCAGCCGTCGATCACCATCAGGTTGCCCCAGTCGGTGGTCTCCCAGATCTCGATGTGCTGGAACGGCGTGCGTACCTCGTCGAGCTTGCGCACGACGCGGTAGCTGATCGCCGATCCGGACTGCGGATGGGGTTCGGAGAACCACTGCTGGTCAAGGGTCATCTTCGCGTTCCGCTGCGGCAGGAAAAGGAGCGGGATTGTACCTGTTGATGGCGACGGGCCGCGAGTCGGCGGGTTTGGCGCGTGGTGCGGCGCTGCCACACCCAAAAAGGGCCGTAATCGCTCGCTCTCAGCCCAATCGCACTCTCGGATCAGTCAGCATCGGCACCACCGGTTGAGCGCTGATGCATGCAGAAACCAGACTGCCTCAATTTGGAAACCAGGCCGCCCAGCGCGCTTGACAGCGCCTGAAGATGCGGTGCATTCTTTAGGCACTCAGGCACAGCAGAACGCCATGGAATCGAGTACAGTCGCTACGCGACGTTTGTTCAGTTGTGGTGGGTTTGCAGCGATCATCGCAACCACAACGTTGGCGGCATTTGCCGCCCCCCCCCGGGAACGCTGAGGCTGCGGGCCCCTCTGCCGCCAACATGGCAGCGATCCGGTCGATCCAGGAGCGACGTAATGTCGACCCGCAGATCGTCGAGCGCCTGCTTGTCGGGGACGCGAGTGTCGACGTGGAAGTCGTCGTCGAAGGCCATGAGATCAATCCGCTGTTCTATCGACCAGTGGCCGACGACACGGCGGCGATGCGGCGGCGCGCCATGGCCAGGCTTCGCGAGGGGCTGACAGTTGAGCTGCGCGGTCGCTTCAACCCGACTGCGGTGCAGGTGGATCGCGCCGTGTTCCGTGGGCGCTTCGGCGCCGTCGACATCGAATCCGTGTCGCGATCCGGCTTTGTGCATGGGATTGCTGCTGTGCGGCCGGCCTATGCGCAAGCAGCGGCGAACATGCAGCAGATCATCGCGCAAGTCGGGGTGACTTCACTGCACGGGCAGGGTCTGCTGGGTAGCGGTCAACGGATCGCACTGATAGATCGACGTTTCTATCCGCAGTTTCTCGGCACCGCCTTGGCGCAAGAGGAATGTTTTTGTGCTGCCAATTGCTGCCCCAATGGGACCGCGCGCCAATCCGGTCCGGGTGCGTCGCTTACCGGTGGGCTAGTCGGAGGACCGGACCACGGCACTCAGACCGCAAGCACCATTGCGATGCCGGTCAATCAGGGCGTTGCGCCAAACGTTGGTATCGTCGCACTCGCCGCACCCGGTTTGCCAGACGTATTTGCAGCGCTGGACTGGTTATCAACCCGGAGCGATATCGGTATCGTCTCATTGAGCATTGGCGACGGCTTCTCGGCTGGTGTTTGCGACGCCGAACCCGCGGGGATATCGTGGTTGCCGCGGATTTCAGCGCTTGCCAATCAAGGCAAGCTGATCTTTGCGGCCGCAGGCAATGGCCCGGCTGACGTGCTGCTGGCGCCTGCCTGCCTATCCCAAGTAAGCGCTGTTGCCGGCACCTGGATTTGCGATGGGAAGTTGTCGGGGTCGTCAGGCGGCTGCCTCCCCGAAGCCCGGTTCGACCATATCTGGTCGGGTAGCAACCGTAGTGCGAAGGTTGCGTACTTCGCGCCAGCACGTCCCTTGCAAATCCCGTTCATGGGAAACGCGCAAGGCGGCTTCGTTGCCGGTACCTCCTACTCTACTCCGATCGTCGCGAGCTGTGCTGCGCTGCTCAAACAAGCGCGACCCACAGCGACCGCAGCGCAGATCGCTAACGCCCTGTCCCAGTCGCCGATCCAGGTGAGCTTTCCGGGCGCCAGTGCCAGTGGGGCCGAGCACAAGGTGAGCATCCAACGCCCCCGCATCGACTGCGCAGTTGCCCTGGCGGCGCTGTCACCGGCGCCGGTCGGTCCTAGTCTGAACCAGCATGGCATCAGCGGGTTCTGGTACAACCCATCCAGCGACGGTCAGGGCTTCGCGGTCGAGGTCTTTCCGAACTCCATTGCGCCGAACGCAGGGCTTTTGGCGGGCGCCTGGTACACGTTTGCCCCCGCACCGGCCGGCGGCCCCGAGCGACAGCGTTGGTATAGCTTCGACGGTGCGGCTCACACGGGCTCGGCCACCGCCCAGCTCACGGTTCGCCGCAACATCGACGGCATTTTCGCGCAGCCACCGACGACGACGGCCGCGGCGGTGGGTTCGGCGACCTTGACCATGACCTCTTGCACGACCGGCACGCTCAGCTATGCGCTCAACGACGGCAGCGGCAGTGGCTCGATTCCGCTGACTCGGCTCACGCCCAACGTGTCGTGCACCACCAGCGGCACTGGGGGCAGCTTCCATCCGGATTTCGCGCTGTCAGGATTCTTCAACGACCCTGGTCTCAGCGGTCAGGGAATCTTTCTGGAACTCAATCCCAACCTGCCGGTGCTTTCCGCTGGCTGGTATAGCTACGCACGCGCCTCCATTCCCGGAGGAAGTCCGCGCCAGCGGTGGTATACCTTGCAGTTGGGCAGTTACACCCTCGGCACGCGCAGCTTCAGCGGGATTCCGATCCTGGCCACCGCAGGCGGTACGTTCAACGGCCAGCCATCCACCGCGACCAGCCAAGTCGGCAGCGCCAACCTGCAATTGCTCGGTTGCGGCGGTGCCAGTTTGGTTTACGCATTCACTTCGGGTGAGAACGCCGGTTTGAGCGGCACGATCGCTCTGGCGCGAACCGGCCCGGCGCCGCCGGGTTGTCAGTGAGGGTCGCGGTCATGCGCTCGCTCTCAATCGCCACGCTTTTGCTGCTTTCCCCGATGTTGGCATTCGCGGAAGACGCGGACCGTGCGTTCACGCTGCGTGTCGGCGGCCACGCGATCAACGGTCCGGAGCCCGTTGATCTGAGCGGGAACACTCGGGTGTTTACCGAAATCGCAAACGGCACGGCCTTTGATGTCAAACTGACCTGGCGGCCCGCGCGCGAGTGGCGGCTTGCGTTGGGCTACGAACGCGCCGTGCTCCGCTACGTGGACCCGCAACTGGACGGTTGCGCGCTAGCTGTCGGAAATGTTGTGGGAAGCGACTTCTGTCAGGCGATCGGATTTCAGCCCCAGGGAACCATCGACGACAAGACACGGCAATGGCAGGTCGCGCTGGGCCGGTCGATCGTGCTCGACGAACAACTGTCGCTCGACATCGACCTGGGCTATCGGCGGCTCACGTGGCAGGCTGATCGCGACCTGGAGGCCTCAACATTCAGCAGCTGTCTGACCCAGGGTCTTCCAGGTTGGACGCGGCGGGCGCCCAACTGCGTGCCGGTCAACGATCGCGCGCGGGCATCCAGCTGGGCCCTTGACCTCGCATTGCGCTGGCAGGCAACGACCCGGTTGGGCGTGGCCGTGGGCGGGCACGCGCAGCGCTACCGTCACGATATCTACCGCTACGATGCGCTCGGCCGTTTCCTTGCCGCACAACCGCGGCCGTGCGATCCGTTCGACCGCTGCAACAGGCCGCCGGAGCAGTTCAACGGCGGCCGCGCGGTGCAGCGCGGCAACTGGTGGTGGTACACCGCGGCACTGGACTTCGTGATTACGCCGAGCTGGTCGGTGATTGCCGAGGGCGAGTTCGGCGGCAGCCGCGATTGGCGCACGGCGGGGCTGGCGCTTGCCTATCATTGGTAGGGAGCGTGTGGGACTCGCGGTGGCCGTGGGCAATTCCGCCAGCGCACGGACGCGGCATCGCGGCGCTGCCCATGACATGCAGCCCACACCCTATTGCCTTACACTCCGCGCCCCCGCGCTGCTGCGGTCCGGCTGGAGATGGGTCGATGTCCGAGTGGTCGATCGAGCGTGCGCGGCAGACATATTCCATCGCGCACTGGAGTGAGGGTTACTTCGACATCGACGCCGGCGGGCGCCTGGTGGCGCAGCCGCGCGGCAGCGGCGGGCCGCAGGTGGCGTTGGGCGATGTGGTGCGCGATGCCCAGGCACAGGGTCTGAAGCTGCCGCTGCTGGTGCGTTTCGTCGACGTGCTGGGCGACAAGCTCGCTCGCCTGCAGGCGGCATTCGCGCGCGCGATGACCGACTACGACTACAGCGGCGGCTACACCTCGATCTTTCCGATCAAGGTCAACCAGCAGTCCTCGGTGGTCGGCGAGCTGGTCGCGCGCGGCGAGCACGGCTTCGGGCTGGAGGCCGGCTCCAAGCCGGAGCTGATGGCCGTGCTCGCGCTGTCGCGCCCCGGCGGCGTGATCATCTGCAACGGCTACAAGGACCGCGAGTTCATCCGTCTTGCGCTGATCGGCCGCAAGCTGGGCCTGGAGACTTTTCTGGTCATCGAAAAGCCCTCCGAGCTGCGCATGGCGCTGGAAGAGGCCGCGCGTCTGGGTGTGGAGCCCGGCTTCGGCGTGCGCATGCGGCTGGCCTCGCTGGGTGCGGGCAAGTGGCAGAACACCGGCGGCGACAAGGCCAAGTTCGGACTCTCGCCGCGCCAGGTGTTGAACCTGGTCGAGGAGCTGCGCACGGCCGGCAAGCTGCACTGCCTGCAGCTGCTGCACTTCCACATGGGCTCGCAGATCTCCAACGTGCGCGATATCGCCGGCGGCATGCGCGAGGCCACGCGCTATTTCGTGGAGCTGTCGAAGATGGGCGTGGCGGTGCGCTACATGGATGTCGGCGGCGGGCTCGCGGTCGACTACGAGGGCACGCGCTCGCGCAGCGAGTGCTCGATGAACTACGGCCTGGACCAGTATGCAGCGACCATCGTCGCGCCGCTGGCCGAGGCCTGCGTGGAAGCGGGCCTCACACCGCCGCGCGTGCTCACCGAATCGGGTCGCGCGATGACCGCACACCACGCGGTGCTGGTCGCCAACGTCAGCGAAGTCGAGCCCGCGCCGGAAGGCCGCGTGCCGCCGGTGCTCGCCGGTGAAGCAGCACCCATCCGCCACCTGCGCGAGATCATCGACGAGATCGATACAAGACCGCCGCTGGAGCTCTACCACGAGGCGCAGCATCACCTTGCCGAAGGCCAGGCCATGTACGCGCTCGGCTCGCTCGACCTGCACCAGCGCGCCTTGCTCGACGATCTGGCCTACGTGATCGCGCATGCGGTGCGCGGGCGCCTGAATTCCGGCGAGCGTTCGCACCGGCAGGCGCTCGACGAGCTCAACGAGAAACTGGTCGACAAGTACTTCGTCAATTTCTCGGTGTTCCAGTCGGTGCCCGATGTGTGGGCGCTCGACCAGGTGTTTCCGATCGTGCCGATCGACCGCCTCGACGAGCAGCCCACGCGCAGCGGCGTGCTGGCCGACTTGACCTGCGATTCCGACGGTCGCATCGACCACTACGTCGATTCCGAGGGCGTGGATGCCAGCCTGCCGCTGCATGCGCTGCGCGCGGGCGAGACCTACAAGCTGGGTCTGTTCATGGTCGGCGCCTACCAGGAGACGCTGGGCGACATCCACAACCTGTTCGGCGATACCGACTCGGTCGACGTGCGCCTGTCCGCGGCCGGCACGCAGCTCGAGCATCCCCTGCGCGGCGACACCAACGACCGGGTGCTGGGCATGGTCGGTTACGACACCAACGGCCTGCGCCTGCGCTTTACCCAGAAGATCACCGCCGCACGCCTGCCGCGCGAGGACGCCGAACGCGTGCACGCCGCCCTCGAAGCCGGACTCACCGCCTACACCTATCTGGAAGAGACGCCGCACGAATGACGCTGAGGGTCGGCTTCACCGGTTTGGGCGCGATGGGAGCGCACATGGCGCGGCATATCGCCGCGCGCGGCTTGCTGGTGGCACTCGCCAATCGCACGCATGCAAAGGCCGAAGCGCTGGCAAGCGAGCTCGGCGTGGCGGCGATCTCCGATCCAGTCGAACTCGCGCGCCGCTGCGATGTGATCGTGACCTGCGTGACCGCCGACAGCGACGTGATCGGCCTGTGCGAGGCCTATGCACAAGCCGGCCACGCAGGACTGGTGGTGGTCGATACCTCGACCATCGCCTCGACCAGCGCACAGCATGCGGCCGCGATCCTGCGCGCCGCCGGCGGCGATCTGATCGATGCACCCGTATCCGGCGGCGTGGAAGGTGCCAAGAACGGCAAGCTGTCGGCGATGACCGGCGGCGACGCTGCCACGCTGGCGCGGGTGCAGCCGGTGCTGGAGAGTTTTGCCGCGCGGATCACCTGCATGGGCGCAGTCGGCGCCGGCCAGAACACCAAGGCGGTCAACCAGGTGCTGGTGGCCGGTATCGCGCACGCCGTCACCGAGGGTCTCGCACTCGGCGAGGCACTCGGCCTCGATCCCGAACGCTTGCTGTCGACCCTGCAAGCAGGGGCGGCGAATTCATGGTTCCTGGAAAAACGCGGCGCCACTGCGTTGCGCAACCAGTTCAGCGTCGGCTTCAAGCTCGCCCTGCTGCACAAGGACCTCAAGATCGTGCAACAGCTGGCCACCGCCGCCGGCACCAACCGCACCATCATCGACCAGTCGCTCGCCGACTACGCCACGCTGATGGCGCAGGGCTATGGCGATGACGATATCTCGAGTCTGATTCGGCTCAAGCGCAAGCAAGGGTAGCGGGGGCGCCTGCCAGGCGCTCAGATCGGACTGCGCTGATTGCCGGACCAGTACCAGCGGTTCCCCAGCGGCACCGACACGAAAGCGCCTGCCGCTTCGACGGCCACGCCTTACCGTGCGCGGACCAACCGCAATCACGAAACAAAATCACGAAGCAGCACGAAACAGGGACAGGCATCAACCATCGTTCACCGTCACCAAACGGCTCCCCGAATGATGCCTGTCCTGTTCGCCGCTGCCACCCTCAACGCTCCCTGTCCCGAGCTACGCTAGCGCTTCAGGTGCCGGGTAAATCACGGCAACTACCGGAACGCCCACTACGGGCTTGAGGAGATCTGCACTTCGATATTGCACTTCTTCTGCCTGGACATCGTTTGCATTGCCTCAAATTCGCCCTTCAATCGTGCGTATTCGGCGCCCTCAGGGCTGTCGCCATCAATGAAGAAAAGAGCGGGCCAGAAGAGTACAAGGCCCACGCCCATAGCGACTTTATCCTCTGACGCCTCTTTGTCGAGCGACCCCTGAAGCTCCGAAACTCTTCTCGATACACGCGACATCTCTGCCCCAAGTTCATCGCAGTCGTAGTCCTTGTACTGCGTCGGGCTTACATACTGCGCAGCAATCTTGTTCGGGCTGGTTGCGCAAGCTGAAAGCATGACGGCGAAAATTGCTATGAGACCAAGTTTGATCATCGGAGTCCCCCCTTAGAATGTGAGAAACGAATCAACGGACGTTCGCAGCACCACAACTACTTGCAAAATCTGGACCTGAGCCATTTCAGGAAACACGACCACGGAGCCAAAAAAATCGACCTCATACTGCGCTGAACTGAAGAGCCGTGCGCCCCAAACGGATCTCTTGCAGTACCCGGCATGAACGGCCTGTCCTACATTTGCGTCAATCGACTTCCGCTGCGGTTTCCGCCGGCTACGGGCCTGGGTACTTGGGTTGAAGGTATAACGGCCTTGGCGTCCGCTGCAACACTTGGTTAGACCGCTGGTCCCAACGGACAACTCCGGAACAGACCTCAGTTTGTGCGACAACTCGAGGACAGGTATCAGTTCGGGCAACGGGCATGATCGCGCAGGGGACAAATTCTGCGTGTGGTTGATGCGCGAGTAAACGCAGGCCGCGACGGTACTCCTCCATCCCGCGCGCGACGCAGTTGCCACAATGTGTCTGTGGCGATACGCTCGGCCCGCGATTGGAACCCAAAGCCTTCCCGCAATTGCAGATGGATCGCCGATCCTGGCAATGTTGCGTCTGGCTCAAAAGACCAGGGAGGTTGCCATGTTGTGGCTGGCACGAGGACTGTTTGCGACCTGCGTGTGGTGCGTGTGCTCGTCGATCGCGCTGGCGCAGATCGCTCGGGACGGGCTTCTCGATGCCTCCTATGGTGTGGATGGCATAGCCACAATCGTCGCGCCGCAAGGTGCTTCATATTCATTGCAGCGCCTTCGCGGCGCGGTGCTGCAGCCGGACGGGAAGCTGATCCTTCTGGGTGGGGTCAGGGCCGCCGGCGGCAGCATGATCAAGCCGCTGCTGGTGCGGCTGACCACCTCTGGCGTGCTCGACCCTGACTTCGGGGTTGGCGGCATGGCGGTCATCGATCTGCCAAGCCTGACCTTGAGCGGTAATGTGATTGCTCATAAAGCGGTCGTGCTTTCCGACGGGCGAATCGTTGTGCTTGGCGCCCGATTCACGATTCCGGAAGCGCTGTTTGACTACTGCACAGCCGTGTTTGCCTTGTCGGCGGGCGGGGCACTGCTGCCGACCTATGGACCTGCGCCCGGCCCGGGCTGCGTCGGCTTCGATCAAGCCGCAATTCAAGCCATTACCGAACCGATCGGCGCGCTGGTACTGCTTGATCAGGACCGCTTGCTTGTCAGTGGATTCAGCGCCGCCACCAGCGCGCCGCTGAACCTCGCAGCGCGACTGACAGCCGAGGGCGCGCCCGACCCGAGCTTCGGCCCTGGTGGTTTGCGTCGATACGGCGGGGCATTGTTTGCCGGCGGCGGGCGCAAGCCTTTGTTCCTGCGTGCGGGTGATTTCGTGTTCGCCGGCAGTGCTTCCATCGCGGGCCGCGGCGTCTTCAAGGCCACGCTCGACCTCGTGCCTGCGATGGGTTTCGGCAACGAAGGAGCGGCCAGCGTCATCTGGGCGACGCCGACGAGCGTGCTCGAGTTATTTTCTTTCGACCTCGATCCCGTAGGCCGAACGATCATCGCGGGATTCGCACGTGACCCCTTTCCCTTCGGTGAAGTGATCTGCAACTTCTGCGTGACGCGATTCACCAGCGATGGCGCGGTCGACGCCAGTTTCAATCCAAGCGGCGCCCTGCCCGGCAGCAACCTGATCAACATTCCGGGAAACAACTCACTTGTGGTGAGGGTGCTCGCCCGTCGCGATGCCCGCATTGTCCTCGCGGGCTACGCCGATCACGGCAATGGCAACGATACCGATCTGCTGCTCGCTTCGCTGGGTGTCGATGGTCAAACCGACACGCGCTTCGGAGATTCCACTACGCCGGGATTTCGGCAAATCGATCTTGGGCCCGCCAGCACCGACACGCGCGATTTTACCGGGGACGCGGTCCTGCAAAGCGACGGAAAGATCCTCGTCGCGGCAACTTCGATTCAATCTGGCAACTTTGCCTATGCGGCGGTGCGCCTGTTCGATGACGCCGTGTTTGCGGCCGGCTTCGAATAAGTAACTGCGGGGTAGGGGCAGTGCCGGTCAGCGGAATTCAGGACACCCATAGTTCACAGTGCGGCCGCTGAACCGCCACTCCCACACCCGGAGCTCGTCTGCGCCGGCGCCCCCCCACCGCGGCTTGTCATCGAAGCGGCGATTCACCGTAAGTGATGGCCATGGCAGCTTCCGGCGGCGGATGAATCCGCAGCAGTCGCTGACCAACATCCCATGCCACCACCTGCCCGAGGAATCGCCGTGACCACCAATGCCCAGTACCAGTTCTCCACCCGTGCGCCGGCCGGTGCGCTTGCGCGTTTCGGTCGCGCAGTTGCCGATGTGCTGTGGGAGCGCGCGCCCGATGCCGCCACCGCGGCGATGCTGCGCGCTCGTTACGGGCTGCTCGGCGAGCTTGCCAACGCCGATCGCATCGTGACCTCGCACGAGGTAGCGGTGGTGACTGGCGTGATGGACCGCGACGAGCTGTCGAACGTCGCGCGCGCGCTTGCGCTGGATGCTTTCGAAGACGGCCGTTACAACCGCTTTGATAGCAAGGAAGCGATCGCGTTGCTGCTGCGTGCGCACCAGTCCGGCAGTCCGGTCATGAATATGTTGCTCAACGACGCGATGCGGCTGGCGCTGAGCGACGGCCGCCTGCGCAAAGTCGAGCGCGATTGGCTGGTGGTACTTGGGGCGAGCTTCAATACCAGTGCGGAAGGCATCGATGCGCGTCTGCGCTTTCTGGCACCCAGCGTTCGCGCAGCGGCCTGATCAGCGGGCGCCCGCCGCGCCCGCAAGCTACACGTCGCCGTCGGCCAGCCAGCCCTCGCCGCTGCCGCGCTGGATCACCGCATCGGTATCCAGCAGCGCGCCGGCCGGAATCGACTGCGCACCTTTGAGGCCGTAGTAGATCGGCCCGAAATCCGGCGCCACCGTGGCCCGGAACAGCTGCTCGAAGCTGTCGATCACGAAGTAGGTCTTCTGGTAGGTGTCGATCCGGTAGCGCGTGCGCATCACGCGCGCCAGATCGAAGCCGACCCGGTTCGGCGCGCTGCTGTCCAGGCAGTACACCGATTCGCCCTGCGATGAGGAGATGCCCGAGCCGTAGATGCGCAGACCCTCGGCTTCGCGGATCAGGCCGAACTCCACGGTGTACCAGTACAGCCGGGTCAGGTTGGTCAGCGGCTCGCCGCCGAAGGTGGCCGCGCGCACGCCGCCCGCGCCGTAGGCCTGCATGTAGTCGGCGAACACCGGATTCATCAGCAGCGGCACATGGCCGAACAGATCGTGGAACAGGTCCGGCTCGCTGATGTAGTCGAACTGCTCGGGCCTGCGGATCCACCAGGTGACCGGGAACTCGCGTGCGGCCAGATGCTGGAAGAAATCCAGCTCCGGCAGCAGACCCTCGACGCCGATCAGGCGCCAGCCCGTGGCCCGCTGGAGGTGCACGTTCAACGCGTCGAACTTCGGGATGCGGTCGCCGTGCATGCCCAGCGCCTGCAGATTCTCCAGAAAAGCGCGACACGCGCGCCGGGGCAGGATCTCGCCCTGGCGGGCGCACAGGCGCGCCCAGGTGTCGTGCTCGACCGCCGTATAGTCCGCCCACGGCTGTTCGACCACGGCCGTGGTGTAGACCGGCACTTGGCCTTTGTCGGTCAGCAGGCTTTCGACACGGCGCGGAGTGGTCATGCGGCGCTCCCGGAATCTGCCCATTATCCGCCAGCGCGCGCGTGAGCTCAACGCGTGCGATCAAACCGGGCGCAGTTTGCCGTTCGCGCGTCCTGCACGCGACAGCTGCGGTGCATGCCCGATTGCGTACAGAATAGGCCGTGCCCACTGCCGCCGCGCGCCCATGTCCGATGCCCTGAGCCAACTCGCCGACGACGCCCTCGCGCTGTCGTGCGCTGCCGACCTGCGCGACCGCTTCGCCGACTACAACGCGCGCTTCCGTGCCATGACCCAGCGCGCCAGGCAGCGCTTCGAGACCCGCGACTGGCCGGCCGCGCGGCTGGACGCGGTCGAGCGCATCGAGCTGTACGACCACTGCGTGGCCGAGACCAGCGCGCATCTTGAGCACAAGCTCGGGCCGCGCGCCGACGACCGCGTGCTGTGGGCCGCGATCAAGCACCACTACAGCAGCCTGATCGGCGCGCTGCTCGACCAGGAGCTCAACAAGACCTTCTTCAATACGCTGGCGCGGCGCTTTTTCGGAATCCGCGGTGTCGATCCCGCGATCGAGTTCGTGGCCCTCGATATCGAGCCGACCGATCGTATTACGCATCCGGTGGCGCGCCAGATTTATCTCGTGGCGGGCGGTCTGTCGAGCACGTTCCGTCGCGTTCTGCAGGATTTTCCTTTCGACGCTACGTGGGCGCATCGCGAGGTCTGTGCGCAGCGCATCGCCGACGAACTGCTGCGCCGTTTTCGCGCCTGGGGCCCGGTGCCGATCCGCGCGATCGAGCTGCTCGAAACCGTGTTCTATCGCGAGCAGCGCGCCTATCTCGTCGGCCGCCTGTTCGGCGACGAGCGCTTTCGCCCGCTGGTGATCGCCCTGCGCCACGACGACGACGGCATCCGCGCCGATGCGGTGATCACCGACACCGACGTGGTCGCGCAGGTGTTCGGCTTCACCCGTTCGTATTTCCACGCCGACCTGCCGACGGTCGGCGACGCGGTGGTGTTCATGCGCACCCTGCTGCCGAGCAAGCCGCTGGATGAGCTCTACACCGTGCTCGGCCGCGCCAAGCAGGGCAAGACCGAGCGCTTTCGGCATTTTTTCCGCCATCTGGCGGCCAATCCGCACGAGAAGCTGGTGCATGCCGACGGCGAGCGCGGCATGGTGATGGCGGTATTCACCCTGCCCAGCTACCCGCTGGTGATCAAGGTCATCCGCGACCACTTTGCGTTTCCCAAGACCGTGGTGCGCGAGGATGTGCTGGCCAAGTACAACCTGGTGTTCCGCCACGACCGCGTCGGTCGTCTGGTCGATGCGCAACAGTTCCGCTTCATGCGTTTTCCGCGCGCGCAATTCGCCGGCGTGCTGCTCGACGAGTTGATCGACAGCTGCCGTTCCAGCGTGATCGAAGACGGCGCCGACATCGTCATCACGCACTGCTACATCGAACGCCGCCTGCGTCCGCTGAACCTGTACGTGCAGGAAGCCCCCGCCGCCGACGCGCGGCGCGCCATCCTCGACTACGGGCAATCGATCAAGGACCTCGCGCGCAGCAATATCTTTCCCGGCGACCTGCTGCTGAAGAACTTCGGCGTCACCCGTCATGGGCGCGCGATCTTCTACGACTACGACGAGCTGTGCCTGGTCACCGAGTGCCGCTTCCGCGCACTGCCGACCGCATCCAGCGACGATGAGGAGATGCATGCCGGCGCCTGGTACCACGTCGACGACAACGACGTTTTTCCTGAGCAGTTTCCGCGCTTTCTCGGCATGCGCGAGAACCTGCGCGATGCGCTGGTGGCCGAACACGCCGAGATCTTCGACCATCGTTGGTGGATCGACGTGCAGGAGCGCGTGCGCAGCGGCGGCTATGCCGACTTGCCACCGTATCCACGGCGGCTGCGACTGGTCGGCTCTTGAGGCGAACGCGCGCCGACCCTGTGCTAGATTGCGGCTCCCGTTTTGCCCACTGATTGGAGACTTCCATGCAAAAGCTCGCCCTTGCTGCGGCGCTCACGCTTGCCCTGGCCGCGTGTTCCAAACCTGCCGAACAGGCCGCCGCGCCGACGCCGGCTGCGACACCGGCTGCGACGCCTGCCGCCACGCCGGCGCCGGTGGTTGACCCGGCCGCAACGTTTGCTGCCAAGTTCGACAGCGTGCTCGCCGGCGCGCAGCGCAGCGATGCCAACAAGGCCCGCGATGCCTGGCGCCATCCGAAGGAAACGCTGCAGTTCTTCGAGATCAAGCCCGAGCACACCGTGATCGAGATCACCCCGGGCGGCGGCTGGTACACCGAAATTCTCGGTCCCCTGCTCGGCGCCACCGGCAAGCCGGTGGTGGCACTGATCGATCCGGCGTCGGCCGCGAGCGATCGCGCAAAGGAGTACTACACCAAGTCCAACGAAGAGTTTCGCGCCAAGCTCGCCGCCGATGCGGCATCGTTCGGCGGCGTCGAAGCGCGCGTGTTCAGCATGAGCGCCCCGGTGTTCGGCGATCCCGGCAGCGCCGATATGGTGGTGACCTTCCGCAATGTGCACAACTGGACTGGCGCCGGTGCGGCACCCGGCATCTTCAAGGCGTTCTTCGAGGTGCTCAAGGACGGCGGTACACTCGGCGTGGTCGAGCACCGCGCAGCCGCCGGCACCAAGAGCGCGGAAGATCCGCGCAGCGGCTACCTGCTCGAAGACGACGTGATCAAGCTCGCCACCGATGCCGGTTTCGTACTGGCCGCCAAGAGCGAGGTCAACGCCAACCCGGCCGACACCAAGGACCATGCGAACGGCGTGTGGACCCTGCCGCCGAACCTCAATGTGCCCGAGGGCGAGGACAAGGCGAAGTACGAAGCGATCGGCGAAAGCGATCGCATGACGCTGCGCTTCGTAAAGCAAGCGGCTGCCGCGCCGACTCCCGCTCCGGCGGAAGCACCGAAGGCCGGCTGATGCATCTGCGCGCAACCCGCTGCCGGTCTGCGGCAGTGGGTTGCAGCTTGCGGCCACGCATGCGGCGTACACTCGCCGCATGATCGTGCTGTTGAACAAACCGTATGGCGTGCTGTGCCAGTTCACCGATCCCGAGGGGCGGCGCACGCTGGGGGAGTTTGTTCGCGAGCCCGGCGTGTATGCCGCCGGCCGCCTGGATACCGATTCCGAAGGCCTGCTGCTGCTCACCGACGACGGCACGCTGGCCCACCGCATCACCGATCCGCAGTACAAGCAGTCCAAGACCTATGTGGCGCAGGTCGAAGGTGCTGTCGATGAGGCGCAACTCGAGGCCTTGCGGCAGGGCATCAAGCTGCGCGATGGCCCGACCCGGCCCGCGCAGGTGCAGCGCATCGATGCGCCAGAATGGTTGTGGCCACGCGATCCGCCGATCCGCGTGCGCAAGCAGATTCCCGACGCGTGGCTGCAGATCACCATCACCGAGGGTCGCAATCGACAGGTGCGTCGCATGACGGCCGCGGTCGGAATGCCCACGCTGCGCCTGATTCGCACCGCGATCGGTTCTTATGCACTCGATGGATTGGCGCCGGGCCAGACGCGCCAGGTGGCGGCGATCCCTGCACGGTAATCCGCGTCCCCGATGCAGCGCTGGAGCGATCTGCGTACTGCGCCGCTGGGCTGGAACCTGCAACAGGCTTGGCGTACCTGGGCGCGTGGTCTGCGGTGCACCGCTATGCCGCGCAAACCGGCAGCAGTCCGATCGCCGCGCTCACGACAGACCTGGGCTCTGCGTGGGGCGATCCGCAGCAACTGCGGCGCATCGACTGGCCGCTGGCGGTGTGGGTTGGGCGCAATTACATCGGAGCGACCGAGGCATTGCATCCGGACCGGCCGTCGCAGGAGCGCGCCGCGCGCGCGACCGCAGCGATAGTTTGCACCGTGCATCCGCATGTGCCGGTCGCGCACAGGGTGCGCTCGTGCAGCAGCCGCGCGTGCCGACGCTGCGCACTCAATGACGCGTCTGCGTCGGCGGTTCCTCGTCGATCGCTGCCGCCGGGGTTTCAGGCGGGCGCGCGCGTGCTGCGGGAAAACCCAGGATGCGCGCGCCTTCTTCCGGCGTCGGGCGCACCCACAGCACGGGAACATGGTCCGGTCGCGGTAGCTCGAACTGGAGCGCGCGTTCCTCGGCGGCCGCGCGTGCCAGCTCTTCCTCGATCTCCCAGCTGTACTTCTTGCGCGGCGGGTGCGGATCGCGTTTGCGCCAGATGATCGCGGCGAGCGTTCCAGCGACGGCGCCCGCCAGATGGTATTCCCAGCTCACGCCCGCTTCGCGCGGCAGCACGGTCACCAGCATGCCGCCATACAGCAAGAAGGTCACCATCGCCACCGCGATCGAGCGCGGCTCCCAGCGCAACACGCCGAGGGTGAACAGGAAGAACATCAGCCCGTGGCCCAGTCCGCTGGCGCCGATGTGGGCCGAATCGCGCCCGATCAGCCAGGTGCCCAGTCCCGACAGGATCCAGATCAGCGGCAGCGCGCGGCGCGAGGCCAGTGGATGGGCGTACAGCGCCAGCGTACCCAGCACCAGGATCGGCAGCGTATTGCTGACCAGGTGCTGCCACGAACCGTGGATCAGTGGCGCGGTGAGCACGCCGATCAAACCGACCGGATCGCGCGGCGTCACCCCGAATGCATGCAGGCTGCGTCCGACCATCCATTCGACGAGCTTGATCCACCACAGCAGGCCGGCAAAACCGCTGGTCAACAGCAGCGCACGCCAGAACGCAGCCGAATCGCGCAGGCGCGTGTGGTGATCGAGTGCGGGGTCGAAGGGCTCGCCAGGCTGCATCGGCAAAACATGGGGTGTTGATCGCGCCGATGCAAGGGTCGGGATCCCGCAGGCCCGCGACCGATCCCGATGCAGCCGCGCGCGGAAACCCTGCAGCGCCGCGGGTGCCTACCTGCCGCGATCAGCGCACCGCCCCTTGGCAGGGCAGCGCGCATCGCCGCTTTCAGCCTCAGGCGGCGGTTTTCGCGTCGTCGTGGAACTGCTCTTCTTCGGTCGAGCCGTGCAGCGCCGACAGCGAACTCTGGCCGGCGGCGATCACTTCGTTGAGCTTGTCGAAATAGCCGGTGCCGACTTCGCGCTGGTGCTTGGCGGCGGTATATCCGCGCGATTCGGCGCCGAACTCGGCTTCCTGCAGTTCGACATACGCGGCCATCTGACGATCCTTGTAGCCGGTGGCGAGATTCCACATCGAATAGTTCAGCGCATGGAAGCCGGCCAGGGTGATGAACTGGAACTTGTAGCCGTAGCTGGCCAGTTCCTTCTGGAACTTCGCGATCGTGGCCTCGTCGAGATTCTTCTTCCAGTTGAAGCTCGGCGAGCAGTTGTAGGCCAGTAGCTTGCCGGGAAACTTCGCGTGGATGGCGTCGGCGAACTGCTTGGCCTGCTTCAGATCCGGAGTCGAGGTCTCGCACCAGATCAGATCGGCATAGGGCGCATACGCAAGCCCGCGGCTGATCGCCTGCTCGATGCCCATCCGCGTCTCGTAGAAGCCCTCGACCGTGCGCTTGCCGATGCAGAACGGCTGGTCGTTGGGATCGACGTCCGAGGTGATCAGTGCCGCACCCATCGCATCGGTGCGCGCAACGATCACGCTCGGCACGCCCGCAAGGTCGGCCGCCAGGCGCGCAGCAACCAGCTTCTGCACCGCTTCCTGGGTCGGCACCAGCACCTTGCCGCCCATGTGGCCGCACTTCTTGGCCGAGGCCAGTTGGTCTTCCCAGTGCACGCCGGCGGCACCGGCCTCGATCATGTGCTTCATCAGCTCGAATGCGTTGAGCACGCCGCCGAAACCGGCCTCGGCATCGGCCACGATCGGCTGCAGCCAGTCGATGTCGTCCTTGCCTTCGGCGTGATGGATCTGGTCGGCGCGCAGCAGCGCGTTGTTGATCCGGCGCACCACGTTGGGCACCGAGTCGACCGGATACAGCGACTGGTCGGGATACATCGCACCCGCCGTATTCGCATCCGCCGCCACCTGCCAGCCGGACAGGTAGATCGCCTTCAATCCCGCCTTGACCTGCTGCATCGCCTGGTTGCCGGTCATCGCGCCCAGCGCATTCACGAACGGCTCGTTGTGCAGGTGGTGCCACAGCTTTTCCGCGCCACGCCGCGCCAGCGTATGTTCAACGTGCACCGTGCCGCGCAGGCGCACCACGTCCTCGGCCGAATAGCTGCGCTTGATCCCGCTCCAGCGGGAATTGTTGGCCCAGTCGAGGGCGAGTTGTTCTGCGGTGGGGAGCGTGGTCTTCATGGGGCGCCTGGGTTCGTGCGGGTGGGAGGTGTGGGGCGTGGTGGAATTGCGTTTGCCATTCGTGGCTTCACAACAGCCGCTCGTAAGCCGGCAGCGTCAAGAACTCCGCCAGCTCGTTCGCGTGGGTCAGCTCGGACAGCATCTGCGTGGCCTCGCCGATTCGCGCCTGTCCCGGCAGTCCGCTCGTCGGCACGCGCTGCACTATGTCGGCGATGGCGGCGTCGAACAGCGCGAAGTCGATGGCGGTGCCGTCGTCGAGCACTTGGCCGCCGACGTGCAGCCACTGCCACAGCTGCGCGCGTGAGATCTCGGCGGTGGCGGCGTCTTCCATCAAGTGGTGGATCGGCACGCAGCCGAGACCGTCGAGCCAGGCGGCCAGGTAACGCACGCAGACATCGATGTTGTTGAGAAACCCCGCGCGGCTGATGCTGCCGGCGATCGGTGCGATCAGCGCACTGCGATCGACGCGCACGTCGTCGCGTGCAACGTGCCGCTGGTTGGGAGTTGGCATCAGCGCATCGAATACGCCCTGCGCGATCGGAATCAAACCCGGATGCGCGACCCAGGTGCCATCGTGACCGGCGCGCGCTTCGCGCTCCTTGTCAGCGCGCACGCGGGCCATCGCGTTTTCGTTCGCTTGCGCATTGCCGCTGATCGGAATCTGTGCTGCCATGCCGCCCATCGCAAACGCGCCGCGCTGGTGGCAGGTCTGGATCAGCAGGTCCGAGTAGGCCTTCAGGAATCCCTGCGCCATGGTGATCTGGCCGCGCTCGGGCAACACCCGATCGGCGTGCGCGCGAAAGGTCTTGATGTAGGAAAAGATGTAGTCCCAGCGACCGCAGTTGAGCCCTGCGATGCGGCCCTTGAGCGCGTGCAGGATCTCGTCCATCTCGAACACCGCCGGCAGGGTCTCGATCAGCACGGTGACTTTCATGGTGCCGATCGGCAGGCCAAGGCGCACTTCCGCGAACGCCATCACCTCGTCCCACAGCGCCGCTTCCGTGTGGCTCTCAAGCTTGGGCAGATACCAGAACGGACCACGACCGTGCGCGGCCAACGTCGCTGCGTTATGGAAGGCGAACAGGCCGAAGTCGAACAGCGAGCCGGAGATCGGCACGCCATCGATCAGGACATGCTTCTCCGGCAGATGCCAGCCGCGCGGCCGCACCATCAGCACCGCCGGATTCGGTTTGAGCGCGTAGTGCTTGCCCTCAGGCGAGGTGAACGCAATGTTGCCGGTCACCGCGTCGCGCAGGTTGAGCTGGCCTTCGACCTGCGCATCCCAGGTCGGACTGCTGGAGTCCTCGAAGTCGGCCATGAACACCTTCGCGCCCGAGTTCAGCGCGTTGATGATCATCTTGCGATCGACCGGCCCGGTGATCTCGACCCGACGATCCGCGAGCGCCTCGGGAATCGGCGCCACGCGCCAGTCGTCTTCGCGGATGCTGCGCGTTTCCGGCAGGAAGTCGGGCAGGGCGCCGGCATCGAATTGCGCCTGTCGCACGCGGCGCGCAGCCAGACGCGCCTGCCGCAGCGGCTCGAAGCGTTGATGCAGCGCCTTGAGGAATGCGAGCGCTGACGGCGTGAGGATGTCGTCGAACTGAGCGCGCTGCACGCCGACAAGCGTGATGCCGCTGGAATCGGATGCGTGGTCGGTGCTGCTGACTGCTGGCATGAGAGCCTCTGGAGCGCGGGATGCTGGAGCCAGTTCCCGAGGTCAACGACTGTGGACCCGAACCATTGGTTTGACAAACCAAATGTTTCAATGCGTCATATTGACCATGTCAATGAGTCGGTAAGCCTCTGATGCAGCGCAACATCGATGGCAAACGTTTGAAGATTTCGGGCCGCAAACCGGCCTCGAAGGCGCGCGCACAGCAGCGCCTGGCGACCGCCGGTGCGCTGCCGCAGATCCCGGACAAGGCTGCGCGCTTCTACTACAAAGGCAACCGCATCAAGCAGTTGCGCGCATTCTGCTACTCGGCGAAATTGGGCACCCTGTCACGCGCGGCCGAGGCACTGTTCCTGTCGCAGCCCTCGATCAGCCTGCAACTGGCAGCTCTCGAGGCCGAGCTGGGTGCGCGCCTTCTCGAGCGCAG
>Ga0105049_10001206_pt1 | contig 30351 bp, 28 predicted proteins | sample MAT06_FD_78087 | JGI IMG/M metagenome (GOLD analysis project Ga0105049, IMG submission 78087) | Freshwater microbial communities from Lake Fryxell liftoff mats and glacier meltwater in Antarctica - MAT-06 | ecosystem: Environmental > Aquatic > Freshwater > Ice > Liftoff microbial mat | place... | reverse complement strand
TCAGATCATGCAGTGCGCCCGATGCGATGCCAAGGCCACGCATCGTGCGGGCATGCCGTCGCAAGACCTGTGCCAGAAACCAGCCCCCAAGCGCGATGCCGATCACCAGCGACACCGAAGCCGCCAGTTCAAAGCCATTGTGCCAGTCGCTGAAATAGCCGCGCCCCAGTAGCGAAACACCACGCGCCACATCGCTGGGGAAAATCGCGGCGCAGACCCCCTGCACCACCATCAGGCCCACCAGCAGATACCGCATCCGGTCTGGTGCCGCATCAGATCGGGGTGGCCCTGCCACCGACCCGGCCAATGGGCTGCTGCCCGGTGCCGCATCGAACTTCCGGGGCATCGCCCATCGCTCAACGCCGCGCCGGTCCGGCGGCGGGAATTTGCGCCGCCCGGTCTTCTGGCACCGGTTCCGTGCCGGGGATCATCGCCGGCAGCAGATTGATGCCGGTACGCCGCGCTTTCACGATGACAGCCACACTCTGCAGCACGGCGATGACCAGCACCCGGTTGATCAGACCTTCATCGATGTCTTTCAGCCGGCCAATGCCCCGAAAGGCGTCTGTCACCATCATCCACCCTGATGCGGCGATGGCAAGTGCCTCTTCCGGCGGATTGCAGATCGTCAGCGCACCAAGCGGCGTATGGCCGAGACCGGGCCTGAACCAGCCGATGGCCCGACCGCTTGCCAAACCAGCTGCCCGGTTCGATGTGTCAAACCTCGGTGCAAACGCCGGGCACAGTCACTCCGCTCATGGTTCGGAACCACTGAAACCCGCCGCCTGCATCTGAAGCCTGCAGCGATGGCTCCGGACGTTTCTCCATTAACCAGTTTTTCACCAAGAAGCGGTGGTGTAACGATGTGGCAATCAGGTGAGAATCGGGGGAACCATGGCTGGCTCGGTAAACAAGGTCATCATCGTCGGCAATCTTGGGCGCGACCCCGAGGTGCGGACGTTTCAGAACGGCGGCAAGGTGGTGAACCTCAACATCGCCACCTCGGAAAGCTGGCGCGACAAGGCGTCGGGCGAACGCAAGGAACGCACCGAGTGGCATCGGGTGTCGATCCTGAATGAAAATCTGGCCAAGATCGCCGAACAATATCTGAAAAAGGGCTCCAAGGTCTATATCGAGGGCCAACTGGAAACCCGCAAATGGCAGGACCAGTCGGGGGCCGAGAAATACACCACCGAAGTGGTGCTGCGCCCGTTCCGCGGCGAGTTGACGCTGCTGGATGGCCGCGAAGGCGGCAGTGGCGGTGGCAGCGGTGGCGGCTATCCGGGCGACTACGACCAGGGGCCGACAGATCGTGGCGCCGGTGCGGGCGGCAGCAGCGGCAGCTTCGCCCCGGCAACCGGCGGCAGCCGCGATATGGACGACGAGATTCCGTTCTGATCTTGCGGGCAACCACAGCGTGCCCGCCTTTTGCTTCACACCGGGACCATGGTGCAATTGGCCCGCCAGGCCGTCAACCCTGCGCCGACCCGGCCCGGCCTCGCCACCTGCCACTTTCCTTGCTGACCTTGTGGCTTCTTATTGGCTTAAATATTCCCCGCCGGAGGCTCTTGGCTGACCCACCGCGCCTCCGGCAGGGGGAATTGGGCCAGAATGCATCTGTCTGGATGAGCATGGGGCAGTGATCCGGGCAGATCAGAGGCCGGTGAGGCCGAGGTACCCCCTCAACCGCGACGCTCCCGCAACGCCTCGGCCAGCACGCTGCGCACCAGTGCCAGCTCGACACCATCCGCCACAAAGGCCTCGCCGATGCCGCGCGCCAGGATGAAGCGCAGCTTGCCGTCCTGCACCTTCTTGTCCTGTGCCATCAGTGCCAGCAAGCCGTCGGCGTCGGGCAGTTCGCCCGCAATATCGGCCAGCGTCACCTTCATCCCCATCGCTGCCAGATGGGCGCGGACCCGGCTGGGGGTTTCCTGCGCGCACAGGCCAAGGCGCTGGCTGACCTCGAACGCCAGGGCGCAGCCGATTGCCACCCCTTCGCCGTGCAGAAGCCGGTTGGAAAAGCCGGTCGCCGCCTCCAGCGCATGGCAAAAGGTATGGCCAAGGTTCAGCAGCGCCCGGTCGCCCTGTTCGGTTTCATCGCGGGCAACGATGGCGGCCTTCATCGCCACCGATTGCGCCACGGCATGATGGCGCAGACTGCCGTCGCCGGCAGCCAGCGCCGGGCCGTTGCGTTCCAGAAAGTCAAAGAAACCGGCATCGCCCAGCAGGCCATATTTCACCACTTCACCGTAACCCGACAGAAAATCGCGGCGCGGCAGGGTTTGCAGCACCGAAATGTCGGCCAGCACCAGCGCGGGCTGGTGAAACGCCCCGATCAGGTTCTTGCCATGCGCCGAATTGATCCCGGTCTTGCCGCCAACCGAACTGTCAACCTGCGCCAGCAGCGTGGTGGGGATCTGCACGAACCGCACGCCCCGCCGCAGGATGGCTGCGGCAAACCCGGCCAGATCGCCGATGACACCGCCACCCAGCGCAATCACCACATCGCGGCGCTCGACCTTTTCGCCCAGCAGCCACTCGACCGTGCGCGACAACTGCGGCCAGCCTTTGGTCGCTTCGCCGGGTGGCAGCGCGAGTGACACCATGGCGATGCCAGCCGCTGCCAGCCCGGCGCGCAGCGCCTCCAGATGCAGCGAGGCCACGGTTTCATCGGTGACCACCGCCACATGGCGGCGGCGCAACAGCGGCAGGATCTCTGCCCCCGCCCCGGCCACCAACCCCGCTGCGATGCGCACATCATAGGCGCGGTCGCCCAGTTCCACCCGGACCAGTTCCACCCGGACAAGTTCCGACCCGGCAAGTTCCGGCCCGGCAAGTTCCGGGGCTTGGCGCCCGTTCATGCCTGCTGCTCCTGCAGAGCCAGCACGTCGGGGCGGGTTGTCAGCGCCTCGCGCACCTTGGCTGCCATGTCTTCGACCGAATAGCTGGCGCGGCTGTCCACCACCAGATCAGCCAGCCCATAGACCGGGGCCCGCTCCTCCTGCAACCCACGCAGGGTTGCGCGCGGGTTGGCCGTGCGCAGCAGTGGCCGCGTGGCCTTGTGCCGGACCCGCTGCCACAACAGTTCCAACTCGGCGCGCAACCAGACCGACACCCCCTTTTCGGCGATGGCCTGCCGGTTCTCCTCAGCCAGAAAAGCGCCACCACCGGTTGACAGCACCACCGGCGGCCCGCTGAGCAGCCGCGCCAGAACCTGGCTTTCCTTCAGCCGGAAAAACGCCTCGCCGTCGCGTTCGAATATCTCGGCAATGGTGCGATCCGCTGCCCGGGCAATCTCATCGTCCGAATCAAGGAATGGCACCCCCAGCATCCGGGCAAGCTGGGTTCCCACGGCGGTTTTACCGGCCCCCATCATGCCCACCAGCACAATCGTCTTGTTCAACCGCCAGACCACGATGCCCCCGTCGATCCGTGCCACTGCCGTTCGCGCCCCCCGGCTACCGGAAGCGGGGAGATGCCGATGACAATCTTTCCTGACTGAATGGCGTGAAGTCGCGGCGAATGCCATATATAAAGCGCACAAAGCCCCGGTTCTGCGCCCTTGCCGGGCAACAGGACGAAGCGGGCGGGTTTTCTTACGGCAAAGGCAGGCTCAATGGGACGGATCATCAAACTGCTGTTGGCGCTGGCTGTGATCGCTTTACTCGGGCTGACGGTTTATGCTTACTATCCCGGGACGCTTGCCCCTGATCAGGCAGTGGTCGTAAAGCCGGTGACATTGAATGTGGACCAGTAAGGCAGCGGGAATTGTTGTAGCCGTTTTGGGTGCAAGCGGCCCGGTTCTGGCCGAAGCGCCGATGTCTGCCATCGACTGGCTGTCGCAAACGGTGGCGACCCCGGTTGCGATGCCGCTGCCGCCTGCCGTCGCCGAGCCTGCCGTTACCAGCAGTGCCCTGCCGGGCGATGTCTCGGTGCAGTCGATCGACGGCCCCTCGATCGACGCGGTCGGGCTGCTGCCGGTATCGGCCACCGGTTTGCCGCGTGACCTCTGGGGCCCGACGCCGACCGCCGATCTGGTGCGCCTGATCCGCGCCCAGCCGGAGCAGGCCATGCCGGCGTTGAAGCGGCTGGTGCAGGTTCTGCTGCTGGCCGAACTGGACCCGCCGGTTGACAGCGACGGGCGCGGCCTGCTGTTTCTGGCGCGGATCGACCGGCTGCTGGAAACCGGGGCGCTGGATCCGGCGATGGCCCTGTTGGATCAGGCGGGCACCACCAGTGCCGAAACCTTTCGCCGCTGGTTCGATGTGGCGCTGCTGACCAGTGCCGAAGACCGCGCCTGTGCCACGCTGCGCCAGCGCCCCGATGTGGCCCCGACCATCCCCGCCACGATCTTTTGTCTGGCTCAGGGTGGGGACTGGAGTGCGGCGGCAACAACGCTGCATTCGGCACAGGCGCTGGGTGATGTGACCCCGGAAGAAGCGGCGCTGCTGTCGCGGTTTCTCGACCCCGAATTGTTCGAGGGCGACCCCCCCCTGCCGGTGCCCGCGCGGCTGTCGCCGCTGAACTGGCGGATGATGGAAGCCATCGGTCAGCCCTTGGCCACCAATACCCTGCCGCTGGCCTTTGCCCATGGCGATCTGCGCTCCAACACCGGCTGGAAAGGCCAGATCGAGGCGGCAGAGCGGTTGACCCGCAGTGGTGCCCTCGCCCCCAATCGACTGCTGGGGCTTTACGATGCCAGCAAACCCGCCGCTTCGGGTGGCGTCTGGGATCGCGCCGCAGCGGTGCAAGCCTTTGATGCCGCTTTTGCGGCCACAGACCCGGCCGCCATCGCAGCGGTGCTGCCCAAGCTTTGGGGCCTGATGTCGGATGCCGAACTGGAGGTGGCTTTTGCCGAACTGTTCGGCGAAGCGCTGGCCAAACTGCCGCTGGTGGGGGAAAGCGCCGCCCTGGCATTTCGCATCGGGCTGCTGTCGCCGGGTTATGAAGCGGTGGCGGCATTGCACAGCAGCGGCACTGGCGAGGACGCCTTTCTGTCCGGCCTCGCCCGGGGCGATCTGGCGGGCATCACGCCGAAGGATCAACTGGGTGCCGCGATCCGCGATGGCTTTGTGGCACGCGACCTGCCCCCGGCCATCGCCGCCATGGTGGCCGAAAAGCGGTTGGGAGAGGCGATCCTGTTGGCGTCGCTGCTGATTTCCGATGGGGCAATCGGCGATCCTGGCGATATCAGCGACGGTTTGGCCGTGCTGCGCGCCGTCGGGCTGGAGGATGTGGCGCGGCGCACGGCGCTGGAACTGATCCTGCTGGAACGGCGCGGATGAGCCCGTCGGATCGCGCGGCAGCCCCGATGTCGCGCTGGATTTCGGCCTTTCTGGAAGCACAGGCGGCAGAGCGTGACGCCGCCACCAACACCAGGCTGGCCTATGGCCGCGATCTGGTCGATTTCTCCGGTTGGCTGGCCCATCGCGGCAAGGATTTCGCCACCGTGTCGCGCAGCGATGTCGAGAATTATCTGATCGGCTGCGATGCCGCCGGTCTGTCGCCCGCCACCCGTGCCCGGCGGTTGTCAGCGATCCGCCAACTGTACCGCTTTGCCTATGACGAGGGCTGGCGCGCCGACAATCCGGCGATCCAGATCCGCGGCCCCGGCAAGGCAAGGCGCCTGCCCCAGACGCTCAGCCTCGCCGATGTCGAGGCGCTGCTGGCGGCGGCAAAGGCATCCGACAAGGACCGCTTGCGCAATAACTGCCTGATGGAGTTGCTGTATGCCACCGGAATGCGGGTCAGCGAACTGGTGGAATTGCCCGTCGCCGCTGCGCGTGGCGATCCGCGCATGCTCTTGGTGCGTGGCAAGGGCGGCAAGGAACGGCTGGTGCCGCTGTCGGCCCCGGCACGTATGGCTTTGGTGGCATGGCTGGTTGCGCGCGATCAGGCCGAAGACCTGGCGCGGTTGGCGGGCAAAGCCCAGAGCCGCTTTCTGTTTCCGGCGCGCGAGGCCGGGGGGCATCTGTCGCGGCAGCGGTTCTACCTTCTGATCAAGCAATGGGCGCTGGCGGGTGGCATCAACCCGGCCATCGTCACACCCCATACCCTGCGGCACGCCTTTGCCACCCATCTGCTGGCAGGTGGGGCAGATCTGCGGGTGATCCAGACCCTGCTGGGCCATGCCGACATTTCCACCACCGAGATCTATACCCATGTGCTGGATGAACGGCTGACCGAACTGGTGATGCAGCACCATCCCCTGGCGCGGGATTAGATCAAGATGATGTTTGATGGAAACATCATCTTGATCTCGTTTCCTGGTGGTCGCGTGATTGTTGAGGAAAACCGGATTCCGCTTATCCTCATCCTGCTCTATTGAGCGGTTGCGGCAATCACATCTGTTCGATCACGCCAGCCGCCAATTGACCTGACCATCCCTTGACGGCAACAGGTACTGTTTCTGTGAACCGGTTTATGCAGACTTCGGCCGGTCAAACGATGTCGATCATACTGGAAAGGCCGGTCAGCGTGGTCAGCCCCGCCAGCGTCAGCACCTCGCCACCGCCGAAATCAAAGCTCACGCCCGCCGCCACCACATGGGCAAATGTGGCCACCACCTGCGCGGCGGTCTGGTTGCCGTTGCCCCACAGCGCATTGTCAAGCTCCAGCCGGTCGCCTTGCCCGGTGGCAAAGTCGGCGATCCGGTCACGGCCATCGCCCATGCCGAACACGAACACATCAGCCCTTGTGCCGCCGATCAGCCTGTCATCGCCGGCGCCGCCATTCACCCGGTCACTGCCGCCACCGCCATTCACCGTATCGGCGCCCGCTGCACCGAACAGCGCATCATCGCCCTTCATCCCGGCGATCAGATTGGCCCCGTTGTTGCCGGTCAGATCATTGGCAAAACGGTTGCCGCGCAGATCAATATCACCGATCCCGAGCAGCCGCGCATCGGCGGCGCCACTCACCAGTGTCAGGTCGGCCGATGCCAGAAACAGCGCGCCGCCCACCAGATCCAGCTTGGCATTGCCACTGGCAAGGTCGATCCGCACGGTGGACAGGACACCCCCCTGGGTGACCTGCACCAGCACATCCGCCGCCGCTGCCGTGGCAATCGCATAGCCGCCCGCCGCTTCGCTGGTGTCAGTGGCGGGTCCGACAGCAAAAACCGTGGCAGGCCCGGCTTCACCGATGGAATAGAAGCCATCGCCATCAGAATCGCTGTAAATCACCCCGGTCAGAAACACCGAAGAGCCAGAGGTGGCAAAGGCCTGGGTCGCCATCGAGGAATTGTAAATGGTGCCGTTATAGGTGAACTGGCCACCCACCTGCGCCATGCCGACCTCGCGGAATGCGTCGTTGAGGATGTTCAGCCGGTGGCCAGAGCTGAGGAACAGCCCGTGGTGGTGGCCCGAAATCGCCGACGCCAGATTGACTGTGCCGGTGGTGCCCGACCAGGCGATGTTTTCGCCCCAGGTCCAGCTGCCGGTGAACTGGTATCCCGCCGTGGTCATCCGCTGACCGGGGTCGGAATTGTTGACCCCGGTGTGGCTGAAAATGTCGGTCTGCAGCATCCAGGCCGAATGCGCTTCGGCGGCAGCATCAAGGGCGGCATTCGGGGCCAGCACCTGCCGCGCCGACCCGTCGAGCGTGCCGGGGGCAAGGCCAAGGTTGAGGTCGATCCCCTGCAGCGCTGCCTCGGCCAGCGGATCGAGCCGGGCACGGTTGACCAGTTCCAGAAAATACTGCTCGTTGGCGGTCAGGGTCATGACGGGTTCCCGGCTTTGAATGGGGTTACCCGCCACCCAACGCCACCATCGCGGCCAATCCAAGGCGATTTGCGGGCCAAATCGGCGTCAACCACCCCAGCAGCCTACCGCGACTTGAAGATGCTGCCCAAAATGCCGCGTACCAGCGCCTGACCCGAGCGTGAGCCCAATTGCCGCGCCAGAGACTTGGCAAAAACCTCGCCGACCGAATCACTTCGGCTGGAACCGGTCTTGCGCGTCGCAGTCGCGGCCCCGCCATCATAACGCCGCGCCGATTTCAGATCGGCATCGGCTTGTACCGAACTGGCGCTGTCAGCCTCGGCCTTTGCCGCTTCGGCAGCAGCCTGATCCGACCGCGCCTTCAACCGCTCGAACGCCGACTCGCGGTCGATCAGGGTTTCATATTTCCCGGCCACCGGCGACGCTGCCATCAGCGCAAGCCGCTGCTCCGGGCTGATCGGGCCAAGCTGTGATGATGGCGGGCGGATCAACGTGCGCTCCACCATCCCCGGTGCCCCCTTGGCCTCCAGCATCGAGGTGACGGCCTCGCCGATCGCCACGTCGCGGATCGCCTCTTCGGTGACAAAGCGCGGGTTTTCGCGGTAGGTCTGCGCCGCCGCCCGCAGATCCTTCTGATCCTTGGGGGTAAAGGCGCGCAGGGCGTGCTGCACCCGGTTGCCTAGCTGGCCCAGAATGGTTTCCGGCACGTCGGCGGGATTCTGGGTGATGAAATAGAGCCCGACCCCCTTGGACCGGATCAGCCGCGCCACCTGTTCCACCTTTGAAATCAAGGCTTTGGGGGCATCGGTGAACAACAGATGGGCCTCGTCGAAGAAAAACACCAGCTTCGGCTTTTCCGGGTCGCCCACCTCTGGCAGTTCCTCGAACAACTCTGACAGCAGCCACAGCAGAAAGGTGCCATAAAGCCGGGGCGACGCCATCAGCCTGTCGCCCGCCAGAATGCTGATGCGCCCGCGCCCCTCGGCATCGAGTGTCATCATGTCGGCCAGTTCCAGCGCCGGTTCGCCGAACAGATGGGTGCCGCCCTGGTTTTCCAGCACCAGCAACCGGCGCTGAATGGTGCCGATGGTGGCCGTGGCGACATTGCCGTAGCGCAGCGAAATTTCCCTGTCGTGCCGGCCGATCCAGACCAGCAGTGCCTGCAGATCCTTGAGATCCAGCAGTGGCAGCCCCTCTTCGTCCGACAGCCGGAAGGCGATATTGAGCACCCCCTCCTGCGGTTCGGTCAGTTCCAGCAGACGGCTGATCAGCAGCGGCCCCATTTCGGCAACCGTGGTGCGGATAGGGTGGCCCTGCGCGCCGAACAGATCCCAGAAGATCACCGGGAAACTGCGGTAAGCAAAATCCACCATGCCGATGGTCGCAACCCGCTTCATGAACGCGTCATGCAGCTTGAAGCTTTCAGAACCGGCGACAGCAAGCCCGGCCAGATCTCCTTTGACATCGGCCAGAAACACCGGCACCCCGGCCTGCGAGAAACCTTCGGCAAGTCCCTGCAATGTTACGGTTTTACCGGTTCCTGTAGCGCCTGCAATCAACCCGTGCCGGTTGCCGAATTTCAGCAAAAGGTTTTGCGCCAGCCCATAGCCCTCGCCGCCGCCACCCACCAGCATATTGTCTGAAACACTCACTCTGCATCCTTTCGCAGCGGATTAGCGGATTTCTGCCGCATTGGATCGTGGTTAAAATACATTTTTAACCTCTTTGTGCCAGTCTGAACCTGTTCCGGTGGCGTCCTCTTCGCCGGAACAACTTCCTCCCTGTCAGACTGGCCGCGCCCGAAATGGGTGCGGCCTTTTTTGTTAGCGTTATCAGAATGTCGCAGACCGAACTTACCGGTTGACGTCCGCTTCGTTGCCCCTTAGTTTACTGTGATAAGTCGGCCAGTCCGACAGGGAGAAAAAACGAAAAGGGTGCGGCAACGCGCCCTTTTTTGATTGCCGGACGGCTTCGGGCTGGCTTTGCAGGCTTGTTCGGCCTTTGGCAAGAATCCGCCTTGCTGGGCCCGACAGGCCCGGATTTCCGGCCTGACATCGGCTTTCCGCCATGATAAGCCCCGGCTGCAAATCTTTGGGAAACCAACGGGAAACACGATGATCCAACTGACCAGACCGCTAGCCCTGATACCGCTCGCCCTGATCCTGGCGCTGGTGGCGGCACCGATGGCGCTGGCGCAGGAAACCGCCCCGGCCGAGCCTGCAGCCCCCGTTGACGGCACCGCCGCCCAAGCACCTGCTGGTGATCTGGCGATCGGCACCGAAGTGCCCGCCGACGGCGTCGGGGCAACCTATACCCAGGAGGTGTTCACCGACTGGGAACTGCGCTGCATCCGCTCCGCCGAAGGCGACGATCCCTGCCAACTCTACCAGCTTTTGAAGGATGAAGGCGGCAATTCGGTCGCCGAGGTCAGCCTGTTCACCCTGCCCGCCGGGCAACAGGCCATCGCCGGTGCCACCATCGTGACGCCGCTGGAAACCCTGCTGACCGAAGATATCTTGGTTCAGGTCGACAGCGGGGCCGCCAAGCGCTATCCGTTTTCCTTCTGTACCGAGGGCGGCTGCATCGCCCGGCTGGGTTTCACCGCCGAGGATATCGCGGGCCTGAAAGCCGGGGCCAAAGCCACCGTCACCATCGTCCCGGTCGCCGCCTCCGACCAAAAGGTCAACCTGAACCTGTCGCTGAACGGCTTTACGGCCGGCTACGCGGCATTGGAAAAGCTGCCGCAACAGTAGCGCCGATGCGCCAGTTCACGTTTCCCTCCTGTGCATTTTCTGTTCAAAAAATTCCACAGGGGTCCGGGGTGTGACCCCCCCGGCTTCTGTCCGTAAATCAGCGGGTCCGGGGTATGAAACCCACGGCGACTTCCATGAGGTCACACCCGCTTAAGCGCCAGCACCGCATTGAAACCGCCAAAAGCAAAGGCGTTGGACAGCACCACCTCCACCCTGGCATCCCGCGCCACATTGGGCACCACATCCAGCGCGCATTCAGGATCGGGCTCTTCATAGCCGATGGTGGGGGCAATCACCCCGTCGCGCAGGGCCATGATGCAGGCCAGCAGTTCCACTGCACCAGTGCCGCCGATCAGATGGCCATGCATGCTTTTGGTCGATGAAATCATCAACTGGTCGGCATGATGGCCAAACACATCGGCCACGGCGGCGCATTCGGTCTTGTCATTGGCGGCGGTGCCGGTGCCGTGGGCGTTGATATAGCCGATCTGGTCGCGGTTCAGCCGCCCGTCGCGCAATGCCCCCGCCATCGCCCGCGCCGCCCCTTGTTTCGATGGCATCACAATATCGGCGGCGTCAGAGGTCATGGCGAAGCCCACCACTTCGGCCAGCATCTCTGCACCGCGCTCCTTTGCATGATCATAGGCCTCGAACACAAAGATCGCCGCGCCTTCGCCCTGAACCATGCCGTTGCGGTTGGCAGAAAACGGGCGGCAGGCGTCTTTCGACATCACCCGCAGCCCTTCCCACGCCTTGACCCCGCCAAAACACAGCATCGATTCCGAGCCTCCGGTCACCATCACCGTGGTCATGCCCGAGCGGATCATGTGGAACGCCTGCCCCATCGCATGGTTGGAACTGGCACAGGCGGTGGCCACGGTGAAGCTTGGGCCCTTGAGGTTGAACTCCATGCTGACATGGCTGGCAGCAGCATTGTTCATCAGTTTGGGAACCACAAAGGGATGAACGCGGTTCTTGCCCTCTTCATAGACCGAACGGTAATTCTCATCCCAGGTATTGACCCCGCCACCAGCGGTGCCCAGCACCACACCGGCGTCAAACGACAGCGCATCCTCGAAGCTCAGCCCCGACTGGGCGATGGCTTCCTTGGCGGCCAGCAGGGTGAACTGGGTGAAGCGGTCATACAGCGCGATCTGCTGGCGGTTATAATGCGCCTCGGGGTCCCAGTTGTGGACTTGCCCGCCGATTTTAACCGACAGTCGGTCGACATCGCGGATATCCAGTTCGGTGATGCCGCAGCGGCCCTCGCGGAACGCCTGCAGGGTTTGCGCCACATCATGCCCCAGCGCGTTGATCGTGCCGGCCCCGGTGATGACAACGCGCTGCATCGTCAGGTTTTGTCGGCTGCGATCATCGCTTCAACGGCGGCGATGATGGAAGCAACCGAGGAAATGTCGAAATCGCTCTTGTCCGGCTCATTGGCATTGAAGGGTACCGAAATGTCGAACGCCTCTTCGATGGCAAAAATGCTTTCCACCAGGCCGAGGGAATCGATGCCCAGGCTTTCCAGAGTGGCAGAGGGCTTCACATCGGCCACATCCAGCACCGCCTGTTCGGCGATGATGGCAATTACCTTGTCGCTGACAGCCTGTGACATCGCGCCCTCCTGTTGCCTTCAGCCTTAGTCTGCACCGGTCAGTTTTGAAACAGCCTTCTGCAGCGCAGCAACCTGCGCCGCCAGCCGCGGCAACCGGCGCAGCGCCTTGTAGCTTTCGACGTGGCTCTGCATCCTGACAGCGGGATAACCCAGGAGTACCCGCCCCGCCGGGGCATTGGTGAATATCTTGGTTGCACCGCCAGCCACCACATCATCGCCGACAAAGATATTGTCGTTGACCCCGCATTGCCCGGCCAGCACCACCCGGTCACCGATCCGCGCCGATCCGGCAATTCCGACCTGGCCGCACAACAGGCAATCGCGCCCGATCTGCACATTATGGCCGACATGCACCAGATTATCGAGCTTGGTACCGGAACCGATCACGGTGTCGCGCACCGTGCCGCGATCGATCGCGCAGTTGGCCCCGAGTTCGACATCGTCACCGATCACCACCGACCCCAGCGAATGGATCCGCCCCCAGCTTTGCGCCACGATGTCTTCGCGCTGGCCAAGGGTTTCGCGCACCTGTTCCGCCCCCGATTTCTCGGGCGTGACAAAGGAAAACCCGTCCGATCCCACCACGGCTCCCGGCTGGGCTACAAAGCGATCCCCGATCCGAACCCGCGCCCCGATCCGCACGCCCTGAAGGATCAGCGCATCGGCGCCGATCACCGCACCCTCGGCAATCGAGGCATGGCTGGCGATGCGCGCCGCTGTGCCAATCCGGACCCCGGGTCCCACCACCACAAAGGGCGCGATGGCGGCGCCTTCGCCGATCATTGCCGTCGGGTCGATCACCGAACTTGGATGAACCCCCGGCGCGATCAGCGGCCCCGGGTCGAACAGGCGGCTGAGGCCCGCCATGGCAAAGCGCGGCCGTGGCACGAAAATCGCGGCTTGCAGCCCCAGCGACTGCCAGTCGGCCCCCGGCCACAGCACGGCGGTGCGGGCCTTGCCCTGCGCCAGTCCGTCGGCATAGGCCGCATCCATCGCCAGGGCCAGATCATCGCGGCCTGCGCTGGCGGGTTCGGCGGCCCGGGCCATGCGCAGCCCCCCGTCACCGGCGAACGTGGCACCAAGGGCAGCGGCAATCTCGGCAACGGTGAAGGGCATCAGGGCTCCGGGCTTGGCGTCAGGGGCTTTTACCCCTGAACCGCCCGCAATTCCACCCCGGCCTTCGACAGCGCCTGAAACAGCAACGCGTCACGGCCATAGATGTCGCGGCGATAAGACATCCGGCCTTTGGCACTGGGCCAGGCGGTGAAATAAACCAGATGCACCGGCACCGGATCAACCAGCGACAGAACGGTTTCCGACCCGGTATTCAGCGCTTGTTTGAAGGTGCCCTGCGGGTCATCGCTTTGCCGCGCCAGCAGGATATAGGCGAAATCGAACGGATCGTTCAACCGGACGCAGCCATGGCTGAAGGCGCGCACTTCCCTGGCAAACAGCGCCTTTTGCGGGGTGTCATGCAGATAGATGTTCCACTGGTTGGGGAACATGAACTTTACCAGCCCCAGCGCATTGCCATCCGAGGGCGGTTGCCGCATGGCATAGGGAAAATTGGCGGCGGTATAGGCCCCGAAATTGATTGCAGAGCGCGGCACGGCGCGGCCGTTGCGGTCAAGGATCGTCAGATGGCCTGCCGCATTGGGATTGCGTTTCAGCAGCGGCAGATATTCCTTGGTGGTGATCGAGCGCGGCACCGACCAGCTGGGATTGACCACCATGAATTCCATCAGATCGGAAAACTCCGGGCTGCGGGTATCAGCGCCGTTCTTGCCGACCACGGCGCGGGTTTCAAAGGTGACCTTGCCATTGTCGATGATCCGGGCGGAAAAATCGGTCAGGTTCACCCAGATGTGGCGGGGGCCAAGATCAGCGGGCAACCAGCGCAGCCGCTCCATCCCCACAATCACCGATTGCAGCCACTCCACCGGTTCCCGGTTGATCTCTGCCAAGGTGGCCTCACCGGCAGTGCCATCAGCAGTCAACCCGTGGTCGAACTGAAACAACTGCACCGCCTTTTGCAGCGGCGGATCAAACACCTGCGACGCCGAGCGGCCAAGATAGCCCATTGCCATCAGCCGGTTGCGCAGCGCCACGATCTGGGTGCCGCTTTGCCCCGGCTCCAGCGACCCGGCGTTGACCTTTGGCCCCCAGCCACCGGCGGCCACCAGCCGTTCCAGCCGCAGCTTTTCCTTCATCAGGCGGCCATAGGCCGGGCTGCGGGGCGGCAGCGCCTTCAGGAACGCGCCAGGTGAACTGCCGGCAAAGGCCGCCAGCGTCGCCATCCTGTCCCGGTGCGGCACCTCGCGCTTGATCCCGTCGATCACCGCACCGGGGTCGAGGATGCCGGTCTGGAGATCGCGGGCATATTGCAGGAACGCCGTGGTCATCCGCACTTCCAGCGCCCCGCGTTCGCGGTCGCTTCGCACCGCACCAAAGCCGTCGTTCAGCGCCACGGGATCATAACGCACCACCGGCAAGCCATGATCCCCGGCGTGGCGCAGCGCCGCCATGAAGGCAGCGCGGCGGGCCGCATCGGCTCCGCCGGTCCACAAAGGTTCATAGTCGCGGGCGCGGTAAAAACCGGCGATATCGGGATCCGGGGCCGCCGCCGCTGCCACCGCCTGGCGAAAGGCCGTGGTTTCCGCTGAAGCCGGTGCCGAAAACACCGCCGACACCAGTGCGATTGTGGCCAGCACGGCAACAAAATTTCCCAAAGCCAACCGGTGCAACGACATTGTTCTGCCATCCTTCAAAATCGCGTCTTTCGCAACAGAGCCAGACAATGTTGGCGAAACAAGGTCAAGTCCATTCACAAATCCGCCATCTGCTGCCCAAGTATCGCGGTACATCCCGCTGCCAGACACCACCGCCGGTAGCGCGCCGGGGCTGCATGAAGTTTCAGCGAATTTTCGCCGATATGCTGCATTGCGGGCAAAGTGGCCGATTTGCCGGGTTGGTCAGGGAAATGACCTGTGCCATAAAGATCAGGCACTTGGGGATAAGTGGACGAACTCGGCACAATCGCTGCATCCAAGCAGCCGTGCAAAGCGACGGGACGGGCGCGGGACATGACAACAGAAACCTCAACCGGGGTGACGCGGCGTGGATTGTTGCAAGTTTTTGCAGCAACGGCGCTGATCGCAGCCCCCACCTGCAGCCAGGCCTTCGGGTTTTTGCGCGGGGCAGGCGATGTGCGGCGCATACGGATGTATTCCGGGCGCACCGGGGAAACGCTGGATACGATCTACTGGATCGAAGGCGACTATATCCCTGAAGTGATGAAGGAAATCAACAATTTCGCCCGTGACTGGCGCACTGGCACCGTGAAAACCTTTGATCCGCGCACTGTGGATATCATGGCGGCGGCGCACCGGCTGATGGACGTAAACGAAAGCTATATGCTGCTGTCGGGCTACCGCACCGCGCAAACCAATGCCATGCTGCGGTCAAACTCGTCCGGGGTTGCACGCAATTCGCTGCACATGAAGGCGCAGGCAGCCGATCTGCGATTGAAGTCGCGCTCGGTCTCGCAGATGGCCAAGGCGGCGGCAGCCTGCAGTGCCGGTGGGGTGGGGCGCTATTCGCGCTCCAACTTCGTCCATATGGATTGCGGCCCGGTTCGCAGCTGGGGCGGCTGAACGGTGCAGACCCTGCCGGTGTGGCCCGCCCTTTGGCGGGCCTTTTCATCTGGCCCGGTTGCAACCCGCAAGGTTCCCCGGCATCTTCCGCACAAATGACGAAATTCATGGGGGCGGAACGTGGCAAGACCGGCGGTTGCAGTCATCGGGTTGGGGTCGATGGGATGGGGTGCGGCCCTGTCGCTGATCCGCGCCGGGTTCCCCACCCATGGCGTTGATCTGCGCCCCGATGTGCTAACAAGGTTCACCGCCGCCGGTGGTCTGGCGCACCAGACCCCTGCTCCGGCGGTTGCCGGTGCAGCGGCGGTACTGGTGTTCGTGGTCAATGCCGGTCAGGCCGAGGCGGTGCTGTTCGGCCCGGCGGGTGCCGTAGCCGCCGCCGACCCCGGCACCCTGTTCATCCTGTCCGTGACGATGGCCCCCACTGCCGCGGTGGCACTTGCCGCACGACTGGTGCAGGCCGGGATGCTGTCGCTGGATGCGCCGGTGTCGGGTGGTGCCGCCAAGGCGCTGGCCGGGGAAATGACGGTGATGGCATCGGGCACCGCGGCGGCCTTTGCCGCTGCCGAACCGGTTCTGGCAGCGGTTGCCACAAAGGTGTTTCATCTGGGCGACCGGCCCGGTCCGGCGTCGCAGGTCAAGATGATCAACCAGCTGCTGGCCGGGGTTCACATCGCCGCCATGGGCGAGGCGATGAGCCTTGCCGCCGGCATCGGGCTGGACCTTGCAACCGTGCACCAGGTCATCACCGCATCGGCGGGCAATTCGTGGATGTTCGAGAACCGCGGTGCCCATGTGGTGGCGGGGGATTATGCGCCCCGGTCTGCTGTCGATATCTTCGTGAAGGATCTGGGCATCGTGGCGGGTGAAGCTGCCGCTGCGGGAATGCCATCGCCGCTGACCACCACCGCACTGGCGCTGTTTCAACAGGCGGCGGATGCCGGGATGGGGCGGCAGGATGATGCGGCGGTAGCGCTTTTGCTGGCGCGTCAGGGCGGCATCCGCCTGCCGGGTGATGCTGAATGACAGTGCTTGGGGCGATTGCCGATGATATCACCGGTGCCACTGATCTGGCGGCGCTCTTGGCGCGGTCTGGCGACAGCGTGGTGCTGCACCTGGGGGTGCCGCATCAGCCACCAGACCCGGAACCGGCTTTGCAGGTGATCGCGCTGAAGATCCGCACCGCCCCGGTGGCTGAGGCCAGGGCCGAGGCGCTGGCGGCTTTGGCCTGGCTGCGCGCGGCGGGGGCAGCGCGGTTCTATTGGAAATATTGCTCCACTTTCGATTCGACGGCTGCGGGCAATATCGGCCCGGTGGCAGAGGCTTTGATGGCGGCGCTGGGGGCAAGCCAGACGATCTACTGCCCGGCTTTCCCGGAAAACCAGCGGGCTGTGTTCATGGGCAACCTGTTCGTTGGCACCCAGCCGCTGGCCGAAAGCCCGATGAAGGATCACCCGCTGACCCCGATGCGCGACAGCAACCTGCTGCGGCTTCTGGCACCGCAAGTGCAGGGCAAGGTCGGGTTGGCGGACCGGCGCACCGTGGGTGCGGGCACGGCTGCGCTGCAGGCGCGGCTGGCGGCGCTGGCCGGCGAAGGCGTGGCGCATGTGGTGGTGGATGCGGTTGAGGATGCCGATCTGGCGGTGATTGCCGGGGCCTGTGCCGGGATGGCGCTGTTGACCGGCGGCTCGGCGCTGGCGATGCCCCTGCCGGGGCTTTATCGCACGGCGGGCCTGATCGGTGCGGCGGCGCAGGGCTTTGTGCCGCCACAGGTCGGCCCCGGGTCCATCGTGCTGTCGGGCAGTTGTTCGGCGATGACGCAGGCGCAGGTTGCCGCCTATCTGCCGCAGGCGGCCAGCTACCGGCTCGATCCGCTGCAACTGGCAGCCGAAGGGCCGGGCGCGGCGCAGGCATGGCTGGCAGCGCAGCATCCCGGGCAGCCGGTGATCGCCTATGCCACAACCTCCCCCGATCAGGTCAGGGCGGCACAGGCGCAGCTTGGGGTGCAGCATGCCGGCGCGGTGGTCGAGGCGGCGCTGGCGGCGCTGGCAGTCCGCGCCCGCGACCTTGGCATCCGGCGCTTCGTGGTGGCGGGGGGCGAAAGCTCCGGCGCGGTGGCGCAGGCCCTTGGGCTGGCGCGGCTGGCGGTGGGGCGCGAGATTGCGCCGGGGGTGCCCTGGACCTATGGGCTGTCCGGTGGCAAGCAGGTGGCGCTGGCGGCCAAATCGGGCAATTTCGGCGGCACAGGGTTCTTTGCCGATGCCTTGGCGATGCTGGAGCCGCAATGACCCCCGAAACCCGCCTGCGCGAAGAAATCTGCACCCTCGCCCGTTCCCTTTATGACCGGGGGCTGACGCCGGGCTCCAGCGGCAATATCTCTGCCCTGCTGCCCGACGGGCGGTTGCTGGTAACGCCCACCGGCAGCTCTTTCGGTCGGCTCGATCCGGCGCGGTTGACGCTGTTCGAGGCGGGCCGGGTGATTTCCGGCGACGCGCCAACCAAGGAAATGCCGCTGCATCAGGCGTTCTACGACACCCGCCCCGGCAAGACCGGGGCCGTGGTGCATCTGCATTCCAGCCATGCGGTGGCGCTGTCGGTGCTGCCCGGCGCAGATACCGACAACCTGCTGCCACCGCTGACGGCCTACGGCGTGATGCGGTTGGGCAAGGTGGCTCTGCTGCCCTATTTCATGCCCGGCGATCCGGCGATGGGGCTGGCGATACGCGGTCTGGCGGGCAAGCGCAGCGCCGTGGTGCTGGCGCATCACGGGCCGGTGGTGGCGGGGCGCAATCTGGAAGCCGCCGTCAACGCGATGGAAGAACTGGAAGAGGGCGCAAAGCTGGCGCTGCTGACGCGGGGCATGGCCGCACTCCACCTGACCGCGGTGCAAATCGCCGGACTGGTGCGGAAATTCGATGTGGAATGGGAGTAGGCAATGCAGTTTTCCGCCAATCTGGGCTTTCTGTGGACCGAACTGCTGCTGCCCGCTGCGATCCGTGCTGCCGCCCGCGCCGGGTTCGCGGCGGTGGAATGCCACTGGCCCTATCAGGTGCCGGTTGCCGACGTGGTGGCGGCGCTGGCCGAAACCGGGCTGCCGATGCTGGGGCTGAACACTGCGCGCGGCGCGCACGGCGAGTTCGGCCTGGCCGCCCTGCCCGGGCGGCAAGCCGAGGCCCGTGCCGCGATTGATGAAGCGCTGGCCTATGCCGCAGCAACCGGTACCCGCGCTGTCCACGTGATGGCCGGCAAGGCCGAGGGGGCGGGCGCGCGGGCGGCGTTTGTGACCAACCTGCGCCATGCGGCGCTTGCCGCACCAGACCGCACCATCCTGATCGAACCGCTGAACCCGCGCGATGTGCCGGGCTATTTCCTGAACACCACGGCGCAGGCCCGCGCAATCATCGAGGAACTGGCGCTGCCCAATGTGAAGCTGATGTTCGATTGCTATCATGTGCAGATCAGCGAAGGCGATCTGTGCCAGCGGCTGACCACGTTGCTGCCGCTGATCGGCCATATCCAGATCGCCGCCGTGCCGTCGCGTGCCGAACCGGACCGGGGCGAAGTGGACTACCGGTTCGTGCTTGACCATATTGCCGGGCTGGGCTGGCAAATGCCGGTCGGCGCGGAATACCGCCCCGCTGCCGGAACCGAAGCCGGGTTGGGCTGGATCGGGAAATTGTATGGCGGCCCGGAGCCTTCGTAGACCAAGGCAACCGCTGGAATCGCGAAACCGGTGACGATGAAACGGGCGCACCCCGAAGGATGCGCCCTTTTTCCCAGATCAGGCCATCACTTCTGGATGCAGGTTTCCACCGTATCCTTGGTGCATTCGTCCAGACCGGTAAAGATCGGGTCGGCCACTTCCTTGCCTTCGATCAGCGCGATCATGGTGCCGGGTGCCAGATAGCCCATTTCGAACGGGCGCTGCCCGACCAGGGCGGTCACCAGCCCTTCAGCGGCAATCGCCACCTCGTCACCGATGGTGTCGGCAGCACCGATCACGAAATCGTTGCTGGCGATGCGCTCGGCATAGGGGCCGAACAGGTCACGGTAGGGCTGCGGTGCACCAAACAGCGGCCAGCCGCCCATGATGCCAAAGGCATCCAGGTCGGGGTTTGCCGCCAGAATGTCGGTCATCGCCTGCACGCCTTTGGCACCATCGTCGTTGGTGAACACCGGGCATCCGGCCACTTCGGTCCAGCCGCCTTCGCCTGCCAGTGCCGCCAGCCCTTCCTGACCGGTCAGAGCATCGCGGAAACCCTGCGCGCGGCGCAGGATATTGTCGGCGCCGGGGTTGCCCTGTATGGTGCAGACCTTCCCGCCGTCGGGCTTGGCGGTTTTCACATAGTGGCCGATGCGCTGGCCCATCAGATAGTTGTCGGTGCCCAGATAGGTTGCCCGCAGGGCCGAATCTTCGACGGCAAGGTCGGCATCCAGCGTCATGATCGGGATGGTCGGCGCGGCAGTCCTCAGCGTCTGCGCGATCAGCTTGGCGTTGGACGGCGAAATCGCCATGGCGACGGTGTCGGCCTTGCCCAGCAAGTCCTGCACGATCTGCGCCTCGCCCACCTCGTCCGAGGTCGAGGCCGGGCCGGTGTAGAAACATTCATATTCGCTGTCGGGGTTTTCCCCGTTCCATTTCTGGCAGCCCTGGTTGATCGCCTCAAAGAAAGGGTTGTCGAGCCCTTTCACCACGATCACCAGTTGCTTTTTGGCCATGGCTTCCGAAGCGCCAAAGCTCAGCGCAGCGGTTGCGGCCATCAGCATAAGTGACTTTTTCATTCGGTCGTTCCTCCCTTGATTCAGCGGCTTGCAGGGGCCGCCATGCGAACTGCACCGGAAAACCTTGCGGTCTTGGCTCGGATGAGATCCCGTCTCATGGTGTTCCGGGCAAAATTTTCAGTGTCTGTTGGCCGGTCCGGCGGTGCCGGGCAGACCGATGGCAAAGGCCCTGTGGCGTGCCACGGGGCCGGTCGTCGCCGTTTCGGACCGGGCAACAGGTGCCTTGATCCGCCGCAAAGGCAACTGCCTTTCCGATTCCGGGTGCCAGCGCCCTGGCTGCAGCGCGCCTCCTCCGCCGTTTCGCGTTCGCTGCCAGCCGGGCCAACTAATATTTATAATTACATTCTTGATATAGTTCGGGATATGTCGTCAAGATAAATCCGCTGGGTGGATCAGAGGCCGGGACGGTCCGGTTTGCGCTGGCTTTCGGGGCGGATCGTTGCGCGCTGCCCCCGCGCCAAGGGAGGTTTGGCCACGTGTCGGTACTGGAACTGAGGAATATTTCCAAGAATTTCGGCGCGATTCAGGCGGTGAATGATGTGTCATGCACCCTGGAACCCGGCGAAGTGGTCGGGCTGATGGGCGACAACGGCGCGGGGAAATCGACGCTGGTCAAGATGATTGCCGGCAATTTCCGCCCGAGCCACGGTGCCCTGTTGATGGACGGGCGCGAGGTGGTGATGCACCGCCCGGTGGAGGCGCGCCAGCATGGCATCGAGATCGTGCATCAGGATCTGGCGTTGTGCGACAATCTGACGGCAGCGGCCAATGTCTTTCTGGGCCGCGAACTGACGATGGGTACCGGGCCGGTCCGGGTGCTGGACTACAGCACAATGTATCGCCGCGCCGCCGAGATCTTTACCGAACTGAAGTCGGAAACAAGGCCGCGCGATCTGGTGAAAAAGATGTCCGGTGGCCAGCGGCAGGCCGTTGCGATTGCCCGGACCCGGCTCAGCAACGCCAAGATCGTGCTGATGGATGAACCCACTGCTGCAATATCGGTGCGGCAGGTGGCAGAGGTGCTGAACCTGATCCGCCGGTTGCGCGATCAGGGCGTCACCGTGGTGCTGATCAGCCACCGGATGCCGGACGTGTTTACCGTGGCCGACCGGGTGATCGTGATGCGGCGGGGCCGCAAGGTGGCCGACAAGAAGATTTCCCAAAGCTCCCCCGAAGAGGTGACCGGCCTGATCACCGGTGCCATCGAACAGGTTTGACCGGCACGGCCATACCCCACCAGAACCGTGCCGACCCGCCGGTTGCAGCCTACCACACAGGGATAGACCCGGATGACGACATCACTTGCCAAATCCATCGACCAGAAGCAGCAATCCTGGCTGTCAACCCTGTTCGGCAGCCAGACCTTCTGGGTGTTCATCGCGGTTGTTCTGGCCTGCATCGCGCTGTCTTTTGCCACCGACGCCTTTGCCACCAGCAAGAACCTGTACAACATCACCCGCAACGTCTCGTTCGTGGCCATCATCGCGCTGGGGATGACGATGGTCATCATCACCGGCGGCATCGACCTGTCGGTCGGCTCGGTGCTGTGCCTGTGTTCGATGGTGCTGGCGGTGGTGATGCATGCCGGATATTCGATCGAGGTCGGGATACTGGCGGCCATCGTGGTGTCGCTGATGGTCGGCTTTGCCCATGGCATGATGATCGCCTATCTCGGGATGCCGCCCTTTGTGGTGACGTTGGGCACCCTGTCGATCGCCCGCAGCCTTGCCATGGTGGTGTCGGGCAATACCGTGGTGTTCGAATTCGGCCCCGACCATGACACCTTGCTGGCACTGGGTGGCGGCGCGTGGTTTTTCGGCATCGCCAACCCGGTGATGTATACGATCATTCTGGGTCTGGTAACCGGCTTCATCCTGCGCTGGACCCGGTTTGGCCGCCATATCTTTGCGGTTGGCGGCAATGAACATGCGGCGACCCTGACCGGGGTGCCGGTCAAGATGATAAAGGTGGCGGTCTACATGATCTCTGCCCTGGCGGCGGGGATCGCGGGGATCGTTCAGACCGGCTGGCTGGGGGCTGTCACCACCAACATCGGTGCCGGGATGGAACTGCAGGTGATTGCCGCCGCAGTGATCGGCGGGGCCAATCTGGCGGGCGGCTCGGGCACGGCACTGGGGGCGATCATTGGCGCGGCGCTGATTGAGGTGATCCGCAACTCGCTCGGGTTGCTGGGGATCAATGCCTTCTGGCAAGGCACCTTCATCGGCGGCGCGATTCTGACCGCGGTTCTGTTCGACCGCATCGCCAATTACCGCAAGGGCGGGTAGCCACCCCTGTTTGCGGGGTTTTCTGCACGGCAGAAGACGGGGGCGTTCAGGGCTTGTTCAGCGCACTGTCCAGTGCCTTGCCGAACGGCCCGGCCCAGTCCGGATGCCAGCGCGAAAGGGCCGGTCGGTTTTCGATGATGTCACCGGCGGCCCAGGCGATGCGCACCTCATCCACCCGGCGCGATACGGCATTATCGGGGCACAGGATGTAGAAATCGCCCGCCGCCATGCCCTGCAGCATGAAATCGGCCACCTGCGCGGCGCTCCAGGCCGCATCGGGTTTGGTTTCGGCCCTCGTAAAGCCGGTGTGCGTGAAACCCGGAATCAGCAGATGGGCCGTAACCTGATTGCCCGGCACCTGCCGCAGGTCATGTGCCAGCGCCTCGGTCACCACCTTGATCCCGGCTTTGGAGACATTGTAGGCGGTATCGCCCGGCGGGCAGGTGATGCCCTGTTTCGATCCGGTATTGACCACGGCGGCGGCCCTGCCCTGCGCCTGCAGCAGCGGCACAAAGGCCTGAACCCCGTTGATGACACCCCAGAGATTGACCTCGATGATCCGCCGCCAGCGCGCCGGATCGCCCGACAACTGGCCGCCGCCTTCAGTACCCGCATTGTTCATCAGCAGCGCCACATCGCCGAACCGGCTGATCGTGGCATCACGCAGTTGCATCAGATCGCCAGGGCGCGATACGTCGGTGGGCAGCGCCATCACCCCATCATCGCCGGCGATGGCGGCGACCTTGCCTTGCGCATCGGCAAGGCCCGGGCCGTCCAGATCGGCCAGCACCAGCTTCATCCCGAGCCTTGCCAACGCCATGGCACTGGCAAGGCCGATGCCGCTGGCCCCGCCGGTGATCACGGCAACGCGCCCGGGGCTGATCGCGGGATGCTGCATCACGGTTTGACCTTGGGTTCCAGATCAACCCCGTTGACGCGGCCGGTATGGGTGGCCAGCATCGGCACGAAATCCTGCGGTGCCACCGCGTGGGCCAAGGCAAAAGCGTTTTTGGCGGCATTGCCCATCGGGTTGGCAACGCCCGCAGCATCCGCCATCGACTCGAGATAGCGCAGATCCTTGTAACCATTGGCGATGCTGAACTTGTGGGCATCGCGGTTGCCATCCAGCGTCCATTGCATGAAGGTCTGGTAAAAGCCGCAATCCATCCGCCCGCCACGGATCACACTGTCAAACCGTTCGGGGCTGATGCCGACCTTCTGGCTCAGCGTCAGCGCCTCGGCATAAAGTGCGGCATAGCCCAGCGACAGAAAGTTGTTCAGCAATTTCATGCGGTGGCCATCGCCGGTATCGCCGATATGGATGGCGCGCCCGGCCCAAGTATCCAGCAGCGGTTTCAGCCGGGCGAACATTTCCGGGCTGGCACCGACCATCGTGTCCAGCGTTCCGGCCCAGGCCTCTTTCGGGGTGCGGCCCAGCGGCGCGTCCACCAGGGCGATGCCTTTGGGTGCCAGTTCCGCCGCCAGCGTCAGGGTAGAAGTGGGATCGGCGGTGGAGCAATCCACGATCACCGATCCCGCCGCCATCCCGGCGGCAAGGCCATCCGGGCCACGAATGATCGCCTCGACATCCGGCGATCCGGTGACGCACAGGAACACCACGCTGGATGCCGCGCCTACCGCCTTTGCCGTCGCCACCTCGACCGCGCCACGCCCGACCAGATCGTCAACCGGGGTCCGGTTGCGCCGCCCCATGATCGTCAGCGGCCAGCCCTTTTCGACGATATTCTTGGCCATGCCGTGGCCCATGTAGCCCAGGCCGATAAAGCCCACAGTTTCGCTTGCCATTGGTTCCCCCCCTTTTTTTCGTTTTTCTGGTCCCCGGCAGGGGCTATTTCGTCAATCCTGCCAGAAAGGCCGGCTCACTGCGCCAGTTGTGCTCCTCGCGAAACCCCAGAACTTCGCGCGCCTTGGCATTGGACAACGGGGCCTCGGTTGGCCCCATCGGCTGGGTCAGCGGGCTCAGGGGCGCATGGCGCGCCAGCAATTCCGGCGTCGGTTCATTGGCGGTGGCGGTATCATTCACCGCGTTGAACACCTGATAGCCCAGGCCATCCTTGCCCAGGCACAGATCGACGATCTGGCCCAGATCGCGGGCGTCAATATAGCTCCACGCATTGCGTTTGCGCATCGGCGGATTGGCCAGATAGGCGTGGAACGCGCCATATTCATGCGGTTCGATCACGTTGCCGATCCGCAGCGCATAGATATCGGCACCATAGCGCGCAGCGAAGGCGCGGGCGGTCTTTTCGTTCACCACCTTGGACAGGCCATAAGAATCCATCGGGTCGCTGTCATAGGCTTCGGTCAGCGGAAAGGAATGATAGTCTTTGTCGCCCTCGGCGAAACAGACGCCATATGTCGTTTCCGAACTGGCGATAATGACCTTGCGCACCCCCAGCTTCATCGCGGCCTCGATCACGTTGTAGGTGCTCAGCACGTTGGCGGCGAAGGTCACATTGTCGGGGGCAATCAGCACCCGCGGGATGGCAGCAAAATGCACCACGGCGTCGGGTGCCTGTGGCGGCGCGCCCTCATCAAAGCCTTCAAAGCCGAAATGGGTGGACAGGGCGTTGAAGGCCTGGCCGCTGTCGGTCAGATCGGCGATCAGGGTGTTGACGCCGGGCAGAGCCAGCGGTTTCAGATCGACGTTGAGGATCTGATGCCCCCGTGACTGAAGATAGGGCACGGCATGGCGACCGGCCTTGCCGGTGCCACCGGTAAAGATGATGCGTTTGGTCATGATGATCCTGCTGGCTGATTGCCCTTGGAGCGAAGGCAGGGAGGTGCCCTGTCACACGATAGCCATGCAATGGTCAAGCGCAAGCCGATCTCGCGGTGAAACGCTCAAAGCTGCGCTGCGCCGGGCAGATGTGCTTCACACCACCTGGCGCCAGCACGATCAGCGGCAGCCCGAACCCGGGTCTTGCGCAAGTCCCGCAGTCGCAACCCGTCCGGCAGCGTCGCCCGGGCTTTGGCAGAATTCAGCCCATCTCCTTGGTCCCGAGCCCGTGGCCCTCGGAGGCTTGCCTGGCCGCCCTGGCATCGCGCAACGCCGCCACCGGGCGCACCTCCAGCCGCGCCGCGCCCGCCCAGTCGCGGGTCTTGACCCTGGGGTTCTTCAGCCGCTCGCGCGCGGCGGGCACGACAGCCGCATATTGCGGCAGCCACTGGGCCTGCGCCACCACCATTTCATCGACCATCTGCCAGACCTCTTCGGGGGTGCAGATCGCGCCCACCAGCGGGTCATGCAGAACCGCCTGTTTCAACAGGTCCAGATCGCCGGTCATCGCCGCTTTCATCCCCATGCGCTGCACATTGACCGAGGCTGTGCAGGTGGCGGCGCAGGCATCGGGCAGGGTGATGCCTTCGACCATGTTGATGCCGAAGCGGTCAACGAACCCGGGGCTTTCGATGATGCAGTCCTCCGGCAGGTTCCTGATGATCCCGCCATTCCTCACATTGAAATGGCCGCGATAGGTCCGCCCGGTCTCCAGCGCCTCCAGAATATGGCTGGCATGTTCGTCGGTCCGTTCACAGGCCGACAGCGGCGCCCCGGCTTCGTCGAGGAACCTGGGGAAATCCTCCTCGAACCAGTTGCGGTTTTCGGTGGAATAGCGCAGATAGCCGCCGGTTTCGCCATGGATCCACTCATCCATGCTGATCCAGTCCATGATCTGATCGGGCCGCTTGCGATACCACGGCAGATATTCCGACAGATGGCCGTTCGACTCGGTGGAATAGAAGCCAAAGCGCTTCAATACGTCGATCCGCACCTTTTCCTGCCTGGAAAACGCCGGATGCGCCTCGAATGCGGCCAGCAGTTCATCCTTGCCGACCTGCCGCCCGTTGTGGCGGATATCGAGATACCAGGTCTGATGGTTGATGCCGGAACAGATGATATCCACCTCCTCCATCGGCACCCCCAGCGCCCGCGCGATCTGGCGGTGGCCGTTCTGCACGCCATGGCACAGGCCCACGGTCCGCACGCCGCCATGTTCCACCACCGCCCAGGTCATCATCGCCATCGGGTTGGCATAGTTCAGCAGCAGGGCGTTCGGTTCCGCCACCTCGCGGATATCCTTGCAGAAATCCATCATAGCCATGATGCCGCGTTGTGCATAGAGCAGGCCACCGGCGCAGATCGTATCGCCGACGCACTGATCCACCCCGTATTTCAGCGGAATGCGTATATCGTCGGCAAACGCCTCCAGCCCGCCGATCCGCACGCAATTCATCACATAGCGCGCCCCCGCCAGCGCGGCGCGGCGGTCGGTTGTCGCTGTCACCCGGGTTTTCAGCTTGTTCACCGAAACGATGCGCCGGATGATCTGGGCGATCATGTCCAGATTATGGGCGTTGATATCGGTCAGGGCGATCTCGATATCCTCGAACTCCGGCACTTTCAGGATGTCGGAACAAAGCTTCTTGGTGAACCCCACAGAGCCCGCGCCGATGATGGTGATCTTGAAGCTCATGTTGCTGCCTTTTGGTGAAGAGAGGTTAGAAATGCGCGGTGGCCGATACATTGGCGCGCCGCGCCGCGATATTCGGAAATCAGGGCGCGCGCCGCCTGCGCCGGGCGCGGATCAGCCCCCAGCCGGGCCTGCGCCACGCTGGCACTCAACAACCCGAGCCCATCCAGCACCGGGGTGTAAAGCTGTGCCTCGACATGGGGCAGGCCCATGGGAAAGGGCCGGAAATCCTGCGCGTCCGGCATCTTATCGGCCCAAATATCCACCTTTTCGGTGACTGCCGCCGGGTGGCTTGCCGCGACATCGCGCCAGAACGGGGTGTCACGCCGCTCGCTGACATAGTGCAGCCGGATGAAGTCGCGGAAATCATCAACCTGCCGCGCCGCGGTTTCGTTGAACCGCGCCGACGCATCGCCCTGCCCGATCAAAGCCGCCATCAGCATCAGTTGCACCACCGTGCCATGGATCGAGGTCGCCTCCAGCGGTTCCAGAAAGGATGACGCCAGCCCGAGCGCGACGCAATTGCCGATCCAGCTGCGGTTCAGCCGCCCGGCGTTGATCTTTATATCGTTGCGCGGAAAAATCTCATGCCCCAGCGCCTGTTCGATCTCGGTTTTGGCCTGATCCGGGGTGGTATGTCGGTCGGAATAGACATAGCCGCAGCCGTAGCGGGTGGCGGTGGGGATTTTCCACATCCAGCCGGCACCCTGCGCCCAGGCGAGAGTGACGGGATCAATTTCTTCGCCCTCGGGAATGTCGATCCAGAACGGCATGGCGCGGTTGACCGGCAGCACGTCGCCGTAACCCACCCACTCCGCCCCCAAGGGCCCGATCAGGGCGCGGCGGAAACCCGAACAGTCGATGAAGAAATCACCCTCGACCCGGCGGCCCGACTCCAGCGTCAGCGCGGCAATTCCGGCATCACCGGTTTCAACCCCGGTCACCTGATCGTCGATCAGGGTAACCGAACCCGCCTTGGTTTTCAGATATTTGCCCGCCAGCGCCTGATCGAAGTGAAAGGCATGGTGAAACGGCCCGGCAGGGATGCAGCGACCATCGCGCAGTGCAAACGGGCTTTTGGCACCGTCGATCAGGTGCTGGAACAGGTGGGTTTCCCCGACCCTGCGCCCCGCCGCCACCTGCGCGGCATCCAGCAGCGGCAACCCACCCAGACCCGCCACCAGATGCGGGTCGTCGATCGGCCCGTCATAGCAATGGCCCAGCCGCCGCCAGTCGCGGTGGCGGATGCCGAATTTTATGGTGGCCTCGGTTGCCGCCAGAAACTCCATCTCATCCAGTCCCAGACGCTTGAGCATCATCCGAAACACCGCCGTGGTGCCCTCGCCCACCCCGATGGTGCCGAATTTGGTGCTTTCCACCACGGTGATGGCAGGCGCGGCCCCTGCCCGCCTGGCCGCGTCGCCCAGCATCAGCGCGGCCAGCCAACCGGCTGTGCCGCCACCAACGATGATGATGCGCGATGGCCACATTTCAGCCAGCCTTGCGCTTGGGTTCAACCCTGGCAAATTCCGGCAACCAGATGTCATGCGCGGCCAGCAACTCGTCGGTCAGCGCCCAGATCTGGTCAAGGTCAAGCTCTGCCCCGGTATGGGGATCGAGCATCGCGGCGTGGTAGATATGCTCGCGGTTCTGGGTCAGCAGCGCCTGCACCGTCAGATCCTGCACATTGATGTTGGTGCGCATCAGGGCAATCAGTTGCGGCGGGATATCGCGCACCACGGTCGGTTGCAGGCCGTTGGCATCGACCAGCGTCGGCACCTCTACGGCGCAGCCCTCGGGCAGTTGCGGGATGAAGCCACGGTTGGCGTGGTTGCCATAGATCACCGACGGCTCGCCGGTCACCACCGAATTCACGATCTGGCTGGCATATTCATGGCTGGCCTCGACCGTGATTTCTTTGGCGGCGCGGTATTCTTCGGCCTGCCGCTTCCAGCGGGCGATCTGCTCGATGCAGCGCACCGGATATTCATCGAGCGGGATCCCGAATTTCTCGATCAGGTCCGGGCGGTCGCGCTTGATGAACCAGGGCGTATACTCGGCAAAATGTTCCGAGCTTTCGGTGACGAAATAGCCCAGTCGGCGCAGCATTTCATAGCGCACCTTGTTGGGGCAGCGCGGGTTCCAGTGCGACGGTTTGGGGAAACGCCCTGCGGCATAGCCCTTTTTCAGCGCAGGATAGAGGTCGATGTAAGAGCCATCGGGCTGGCGATGCTCGAAATTCATATAGAACGCCATATGGTTGATGCCACCGGCGCGGTAGCGGATATCCTCGACCGGCAAATCAAGGTCGCGGGCCAGTTCGTACGCGGTGCCCTGCACCGAATGGCACAGGCCGACCTGGCGGATCGCCGGATATTTCGCCGCAATTGCCCAGGTGTTGATCGCCATCGGGTTGACATATTGCAGCATGATCGCACGCGGGCAGATCTGCATCATGTCATCGCAGATGCTCCACAGATGCGGCACCGTGCGCAACCCGCGCATGATGCCGCCAATGCCAAGGGTATCGGCAATGGTCTGGCGCAGGCCGAATTTCTTCGGGATCTCGAAATCGGTGACGGTGCAGGGTTCATAGCCGCCGATCTGAAAGCAGACCACCACGAAATCCGCGCCATCCAGCGCCCCGCGCTGGTCGGAAAAAGTGGTGACAGTGGCTTTGCCGCCCAGCGTCATCGCCAGTTTACCCACGATGATCGCCGATTCTTCCAGCCGCTGCGGGTTGATATCCATCAGCCGCACTTCGGCATTGGCCAGCGCGGGTCGCTGCAGGATATCGCCGGCGATATTCTTGGCGAATACGGTGGAGCCCGCGCCGATGAAGGTGATTACGGTTCGTTTGGTCATGTCAGCCTCATATTGCTCAGCGTCATGTTGCTCAGTGTTGCGTTGCTCAGTCTTGGGTGGCCCAGTCTTGGGTTGCCCAGTGTTGCGTTGCTCAGTCTTGGGTGGCCCAGTCTTGGGTTGCCCAGTCTTACGTTGCGATGTCGAAGGCGGCGCGAACCAGCCTTTTGGTATAGTCGGT
>Ga0105049_10001203_pt1 | contig 30402 bp, 23 predicted proteins | sample MAT06_FD_78087 | JGI IMG/M metagenome (GOLD analysis project Ga0105049, IMG submission 78087) | Freshwater microbial communities from Lake Fryxell liftoff mats and glacier meltwater in Antarctica - MAT-06 | ecosystem: Environmental > Aquatic > Freshwater > Ice > Liftoff microbial mat | place... | reverse complement strand
GTACAAGGGCTGGCAGGGGCGCGAGGTCGCCGATGACTTCGCCGATTACGCGTCGGTGATGGCCAAGCATCTCGGCGATCGTGTTGCGCGATGGATGACCATCAACGAGATCCTGACGATGTCTTTCGTTGGATACGGCGTTGGTGCCACGTCACCGCATGCGCCCGGCATCGCCCTCACGCGACCGAAGGAGAAATTTCAGATCATTCATCACGCGTTGCTCGCGCACGGCAAAGCGTGTCAGGCCATTCGCGCCTCCTCGCCGCGCGCGTGCAAAGTCGCTGCCGCCGAAAACTTCTCGCCCTTTGTGCCGGTGATTGAGACCCCCGAGCATATCGAGGCGGCGCGATTGGCGTTCACCCGCAGCGAAAGCAACGGAGCGATCATCACGCCGATGCTGACCGGCAAGTACGACCCGTTCTGGCTCGAGCAGCGTGGCGCCGAAGCACCGGACGTGCGGGCCGGTGACATGGCCATCATTCATCAGCCGCTCGACGCGCTTGGCTTCAACTGCTACACGGGCACGTACGTACGCGCCGCTGCGAACAAGGCTGGCTACGAAGAGGTGCCCATGTTCGATCGGTTCCCGAAAATGGGTACCGCCTGGCTGAACATGGTACCGGAGTCCATCTACTGGGGCATCCGCATGGTGCGCGACGCACTCGGCCAGAAGTCACTGCCGATTTTCTTGAGCGAGAATGGATGCGCCGACAGCGGACCGACCACCGCAACCTCGGAAGTGCAGGACATCGATCGCGTGATGTATCTGCGTGCGTATCTGGGGCAGGTGCAACGTGCGCTCCAGGAAGGGCACCGCGTGGTCGGCTATTTCCCGTGGAGTCTGATGGACAACTTCGAGTGGGATCAAGGTTATTCGCAGCGGTTCGGGTTGGTGCATGTGGACTACGCCACGCAAAAGCGCACGCCGAAGCTGAGCTACCGGTGGTTCCAGCAGGTCATCAAGGCAGGCAGAGTCGTCTAAACGCCGGCGTTAGGCGAACCGCTACGGCACCGGCTTCGCACTCGGCTCCAGATATTTGTTCATCCAGCCGAACACCGACTCGTGCCACCGTTTGCTGTTCAGCGTGCCGAGTACCCAGTGCCCTTCGTCGGGGAAGCTGAGTGCCTGCGAGGGCACACCCGTGCGACGCAACACGGTGAACATTTGCAAACCCTGATCGACCGGCACGCGGAAGTCCTGCTCGTTGGTGATGATCAGCGTGGGCGTCTTGATGTTTTGCGCGGCCAGATGCGGCGAGCACTTCGCGAAGTTCGCACGCGCCACCGGCGTCCACGGCTTACCACCGAATTCGTGATCGGAGAACCAGAGTTCTTCGGTCGTCAGCGCCATCGATTCGAGATTGAACACGCCATCGTGCGTCACCGCCGCTTTGAAGCGGTTGTCGTGCGCGATGATCCAATCGACCGCGTAGCCGCCGTAGCTCGCACCGGCGATACCCATGCGCTGCGAGTCGACGAACGGCATCTTCTCCACGGCACCGAAGACCGCGTTCAGATCGGTCATCACTTTACCGCACCAATCCTGCGAGATCTCGTCGACGAACTTCTGTCCGAAGCCCGTCGAGCCGCGCGGATTCGGCGCCGCCACCACCCATCCCTGTGACGCCCAGAGTGCCGGGTTCCAACGTGTCGACCAACCGTCGGCCCAATCGCTCTGCGGACCACCGTGAATCAGAAACACAACGGGATACTTCCTGGTCGGCGAGAAACCGGGTGGCTTGAGCAACCAATACTGCACGGACGCACCGACCGCACCCGTCACCTTCTCCGTACTCACGCTCGGCATCTCGACTTGGGCCGTCCATGATGAGTTGTCCGACGTGAGTGCTTTTGCCGCGCCGTCCGCAGCGACGCGATAGAGATCCGTCGGTGCCGTGAGCGACGACTTGGCGACCACCGCGAAAGACGGGCCCATCGCGAACTGTGCGATCGCGCCGCCTTTGGCGACGAGCTTTGGCGCCGCGCCGTCGAGGGTGACCGAGTAGAGGTTGTGCGTGCCTTTGTCGTTGGCCAGAAACCAGATCGCGCGTCCATCGGGCGTGAAGCGGAAATCGTTCACCGACATATCGACACGCGGGAAGAGCGTCTTCCGCGTGCCGGTCGCAACGTCGTACAGATCGAGAAACCACCGGTCGGCCTCGTTGCCGGCGCGCCGCTGTGCGCGCACCGCGATGGTCCGGCCGTCTGGCGAATACAGCGGTTGCTCGTCAGCGGCGGCATTCGTGGTCAGCGTGCGCGTCGAACCACCCGTGACGGGCACCAGAAAGATGTCGCGATTGGTGCTCGACATTTCCTTGTCGCGCCCTTCGTGATTCGACGAGAACGCGAGCGTAGCGCCGTCAGGCGAAAAGGCAATGGCGTTGTCTTCGTAGAAGTGCTGGGGGGCGTCGAAGTCGCCCGGCGTCACATCGCGCGTCGCACCGTTCGCGAGTTCGGTGATGTAGACATGGTGACGGATGCCTTCGCGCCATTCATCCCAGTGGCGATAGCCCAGGCTCGTGAGCGTGCGCATCTTCACCGGGTCTTTCTCGAGGGCGTCGCGCGTGCGCGCATTGCACGCATCGTCAGCGCATTGCGGAAAGACGTCGACGACATAGGCGATGCGATTGCCGTCGTTCGAGATGATCAGCGGCGCCTGCACGCCGCCCGACACGTTCGTCACACGCTTGGGGGTCGCCCCATCGGCGCCACTCACATACACCTGCGGCGCGCCGTCACGCGTGGAAATGAACACGAGCGTTGCACCATCGGCCGAGTAGCGCGGCGTGTTTTCGCTCTTATCGCCACCAATGAAAACCGACGACTGCGCCGAGCCGTCGGCGGGGACGCTCCAGATGTCGGCGTTGCGTTTACCGGTGGCGACGACCGTGGTCGTGCGCGTGAACAGCACGCGCTTGCCATCGGGTGACAGTTGGGGATCACTGAGGCGCACGGCGCCGAGCAGGTCGGCGAGTGCGAAGGCGCGCTTGGTCTGCGCGCCGCTGATTAACGGCAGCGCGAACACCACAGCGCTGGCCATCAGCAAAACAGATCGTGACTGCATGAGGTCTCCCGGATGAAAGGCTGGTCCAGCCGCTCCAGAATGCATCGGGGGACCGGGGAGCGTCAGGGATTCGGCGTGGACAGGTCGGGGGAGCGAAGTGGGCTGGAAGTCGGGGCGGCGGCACCGATCGGCATCGGCGCGTTATGATTGGTACACCTCCATCCGGATCTCAGAATGCTCGTCCCCTTTCTGCTCATCGCATCAGCGCTCGGCGCGGACTCCACGGTCTCGCGGCGCGCGGTGCCGGTGGCCGCTCTGGAGACGTATCGCACCAGCGTCGGCAAGCGGATTGGTGACACGCTCGTCGCCACGCTCGAACTGCGCGAGTCGCGGTGGCGGCCACAGGGCGCCCGGGCTATTGAAGTGCCGGTATATGTGTTCGCGGAGCCGGGCATTGCTCCAAAGGTTCCGGGACCGATGCTGCGGCTGAACGAAGGCGGCACGGTCCGCCTCACGCTGCGCAACACCCTCGGCAAGAGGGTCGTTGTGCGTGGGCTACAGGGGCGTCCGTTCAAAGCCGAAGCCACCGATTCGGTAGCGCTGCTGCCCGGCGGCGACACGACAATCACGTTCGCCGCAGGCGACGCGGGCTCCTACTTCTACTGGGCACGCGTGACCCCCACGGTGAACCATCGCGTGGCCCCAATTCCCGGCGACCTATGGGGTGGTGAAAACGCCGAGGGGCCGTTTATTGGCACGTTTATCGTCGATCCGAAGGGCGCACGTCCCGACCCCAACGAGCGCACCTTTCTGATCACGCGCTGGCTGGATGAGTATCTTCCCGCGATCAACGACACCGTCGACTGGAAGTTGACGTTGAACGGGGGCAGTTATCCGAATACTGAGCCGCTGACATACGCGGTGGGAGACACTGTTCGCTGGCGCGTCATCAACGCGACGCTTGCCTCGCATCCCATGCACTTGCACGGGTTCTACTATCGGGTGCTTGGCAAAGGAGACGTCTCGGACTACCGCCCAATCGCTGAGGCGGATCGGAAGCTGGTGGTCACCGAGCTGCTCGATGCAGGACAGTCCATGCGACTCGAGTGGGTGCCCGAGCGTGCTGGCAATTGGCTCTTTCATTGTCATCTCGTGCGGCACATGACTGGGCAGCAGAATCTCCCGGCCGATCCGGACGTGACCGCGGTTGCGCACGCCGGACACGAGCACGAGATGGCCGGGCTTGTTCTCGGCATCACGGTACGGGCGAAGGGAGCGACGGCGCTCGCTGACGAACGACTCGCTGGTGGAGCCGTGCGCGTGTCGGCGAAGGCACGCGCAATCCGCCTGCTCGCACAGACGCGGCCGAAGGTGTACGGAGCCGCGCCGGGCTACGCGTTTGTCGTGCAGAACGGCACAGCGGCGCCGAGCCGCGATTCGATCGTGCAGCCCAGCACGACGCTCGTGCTCAGGAAGGGGGAGCCCGTACGCATCACGGTGGTGAATCGCCTCGCGAATGCGCTGGCGGTACACTGGCACGGCATGGAGCTCGAGAGCTGGTACGATGGTGTCGGCGGATTCAGCGGCATGGGGTCACGCATGCGAGCCCCGATTGCTCCGCGTGATTCCTTCGTGGTGCAGTTCACGCCGCCACGCTCCGGCACGTTCATGTACCACACGCACGATGAGAAAGGGCAAGAGCTGGCCAGCGGGCTCCAGGGAGCGCTGTTGGTGGTCGACGATCCGGCCAAGTTCGACGCGACTCGCGATCACCTGTTCCTGTTGAGTACGCGGGGCCCGACCGACAGTGGCATAGTGGCCGTCAATGGCCGCGCAAATCCGCCACCGTTGGTGCTGACGCCCGGCGAGCATCGTCTTCGCTTTGCGACGATCTCGAGCAATGAGCAGGTGGTAGTATCGCTCGTGAAAGGCGACTCGGTGCTCACCTGGCAGGTCGTCGCGCGCGACGGCGCCGACGTGAGCGTCGCGCAGCGAGCGGCCAAGCGAGCGGAGCTGGGCTTCTCGGCGGGGATCACCACCGATGTGCTCGTGAATTTGCCGCCGGGTGAGGGATACGCCATTCGCGTACGGATGCAGCCGTACGAGGCGTTCGAGTTCGCGGGAAGCGAGGTGCGCGTGCCTATTGTGCGCCGGTAGCGCAGAACGCAGGCGCACAATCATCTCCACACTTCGCCCGACATCCGGCTCAGTCCCCGCCCACGAGGGTTCGCGGATTTGCTTTCGCGTCTCCGCTTACTTCTTCCCTGCTGCGGCCTTGAAGCGTGCGCGGATTTCGAGCAGTTCAGTGCTGTGATCGATGTTCCGCTTGATGATGTCTTCAAGAAGCTTCATGATCGCGATGTTGTCTTCGACGTTTACTGGCTCACCGCTCAGGTGGACTCCGAAACCGAAATGCTCGCCTGGCACCAGCACGAGTTCGTTCTTCAGCACGACATCGCCGGCGCTATCGGCGACGCGGACCGCGACGAACTTCTTGCCGGCCTTTTCCATGAAGCTGATGTGGAGGCCGTTGGCGCCCGCGGGCCACGCCGGATAGCTGTGCTGCTGCCCATCGCTGCCGAGGAAGGAAGTGCTGTCCGTCGTCAGCGTGGGGAAGTTGCGCTCAAAGTTGCCGACGTACATCAGGGCGTGTCGCATGGAGACGGTTCAGATGGAGGATCGGGGAACGCCGGCCGAACGACCGGGCACCCAGCAAGAGTACGCCATCGAGGGCAAGAGGGGAATACGGCGGGGCCGCTTTACGTCCGGATCCGGCGGAGGTAGCATAGATTCCGGCGGTCGTACGGCCACAATTCAGGTTTTCACGACAGGGCGGTGTGATGGCGGACGAGACGCTGCAGACGGAGATTCAGGCGGCTCTCGCCGGTCAGTATCAGATCGAGCGGGAATTGCCCCGCGGTGGCATGTCGCGCGTGTTCGTGGCCACGGAAATCGCTCTCCACCGGCGCGTCGTCGTCAAAGTGCTGTTACCGGAATTGGCGGCCACTCTCTCGGCCGAGCGTTTCAAACGTGAGATCACGCTCGCCGCGCGGCTGCAGCATCCGCACATCGTTCCGCTGCTGAACGCGGGGGTCGCGGGCGGACATCTTTACTATACCATGCCGCTTATTGACGGCGAATCGCTGCGCGCGCGCATGGACCGCGAGCGGCCGATGGCGTTGAACGACATCCGGCACATTCTCGAAGATGTCGCACGCGCGCTTGCGTATGCGCACGAAGAAGGTGTGGTGCATCGCGATATCAAGCCTGAGAACGTGATGTTTTTTCACGGGCAGGCGGTTGTGCTCGACTTCGGAATCGGCAAGGCGCTGATCAGCGCATCGACTGCCGAAACTGAAGTTCTGCGCATTACGCAGGTTGGCATCGCCCTTGGCACACCCACATATGTCGCGCCTGAACAGGCCTCAGGCGATCCGGCGCTCGATCATCGTGCCGACTTGTACGCGCTTGGGGTGGTGGCGTACGAAATGATCACGGGACATCCGCCTTTTACCGGCAAGACGGCGCAGCAAGTGATCGAGGCGCATGCGAGACGCGCGCCCGACCCGATCGAAAGTCGCCGGCCTGATACGCCCCGGAATCTCAGAGAGATCGTGATGCGGTGCCTGGCCAAACGCGCGAGCGATCGGCCGAGCACCGGTGACGAGATCCTACGCGCACTCGGCACGGGGGCTCAGGTCAGACGCACCGGCGGCGGTCCCGTTATCGAAGGGCTGTCTAACGCACCGTCGTGGATTCCGTGGACCGTCGCGGGCATATCGACGATCGCCGCCATTGTGCTTGCGGTATTGTATATCACGCGCAGTCAGTAGCGGCCAACCGCGCAGGGACCGATCGGTTGTAGTGATGTTCGGTGAAGCGATGCCACCCCTTTTTGTTCTTTGATTCCACGGCCCAGCGAAATCCGCCGTCCTCGTCGGGCCAGTAAATCATGTGCGCGCGTCCCGCCGGCATGTCGGCATGTCGGCCTCGAACCCCACGGCTTCCGGGTGGACATCGGTCACGTCAGCGAGCCACCCTTCCGAGCGTTTCCCGTCTGACGTAAACGACCAGAAGTGGACGTTGCCATCGTCGCCTGCACCGATGATCGCATGCTCGACATAGCTCTTGTCTTGTTCCGCCACGCCGAATTCCCAGCGGGCAGTGAGCTGCAGATAGTTGCCGCCCAGAATCGATTCGAGCGTGCGACGGCAGCGCACCGAGTTTCCCGCGCCCCTTCTTCCAGAGTTTGGCCATTGTTCTTCCCGTTCAGGTGATGAGTGGAATGGAGAAGTTGAAGCGACGGCTGCGAAGATGGAATAATTCAAATTGATGTAGGTCAATTCACCTCGTGCGGACGCAATGGGTGGGCTGGTGTCAGTAGCAGTGGATGTCCTTGTCCTTGACCTTCGCAAAAAACGCCAGCACGTTCAGACGCTGGTGTGGACGACGCCGGAACCGGAATGCGCTTGAGAACGTGACTCTGTAGCCGAAGAACGCCGCCGGCCGCTCGCTGGCAGTGCGCCCGTAGCCACGCCGTCACGTAAGGGGAGTTCGAGTACTCCGCGAGCGGTTCGAGATCGTCGGAATTGGACGGTACCGTGTAATACACGGAATGACGCGACACGATAGTCCCGTCATGATCCACGACGAAAAATGGTGACTCCGTGATGTCCTTGCACAGCAGCTTGGGCCGGCGCATGTCGGAGCGCGGCAGATTGTCGTGAAACGCATACCATGCCTTGTGCGCGACGCAACTCCGCGCCTGCAATCGATCGAGTCGACTTGGTTCACGAAGAAAATGCCCAAGCGCACCGAGATATGGCTCGGGCAGCAGCGCTGCCGGCATCATCGTATGGAGCCAACAAACTGGACTGCCGATCGAGTGTGCGCGCAGGCGTGATTTGCCGGCCGGACAGTGTCGGGTGCGCAAACTTCCGAAGCTCTCGCGGAATGTCCGCCGACACTTCGCCATCTCGCCTCACGATTCGCGTTCGCGTTTTATGCGCAGAGCGCACGATCGTCGAGACCAATGGGTAGGTAACCCGGTGCTCAAACGTGTCTTCACCCATGAAGTGCAGTTCCTCCACGTGCACCGCGCGTAGCTCCCGGAGGGGTCTCGCAGTCTCGACGTAGAGGAATTTTTCCGGCGTAATGAAGACGATGCGTCCGGCCGGCGCGAGGACGCGAAGCGCCTGCTCGAAGAACAAGACGTACAGATCGACACGTACGGCGGATTGCCGATGACATAGTCGAACGTTTCGCGGGACGGCTGCAGAAAGTCTGCCTGGCGAATAGTGACTTGCTCGACGCCACCAAATCGCCGCTTCGCAGTAGCCGCACGAGCCGGATCGAGCTCGATGCCGACGATTGTAGGCACCGGCCAGTTCTGCTGCGCACAGATTCGAAGCACGCCTGCGATAAACTCACCGTTGCCACAGCCGGGGTCGACCACGCGCGAGGACGCAGTCGGGGAGCCTCGGCGAAGAGCTTCGCGACCATGATGTCGACGACGTGGTCTGGCGTAGGAACAAAGCCCTTCATCGGAATCTCACAGCGAGTTACGGATCGACGAAATCGGGCGAACGAACACCGAAATATTCCGTCGGTCCAGGCAATGATCAAATAGGCGGATCGTGTCCAACCTTCGCTGCAACGTTTCGCTCCTTTCTGGTGTCACACTTGGCTTGCCGGAAGTCCACGAATGCAGCATCCCTCTCCCATCCCCGCTTATGTCACTCGCTATGGAATTGCCGTGCCAACGGACTCGCCGACTGCGCGTGCGATTCATAGCGTTCTCCGCGACGATGGTGTTGTTCGCTGCAGGATCGCCAAGTCGGGCCGCCGCTCAGGCGGTGACGCCGCCGCCAGCGGTCGCACCCGCGGCCAGTGACACAAATCAGGCGTCAGCGGTGAAGGTGTTCCTCGACTGCCGATCTGGTCGCTGCGACTTCGACTTTCTGCGCGACCAGATGCGATGGGTCAACTGGGTGCGCGATCGGCTCTTTGCCGACGTACTGCTGCTGGTGACATCACTCCGCACCGGTTCGGGCGGAACCGAATACACCATCGCGGCGCTGGGCGGTGAGCGGTATCGTGGTCGTGCCGATACGGCCATCGTGATCACGCTCCCGAACGATGCCGATGACATCGCCCGTCGACGCCTGGCACGCACGTTCGCGCTGATGATCGCCCCGTACGCCGCGAAGACGCCGCTCGCGGACCAGTTGAATCTGACGTTCAATGCCCCAACGGGGCGGCAGGCGAATCCGAAGAATACCAAAGATCCGTGGAATTTCTGGGTCTATCGCGTTTCGGCCAACGGCTTCGCGAACGGAGAAAAACAGGCGCGCTCATACAATGGATTTTTGAGTACGACGGCCAACCGCGTGACCGCCGCCTGGAAGGTCAATGTCGGGGCGAACCTGGGCTACTCGGAAAGTCGGTTTTCACTGTCGGGACAGGAAACCTTCATCAATCTGCAGCGCAACTACGGCGGCAACATGCTGGTGGTGAAGAGCGTGAGCGATCATCTGTCGCTGGGCGGCGCGTTCAACGCCAGCTATTCCGATTTCTTCAACCAGCGCCTCAACAGTCGACTGAGTGCGGCGGTTGAGTACAATGTCTTTCCGTACAAAGAGTTCACGCGGCGCCAGCTCACGGCGAACTACTCGTTGGGGGTGGCTGCATATCGCTACAAAGAGGAGACGCTGTACGGGCGCCTGCATGAGGAGCGACCAATTCACAGCCTTTCGCTGGCGTGGAGCGCGCGGCAGCCGTGGGGCAACGTGAACCTGAACGTGAATGGCTCGCAGTACCTGCACGATCCGAGCTTCTACAACGCGGGATTGGGCGGCAATATCGGACTGCGCATCGCGAAGGGATTGTCGATCAACGTGGGAGGCAGCGTTTCACGCGTGAACGATCAGTTGTATCTCCGCCGTGGCCGCCTGGATGACAACCAGATCATTGCGCGCCAACAGGCGCTGGCCACGAACTTTCGATATTTCGGCAATGTTGGAATCAGCTACACGTTCGGATCGATCTTCAATACGATCGTGAATCCGCGCTTTGGTGGCGGCGGCAACATGGAGTTCTTTTAGCCGCTCGCCACCCATTTAGGAGTTGGAGGGGGCCGAAACCGCTCGGCTCCGTCACCTACGCGTGCCCACGCACACCCCCGCCACCACGTCGCCTACCGCGAACCGCACGACGATCAGTGCATCCCGCACCTCGAGCTTCCCATTGCAGTCCGCATCGCCGGCGGGGAACAACGATACCGCAGCTGGCACCTGCACACCGATTAACCCCTGCTGAATGAGCAGCGCGTCAGCGGCGTCCACGCGCCCGTCGCGGTTCACATCGCCGCGCAGCACCGCCGCCGCTGTCGTAAAGTCGAACGCCCAGATCCCGCGTCCGTACGTGGCGGCCACCAAGCGGTCGGTGCGTGGGTTGTATACGAGGTCGGTAACGCGGATGGTCGGCAGCCCCTCATTGCGCGTCCACACAGCCCCTTGGTCGCGGCTCTCGTACACGCCGAGCATGTTGCCCACGTAGAGACGTCCACCTGGCCCCCAGGCCGCCGCTTGTGTGGTCACGTCGGGAAGCGATCCATTGATGTCCGTCCACGTCTGTCCGCCATCGTCCGACCGGAACACGTGGGAAGTGCCCGAGCTGCCAAAGGTCACCACGACCCGATCGGCATTGGCGGGGTCAATCGAGAAGTCTGTCACACCGCGAGCCGGGAACGTGGTGGTTGGCGTCAGCCACGTCACGCCGTAGTCGCGGGTGTAGCGCACGTTGCCGTCGTTGGTGCCCGCGAAAATCACATTCGTGTCGCTCGGCGCCACCTGTACCGCAGCAATGACGCCCGAGCCGCGCGTCAGGTCGGGGGAAATCGCGATCCAGTTGGTCCCCTCATTGACGGTGCGAAACACACGCGCACCGCCAAAGTACAGGCGCGTGGAGCGCTGCGGGTCGATCACAAAGGGTGCGATGAAGGCTCGACGCTCGCTCGCGTCGATGCCGCTGATGATGGCGCGCGCCGCACCGTTGCTGACCTGCAAGCGGCGCATGTTGCCGTTCTGGCTGGACACGTACACGATGTCCGGATTATCCGGATTGATGGCCGTGAACGCACCATCGCCGCCGTTCACGCCGTTCCACTGGACGATGCCGTTGCGGCCAATGAGGGTGCCATTGTCCTGGAGCCCCGTGAGTACGCCGGTAGGATCGGTGGGGTGCACGGACAGCCCCGGATAATGCAGCGAGGTCGCCATTCCCGCGTTCAACGACTCGAACGTGTCGCCCCCGTCGCGCGACAGGAACGCTCCGCCATCGTTGCCGGTAAACACCCGACGTGGATCGTTCGGATCCACGACCACCGTATGCCAGTCGCAATGGATATTCGGCGCGATCTCGGTGAACGTCTGCCCACCGTTTCGAGAGCGATATGCACGTACACCGCCCGTGTAGATCACGTTCGCGTTGGTTGGATCAACCGCGATCATGAGGTTGTATTCGCTCTGCTCTCCGAAGTTGTTCCGGCCGGACACTGCTGGCAGCGCAGTTAAACCGGTGGCATCGAGCGTGGTACGCGTCGCGGTGGCTTCGTCGTAGCGAAAGAGCCCACCGAAGCGGCGGTCCGGGCGTCCGGCCACAATCCACACGCTCCCCGGCTGCGCCCGCGAGACGGCGATTTCGAGGCGCGACACCGAGTCGGCCATGAAATTCGTCACCGAGCTCCATGTCGCGCCGCGATCGCTACTGCGCCAGAGTCCCGGTGGCGTCGCGCTGCCCTGCACACCAACGCGCGCGGCGTACATGATGTTCGGGTCAGTGGGATGCTGGACGACGTCGCTGAACGTCAGCGCCGGTGTCACCACGGCCCACGTCAGTCCGGAGTTGGTGGACCGCATGATGCCACGCAAGGTGGCCGCGACAACCGTCGTCGCGTTGCTCGTGCCCGCGCTCGCACGGTCGATGATCATGTTGTAAACGGCCCACGCCTGCGTCGCTGACGTGGTGAACACATTCTGACCAAAAGTAGTCCAGCTCGCTCCACCGTTGGTGCTGCGCAATACCCCGCACCCCTGCGTGGCCTCGCTGGGCTCACCGGTGGCCGCATACACGATTTCCGGGTTGACGGGGTCCACCGCCACGGCGCCGATCACCAGCGAGCACTGGTCGTCGGTGAGTGGCATCCAACTGGCGCCTTCGTTGGTGCTTTTCCACAACCCGCCAGCCGACGTTCCCGCGTACAGCACGTTGCGGTCGGTGGGGTGAAAAGCCAACGTCGGTACTCGACCCGCGTCGAGCTGCGGCAGGGACCCGAAGAAGCCGTTGTCGCCATACATGCCGCGCGGGCCAATGCTGGTCCAGCGACCGGGGGTGGGAACGGGCACGCCGTCGCGCATCATGGCGGTACTGGCACCGGGCTGTGCCGACAGCCACGTGGCGTACGACATACCCGTGCGGGGTTCAAGCGAGCCGGGCGCTGCGTCCCAGAGGCCGATCAGCGCCTGCCGACGCACCTCTGGGTCGCTCTCGCGAATGACCTCCTTCTGCTGTGCGGCGGCGAGGTGCGGCGTGATGGCCGCGAAGAGCACGGCGACTTGGATGCGGCACCTCATCGCACTCCCCCCATGAGCGTGAACGGCAACTCATTCGAGGTGCCTTGCAGCGTGGACACTGTGACGAGATACGTCCCGCTGGCCAGCGGCGTCACCGGTGCCGCGCCCCGATTGGGGATCTGCTCGTCATCCCTCGGCACGGTGAAGCGGAGCGATGTTGCCGAGGTGCGCGGCACCCGGCGCAGCAGCACGCGACCGAAGTGCACGGTGTTGAGTGAGTCGAACCCGCGGCCCGCAACGGTCACATCGGTCAGCGACCCACGCGAAACGTCAGCCGCGTTGGGGGTGAGAGATTCAATGACGGGAACCGCGCGACCGCGGTGGTGGCAGCCTACCAGTAGCGGCAGTAGAATCACGCTGGCCATCTGCGTGTAACGCGCCATCAACGAGCACCTCCAGCAACAGTCACGACATCCGCACGGACCTCAAGGTCTTCGAGCAGAGACTGCCCGGCCATCCCGTGCGACTCCTGAATCGAGAGCTGCCAGGTGGGGACAGCGGTCGGCACAGTGCGCACGAAAGTGAGCGTCACCAGCTCACCGAGGTGGGTGCCCGAGGCCCACGCTGCCGCTACACGCACCGAACCCTCATGTGCCTTGCACGCCAGCAGCGGCTCCCCTTGGGCGGCCGAGCAGCCCGCGAAGGCCCAGTCGGTTGTATTGCTAAGCTGAGCTGTGAGGCTTCCCATTGGTCGTATCGGGCCCGTGCCGAGGACAATCGAGACCTGCACCGTATCACCGGACGAGGGACGGGCGTGCAGTTCGATCGCGTTGCGCACGACGGGCTGCGGAGTATCGAGCAGCGCGTTCCGGCAGCTAGTCAGAGCCAGCGCGCTCAGGGCGACTACCAAGGTCTTGTGCATGCGTGCCGTTCGGTTGAAGTGCTTGGACACGGAACGCTCCGTGTGGGGTGACTTTGCTGTTCGAAAAACACCGGACGGTCGGGTGTGCGGTGTACGGAAGCTCACCGCACGATCACCACGGGATTGTACACGCTGGTGGCACCCGTGAGGTCGGTCAGGTCCCCGGCCAGCAGTTGGTTGAGCGTGAATACCAACTGGTTGCCTACACCGCGCTGATTCACGCGACAGAAGAGGCGGATGAGCGACACGGCCCCGGATACCGGCGTGGCCGAGGTCCACGTGACGCGCACGTTCTCTTGGGCATCGATGATCTGCGTGACGACACCGGGGCGGAGCGCGGTGACGGCCGTGACGATGAATGGCGAGAAGGGGAACGCGGCCGAGCCCGGCCAAGCCACCGCGAGATCGGCGGCGGACAGCGTGCGCCCGTCGCGCGACACCACCTCCACCACGATCGAGAAAGTATCGGTGGTGATGCGATAGCTCGGCAGTGCAGCTCGCAGGATTGGTCCCGTGGCGTTGCGCGGCACGAACACCAAAATCGAGTCGGCCACGGTTGGCGTGCGGCTGGCCTGCGCCACCACGAAGGTGCGTCCTGGGAGGGCACCGGCAATCCGGCCATCGAGGGTGACCGTTGCCCGCGACGGATCGCGCGCGACCCAGCGGACGCCACCTGCGCCCATCGATTGTCCGGCGGCGTCGCGTGCCAACAGGAAAGGCAGGAATCCCGCCGTCGTGGTCGGTAGCTCGAGCACCCGGCCCACCGTGTCGGTGGCGGTCAACGTGGTGCGGATGCTGGCCGGCTGCGCCGCGGTATCGGGCGGCGTAACCGCGACGCTACGGGAAGTGACTCCCACGAGCCCGTCGCCACTGAACTGCAGCGTGCGCGCGCTGCCGACGTCGAGAATGGAAAGCGCCGCGAACGTGGCCCGGCCGAGGGTGTCGGTGGCCGCCGTGTTGTTGGAGAGGGCGCCGCCGCCCTGCAGCGTGGCGCGTAGCACGACGCCCGCGTCGGCCGCCGTGTTTCCCACGCTGTCGAGCATGCGCAGGATTGGCGGCGGCGAAAGCGGCACGCCGGCCTCTCCACCGATTGGGGCGTCGCGTTCGAGAAAGAGGCGCGTCGGCCGGCCACCCACCAGTGTCAGCGATGCCGTTGCAGGGGCGGTGATCGAGTCGGCGCGAAACGTCAGTACGCGGCTGCCCGCCACGCCCGCCACGGTGAGCGTGCTGAAGACAGCTCGCCCAGCAGCGTTCGTCTGGACCACGGTATTGCCCAGCGCCGTCACGCCCGTCCCACCGGCGGAGGTCACCACGACTCGACGCCCGGCGAGCGGCGTGTCGTTGCCTTCGAGGTCTCGCAACTGCACCTGAAGCGCAGTCGCGCTGGGCACGCCGCTGCGGAGTCTGGGCGCACCGCCCACGAACACCACAACGGCGGTGGGACCGGGCGTGAGGTCAAACACGTTTGACGCGACGGGAGTCAGCCCCGGCGAGACGAACTGCAACAGGCGCCCGCCAACCAGCCCCGACACGGTGAGGTCGGTGAAACGGGCGACCCCCTGCACCGCTGTCGCGGTGACCGTGCCGCCGATCGAGCCGGCCCCCACAAGGCCGACAGTCACTGTCGCGTTGGATGATGTGACCACATTGTCGGCATTGTCCCGGACCTCGACCGCCGGCTGCGTGGTGAGCCGTACACCCGACGCCGCGCCGCTTGGGGCAGTGCTGACGACCAACTTGGCCGGCGTCCCGGGAGTGACCGTGACGCTAAAGCTACCGGTGGTCCCGGTGGACGTGGCCGAGATGGTGGTCGTCCCCGCCTGCGCCGCAGTGACCAGGCCCACGGCCGACACACTGGCGATGGCGGCGTTGGCCGAGCTCCAGGTGAAGGTCGCATTGCTGACGAGATTGGCGCGCTTGTCGGTCAACGTGGCCGCCAATAGCACGGTCGAGCCCGAAGCGAGGTTGCCGACCCCGCCGGCCGCGGTCACGGCAACCACCGGGGGCACATCAGGGGCAGCGGGGTCGCCGCCGCAGGCGGCGAACAAAGCAATCCCGGCGAGTACGGCCCGGTGAGGAATTCGAGGCATCAGACGCAATGGCGGTGAGGGAGAACCGGATTGCGGGACAATGGTACCCAGCGCGGGATCGTGCTACCCCCCGAAGGCCGCCGCACGGGTCTCGGGCGATTGCGGGCGATGCCTGCGAATGGAGCGTTACAGGAATCCAGCCTGAGCACGACAAAGGACCTCGGCGTGTTCACCGAGGCCCCTTGTTTCACCCGTGGGACGAGGTCGCGCGACTTAGCAGGACGGCGACGTCGCTGCCAGCAAGGCATCGGTGCGAGCGCCCGAAGCGTCGGGCATTTGCTGCACCGCACCGGGAATGCGAGCCACACCCTGGAGGCAATTCTCGACGCGCAGCCCTGCGCGGCGGTTTGCGTGTTGCCGAGACGGCCGGAGTCGATGATGCAGACGTTCGCGCCGGCCCCGCTGAATGGCGTGGCCCAGGCGTTGCTGGCGCGAATCATCGGGAGGTTCTGCTGCCGTGGATCCGTCGAAAAGAAGTGCGCCGAGTCTGGTCGGTGTCGATGGTATTGAGTCGGGGCTGCTGCAGATCAACACGGCGATCGATTCGAGCGCGGGCTTGTCGGTGGAGCAACCCACGATGAACAGCGTAGTGAGCGCTGCGGCGCTGCGCAGGGCGAAGTTTTTTGACATGTCGATCTCGCTGAGGGGGGAGGGGACGCTAGGCGGCGAAAACCGACGCGCTCAGGCCGCGCGACGGCGGCGGGCCACAGCAACAAGCGCGGCGAGACCAGCGGCCATCAGGGAGACGGTCGAGGGCTCGGGCACGGAATTGAACGCCAAGTCCCAGCTGCCGATCGAGCCTTGGTCGGGCGACGCGGAATCTGAGATACTCAAAGTCCAGTCGCCGTTCGGGCTCAGGCCCCCGAACGCCGCACCCGGGCTGCCGTAGTCTTGGCCATCGAAGGCGAAGTAGTCGCCGCTGGGCAACACTGCCAACGGACCGAACGCCATGAAGTCGAGCAGGTCGGTGGTGAACAGGTTGCTGGCAGAGTCAAACTCACCAAAGCTGTAATTGCCATTGAAGTCGTCGCTGAAACCGAAATTGACCGTCTGGAGCCCCGGGCGCGCAAACAGCGTCCAGCTGATCGTTCTGCCGAGAGCGAGCGACGCAAAATCGACACGGGCCGTCACGTCACCCGCCCATGTGTGCGCCAGGCTGTTGAGGCGGACGGCGACCGTCTGGTTGGTGATGGTCGGACCGATGATGCTCAACGAGCCCGAGATCGTGAGCTTCGAGGATCGCGTCTGGTTGTCGAGAATGTTGAATCCCGTCCCCGATCCCTGAAGGGTCAGGCCACCAAGCGTGGCTTGGGCGTATGCAACCTTCCGACGAACGGAAGCAGGAATAGGGCGCGTCGCGCAGCGACGCTGATACGTGAAATCATGGGTTCTCCGAGCTCAATGCGGGGGGAGGGCAGAGAACAAGTAGAGCGGGGATTTTCGCCAAGAAAAAGGCCACATTTTTCAGCAGACAAGCAGATAAAGCAACGAATACGCCAAGGTTTACAATAGCACAGTATTGTCACATTTCCCTGCGAATATGCACATAGCAAGTATCGGGTTAGGCTGACGGTGTGATGCGCGGAGTCAACTTTTCTGCCGCATCAGCGCATCACATCGACAGCCCCCGCCGGACAGCCACCACCCGCGCTTTGTCGGCCCCCGCCCGCGACCGAAGCCGGCTACTCCCCGCGGACTTCCAGTCGCGCCGACCGCACGGCGACAGAGGGGCTGCTGGTCGCCAACAGGACCGGCGTCAGCCTGTAAACGCCGGGCGCCAGTCGCACCGCGCCGGGCTCGCCCAAGGTGTACGCCACCGAGTCCTCGAGCACTTCCCCGGGCCCAAGGGTGGGCTCCCGGATGACGGTGAGGCATATCGCTTCCGAACGCGCCAGCTCCCGACCGTCCGCCGCCGAGATCGCGATGCTGAACGAACACGAGCTGGGGAACATAAGCGTTACGGGCGCGCTGCCAACGTTCCGAAGGCGCACCACAACCTCGAACGATCCCCCCGCAGACACCACGATCGGATCGCCGACCACCTGCAATTCCAATCCCATGGCTGGTCTGTTGTCTCCCGGTGATTCATGAACCCGAGTACACCCGCCCAATGCCCCCACGCCGAACGCGAGCGCCAGAATCCTGAATAGTCGAGATGGGGGTGCGCGCTGCGCCATTTGTGAAAACGTAGGCCCGAGACATCGCAAGTCAACGCAGGAGTAGGCGCTTCCCCACCTCGCCAGACGAGTGGCGCCACGCAGCCGATCAGGCCGGCACGTCCGCCTCGGCTTCAACTTCCACGAGGTACTCCTCACCCACCAGCCGCGCTTCCACCAGCGTATTCGCCGGCGTGATGGCGCCGAACCGCTCACCGTGCGCACGCGCGACCGACTCCCAGTGCGCCACGTTGGCCACGAAGACGCGTGTCCGTACGACGTCGTCGATGGCACCGCCCAGCGACTCGATCGCGCCCTGCACCTTGTCGAGCGCGAACACCATCTGCGCATAGGGGTCCGTTCCGCCAATGAGCTTGTCGCCGTGGGAGGCCGTCGTGCCGCTCACATGAATGCGATCGCCCACCCGCACCGCGCGCGCATAACCGTACATCGTCTCCCAACTGGTTCCGCTCTTCACCTGCGCGCGGCCGTTCGGGCCTTCCACCACGCGGTACGGCGTCGGAAACGTCGCGAGGTGATGGCTCAGGTCCCCACTCGCGGTGAGAAACGGCGGCGTGCGGTACTCGTCACCACAGTCGCCCGGAATGGGCGTGAGCGACTCCAGCGCGTTGGCCAGCTCCGCCTTGGCCTCGGCGTCCAGCGCGAAGCGGAACAGTCGCTGCGTGTCTTCCATGTGCGCGCTCTGACTGAGTCGCGCGCCAATGATCACACCGCCCACGCCAGGCTGCTCCAGCACCCACCGACTCGCGACATTCGCGATCGACACGCCGAGGCGCTTGGCCACACGGTCAGCCGCGTGCAGCACGACTTGGAACGCGCCCCACCCGCCCGCAGTGTCGATGAAGCGCTTGTACTTCATCTGGCTCCAGGTACCGAGCCGCTCCAGCTCAGGTTCGGGCTGGCCCAGCCACTTCTCGCTCAGGAAGCCGCCCGCGAGCGTGCCGTAGGCGAGGATCTGGATGCCGTGCGCTTCCGCATATGCGCCGAGCTTGCCCGTGGCCCGACGGTCGATCAGCGAACAACACACCTGGTTGCTCACAAATGGAATTCCGCTCGCAATCGCGACCGCCACGTGTGCGGTGTCGAAGTTACAGGCGCCGAGTGCGGCAATCAGCCCTTCGTCCTGACACTCTTTGAGGTAGAACAGCGCGTCGAGCCAACTCGGATCGACAAAGCGCCAGGCATGGAACTGCAGTAGGTCGATGCGCTCGCTCTGCATACGCGTGAGTGCGCGGGTGACCGCCTCGCGCACATCGGCGCGCGTGACCGGGCCCGGCTTGGGCACCCACTTGGTGAAGAACTGCGCGGGCGGCGATCCCACGAGTTTTCGATACCGCCCCACGATGTCTTCGGCGGAGCCATAATGATCCGCCATGTCGAACGTGGTCATGCCGCCTTCGACATACGGTACCATCGCACGCGCGGCGGCATCGAGATCGAGCGTGCGCCCGTCGCGCTCCATGTCCGCTACTTGCCACATGCCGGTGAGTGCGCGCGACATGGTGAGGCCGGGGGCGAGCGTCAACCGTTCCACGTCCGTCATACAACGCCTCCTTCGGGGGGGAGCTCGCGAAAGCACGCTTGGGCGTCGATGCCGCTCGCGGCGAGCTTGCTGCGTTCACGCCAATAGATGACAGTGGCCATCGCCATTACGCCGAGCCAAACCGGGGTGCTGCGGTAATACCAGGCGCGCGCTGGCGCGGCCACATCCTTCCAGACGCTCACGGCCAGCAGTGATCCGAGTAGCGCAATGCCGAGGGCCGCCAATGGCGCCTGCACCGCGCGCGTGCGCAGCACGGTGATCTTCGACGCGATGGCCGGGTTCACGCTCGGCAGCGCAATGACCGTAGCGCACATGAGAATGAAATTGACCAGCATGCTGATGACGAGGATGTCCACGCCGAGGAAGAAGTCGGAGGCGAAGTGACAACCGAGGATGCCAATCGTGGCCATGACCGCGCTGGCAATGATCGCCACGTGCGGCGTTCGCCAAGTCGGATGCACCGCCGCCACGCCCGCCGGAAACACGCCATCCTCGGCCCAGGCGAACATCAGTCGCGACACCGCGAGCAGCATGCCCGGCAGGTCGTTGATGAGCGAGATGGCCGCCCCGGCGACAATGGCCAGCGTCCAGCCCGGGCTGAGCACATAGCTCAGGAGACCCGGGGCGGTGACGTCATGCTTGCTCGCCTCTTCGGCGACGAAGCTCCATGGCACGATGTGGTACACGGCGCCGGCAAACAGGAAGTAGAAGCATCCGACGGTGAGTACTGCGATGCCGGTGGCGAGCGGCAAGTTGCGCGCGGGGTTCTTCGCTTCGCCGCCCGCCTGCGCGATGGCGTCAAAGCCGATGAAGCTCGAGAAGAGCACGGTGGATGCGCTGAGGAAAGTCGCCCAGCTGAACGGTGCGTCGGCCACCGGCACCGTACGTCCCGGTTCCTTGGCCGCGAGCCCGGACGCGAAGTCCGCTTGTGTGTACTGCGTGCCGGCGAAGATCACGATCGCCCCCAGCACGAACATGATGACCATGAGCGGGATGAGCGTCTTCTCCACCGCGCCAACGCCGCGGAGGTTCACACCTACGAACGTCCACAGAAACACGAGGGCGACCGCCAAGCGAATGGGCCCGTGATCGAGCGCTGCGCCGAGCGCGGGGAAGCCTGCGGGTATGGCAACATCGCGTAAGAACGGCGGGATCACGTACGATACCACGCCAATCGCGATGCAGAGCCCGAACCACTGCGAGAAGCTCGCGACGAACCCGAGATACGGATTGAGACCGCGACTCGCGTATACATAGCTGCCACCGGCGCGCGGCATGGCGCTGGCGAGAATGGCGTAGCACAGCGCGGCGAGTACGGCCGGCACAGCCGCGGTGAGAAACGCGCCGAGCACCCACGGTCCGATACCCGGTACGGTGCGCTGCAACTGGAAGGGGACAATTTGGATGCTGGCCCCGATCATTGAGCAAACTCCGGTCGCCACGAGGCCCGAGAGGCCCATGGTGCGGGCGAGGCCGGGAGTGGAGGGAGGGGGAGGCGCGGAAGAGGTCGTCATGGTGCGCGGAATTATGCTGGACGGTTCTACACGACGCTACGAGCCACTCGCCAACGGTCGACAGTTGCGGGTATCGTTCGCGCGTATCGTTCGTATCGAGACTGCCACCCCACCCGTACCCGTTCGCTCATGCGTGTTCGAGTCCCCGCCACGCTACGCGCGGCGTTCACCGTAGCGCTCAGCCTCTGTGTGTCGGCCGCCGCCTCGCCGGCGATTGCTCAGCGCCTGACGCTGGACCAAGTGGTCAACTCCGCGGCGATTACCGGGTCGACCCCCAGCGCGCTCGCCTGGTCCCCCGACAGCCGCACGCTCGCGTTCGGGTGGGACAGCGCTGGTCGTGGTACGCGCGAAGTGTGGCTCGTCGCACGCGATGGCAGCGGTCGCCGCGCGCTGCGGGACGTCAACGTGACGATGCCTCCAGCGAGTGCGCGTGAGCTCGACTGGCGCGCCGATGCAAAAGCGCTGTATGTGCTGCGCGGCGAACAGCTGTTGCTGGTGGATGCGGCCAGCGGTGCCGCGAGTAGCATCGCCGCCGTGGGACGGGAGGCTCACGATGTCGCACTCTCCCCGGACGGCCGGCAGTTGGCGTATGTCCGTGACGGTGACGTGTGGACGGTCGGCGTTACGGCGTCGTCGACGCCGCGCCGACTGACGACGGTGAGCGTGCCGTCGATCTCCACGGTGGGGCTGGGCACGTACGCGCGTCTCGATCGCGAGATCGGCACCGCGACGTGGGCGAGCGCCGCGCCGACGATATCGTGGGCGCCGGATAGTCGTACGCTCGCGGTGCATCTCGTTGATCGCCGAAACGTGCGTCGCGTTCCCTTTCCCTCGTATCTGGGCCAAGACACGCAGTCGAACGAGTTGCGTCGGTCGTATCCTGGAGACGAGAACGAGTCGCGTCAGGTCGCGTGGCTGGATGTCGCCACGGGCACGCTCACGCCATTGCCGCTTGATCGGCCAACGGCCGTACAGATTCTCAACTTCGCGTGGTCGGCAGACGGCGTGCTGCTCGTCGATCGCGAGTCTGACGACGCGACCGAGCGGTGGGTGCACACTGCGCGTGTTGGCGCAACACCCGTGCTGGCGTATGCGGATCGTCGGGACTCGCGCATTTACACCGAGTCCGGCAGTGCGTGGTCGCTGGACGGCCGGCAGCTGCTGCTCACCACCGACCGCGACGATCGGTATCGCGCCTTCGCGATCACTCCTGGTGATACATCGGCCGTCGCGATCACACCGGCCACCAGCGATGTGCAGGGCGCCGTGATCCCGCTTGCGGGCGGCGCTTGGGCGTGGATTGCGAACGCGCCCGATCCGTCGCAGCGACAGCTCTGGCGCGCCGCGGTGGGACAGCCACCGGTCCGCGTGACACAGCGGGCGGGCACCCATCGCATCACGATGGCCCCAAACGGCGCAACGGCGGCGAGCATTGTCAGTGACGACGTCACGCCGGCGCATCTGATTCTCGTTTCAATGCAGGGCGGTGTCGAACGGCGTGTGACGCCGAGTGGTGGTAAGGGCCTCACCGCTGCAGGAATCGTTGCCCCGCGCTATGTGCAGTACCCGGGAGCGGGCGCTGGCGAGACGCTGCACGCGAAAGTGTGGCTGCCGGAGGCGGCACGGCGCGGCAAGCGCGTGCCGGTAGTGTTTGGACCGGTGTACTCCAACACCGTGCGCAATCGGTGGGGCGGCACCTACGGGCTGCTGCAGCAGCTGCTGGTGCAGCGCGGCTACGCCGTGCTTCAGGTGGATGTCCGCGGCTCGACCGGGTATGGGCGGGCGATGCGCGAGGCGTTCCTGTTTGAGTGGGGCGGGCGTGATCTCGACGATCTCGAGGCGTCCAAGCATTGGCTCGGCACGCAGCCGTGGGCGAATACCTCGTGCACGGGAATTTTCGGTTCCTCGTACGGTGGCTTGATCACCGTGTACTCGCTCTTCAAGCGACCGGGGCTCTTTCGCGCTGGCGTGGCCGGCGCATCAGCTACCGATCCCCGTTTTTTTGGCAGCGACGACGTCGCGATCACTCGTCGCCCCGATACTCATCCCGAGGCGTTCCGTCGCGGCGCGTTGCAGTATGCCGCTGGCTTGACCGACCACTTGATGCTGATTCACGGACTACAGGACGACGTCGTTCCATTCAAGACGACGGCAGACTTGGCCGAAGAGTTGATGCGCCTCAACAAGGACTTCGATCTCGTCGTGGCACCGGGCGCCACGCATGGATGGACGGCGCGCCCGCAGCACGCGCGGTATTTGCTGGGGAAGTTGGTGTCGCATTTTGATCGGTATCTGTGTCCAGCGCGGTGACGCCGAATGCAGAGCGATATAGAGCGGTGTATGTGCAGTGATCGTCGGCGGGGGTTAGACTTTTCATCTACCGATTTGCACTGCCCAGTCTTGGAGCCGCGATGAGAGCGTCCGTCATGCTAATGGTTGCTGCATCGCTCGCGACTCTATCTGCCTCGCCTCCACTGCCTGCGCAGGCACGCGCAACACCGTCCACCCCAAAGCAGGGTTCCTTGATGACACACCACGTCCACGGCGAGTTCGAGGTAGCGCTCGCACCGCAGTCGCACGTTGACGGGGTCGGCGATGCAAACATCGGCCGCATGTCGCTCGACAAGCAGTTCCACGGCGATCTGGAAGCCACGAGCCTTGGGCAGATGCTCGCGTTCAGCAGCCCGGACGTGAAAGGTTCAGCGGGCTACGTCGCTATGGAACGCGTGGACGGCACGTTAATGGGCAAACTCGGCACGTTTGTGTTGCAACACAGCTCGAGCATGGACCGCGGCGCCCCGGTGCAGAGCATCACGGTTGTTGCTGACTCAGGAACGGGCGAGCTGGTGGGACTCTCGGGGAGCATGACAATCACGATCACCGACAAAAAGCACTTCTACGATTTTGATTATCAGTTCCGCTGACCTTACGTCACGAATACGCGACCGTCGTTCTGCGCCGGATTCCTATCGCAACCGCGGCGAGTCCAAAGGCCAACAGTGCGACGCTCGCGGGTTCAGGCACAACCGTGATGTCACCGGTGATCTGCGCGTTCGACTGTCCTGCATTGATCGAGACGTTGTTGATCGAGAACTCGAACGTGCCGCTGCCAGATCCGTCCATGAACGGAATGCCGGTAATGATTGCGGGATTAAACCTGATGTGCGCACCACCATTCAGATTGCTCACCGATCCGGAAATCACGGCAAAGAAGTTCTGCGCGGATGTTGTCGGGGAGAGGAACTCCACGTTCATCTGGAACGTGTGACCACCGTACATGAACGGTGCGTCGGTGAGCGACACGAGACCAAGATTGCTGCCGAGTCCGCCGATGCCCGCGTACCCATATGTGTTAGTTGTGACGGAAAAGCCGTCCTGCGTGATTGTCAGTCCGCCGAGCGTTGCGGTCGTCCCTAAGGGCTGTCCGTCGAAGCCGTAGGTGGTAATGCCGGTGAAAAGGATCTGCGCGGAGGCAACTGGCGCCGTGAAGGCGATCAATGTCGCGGCAATGCCAGTCGCTGCGATTGCGCGGAACCCTTGCCTGTGTGTTGGGCCGCGCTGAGGATGTGATGTCATGGCCGTCTCATTAGTAATGGGAGCCTGCGGGAAGAGCGCCTCGGACAAGGGGTCACAAGCAACGCCATCACGCGCAAGCATCATGCCGCCGAGACGAGGCGAAGCTACCGGCTGAGCTCGCGTACCACCCTATCCTTGCGGGAGGTGAGTGTCGTGCCGTTCTACTGCAGTGCCGATCAACCCCGGCATCTCGATATCCAGAAACGCAAGCTGGGGGGCAGCGCGTCGACTGCATCAACCGCAGCCGGGCCGTTTGCCGCTTCGCCAATTCAGGTCACCCACTCAACGGCGGCAAGCACCGTGTGGAGGCCCGCCCAAGAGATGGGTTCGTCATCCGCGACAAGCACGTTGACCAACCGGTTCCATTCACGGGTCAATCACTCGCCGTACTCAGCGTGCGCCAACGCTGGGTTCGGCACCCGCAAAGTCGCGGCAAAGCCACTGCCTGGTTTAGTCGTGATCGAAAGCGCAGCACGATCGCGGAAGAGCACGCTGAGACAGTTGCGCAGACGCATGAGACCGGTGCTTCCGTTCCCGCAAAGGACGGATGAAGCCCGGCAACCATGTGCTCGGCCGTGCATTCGTTGTGAGTAGGGCTCGCGAGTATCGGCCAGATTTTCTCGCATGAAACTCGGCATTTTTCGTTCGTCGAAACAAAACCCCCAACCAGTCTGCCGACTACGCGGCCACGTCTGCACAACGTCTGCGGGATCTGCTCGACGAGATAGACCTCGCCGATCAGGTCGAGCTCGACGTTTAAGAAATCGGCGAACATCATCGCCCCGATTTCGCGGCATCGAGCTCTACGGTACCGTTGTCGCGCCGGCGGTGCGGAGGGCACTGGGCCACAAGTGAGCACAGCCCTTGCATAGTGATTATCCCGTCTCGTAGCGGTGATCTCTGACGGAGTGCAACAGCATGTCGTTTCCGATTTACCTTGTTGGCTCGGCGCTGGTGATCGGTGGCATCGCCTGGGGGCTATCGATCATGGGCGTGTCACAAAAATACATCGTCATCGCCTGTCTGATCATGCTCGGTGTGGGCATCTTGAGTGGTGTAGCCAAGACTCGCGCGAAGGACCCGCCAACGTCCTGAACCGCTGCGGCACATCCAGCGCTGCGGCTGCCATACCGGCGTGGGGCGTCATAGCTTCTCCGATGCCCCGATTCCCTTCACGGTCCGTGCGATGTCGTACTGGCTCGACCTCGGTTTGCGTGCGCACAGCGCGTTCGCCTCCGTGTCGTTCACAAACTGCTCGCGCTTGGCATCCCAATCCAGTTTGCGGCCCAGCTTCATCGAGATCCACGCGGTCGCGCATGCCTGCAGGCTGCGCACGGCCTGATCGACCGGCGCGATCGGATCCTTGCGACTCTCGATTGCTTCCAGCCAGTTGCGGTAGTGGTTGTCGCTCGCCGGCCAGCGAATGTCCCGCGCTCCGTACGGCGCAGCGAGAATGTTCATATTGCTCGCATTGAGTGACGCTTTGCCATGGCCTTGTGCCGGCGCGTCGGGATCGCTGCTCGTCACCTGCCCAGGTCCGCGCGCGCAAAACACCCACCCGTCACCGCCTTCAAACCGAATGCCGTTCGGGAACGACTGGTCGAGCACGAGCTGCACACCGTTCTCGTACATCATCTCGATGTGATAAGTGTGATGCACCGTCCACACGTCGTTGCTCATGAATTCGGCGTGCCCTTCAACTTTTGATGGTCCGCTCAATTCCATGCCCATCGCCCACTGCGCGATGTCCATGTGATGCGCGCCCCAGTTGGTGATCATGCCCAGTCCGAAGTCTTCGGTCGTGATCCACCCCGGGCGACCGAAATCGTTCTGCGGATGCACACGTTCTTCCATGTACGGCTGTTCGGGTGCAGGGCCGAGCCACGTATCGAAGTCGAACGTTGGAGGAACGGATTGCGGTGTAGGCGCTCTTCCCTTCGGCTGGTCTTGCCCGATACCGATCTTGATTGTCTGCAACTTGCCGATACGGCCGTTGCGCACTGCTTCGCTTGCAATGCGGAACGTGTTCCACGGTGTTGACGAACGTTGCTGACTTCCGGTCTGCAGAATGCGGCCTTTCGCGCGCACCGCGGTGCGCAACGCAATCGATTCCGCGATGTCGTACGTGATCGGCTTCTGTACGTACAGGTCCTTGCCCGCGATTGCGGCCTGAATGGCGATGATCGCATGCCAATGATCGGGCGGTGTAACGAGAACGGCGTCGATCTCGGGGTTGGCCAGTACTTCGTGGTAGTCTCGATACGCCTTCACCTCAACCTTCTGTTCGCCCTTCGCCGTGTAAAACTGTTCTACTTCACCGCGCGCAGCTGTGAGTCGCTTTGAATCGAGATCGCACACGGCGACCATGCGGCAGAGATCGTGCGCCATTGTGCCGCGCAGATCTTCCATCCCCATGCGACCACAACCGATCTGCGCGACGTTGATGCGACGACTTGGGGGAATGTCCTTGCCGAAGAGGTAGGTGCGCGGGATGAATGTCGGCGCAAACATCGCCGCCGTCCCGACGGCGGACTGCTTCAGAAACTCACGACGCGATGAATCGTTCACGACGACTCCATGGGTCTGGTGACAACCGAACTGTAAACGACGAATGTGACTATTTGAGAACGCGGATCTTGATTGAACGGAAGGAAACGCGATTGCCATGGTCTTGCAGCAGAATGTGTCCCTTCTGTGCTTCTCCAAACTTTGGCCACACGACGTATTTGCTGTGATCGACGAGTGCTCGCCATTCCTGTGTGCCGCGTTCGTATTCAACCGTTTTGAACCCGTTGAGCCAATGCTCAACATGCTGGCCGCGCACGACAATTCGCGCGCGATTCCACTCGCCGACGCCGTTGAAGCGGATGTTCTGCGGCGGAATCAGATCGTATAGCCCGGCATTGGTCCGATTACCATGCACGCCGAGCTTTGCGTCCGGGTGCACGTCATCATCGAGAATCTGAAACTCGCAACCAATCGACGACCCTTCGCCTTTGTTGAGCTCCGTATCGACGAAATACTTGATGCCGCTGTTGGCACCCTTGGTCATGTTGTATTCGACGATCAGCTCAAAGTTCTCGTACTCAGCTACGGTCACGATGTCACCGCCGGCGGCGGCTTGCTTTCCCTCTGCTTCAAGCACGGATAGCACGCCGTCCCTGATCTGCCACCCGTTTGCCGGGAATGACGTCAACTTGGCGCCACGCCAACCGGCCGTGCCCTTCCCATCCCACAGCAGCTTCCATCCCGCTTGCTGCTCACGCGCACTCAGTGTGTTGGGGATGTAGTTGAACTGCGATGCGAGCGTACCTTCGCGGGTACGATTCACCGATAGCCGTTGTGTGAGGACACGAATGTTGCGATAGCGAATCTCTTCGCCCGCGCGCTTCTCATCGTTCCCGATGGCGTGCACCTGAATGGCCAGCACGCCAGAGGGTGTCAGATCGTCGATGATGTCTGCGACTGGGATACCGTTCAACCACGTTCGGATGGATGTGCCGATCGCCTCGACACGAAAGTGATTCCACGCGCCCATCCTGAACGCACTGCGCGCTGCGGCATATGTCGGGCCTTCGCCGTTTAACGTGTACAGCCAGCCGCGACGGGACTCGTCGTAGATGCCACCGCTCCAGGCGCGATCCGACGGGTCAACCTCGATCTGCAAGCCATGCACACGGCCGCCTTTTACCGTCGGGTCGACGACACTCCGAATTTGCATTCCGCTGTTCAGATTCGTTGCCACCCACACGTCGTACTCGAGTACGAAGTCGCCGTACTTCTCTTTTGAACAGAGAAAGCTGTTTGGCGATTTGACAACGGTGCGACCGACGATCGCCCCGTTCTCGACCGTGTAGGGCGCACTGCCGTTGCACCCGTACCAACCGTCGAGTGTCTTGCCGTCGAAGAGTGAACGCCACGCCGGTTGGTGCAGGTTCGCTGCGTGGTCGGCCACACCGAACAAGTTGGCTGGCAGCACTACCCCGACAAGTGCAGCGGCTGCGGTGAAGGTCGACAACGGGTGCATCGACAACTCTCAGGAAGGGAGGGAAACAATATGTCGCTATCGGCTCACGGCTTCTTCGCAAGCGCCGCGTCCAGCGCTTCATAACGCGCGCGTACTTTGTCCGGCGCAGCCTTCGACACCACATCGAGCTCCATCACAGTCGGCCCTTTAGCATCGCCCGTGTAGCGTGGCCACTTGGGGAGCCCAACCCCGTTTGGATCGCCGCTGCGCGCAAAGTTTGTCCAATAGCGCATCATCAGCTCCGAGAGCGCGCGATCGCCTGGTTCCCATGTGACTTTGGGCACAGACTCCAGCGCGCCAAACACATACTCGATTTCACCCGCATGCCGAGCACCGATGTCCTTCGCCAGAATGGGTTCGCCATTCGGCTTGTTTTCCGGTGCAATCGGAATCACGCGACGAAAGAGATAGCGATACACCGGCGCGCCACTGGTCTCCCGATGCGCCTCAATCCATCGCCAAGTACCGTGCGAGATGAACATGTCGCTGTTGAAGTCCGCGGTGGCGTTGATTGCGTCTTCGTCCGACTTCATCGGATATACGGCTAGTACGGCATCTGCGTTCTGGCCAAACTGAGTACGAACGAGAGTGGCGAACGACGCCATCGTTGGTTTCTGCGGTGACATCGTCGCCGAGGCTCGAACTTCGTCGGCGTTCCAACCGGCAAGCAATGGCACCTTGTGCTGCGCGCCTTCTGCATAGATCTCGTTCGCAGTACGTGGCAACAGTTGTCCGTCGAGGCTCGGACTGAAGCTGAATGCCATGCTGGGCGTGTTCAGCACTGTCTTGAGCACGTCGTCAGCCGACACCTGACGCATTCCTTCAATGGACCGCGCAAACAACTTCTCCTGCACGACGAGTCCGTTCTTCTCCGCCACAGATAGCGCTGCCGTTGGGAGTGTCTGCTCACCCAACAATGAACCGCTCTGCCCGATCGCCTTATGGAAGAGCCCCTTTGCCATAGGCGATGCAACGAGTGCGCTGACAGAAAACGATCCCGCCGATTCTCCGAAGATCGTCACGTTCCCGGGATCGCCGCCAAACACACCAATGTTCTGTTGCACCCACGTGAGTGCCGCAACCTGATCGAGCAAACCGTAGTTGCCAGACGATGACGTTCCCGACTCCGCCGTCAATGACGGATGCGCCATGAACCCGAAAACGCCGAGTCGGTAGTTGAAACTCACGACGACCACGCCAAGCCGTGAAAGACGCTCGCCGTCCTGCCTTGGCTCTGATGCGGAGCCAGCCTGAAAACCGCCTCCGTAAATCCACACCATGACCGGTAGTCGTTGTCCCGGCTGGCGTGCGTTGCTCCACACGTTGAGATAGAGGCAATCTTCGCTCATGGTATCGCGAAAAATCATGTCGGCGAATAGCGAGCCCTGCATGCACCGCGCACCAAACGTCGTCGCGTCGCGGTCTCCTTCCCACGTTGCAGCGGGGTGCGGTGCCTTCCAACGCAACGCGCCAACTGGCGGTGCCGCGAACGGAATGCCGCGATAGATGCTCACAAAGCCGTCTGAACTCGTCGCACCGCTGACGACACCGGCGGATGTTTTCACCTCCGGCTTCACCTGTGCGTCGATCACGCGCACCGCGGTGAGCGGCAGGAGGGTGAGGACGATCAGACGTAACGGGTTACGACGAAGTGCGCCAAGCAATGGGGAAGTCCTGTTGAATGGGTACAGGTGTCAATTCAACCATCCGTTGCGGGCTCCCGCCAGCGCAGTTCCGGGCGCCTCTTCACGGCGGTGGCGCGGCGGTCGTAGTTTGGCGGAGCCACACTCCTGTTCATCCCTGTCCGTCGATGCACATGCCCACGCGAATCCCGACGCGAATCCCCACGCGAGCACCTATGGAACTACCGATACGATTCCCGCGTAACGTCGTCGGCCTGGCTCATGCACTTGTGGTCGCCTCGGCAGTCGGCGGGCTCACGGCACGTCCCGCCGACGCACAACCAGCGCGCGCGGC
>Ga0105049_10001200_pt1 | contig 30435 bp, 25 predicted proteins | sample MAT06_FD_78087 | JGI IMG/M metagenome (GOLD analysis project Ga0105049, IMG submission 78087) | Freshwater microbial communities from Lake Fryxell liftoff mats and glacier meltwater in Antarctica - MAT-06 | ecosystem: Environmental > Aquatic > Freshwater > Ice > Liftoff microbial mat | place... | reverse complement strand
CCTACACCACCAATTTGGGTGAATCACAGGTCAACGGGCTCGAGCTCGACGCCACTTGGCTGCTCTCTGAGAACTGGCAGGCGCGCTTGGCTTACACCTACCTGGACGCCAAAATCGTTGACTTTTTCTCAGCCGACCAAGCTGATTTGTTCTGGCGTCCAGAAGTGATTCCAGCGGGCTCCACTGCCGCTGCGATCGCGGAAATTAGCGCACGCAATCTCGCCGCCTATCGCGTGGCCGGACAAACCGCAGGCAACCGCTTGCCGCGCGTGCCCAAGCACCAAGTTTCTGCCAGCAGCACCTACGATTGGACCCTCAACAACGGCTGGGGCATGTACGTGCGCACCGACGTGAACTACGAAGGCTCGCGCTTCGACCAAGTGCACAACCTGGCAGAAACCGGCTCCTCGACCAACGTCAACTTCCGCTTGGGTCTCGATATTGGCAACGACTGGGCGCTCGCGGCGTATGTCACCAACGCGTTCCAAGAAGATTCTATTGAGGACATCTTGCGCTACGTCGATCCGGTGGCGCAGTTCTCAACGATTGCTCAGGTGCGGGTGCCGAATCAGCCGCCGCTCACCGGTTTCGGGAACTTGGCCCCGCGTGATTTTGTCCTAACCCCGCAGCGCGAGCGTCAGTTTGGGCTCACCGCTACCTACCGTTTTTGAGCGTTGCTAACCCATCATTGTTGAAGAAGCTTGCATGAAACACACGAGGGCGGTTCGCCGACGCGCACCGCTCTCTTTTTTTATGGTTTTGGCGGCGGCACTGGTGCTGTTTGCTGGACACTGCGCTGGGCTTGAGCTGCCGCGCCATCCGCTTGAAATTAAAGCGTTAGTTCAGCCCACCGTGGTAATTGAGGAGTTGCCAAAGGCGCTACGTGAAGCTGAATTGAGCGGTGATGTGCGCACCCAAGCCTTGCTCCACCTGGCGCATGCCAATGCGTGCCGGGTAATCGCCGACTGGCGCTGCCAGCGACAACAAGGCGCTTTCGCCACAGCGCTGGCTGACCGTTCAGCTGAGCCAATCATTGCCATTCGCGGGGTGATTGCCGACAGTCGTGGCGCTATTGCAATGCTCGACTACACCCGGGGCGAGCAGCTATTGGGCAATGCCGAGGCGCGCCTGAAAGCGAGCCCGTCTCCTGAGCTCTCCGCCGATGTGTTCCTCGCATATAGCTCGTTGAGCTACAGCATCGGCAAGCATGTCCTCGCCAAAACTTACGCCGAGAGGGGGCTGCAAGCGCTCGGTCAAGAGCTGGCCGCACCGATTCGCGCGCGCTTGTTGCGCAATAAAGCGCGTGCTGAAGCCCTGCTGGGTAATGTCGACCAGGCGCAGCAAACGCTGAATTTGGGGATTGCCTCCGCCGACCAAACCTTTGATCCAAAACTAAGCGCCGAGATGCACATCGAGGCGGCGCGAATCGCGCGCCAGCTCGGCAACGTGCCCGAACAGCGGCGCAACGCGCAGCGCATCCTGGACTTTGCCAAAAAATTGAACAATGTCCAGCTCTTAGGCCTAGGCCACGAGGTGATGGGCTTATCTGCACTGAGCGAGGGCGATCTCGAGCGCGCCAACAGTGAGCTCAGTGAGTCGCTGGCGGCATTTAGAACACTCAAGCTTAAGCGCGATGAGCTGCGCGTGTCGCGCGAATTGATCGACCTTAAGCTGGAAGTTCAAGGAGAGCAAACTGAGCTGGCACGGCTGGTCAGCGCCTATCTCGCACTAGAGCGCGAGGTGGTTGATGCTGATCGCGCGCAGGCCTCCGACGATTTCGACGCCCGCGTGAAATACGCACAAGTGGAAGTGAACCTGGCAAGACTGGAAGCACAAGCAGCCCTCGGCCGCGAGCGCGAAACGGCCAGCGCGCAGCGCGCGCAGTTGCGCGGATTGGTTGCGCTGCTGGCGTTCATCGCTATTGCGGTGCTCGCCGTTTTTTTTGTGGTCCAGTGGCGACTGAATCGTCGTTTGACCGAAGCGATGGCTCAGCAGCGCGCAAGCGAATCGCGCGCGCTCGGGCTGCTTGAAATCACCGATGGATTTGTGTTTTTGCACGACCTGCAAGGCGCCTTGCTGATGGTGAATCCGGCGGTCGCAGCGGCGCTCGGTGGGTCAGCGGCCACACTGGTGGGTCGTTCGCTGTTTGATTTCGTAGCACACGGCGCGCGCAGCGATTTTGAATCCTATCTCGAGCGCGTGCGCGCAACCGGGCGTGCCGAAGGCAACTTAAGCATGCGCCACGGCGACCGCAGAGAGCACCATTGGCGCTATTCCGCGCGTTTAAGCGGCAGCAACGCAGGTTCGTACGTGATCGCCAACGGAGTGGACATCACCGAACAAGTTGAGGAGTCCAGCGCGCTGCGCGAACAAAGCCTGCGCGACGTCTTAACGCATGCTTACAACCGGCGCTTTTTGGATCTTTTTGAATCAGCCACAAGTGCCGACGCGTGCTGGGGCGTGATCGTGGTGGATCTTGATCGCTTTAAGAAGGTCAACGATAGCCTAGGTCACGCTGAAGGCGACCGCATTTTGCTTGAGACCGCCGAGCTGCTGCGCGCGAACACGCCGCGCGATGGGGCAGTGGTGCGCTTGGGCGGCGATGAATTTGTCCTGCTGCTGGCGCGCTGTAAGCCTGATGAACTCGCAGCTTTAAGCGATACCTTGCGCGCCCACAATGCGCACATGCGCTGCCGCTTTTCTATCGGCACTGCGCTGCGCGAGGGCCAGGAAAACCTGCAAGCAACTCTTTCGCGCGCAGATGCGAACATGTACGACACACGCAACGCCGATCGCTCGACACAAGGCGGCTAGCTTCACGCTTTTTGCGGCTAGACTGCGGCGCACTCACGCCGCACAACTGATCCCAACAAAGTGCTCAAATCCGCAATTTTCGTTCGCGTTGCAATTAGCTGCGCGTGCGCTTTAACCCAGAACTGATGCCATGGCCAAGCTGTTAATTGTTGTCGAGAAGAAGTCCGACTGGTCGTCGTATTACCCGTCTGAAAATGTCGTTGCGGCGATGGAATACCTCAAGGATTACCAGCTCGACGAGAAAGAGCCCACGCAGGTGATCAACCTGTGCCGCTCGTACCGCTATTTGGGGACCGGCTATTACGTCTCGCTATTGGCTGAAGCGCGCGGCCACCGCGTCATTCCGTCGGTGCGCACGATCAATGATCTGTCCAAGCGCTCGATTTACGGGCTGGATATGGACGATCTGGACAAGCGCTTGAGCAAGCTGTCGATCACCCAAGAAGGCGCTGATACGACCTCGTTTGGCATCCTCGCGTACTTCGGTAAAACCAGCTTCCAACCGCTTTCGGAGCTGGTTCGGGAGATCTTTGAGCTGTATCCGGCGCCGCTGTTGAGAATCGATTTTAAGCGCGTTAAAGATTGGGAAATTGAAGCGGTCAAGCCCGGACTCTTTCACCAGTTAACCGATCGTCAAGAGGATGGCTTTGCTTCGGCACTCGATGAATTTTGCAAAAAGGTCTGGCGTCGCCCGCGTTCGCGGCGCAAATATCGCTACGACATCGCCATGCTCCACGACCCCGCCGATCCAATGGGGCCGTCCGATAAGCGCGCGCTGAAGCGCTTCGTCGAGGTCGGCAAAGAAATTGGCGTTGACGTGGACCCCATTACCAAAAACGACTATTCGCGGCTAGCCGAATACGACGGATTGTTCATTCGCGAAACCACACGCATCAACCACCACACCTATCGATTTGCCAAAAAGGCCGAAAAGGAAGACATGGTGGTGATCGACGACCCGACCTCGATCCTGCGCTGCACGAACAAAATCTATTTGGCAGATATGCTCAAAGCACGCAAATTGCCAACGCCAAAAACCGAGATTTTGTATCGCGACGACGAAAGCAAGCTCGAAGAAATGGCGCGCAACTTTGGCTATCCGGCGGTCTTGAAAATCCCAGATGGCTCGTTTTCACGCGGAGTGGTGCGGGTGGCCGATTATTCGGCGTTGAAAGCGGCCAGTGAAAGTCTTTTTCAGCAATCGACGCTGCTGATTTTGCAGGAATACATGCCGACGGATTTTGATTGGCGTATTGGAATTCTCAACAACCAGGCGCTGTATGCGTGCCAATACTTCATGTCGCGCGGCCACTGGCAAATCTATAACCACGCAGCGCCCGAGAAAAACCGCACCGGCGACGCAAAGGCCTTTCCGATTCGGCAAGTGCCGCCTGATGTGGTCAAACTAGCCCTCAAAGCCACCCAGCCGATTGGCGATGGGCTCTATGGCGTGGATATCAAACAGGTGGGCGACCGCTTGGCGATTATCGAAGTCAATGACAATCCATCGATCGACTTCGGCGTCGAAGACGAATACATGGGCGAAGATTTATACCGGCGCATTCTCGAAGAATTCGTGCGTCGCCTGGAGATCAAGCGGCTGGGCTTGAAGTCGTAAGAAGGCTGCGGGACTTCAATGGGGTAGCTTGCAAAACCTTAAGCGAGCGAGTCGACAGCGAGGCGCACCGCGCGCCGGAACCACAGCGGACATGGCGTCGTTAAGGATTCCGAGCACGGAGCAACACGGCTATCGGCTCGCGCAGTAGGTTTTTTAAACTGCCCAAAGGAACTTAGTGCTTTTTTTGTAGACTTACGCTGTCATGTTGCGCCGACTCGTCCATTACTGCTTAGTGTTCCTGCTGCTTATACAGAGCGGCGCTGTGCACGCGTGGCAGCCTGCTGTAGCCTGTATTAAGCAGGATGCCACGCCAATTTCAGCCGAAATGCCCTGCCACCAGATGGCCCCCGCTGCAACGCCGCCTGTCGAGGAAATCGGGAATTGCGCAGATAACTGTTGCGATGACTGCGATGGGGCGGGCTGCTCTCGTCTAGGGCAACTCGCTATTTTGGATATTCGCGCGCCAAGTTCACCGCGCGGCACTGGGTGCGTTGGATCTTTGAGTCCCCATTCAGCGGTCGTCGAGCGAGACCTTTCTCCACCGACACCGCCACCGAATCCTCATCCAATCGGTTAGTTCCTGCGGCTGCGCTTGCGCAGCGCTTGTTTGACACCTTTTGGAGAGGCTCGATGCCCTCAATTTCTATACTAAAATTGGCGCTGGTCGCCGTATTGGGCCAGCTTGCCACTGAGACCGTTTCCGCCAAACCGATCGCGTTTGCGAACGGCACCACGCTCATGGGCGAATATGGCGGTGGCTCGATGTTTGAGGCGCAAGCGTTTTATGCGCCGCGCTATTTCTATTCGGTCGGCGCGAGTGCGCTGCGGCTTGAGAACGAGCAAGCGGCGCGCGACAGCGCGTACCTGCGGGTTAACTGGTTGCTTAAACGCTGGAATTTACCGAAAGCCCAAGGCAACGTGTTTGTCTACGGTGGGCTCGGCAATGCGCGTGAGGTGCAAAGCGTGGGGTTAGCAACTTCTGCTGGCCTGCAAGCCGACTTCGAGACCAGGCGCGTGTATTACTCCGCACGCATCGACCTCAACCATGCGTTTGGCCGCACTCTCGCCATTGATACATTGCAAGCCGGATGGGCACCCTATGCGCATGATTTCGACGACATAGCGACCTTTTTCGTGCTGCAAGCACGCACTTATCGCGGCGAGATTCAGGGCCAGCCGCTGTATCGAGGCGTCGAATACGCGGCCTTGCTGCGGCTGTTCAAAGGCCGCACCTGGCTTGAGGTCGGCGTCACCCAAGATCGCAAGCCACAAGCAATGCTGATGGTGAATTTCTAATGTCCCGATCGAACCCCCTATTTCCCGTTCTAACCCAAACAGAGAGACTCAACCCATGATCATTCGACTGACACTTTCCCTTTTACTTGCCTTTGTTGCGCAAGCTGTATCGGCCACCACCATTGAGATGAAAGTCAACGGCTTGGTCTGCGCTTTTTGCGCCCAGGGCATTGAAAAAACGCTACGCGGGCACGCCGAGACCGAGAATGTCGTGGTCAGTCTTGAGCAGGGGCTGGTTGCGCTAACCCTCAAGCCGAATACCGTGCTCAGTGATAAAACACTAAGCACAGCGCTTACCGAAGCGGGCTATACCGTGACCTCAATCACGCGCACGGCTCGTTCAATTGAGCAAATCAAAAAGGAGTTGAGCGGTGATCAAGCAGACTGAGCAGTTAAATCTCAAGGGCGGCCTCGGCATTGCGGGCTTAAGCCTGCTTTTGAGCAGCACCACGTTGGTTTGCTGCGTGCTGCCGGCGCTGCTGATCAGCGTCGGGGCGGGCGCTGTTTTGGCCTCGTTGGTATCGGCATTCCCTGCGTTGATTTGGCTAAGCGCGCACAAAGGCCTGGTCTTCGGCGGCGCAGCAGCGGCCCTGCTGCTTGCCGCAGTGGCCGTTGCCCATCAGCGAACGCTTCCCTGCCCTTTGGATCCAAAACTAGCGCGCGCCTGCGGAAGACTGCGCGCAATCAGCCAAACGCTGCTCGGGCTGGCCATCGCCGCGTACGCAGCAGGCGTGCTGTTCGCTTTTGTCCTGCCGTGGTGGGGGTCTTAAGCTGACAGCTGCAATTATCTGCTGCCCTAAACGAATTACCCCCGTTGTTTGTAGTAAAGGTAAAGCCCATAGGAAATTGAAACCAGCGCCGTAAGAGTCGCTGGCAACAAGAGCGCGGAGTAACTTAAAACATCAAATGCCAGGGTGCCTGCAACGCCACCAAACAAAAAACCGGAAATTACAACGACGCAAAGCCTTAAACGCTTGGGATCTATGGGGATACCACGTAAAGCATGACCGATGAAAATGCCAAGATCTGTAAACATGCCTGATACGTGCGTGGTGCGTACCACAGCGCCGCTGTAAGTACTCACCATTGCATTTTGTAGCCCACATGCGCACGCCGCCGTGTACATGCCAATAGCGTTGTGTTGACTTAGGAATGGCACTGAAATAAAAAGTAGCACGGATACTAAAAGCAAGGCGATGCCGTATCTGCGACCAAGCTGCAGCGTGCTGTCTTGTATGATGAATCCACTAATCGCTGTGCCCGCTACAAAGGCACCAATTAGTGATAAGAAATGAACTATGCCACGCAAGTCGAGCCTTGCTAGGGCTTCGCCCAACAGAGAAGTATTTCCAGTGAGATGAGTAATTGCCTGATGTTGAAATCCAAGCAATCCAATGACGTTAACGATACCTGCAACAAAAGCAAGCAGCCATGCTCCAATCCAAATCCAGCGAGGCAACTTAGTTAACATCACCTTGTACTCGTTTGGCGAATTTGCCGACCGCTAGATCATGCGCCTCAGCCAGCAGTGGTTGAACGCCTTGGGGGATTTTTTAAAAGAGTAACATTTTAAATCCAATTAAAATAAGCACGACGCCGCCAAACAGCTCAGCTTTATTCTCAAGCTTTGTGCCGCTTTTTGCGCCGATAAAAACACCAGCGTAGCTCAAGACGCAGGTTGTCAAGGCAATGACGAGGCAGGAGATGAGTGGATTCACTTTTAATACTGCTAAAGCGAAACCTGCAGCCAAGGCGTCGATACTTGTCGCTATGGCAAGCACCAGAATAATTCTGTGCGTGACATTTTTGATGTCTTTTTCAACCCCTTCGGAAAATGATTCGTAAACCATTTTTCCGCCGATCATTAAAAGCAAGGCAAATGCCACCCACGATGCATATTCCTCGACCCACCCTGCGACGCCTTTGCCCGCAAAATATCCAAATATAGGCATTAAACCCTGGAATAGGCCAAAATAAATAGCGGCCATAAACGCCAATTTCTTACGGTTGATCGCGTGCTTGGCCCCTAAACCAATAGAAACCGCAAACGCGTCCATGCTTAAAGCCAGCGCCAGAAAAATGACCTCTATCACCGGATTAGCCAGATTATTTACCGCCTTGGGCCCAAGCCAATTCCACTCGGGCCCTAAACGATCAACGATCCGCGCTTACTGAAATCCGTTCGCAAAGATGCTTTCTAACTGCCCGGCACCGCCGATAAACAAAATCGCGTTGGCTTGGGAGCGGTTATCGCCGATGGCTTGATCGTTGAGTTCAAGCGTCCAGGTGTTGCCAGTGTAGCCCGCGCTCAAGGGGTTCCATTGCACGGTGTTGGGATCGAGCGCAACCGCGGGTCCGTAGCTGCGGAAGGCCCAGCTGGGGTTGAAGGTAGCACCGAAGAAGCGCACCGACAGGAACGCGCGGCGGCAGTTGGAAATCTCCAGACGCACCAGTCCTAACGGATAGTTGCGGCCCAGATCGGGGCCGACGGCGGATGCTTTGGGGCTGTAGGCGTCGAAAATTTGCGTACATGCGCCATCGAGGGGCGTGATGGTCAGCGTCATCTTGGCAACGCCGGTATTGATCTCGTCCAAGCCTGCGGAATCTTCGTTGCCATCGCCGCTGCCGGGAATCGAGGCGACATTGCTTTGGTTGCCGTCAAGCTGCCCATCTTCGTTGCCGTCACCACCGGGGGCGCTGCCTTCAATCAGGTTGCCGGGGCCGTCGGCGTCGAGGTCGCTCACGCGGGTGAAGCTGTACACGCCGCTGGCCGAACCGACGTGGATGGTCGGCTCGCTTAACGTCGAGTTATCGATGGTCAGCGCGGTCGCCGATGTAGCGGGTAGTGCAGTCGAGAACGAGGCCCAGGTGGCGCCGCCGTTGGTGCTGACAAAAGTGCCGCCGGGATTGCCCGCCCCGCCGCCGGATGCCGCATATACCCGCAGCGAGTTAAGCGGGTCCACCGCCAGCGCGCGGATATCCTGACCCACGATGCCGTTGTTCGCTGCGCTCCAATTCAAGCCGCCGTCGGTCGTTTTGTAGATGCCGCCGACCAAGCCCGAACCATCCAGCGGATTCACCGCCGCATACAGGGTGTTGGTCGCCGTCGGGTCGATCGCCAAAGCGAGCACATAGTGTGCGGAAGTGCCAGCGCCACCGAAGCGCGGCAGCCCGTTGGAACGCTGCACCCAGGTAATGCCGCCGTCGGTCGACTTGAACACGCCGCCCGGCGTGGTCGGCACCGGTTGACCGACATTGAACGGCGAATAGCTGGTGGTCACGCCGACGTATAGCGTCGATGGCGTGGCCGGGTTGATCACCATCGGAATGGGTGTGACTTGGCTAAATTGCAGCAAGGTAGGCTGCGCCGGGTCAACCACCACGCATTCGCCCTGCGGAAAGCCGCTGGCGGGTGTATCCAGGCGATTCCAATTGCTGCCGCCATCGATCGATTTCCAAAGGCGTCCCACGTTGTAACTGGCCGTCGGCGGCGCCGCTGAGCAGCCCGCAGAATTTGCGCTACCGCTGGCGGTGAGATACATGATTTGCCGCGCGCCGCTGCCGCCACTTAGGCCGCTGGTGGGGTCGAGCACGAGATTGCGCACCGTACCGAGCTGCCATCTTTGCAAGGGCGTTAAGCCGACAAAGCCGTCCACATGCGTCCAATTGATCCCGCCGTCGGTACTGCGCGCGAGCGGTGAGGCGCGCATCGCAGGCGGAATGCTGAGTGGATATAAATCGCGCCCGACCGCGAACACCGTGCCGCCGCCACCGGCGGTTGCGGTATTCGCATCGATGGTCAGCGCGCGCACAAAGTCGAGAGATAAGCCGGCATTCGAACGCGCCCATGTCGTGCCTCGATCAACCGATCGATACAGCGCAGGCGCGGTGGCCGAGCTTTCACCGTTGCCGGCGATCAGCACATTTGGATTGCCTGGATTCACTTGAATGGACCGGATGTTGACCAAACGCACGGTTGAGTCTTGTCGCGCCCACGTGGTGCCGCTATCGACGCTGCGCCAAATGCCGCCGTAGCCGGTAGTGGCGACCAGGGTTGCAGGCGTGCCGGGCCTTGGCTTGATCCCGACCAGTTCAGCGGCCTGCGTGCCATTGGCGGTGATGCTTGCGGTAAACCCAGTCCAGCTCAAACCATTGTCGGTCGAGCGAAAGCCGCCGCTCGGCGTGGCGGCATAGGTAACGCCGGCAGCAAAACTAAAATCGCTGGCGGTGGTGAACGGCGCCGGTATCTGCGGGATCTCAGTGAACGAAAGTCCGCTATTGGTTGATCGGTAGCTGCGCTGAAAGTTGGACGACGCCAATACCAACCCGGCTGAATTAGGTGAGAACGTCAGGCCGTTGAGACACACCACCGCGGGGGTTGCGCTGGCCGCGCTAAAAGTCGTACCGCCGTCGGTCGAGAGATAGCTGGGCGATGCTGAGCTTGCATTTTGCGAGCGCGAGTTGCATTCCGAGACAAGCAGCCGGTTGGGGTTGCTGGGGTCAATCGAAATAGTGCCGGCGGTGGTGCCCGGATAGCCACCCGCACCGGTTCCAATGCGCAAAAAGCTAGCGCCGCTGTTGGTCGAGCGATACAGCCCGTTGCTGAAAGTGCCGACGTAAAGTGTCGTGGCAGAACCTGGATCGAGGGTCAGCTCGACTAGATCGAGATCGGCCGCAAGCGGCAGTCCAGCGCCAATGGCGACCAGGGTAGCGCCCGCATCATTGCTGACCCACAGCTTGCCAGCGTTCATCAAGAATATGCGATTTGCGATGGTCGGATGCGCTGCCACTTCGGACACAAACACGCTTTCTAGCTGACCTGGCACGTTCGCCCACGTGCTACCGCTGTCTGTTGAGCGCAGCAGGCCCGCGGCATTGCTGGGCAGCACGTACATTTGTGCCGGATTGGTTGGCACGGTGATTAGCTGACCTGTAGCGCCGCCAAGTGGACCAGCCGACGTCCACGCGCCGAGGCCCGCCTGCGCGCCAAAAGAAATGCTCGCCAGCGTTAATGCGCAGACGATAGGAAGACGTGTGTTCATGGTCGATTGCCGATTCCCGGTTAGTTTGTAAGGCTAATACGGAATTCGCATATGAAACGAGACATTTAAAATGTCCGGCAAAGTGTCCGGCACTGTCCGCGGACACCTTTCGCGCGCCAACTACTGCCTTATCTAACTGATTTATATGCCTTTTTTGATTGGCATGCGACGTGCATTAGCCAATCGTATGAATGCGATTAAAAACCCGGCACCGCACGCTTTCCGCGACACCAGCGCGCAAGACCAGCGCCTCAATGCACCCACGCGCCGCCCCCGATGGCTGCTGCTCGCGATCGGCGTGCTAGCGCTGGCAATGCTTGGCTTCGCGGTAAAACCTGGCTTGCGCTGGCTCAATTCAGATCGTTCGGTCGGCATCGAGAGCTTGCGTTTGAGCGTTGCCAGCATCGGCACGCTCAAGCGCGACCTCAGCGTGCAAGGCGTCGTAGTGGCAGCGGACTCGCCCACCCTGTATGCCTCCAGCGCAGGCACGGTGCGCTTTACGGTCAAGCCCGGCGCGAGCGTTGCGCGCGATGCGCTGCTTGCACAGATCCAATCGCCCGAGCTGTCTAACCGCTTGGCGCAGGAGCAAGCCAGCTTGTTAAGCCAGCAAACCGACGTATCCCGCGCGCGCATCGCCAACAAAAAACAGGCCTTGCTGACCCAGCGCAACGCCGACCAAGCGCGCGTGGCGTTAAGCGCGGCGCGGCGCGAAAAGCAGCGCGGCGACGCGGCGTGGGCCAAGAGCGCGATGTCGCAGGTGGATTTTTTGCGCTCAGCTGACAATCTAGAAACCGCTGAGCTGTCCCATCAGCATGCGTTGGCCGACCAAAAGCTGGAACTCGAAAGCTTGGGCTTTGAGCTGATCGCCAAACAGCAGGTATTGGAGCGCCAAGCCCTGCTGGTGCGCGATTTGGAGCGCCAGGTGGCGGCGCTCGACGTGCGCTCGCCGGTGGCGGGGATTGTTGGCAATCTGGCCACCACCGAACGCGCGCAAGTGGCGCTCAACCAAGCGTTGCTGACCGTGGTCGATCTCTCGCGGCTAGAGCTCGAGATTGGCATTCCGGAAAGCTCAGCCGACGAACTCGCGCTCAGTTTGGACGTGCGCATCGAAGCCAACGGCCAGGCCCTGCGCGGCACGCTCGCATCAATTTCCCCGCAGATCGTCAATGGACAGGCGCTTGGGCGCGTGCGCTTGCTTAACAGTGAAGGCGCTGGACTCAAACAAAATCAACGACTTAGCGCGCAAATTCTGCTCGGCGAAAAAGCCCAAGCGCTGATCATCGCGCGCGGTCCGGCGCTCAATGATGGCGGCGGCATTCTGTATGTCATCGAAGACGGCATGGCTTTGAAGCGCCGCGTCCAAGTTGGCATCAGCAGCGTGTCGCAGGTTGAGATTTTGAGCGGCTTGAAAGCGGGCGATGAGGTCATCGTGGCCGGTTCGGACCGCTTTGAAAATGCCGAGCGGGTCATGGTCAACGGCCTTTAGTTACGCCTTCAAGCGGCATGCCGCGCGAACCTTACAAACCACTGAACTCAAGAGATTTGCCATGCTAAAGATGCAAAAACTCAGCAAAATCTATCGCACCCACCAAATTGAAACCCACGCGTTGCGCGAGTTCTCGCTGACGGTGAATGAGGGCGAGTTTGTCGCGGTGACCGGGCCATCGGGTTCGGGCAAAACCACGTTCTTAAACGTCGCGGGCCTGCTGGAAGAATTTGAGGGCGGCAGCTATCAGCTTGACGGTCACGACGTGCGCGGTTTGAACGACAACCAGCGCTCGAAGTTGCGCAACGAAAAGATCGGCTTTATTTTCCAGAGCTTCAATTTGATTCCCGATCTAAGTCTGTTCGACAACGTCGATTTACCGCTGCGCTATCGGCGCATGCCCACCTCCGAGCGACAAAAGCGCATCACCGACGCGCTGACTCGCGTGGGTTTGGGCTCGCGCATGCAGCACTACCCGAGCGAGCTCTCAGGCGGCCAGCAGCAGCGCGCCGCGATCGCGCGCGCACTCGCCGGTAGCCCGCGCTTTCTGCTGGCCGATGAACCCACCGGCAATCTCGATTCGCAAATGGCGCGCGGGGTGATGGAGCTGCTGGAGGAAATCAACGCAAGTGGCACCACGATCATTATGGTCACCCACGATCCCGACCTGGCTCGCCGCGCGCAGCGCAACGTGCACGTCCTTGATGGACAGGTAAGCGATGGCTTGCAGCTGGTTGCGGCGGCCTAAACCATGATCATCTATCAGTTGAAAATGGCGTGGCTGAACTTCAAGCGCGCCCCCGCGCTGACCGCCCTGATGGTGCTGGCCATTGGCGTGGGCATTGGCGCTTCGATGACGTCGCTACAGGTGTTTCGCGCGATGTCGGGCAATCCAATTGCGTGGAAATCCGACCGGCTGTTTTATGTGCAAATCGACTCGTGGGGCCCCGGCGAGAACGCAAGCAATAGCCAGGCCGAGCGCGAGCCGCCGGATCAGGTGTCGTATCGCGATGCCCAAATGGTCATGCAAGCCAAACAGGCCAAACGCCAAGCGGCGATGTTTCAAACCGGCTTTATGCTGAAATCGGCTGACCCAAAGTTCAAGCCGATCACGAGCACTGCGCGCGCGACTTACAGCGATTTTTTCCCGATGTTTGATGTGCCGTTTGCGGCGGGCAGCGGCTGGACGGCGGACGATGATGAGCGCCGCTCGCGCGTGGTGGTGCTCTCAGCCGCGCTCAACGAGAAAGTTTTTGGGGAGGTTAATTCGGTCGGCAAATCGGTGTTTCTCGACCAGGTCGAATTCAAAGTAATCGGCGTGCTCAAGCGCTGGCAGCCACGCCCCAAGTTCTATGACCTAACCAATGCCAACTTCAGCGATTCTGAGGACATGTTTGTGCCCTACAGCTACGTGGTTGGCGCGCAGATGCAGCCTTGGGGCAACAACAATTGTCGAGAAGGTTCAGGCGAGGGCTACGCTGGTTATCTGGCTTCTACCTGCATTTGGCAGCAGCTGTGGGTGGAGCTGGATCGCCCGCTCGAGCAACCGCGTTTTCTTGATTTCCTGAACAATTTCTCGCTCGACCAGCGCAAATCGGGGGTAACCAGCTGGGCACCTAACAACCGTTTGCGCAACGTCAGCCAATGGATGGAGGAAGTCGGCATCGTGCCGAGCGATGTGCAGATTTCCGCTATTTTGAGCGTCGGTTTTTTGCTGGTGTGCCTGATCAACACCGCCGGGCTAATGCTAGCTAAAAGCTTAAGCAGATCCGGTGAGATTGGCCTCAAGCGCGCGCTCGGCGCCAGTCGCGCGACGCTGTTTAGGCAAGGCCTGCTGGACGCGAGCTTGGTGGCGATTGCCGGCGCGCTGGTCGGCGGCGTCCTCACCTGGCTCGGCCTGCTGGCGATGCGCAAGCTCGGCGATGAGGAGATCCAGGCGGTGGCTCGCCTCGATCCGATGGCGCTACTGCTGGTGCTGGCGCTCGCGCTGATTTCCACGCTGCTTGCCGCGCTGTATCCCACGTGGCGCGCGTCGTTGATTGCGCCCGCCACCCAGCTCAAAACCAACTAGGAGCGCCTGATGATTGCTTTAGGTCCGATCTTTTCAAGCTTAAAAAAGAACTCTCTTGGCGCGCTGCTGATTGCACTGCAAATTGCCATCACGCTGGCGATTTTGGCTAATTCCCTGCACATCATCGAAGCGCGCGTGAACACGCTGGCCGAACCGACAGGCTTAATCGAGGACAACCTGTTTTCGTTTGACCTACAAACCGCGGTGCCGCTGGAGGCGCAGCCCGCCGAGCGCGAAGCCGACTTGAGCAAGCTGCGCGCGCTGCCGGGCGTGAGCAGCGCCTATGCGACCAACGCGCTGCCACTCGGTTGGAGCGGCTGGAGCATGGGGTTGCGGCTCAGCAAAGAAAGCGACTCCCGTGAGGCCAGTTCAGCGATCTATTTTGCCGATCAGCACACCATCGCCACCCTCGGCACCAGCTTGCTCAGCGGGCGCAATTTCAGCGCGCAAGACCTCACCAACCGTGGCCCGCAAGACCTGAGTTGGCCGTCGTCGATCATCGTCACTGAGTCTTTGGCTACGCGCCTCTTCGACACACAAGACGCCGTCGGCAAAAGCGTCTACATCGGTGATGTCGACAGCCCAAGCGCGTCGCCATCCACGATCGTTGGCGTGATCAAAGACGTGCGCAGCCCGTGGCGCGGCTGGAACGATGGCTGGCTCAGCCAGGTGCTCCTCGCCCCGCAAAACCTGTTGGGCAGTGGGCGCTTTATGGTGCGCACGCAGGCCGGTCAAATGGCTGCCGCGATGGGCGCGGTTCAAGAAACGATGCTGAGCGTCAATCCAGAGCGCGTGGTGACCGAGCCCAAAAGCTTTGCGCAAACGCGCGCCAGTTTTTACCGCAACGACACGGCGATGGTTGCGATGTTGGTGGCGGTGATTGCGGCATTGGCGCTGGTCACTGCTTTCGGTATTTTCGGGATGGTGAGCTTTTGGGTGACTCAGCGGCGCAAACAAATTGGCACACGCCGTGCGCTCGGCGCGACCAAAACCGACATCCTGCTGCATTTTATGGCGGAGAATTTTCTGATCGTTTCGATAGGAATTTTGCTCGGCTGGGCGCTCGCCATCGGCTTGAACATTTGGTTATCCAGAAGTTTTGAGATGGAGCGCCTGGGCTTTGGCTGGATCATGATCGGCAGCCTGGGCGTTTATCTGGTCGGGCAGCTCGCCACGCTTTACCCTGCCCGCGAAGCCGCCAGCGTTGCACCGGTGGTCGCCACGCGCGGCGCGTGAGCTCGACCGTGCGCGGCTGCTAATCTTGCATCCGCGTTTTAAACAAGCACCTCCGCCATGACCCCGTTAATCATCCCGCCGATCACCGATTTGAGCGTTTATCTGCGCGAGCCGGGGATGAGCCACAAATCGACCATCGCCCAGACCCAAACGCTCGCCCTCGCAGCGGGCGTCGGGCGCATGGCGGTGCAGCCGGAGACCCGGCCGGTCACTGACTCGCCGCAAACGGTGGCCTTCGTGCTGGAGCGCGCGCGCGCAGTGCACGGCGTTGAAGTGCTGCTGCTAGGTGCGTTGACCAAGCAGTTAGAAGGCGTTGAGCTGACCGAGATGGTTGCGTTACAGCGCGCCGGTTGCGTGGGCATATCCAACGCCGGGCGCGGCTTGCCGCCGCTTCAGGTGTTGCGGCGCGCGCTGAAATACGCCGGCTCCTTAGGCTTAACCGTGCACTTGCAAGCCATCGATAAGGCCTTGAGCGCCGCTGGCGTCGCGCACGCCGGGCAAGTGGCGACGCGCATGGGCTTGGTTGGCATTCCAGAAAGCGCAGAAACCTGCGCGCTCGCCGCGATCATTGAGCTGGTGCGCGAAACGGGCTGCAGCGTGCATGTCGGACGCCTGTCGTGCGCGCGATCGGTCGAACTGATCGCACGCGCCAAAGCCGATCGACTGACGCTTAGCTGCGACGTCGCTTGGCGCCAGCTTTATTTCACCGAAATTGAACTGATCGGCTTTGACGCGCAAATGCACGTCGTGCCGCCGCTGCGCACGCACAAAGATCGTATGGCGCTGCTGGATGGCGTGGCCAGCGGGGTGATTGATGCGATCTGCTCAGACCACCAGCCGCACGATGTCGACGCCAAACTTGCCCCGTTTCCATCGACCGAAGCGGGCCGCGCGGACATGCCGCTGCTGCTCAAACAAACCCTGAAATTGGTGGTCGAGGGCTACGTGCCGTTGGCGCGCGCGCTGGATGCGATTGGCGCGCGGCCGGATTGGATCCTGGGCCAAAGCCAGCCGCCGCCGGGCTTGCTTGAGCTGGATCTCGATCACCTTGAGGCACCGCTTAAATATTTACCGCTCCAGAATGCGTGACGTTTGGCTGATCCACGGAGCGCGCAAAGCCGTTAGGCTCGGCGGTCGCATCCACGATCTTTAAAAATCTCCAGCCATGCGCTCAATCCTTCTAACCGCTGCAATCGTTTCTGTGATGGCCTGTACGCAAACCACCCCGCCACCGAGCTTGGTCGAAAATCCAGGCCTCGCAGCCGCTGCCGAGGCTGAAGATCCATACCTGTGGCTGGAAGAAGTCCAAGCGCCCAAGGCGCTCGATTGGGCGCGTGCCAACAACGCCATCACCAGCAAAGAGCTGGAAGGCGACCCTAACTTCGCGCCGATTCGCGAGAATTTGTTGAAAGTTCTCGAATCCAAAGACCGCATCGCCTACGCCGAGAAAATGGGCGAGTATTTCTACAATTTTTGGCGCGACGACAAGAACGTGCGCGGCATCTGGCGGCGCACCACGTTGGCTGAATATCTTAAGTCGAGGCCTGAGTGGGAAACGCTGCTCGATCTGGACGAACTGGCGCTGAAGGATCAAGAAAACTGGGTGTGGAAAGGCACTAGCTGCGTGCAGCCGGGCTTTGATCGCTGCCTGTTGAACCTCTCGCGCGGCGGCGCGGACGCCGTGGTGATTCGCGAATTTGATCTGGCTAGCCAAAGCTTTGTTGCAGACGGCTTTAGCGTGCCAGAAGCGAAAACCGTGGCTACTTTTCTCGACCGCGACACGCTGCTGGTGAGCAGCGATTTTGGCCCCGGCACGCAGACCACCTCCGGCTACGCGCGGCAGATCAAGCGCTGGCAGCGCGGCACGGAACTTAAATCCGCTGAGCTGGTGTTTGAAGGCGAGCTCACCGATGTGGCGTCCGCGGCCACCGTGGCCCACACGCGCGGCGAGCGCTACGAAATTTACCAGCGTAGTCCAGATTTTTTCACCAACCAGAGCTTCGTACGCCTGAAGGGCAACGTGATCAAGCTCGACAAACCCGACGATGCCGAAGTGACCATGGCCGGCACCGACCTGCTGATCACGCTGCGCAAAGATTGGGCACCGGCGAAAATCACCTATCCGACGGGTTCGCTGCTGGCGATCAACTTCGCCGATTTCATTCAGGGCGCGCGTGACTTTGCGGTGCTGTTTGAGCCGAGCGAGCGCACCTCGCTGGCCGGCCTGACCGTCACGCAAAACTACATCGTGCTGAACGTGCTGGACAACGTGGGCAACCGCCTGCTGTCGTGGCGCCGAGACGGTGACAAATGGGTCAGCGATGCGCTCGCAACGCCAGGTTTTGGCACGCTGAACATTCGCGCGATCGACGATGCCAGCAGCGATGATTATTTCCTGACATCAGAGGACTTTCTGACCCCGTCGAGCCTGTTTATCGGCACCGTCGGTGAGCGCGATCAGCGCCTCGTCAAGCAACTGCCTGCGTTTTTCGATTCAAGTGGCATGAAGATCCAGCAGTTCGAAGCGACTTCCGCCGATGGCACGCGCGTGCCGTACTTTATGGTGAGCCGCGCGGATGTGGTCCTCGACGGCAGCAACCCCACGCTGCTGGGCGGCTACGGCGGCTTTGAAGTCTCGCGCCTGCCGGTGTACTCAGGCGGCCTCGGCCAGGCGTGGCTGAGCCGCGGAAACGTCTATGTGCTGGCCAACATTCGCGGCGGCGGCGAATTCGGGCCGCGTTGGCATCAGGCGGCGCTCAAAGCCAATCGGCAGCGCGCCTTCGACGATTTCATCAGTGTGGCTGAAGACCTGGCTGCCAGAAAAGTCACCAGCTCCAAACACTTAGGCATTCAAGGCGGCTCCAACGGCGGACTGTTGATGGGCGTGATGATGACCCAGCGCCCGGATCTGTTTGGCGCGATCGTGTGCCAGGTGCCGCTGCTCGATATGAAGCGCTATCACAAGCTGCTGGCAGGCGCTTCGTGGATGGCCGAATACGGCGATCCTGATCAGCCCGAACAATGGGCTTATCTGTCGGCATATTCGCCCTATCAGCTGGTTAAGGCTGAGCAAAAATATCCGCGCACGCTGTTTACCACTTCGACCCGCGATGACCGAGTGCACCCCGGCCACGCGCGCAAAATGGTCGCACGCATGCAGGAACAAAAACACGACGTGCTGTACTACGAGAACATTGAAGGCGGCCACGGCGGCGCGGCCAATAGCGCGCAAAGCGCTTATTTGAGCGCACTCTCCTATACCTTTTTGCTGCGCGAAACCAGGTAGGTAACGGGCAGTTGCAGCAGTCGTGTGCATCCACTTACTTTGAGCTAAATACGATCAATGCTTGCGCTCAAGGCGTGCGGGTCTATACTTTTCCCGGCACCTTTGCCTGACGACCTAGCGGAAACTACCTTCTTTGAGCAAGCCAAAAGCAGCGATCGCAAAAAAAGACCCTCTCGCCGTGCTGATTACCGCCGTGCAAACGGGCATGGAGGACATCAAGGCCAAAGACATCATGCGCTTTGATGTTCGCGGCAAAACCAGCATCACCGACATGATGATTGTCGCCTCCGGCACCTCAACCCGGCACGTGCGATCCATCGCCGATAACGTAGTGAAATTCGCCAAACAAGCGGGCTTTGCGCCGCTTGGTGTGGAAGGCGAGCGCGAAAGCGAATGGGTTCTTGTCGACCTTGGCTACGTGATTGTGCATGTGATGTTGCCGCGCACGAGAGTGTTTTATAACCTCGAAAAACTGTGGGGCGGCGAAGGCCCGATCAATAGCGAAATGGACGTCGAAGAAGCCATTGCCTAGCTGGCAATTCGGTGGCTACGCATCTCTTCGCGGTCGGTCGAAAAATGCCCGCCTGGGTGTGCAGCGGCTTTGACGAGTATCAAAAGCGCCTGCCAGCACATCTGAAGTTCAAGCTCAAGGAGTTTGATTTGGCTCTCCAAGCCGACGCCGCCACGCGCAAAGCGCATGAGTGCACCCGCATGCTCGACGCCCTGCCGGGCCGAGCCCATGTGGTTGCATTGACCGAAACCGGAACGCCTTTTTCAAGCGCCCAACTTGGAGAGAAAATCGCCTCTTGGCTACAAATAGGCCGCGAGCTGGTGTTTGTGATCGGCGGCCCGGACGGCCTAGCACCCGCCTTGCTGGCACGTGCGGATGTGACCTTCAGCTTAAGCGCGCTGACCTTGCCGCACGCATTGGTACGGGTGCTGTTGAGTGAGCAAATTTATCGCGCCCATTCGATTCTGGTTGGGCATCCCTATCACCGCGTTTAGCAGGGATAGGGTGCAAATCTTGCTGTCGCGACAGAACGGATCAGCAGCGACCTAGCTATTTCCCAGCGTCATCACTCAACGGCGGGCGGTTCAACACGCCCGGATCGAGGCTGGCTCGTAAGGTGGAAGTGCGCTGTTGGTAGTGCACCGTAACGCCGATGTCGGCCGTCTTGGTGTTGATATCCATCACGCTCACCGAATTGCCGCTGGGGTCGACGGTCACGCCGACCATCTGGCCTTTGCTGTTGTCGAAGGTCAGGCCAATCATCATCCACTCCGCGCGTGAATCTTTGTCCAAAATGTATTCGAGCGTGGTGTTGGCTTCAGTCACGGTGACGTTTTCAGGATCGGCACTGCTCGCGGTGGGTGAAGTGACAAAGATAGTGGTTGGAATGATCATTGCGTGGTCCCCTGGTTGGCCGCGATAAATGCGCGGAAGTTGGCTTCGTGAAAATGCATGGCGTTGAGTTTGCTAAGGGCTTGTGAATATCGCTCGGGCTGCCTGGTCTGCAGCGCCAGACGCGCAAGCGTTTCCAAAGTTGTTGGATCGTTGAAATCGGCGACTGGCTTGAGCAATGCGTCAATTTCAGCGAGCTTCGGCGAGCCATTTGGATTTAGCGAAGCCTCCGCCAGCATTGAGCGCGCTAGCGCCAGCCGCGAATGATGATCTGCCGGGTCTTTTTGATGCAGCGCGGTAAGTGCAGCGGTCGATGCGGCAAGTAAGCGAAGGGCTTTTTGAGGCTCGCCCTCTAACAGCAAGAGTTCGGCTTGAACCTGCTGGATGCGCGTGTGCAAACGCGTCCAGCTTGGGGGTGTGTCAGTTCCTAGCAGGAGTGAGGATGCCTTTGCTTGTGCCGTGCTTAAACGCCGTCGCGCTTCAGCCAAGCGTCCAGCGTCCAGCGCAAACTGCGCGAGCTGCAGATCGCAAAACGCGAGGTCGCGCACCCATTCTTTGTTAGTAGGGTCGTGCTCGGTCACCAGTGCCGCGGCCGCATGGGCTTTTTCAAACTCCGCTTGCGCCCGCTCACCCTCACCAAGCGACGCGGACATCATGCCAATCCACTGGCGCGCCAGGCCTTCCTGTGAACGCCAAAGTGCCGCATTCGGATCGGCTTTGCGCACCGCAGCAATCAACTCGAGCTGGCGCTCGTAGGCTTTTTTGGCAGCGCGTAGATCGCCCTTTGCTTCATAAATGCGCCCCAACCACGACAGCTGATTAGACAGCTGCGCGCTGATTTCCGGATCGTTCGGTGAAGCGTCGAACAGCGCCCGAAAACCACTGATCGAGCGATTCACCAGTACAACGGCTTGCTCGAAATCGCGCCGCTCCACTTCAAGCGCGGCCAGGTTGCCGTGCGCGTAAGCCACCTCCAGGCGACCTTTGGCCGCCAACGAGTCTGACTGAGCCAGCACTTGCGAAAACGCCAAATAGCGCTGCCAGTGCACCTCGGCCTGATCCAACTGGTGCGCCTGAAAATGCAGATTGCCAATCCAGTAAGCGGTGGTGCCGCGCTCAAGCACAATTTCAGCGCTGACCGCTGCCGCTGGAATCGCTGCAAGCAAGCTATCGGCTTCGCTAAATGCCGCGCGTGCGGCGTCCATTTGATTGCGCTCGGCGTGCACTTCGCCCAGCGTTCGCAGCGCACTCGCCCGGCGCAGCGCGCTGACCGGGCTTGCGCCAATCGCATCGGGCGCACCTAAATACTTCATGGCTTGCGACGACACGCCATCGAGCAAATCCAGCCGCCCGAGCGGGCGCAGGCGATCGGCAAAATCACCCAACATGTAACCAATCAGCGCTTCGGCACTTTCACGGCGATTTTCAGCCACGCTGCGCGCCGCGCGCGCCTCGCGCAGTCCATAGGTGGCCACGATCAGCCCGATCACTAGCGCCAAGCCAATCAACGATCCAGCCACCGTTGCCAGGCGATTGCGCCGCACGAAACAGCGCAGCGTATACAAGCGCTGCGGCGCGCAGGCGCGCACCGGAAAATGCAGCCGATAGCGCTCAAGATCATCGGCCAGCGCGCTGGCTGAGTCGTAACGGTCGCGGCGCTCGGTGACCGTGGCTTTGAGCAAAATCGCGCGCAAGTCGTGCGGGATTTTTTTAAGCTCAGTGCTCAGGCGCGCTGAACTCAGCAGGCCGTCTCGATCGTGGCGCCCCAGCGATTGGATAACGCCCGCGCGCAGTGAGCGCGCGGTACTTTCCGGCGCGTCAGGCTGAATGCCGAGCTTCAGACAAAGACACTCGCCCAACATCGCGCCGAGCGCATAGACGTCTACCCGCGCATCGATGCCAGCCGGTCCGGGCTCGGCCTGCTCGGGCGCCATGTAAGCAAATGTGCCGACCGCGTCGCGGCTATCGACGTGGCTCATGGTGTTTGAATTGACCCCGACGGCGACGCCAAAATCGATGATCTTTGGCAGCATTTGGCCGCCCACTTCGATCACCAGCACGTTGCTGGGCTTAAGGTCGCGGTGGATCAGCCCGCGCTGATGCGCGTAGTGCACGCCCTGGCACACCTTGATCAATAAATCGACGATCTCCTTCAGCGAGCGCGCCTGGCGCTCGGCGAAATAATCCAAGGTGACGCCCTGCACGTACTCCATCGCAAAAAACAGCGCGCCATCCGGCAACGTCCCGGCGTCGTAAATTTGCGCGATGTACGGGTGCTGCATTTGCGCCAGCGCTTGGCGCTCGACTTGAAAATAGGCCCGCGCCAAACCGCCCTGAAGGCGTTGCGACAGCAGCTTGATTGCCACCTCGCGCTGAAACGGCTCGGTTTGCTGGGCCAGCCAAACCACGCCCATACCGCCCTCGCCGAGCTTGCTTTTCAGCCGGTACGGTCCAACGGCGGCATTAGCTTCCAATGATCCGCTAGGCGGCAAACTATCCCACGCGCCGGTTAGCGTGTGCGGGCGCGTCGAGAAAAACCCGCGCGCTTTAGCCGCACCTAGTAAGTCGGTCTCCAGTAGGTTCGGCGCGCGATTGGGTGCGCCCAATTCGGTCGCCTCCAGCGCTTTTTTCGACACGTCCAAGGCGAGATCTACCAGCGCGACTTGTCTTGCAAATAGCGCCGGGCATCGCTCAAATCTGTTGGCAGATAGTCACTGAACAAATTCGGCCCGTACTTGTTTTTATAGGCTTGAAAAATCGGCAAATACATCTCCATGTGCACCAAAGGCTGCGTTTTGCTGGCGCGAAACTGCTCGATGGGAATGGTGGCACTGATCATCTGCTCAAACTTGCCGTTGGCCTCACTCAATACCTCGCCGCGCGCGCCGTAAATGGCGCTGCCACCCGAGCCCGCGTCGTCGAAAAACCCCGGATTATTTGGCGACACGGCGTTGTTGCAAATCGCCGTGTAGACCTGGTTGTAAACGCTGGTCATTTGGATATCGAGCGCATTGAATCCACCCGATGCGGTGCGCAAAATGACCTCCGCGCCACGCATCGCCATCGCACGGAACAGCTCGGGCTCGCGCTGGATTGAGGACGTGCAGATATTGCCGAGCGGGGTTTGCGTAACCGGCACTACCGCGTCCCAACCATACATTTCAACGTACTGATCGAGCACGTCGTAGATCGTGGTCGTGAACAACTCAAACCCCACAAACGCGCCTTTAATGTTGCGTGCCTTCCAGTGTTGATCAACGATTGTGCCGTCAGGCCCGATGATGATGGTGATCGACAACACATGCTGCGGCCAATTTTTGTCGCGCGCGTAGCTACCAAACACGATGTAGCAGCCGTATTCGCGTGCTTTTTTAGCGACCGCTTCGGTTTCTTCGCCGGGAATCTCGATCGCGAATTTGAGGATTTCCGCACGCGTCCACTTGCGCCAACCGGTGATTGGAAATTCATGGAAGAGCAGCAAATCGGGCTTGCCGCCGTAGTAGAAAGCGGCATCAATCAAGCCCAGCATATGGCTTAAGTTATCTTTGATTTCGCGCTTGTAATTGCGCATCTCAACGGCGCGCACGCGAGACTGCACCACGCCCAACTGCCACGCAGGCTTGCTCAACTCGGCACGCGCGTAGCCGCCTTTTTCGCCAATCGTCGGCACGGCTTTCTTGGGTCCGTCTACGCTGGTCGCAGTAGCAGCGGCCGGGAGGGTGGCCGCGGCTCCGAGCGCGGCACTGAGTGCTAAAAAATCGCGACGACTCGACATAATCCACCTCACGTTCTTTTAGTTGATGGATCGTAGCTTAATGTTCCGCGCAGGATGAGCGCGGTGTCTGCTCATCCATCGGGCAGCAATCCTGAGGATTCGAGGGGCTTTGGGGTTTTAGAGCGCGGTGTCTGCTTATCCATCGGGCATCCAGCTCGAGGATTCGAGAGCCTGTTGGGTCGGCATCCTGCCTTGGTGGCTTCGATGGGTGTTTTGGGTACTTGTAACTGTGGGGGTCTGGTCCCATTTTCGGGCTTTTGAGAGGTTTCCGATGATTACCAAACGCGCCGCGGGGGATCGTGGCCACGCCGATCACGGCTGGCTCAAAACCGCCCATAGTTTCTCATTCGCTGATTATCAAGACCCCAAGCACGTCCACTTCGGACCGCTGCGGGTGATCAATGATGATTGGATCGCAGCAGGGTCTGGGTTCGGCAAACACGGCCATCGCGATATGGAGATCATCACCTATGTACTCGAGGGTGCTCTCGCACACGAAGACTCCATGGGCAATCGCGCCACGATCGTGCCGGGCGAGGTGCAGCGCATGAGCGCGGGCAGCGGTGTGCTGCACTCGGAGTTCAACCACGCCGCCGGGCCTACCCGCCTGCTGCAAATTTGGATCATGCCCGACCGCGCGTCGGTGACCCCAAGCTATGAGCAGAAGATGTTCGATGCCGCAGACAAACGAGGGAAATTGAAGCTGGTGGTGAGCCCCGATGGACACGACGGCTCGGTTAAAATCTACCAGGACGCCAGGATTTACGCATCGCTCATCGATGGCCAGGAAACGCTGAGCCTCGCTCTAGAAACCGGCCGCCTAGGCTATGTCCACGTTGCCGAAGGCCGGTGCACGATCAACAATCACGCACTCGAACGCGGCGATGCGCTGCGCTTCAAAGACGAGCCGCTGATCACCATCGAGCACGGCGAGAAAGCTGAAATTCTGGTCTTCGATTTGCCGCCGTTCGCCTAGCCTAAAAACAATCGGTACGCCGGGTGCGCGGTCTGCTCGCTGTGCGGATAGCCGAGCGCCTCAAGCGCCAGCGCGCAGGCTTTGTGATCCTCTTTCGGCACCTGCAGCCCCACCAGCACGCGCGAGTAATCCTGGCCCTGATTGCGATAGTGAAATAGCGAAATATTCCACGCAGGGCCAATCGCATTGAGGAAGGCCATTAATGCGCCGGGTCGCTCGGGAAACTCAAAGCGATACAGCCGCTCATCGGACGCCAGCGCACTTTTGCCACCCACCATATGGCGGATATGGTCGGCGGCGATATCGTCGTGCGAGAGGTCTACCGCGGCAAAACCGTGCGCGACAAATTCCGCGGCGATGAGCTGGTTGTCGCCTTTGCGCGATGTCGAAATCCCAACAAAAATGTGCGCTTCAAGCGCATCGCTGATGCGGTAATTGAATTCCGTGACATTGCGCTTGCCGATCAGCGCGCAAAAGCGCTTAAAGCTGCCGCGCTGCTCGGGGATGGTGACGGCAAAGATCGCTTCTTTGGCCTCGCCTACCTCGGTGCGCTCGGCCACAAAACGCAGCCGCTCAAAGTTCATATTGGCCCCGCACGCGATCGCGATATAAGTTTGCGCTGAACCAGCTTGAGTCGCCGCGTAGGCCTTCATGCCAGCCACGCTGAGCGCACCAGCGGGTTCCAGCACCGAGCGGGTATCCAGAAATACATCTTTGATTGCCGCGCACACCTGATCGGTATCTACGCGAATAAATTCATCGACCAGCAGCCGTGCCAAACGGAAAGTCTCAACGCCAACCTGCTTGACCGCGGTACCGTCCGAAAATAAACCGACTTCACTGAGCAGCACCCGCTCGCCGGCTTCCACCGAGCGCGCCATCGCATCGGAATCGACCATCTGCACGCCAACAATGCGCACCTCCGGGCGAATTTGCTTGACGTAAGCGGCGATTCCCGAAATCAGTCCACCGCCGCCCACCGCCACAAAGATCGCGTCGAGCGGCTTGGCCCCGTGCTGGCGCAGGATTTCCATGCCAATGGTGCCCTGGCCAGCAATTACCAGCGGGTCGTCAAACGGGTGGATAAAAGTTAAGCCCCGCTCAAGCGCGAGTGCGCTCGCGAAGGCGTAGGCATCCGAGTAGGAATCCCCGTGCTGCACGATTTCAACTTGATTGCCGCCGCGCGCGCGGATGGCGTCCACTTTGAGCTGCGGGGTGGTCACCGGCAGCACAATCAGCGCTCGCAAACCCAAACGCTGCGCGCTCAAGCTGACGCCCTGCGCATGATTGCCAGCTGATGCCGTGATCACTCCGCGCGCGCGCTCAGACGCGTCAAGCTGCGCCATTTTGTTGTACGCGCCGCGCAGCTTGAAACTAAAAACGCTCTGCAAATCTTCGCGTTTTAGGTACACCTGATGCTTGAGTTTCGCGCTTAGGTTCGGCGCAAAATCAAGCTCGGTTTCACGCGCCACGTCATACACGCGGGCGGTCAGAATTTTCTTGAGGTAATCGGTCGGCATGTGGTCGGCGACGCAAAGCTAAGTGCTGATGCGCATCGACAGATCTAGCGCATAAACATGCTTGGTCAGCGCGCCAACGGAAATAAAATCAACCCCGGTTTCAGCGAATGTCCGCAGGGTTTCAAGCGTCACAGAACCGGACACTTCAAGCATCGCGCGAGCACCGGGCTCGCGCTGAGAATTAAGCGCTACCGCTGAGCGGATATCGTCCAGCGAGAACTCATCGAGCATGATCCGATCGGCGCGCGCTGCCAGCGCTTGCTCAAACTCATCCAGCGATTCGGTTTCCACCTCAACCAGCAGGCTCGGGTGCAAACGTCGCGCGGCGCTGACCGCCTCGGCAATGGATCCCACCGCAGCGATGTGGTTTTCCTTGATCAACACTTGGTCATACAGACCCAAGCGGTGATTGCTGCCGCCGCCGCAGCGCACCGCGTATTTCTGCGCGAGGCGCAAGCCGGGCAGCGTCTTTCGGGTGTCGAGAATTCGGCACGGCAAACCATTCAAGCGTTGCGCGTAGTGGCGCGTGGTGGTCGCTGTGCCTGAAAGAGTCTGTAGAAAATTCAACATCGTGCGCTCGGCCGACAGTAGTGCGCGCGCACAGCCTTCGATACGCAAAAACGCTTGATCTGGCACCAGCTCCGCGCCGTCCGCATCAGTGCATTCAAACGATGCGGATGAATCGAGCTGAAGGAGCGTAAGGCGTGCCCATTCCAAGCCGCACAGCACGCCAGGCGCGCGACTAGTGATTGTGGCGAGAGCGCGCTGATCGGGATCGATCAGATCGGCGCTGACATCACCTGTGCCCAAATCCTCACTGATCGCGCGAGTGACATCGCCCAGAATCACGTCTAAATGAGGAAGCTCAAGCATGCCATGAGTGCCGCACGCCCCAACTTAGGCGCGTGCGGCTAACTTTAAGACTTAAGCTGGCTTAACGAAGCGCAAGGTCATGCGATCGCTTTCGCCAATCGCCTGATATTTCGCCTTGTCCTCGCCCTCTTTGACGCTCAATGATGGCGGCAAATTCCACACGCCGTTGGGATGGTCGGCGGTGTCTTTCGGATTGGCATTGATTTCTGCTTGGCCATCAACTTTGAAGCCCGCGTCGGTCGCCAGCTTGATCACGTAATCGGTCGCCAGATAACCGCTTTTCTTGGATTGCTCGATCGTGGTGCCGGGCTTGGCGCGATGCTCTTCTACGCCCAACACTCCACCCGGCTTGAGCACGTCGAAAAATGCTTTGAACATCTGCGCATCACTGCCCCAGCCGGTCCAGTTGTGCACATTGCGAAAGGTCACGACCAAATCAGCGCTGCCACTCGGACCAAAGTTCGGCTCGCGCACCTTGAACTCGACCACTTTGACGCCGCCGTAGGTCGCGGTGTCTGCGCTCAACTTAGCGCGCAACGCCTCGTTGCCTCTAGTGAAATAGTTTTTGGCGCCATCGCTGGGAGCGGTTGATGGATCCGGCACGGCAGCAATCAAACTTCCTTGCGCCTTCAATACCGGCGCTAACACCTCAGTGAACCAACCGCCGCCGGGGGTAATTTCAACTACGGTCTGGTTGCCTTTGATGCCAAAGAATTCGAGCGTTTCACGCGGATGCCGGTGCACATCGCGCGCACGATTTTCTGGCGAGCGGTGCGCGCCGTTCAGGGCCACCTCCCACGCATCCACGGCAGGTGCCGCTTCAACCATAGCGCTTTCCGGCGGAGCCGCCGCGGGCGCATCAACAACTTGCTTTTCTGAGGTACACGCGGCAAGCGTCAGGGCAATAACGCTCGAAAGGACAAGAATTCGCACGGGGTTTGGCTCCAAATAATGACAAAAGGGGAAAGATAGCGTGCGGAGTGTCGCTCAAACCGCAAGATCACGCTTACGGATCAAAAATTCATCCGAAAGTTCGCTTGGGCAGCACTTAATTTGCCAAAAAAAAAGGCCGCCCGGTTGGGGGCGACCCTTTTCAATTCGGCATGTCCTATGCCGTGCTCGTCCTTTAGTCTTCAGTAGCGCGTTGTCTTAAGTAGCGCGTACTCTCAAGAAGCGCTGCTAATTGCTTACGCGGCAACCTTGGTCGCTTTCTGTGCAGCTTTGATTGCCTTGCTGACGGCCGGAGCAACCGCTTCGGCATTCACTTTGGCCAGATCGGCAAACTGCTCAACGCTCTTCATCGAGATGTTCAACAGCTCGGTCGCGGTTTGGTAGCCCAATTCCATATTTTCTTTGGCGAGCGTGGCGCCTTTTGGCATTGCCGTGCGGAACGACTCAACGTCGCGTGCGTCTTTGAATTCAGCGAAGAAGTCCTGGGTCGCGGCGGAGGAGGTTTCAAACGCCTTCATTTGGGTTTCAGCAATTTTCTCAAAGCTGTCAACGGCAATGGCGTTGGCTTTCATCAGCGCGTCGATGGCTTGCTTGCTGGCGTTCATAAACTGGGTGTGGATTTGATCAAACATGGCGGCATCTCGTCTAAGGTGGGGATTCGTGTGGGAAAGATGCTAGCAAAGCTTTTGCTGCATTGCAACATAAATCCTAAAAACCCTTTTCATAGCTGAACAAAAGCGATGTTGCGCTGCCGCAATTTAGCGAACACCCACTAACAGACTGGCGCGCATCGCGCTGGCTGAATCGTGCTTGCCTAGCCAGATCTGGATCAGCGCACGGTTGAATTCCACACCCGCAAAGTTGCCTTTGTGTTTCCCGTTGATGAACAATTTCATCCCGAGATCGGGGTTGTACTCAAGGTCGGTGCGGTCACCAAATTTAAGCTCACCAAAGTAACCCGCAAACGTATCGATCCGCGGACCGATACGCGCCAACGATTCCGCGTTATCCACCGATTTTGCGAACGCCGAGCGCCAGTAGGCCTGCACGCTTTTCTCCGAGAGCGCAGGCGTGGTCCAAATCAGCTGAAATTTCAGCGGCGCCAGCGCATTGATCAACGTGTCACGCTCTTTGGCACCGTAAGGCACGTACAAGGCCACCGCGTAATAGGTGACAAAGTTTTGCTCCATACCGGCCAGACCCGACAGCACGAAGGGTTTGGGGCTGATACTGACGAACGTCGACTCGCTAAATGTAACCCCACCGAACTCCCGATCCGCCGCCCGCGCGAAGTCAGCCAGCACCATAGAAAACGCGATCGCTGCTGCCCATCGCAAGCAAGCAATAGGAAGGCTCATAGGTTTTGGTAGTTGGGGCCAGCGCCGCCTTCCGGCGTGACCCAGGTAATGATTTCGTAGGGATCTTTGATATCGCAGGTCTTGCAATGCACGCAGTTAGCCGCGTTAATTTGCAAGCGCAGGCCCGCGCTGTCGTTGATCATTTCATACACCCCGACCGGACAAAAGCGCTGGCACGGGTTATCGAACTCTTCCTTGCATGTCGTCACGCAGATGTTGGTGTCGAGCACCTTCAAATGAACCGGCTGGTCCTCGTCGTGCTCGGTTGTCGCAAAGTAAACAGACGCTAGCCGGTCGCGCGGTGCGAGCGAGCGCTCCACGTAATCGCGCTTGGGCGTTTCATACGCGTTGAGCTTGCGCAGCGCGCTGTGATCGGCGTGATTGGCCAACGTCCACGGCGAATGCCCCGCGGTAACCGTCTCCCAACCCGCGTTCAGCAAGCCACCCACCAAGCCGCGAGAAAATCCTGGTCGAATATTGCGCACGCGCTTTAACTCAGTGACGACTTTGGACGCACGCAAACGCGCATCAAAACCCGCGCTGTTCAGCGATTCACTTAAGTGCTCAGCGGCTAACATGCCCGAGCGCATCGCCTGATGGGTGCCCTTGATTTTCGGCACATTGAGCAAGCCCGCCGCGTCACCAATCAACAGCGCGCCGGGCATTTCAACCTTTGGCAAGCTCTGAAAACCGCCCTCCACCAGCGCGCGCGAGCCAGCTGAGAGAATCGT
>Ga0105049_10001199_pt1 | contig 30447 bp, 26 predicted proteins | sample MAT06_FD_78087 | JGI IMG/M metagenome (GOLD analysis project Ga0105049, IMG submission 78087) | Freshwater microbial communities from Lake Fryxell liftoff mats and glacier meltwater in Antarctica - MAT-06 | ecosystem: Environmental > Aquatic > Freshwater > Ice > Liftoff microbial mat | place... | reverse complement strand
GTCGGTCGACTTGTACACGCCACTGCCCCACGACGTGCTCTGTCGGTTGTTCGATTCGCCCGTACCAACCCACAAGAGATCCGGATTGGTTTGCGAGACCGCCACGTCACCGATCGCGATCAGCCCTTGGTCCTGGAAGAGCGGCGTAAACATCGCGCCGTTGCTGGTCGTCTTCCACACACCACCGTGGGCCGTGCCCACGTAGTAAATCGCCGGGTTTGCCTCATACACGGCGAGATCGGCAACGCGCCCCGACATGGTGGCCGGCCCGATGGATCGGAAATGGAGCTTTTCGAATTCCGCTGCGGTCGTGCCGCCGAGTGACCCGGCAGGCGTCGCATTTTGCGCGAAGAGCGCGGGCGTGGCAGTCGCCGAGATTAGGGCGAGAAGGACACGTCTAGGCACACGAAACGACATCGGAGCTCCGGCAGGCTGGGGGCACTCGGGGATGGGACGAACGGTCTGTGGCATACGATGCACGCTCGAACGGCTACGCGCGAGGGTTCAACGGATAGCCCTGATTTACGAGATAGCTCGAAGGCTGTTGCCACGATTCAACCTCAGGGCGAACAGTCTCCCGTCGGCCCGGTCTTCGAACCCAGGCGGCGGTAGCTCGCGGCTTCACGTTAGAACTCGGAAGTCAGTACCGGCCAAACAACTTTTTTGCGGGAGCTACGCGAATATTTCGGAAGGGATTGACGAAATCGATTTTACGAGCTACGGTGGAACCAGAAGTAAGTGATTTTACCGAGGTCCTTCACCATTTGGAGGCTTTAATGCATCGCCGCATCGCCGCATCGCCGCATCGCCGCATCGCCGCATCGCCGCATCGCTAACAGCACTGGCGATGGCCATCGCGGTCTCAGGGTGCACTGCAGATCTGCTTCAGCCGAATACTGCGGACAAGTTTAGCGAGCCCGTTTCACCAGTCGGGTCGGCCGCAGTAGTGGAAAGTCCGTACGAATTAGCGGGGAAGATACTTGCGAAGGCGGTGCTCGATATTGGTTTTCGCCGCGCCCTGCGGGACGAACTTCAGGCATCGCCATTTAGTGAGCATAAAATTGTCCTGCAGCGCTTAGTCGACCCTTCGAAACCGGCGGCCTCCGCACTCCGGGCGATAGACGCCGGTTCACTCGCTGCGCTCACTGACATCGTCAACTCTTCTGGGCCAATCGAGGTGTCGATTCCTGGAGACGAAGCTAGGAGAGCTTGGCGACCGACTGAAACGCTTGATGTCGTCGCGTACAATGGTCGCAATTCGCAGTCGGTAACGCGGTGGAGCGGCAGCTTGTTAGCGTCGACGGTCCCGGTCCAGAGTTTAAAGCCTACACCGCTTCTTCTCGTTGCTCCGGCGGAACCGATGGCGAGACGACGCCAGACTGTTTCGGCAGCCGGAGAGGCGATTCAGGCGGCCGGCGAGTCGCAGGTGGGCATTTCACGCCTTGTACAAACGCCTTTCGGGTTGCGCGAGGTCTTCGCCATACCTGCCAATGTCGCTTCCATCTTAACGTGCGAGGACGATCCGGCGGCTTGCGAAGGCGGTGGCGGCGGTGGACCTCCGCCTGCGACTGACACAACCTTCCTGCTTCACCTGGTGGTTCTAGACGTCGTAGACAACGGGATGCCCTGGCAGACGAACGAGTTTGAGTGGCGCGCGTTGTACGTGGTGAACGGCGTGTCGACCGATTACAGCGTCCTTCGAATTACTGGAATTCCTAAGGACCTCGTAGCTTTCTACAATGAGGTGTTGATCACGAGGAAACCATCTTCGACGGCGAACGCACAAATCCTGGTAAACGTTGTCGAGACGGATGCCTTCGGTGACGATACGTTTCCGCCCACAATCACGCTGAACAACTCACAAAACGTCTTTCCTCCGACTGAGTACAGGCGCGGCGCGGACAAGTGCTGGTACGCCCAGACGACGTTTGGTTTTCCCTGCTATCCGGCGAACAACAATCCCTATCGGGAAACCAATCATCAGTTCAGATACAACTAGGACACGACTATGCGACCCTTTGCTCTGAGCACGATCGTAGGTGCCCTCCCGTGTTTCCTCGTTCTCGCGTCTGTCGCCCTTGGCCAATCAACAAATCGGCTGAGATTTCTTGGTTCGGCGAGTAGTGCCGAAGGCGAACTTTCGCAGCGCGGCGGAGCCGGCGGCTCCGCTGCGATCTCCTGGCGAATCGCGGGTGAGGAACACCGCGTTAGTCTTCGATCTGAGGTGGGCATGCACGTCTTTCGATCCGCGCGCACAACGGGTCCGACGTCGGTCTCTATCACCTCTACAACGCCGTACTTCCCCTCGGTTGCTCTGCTCGCGTACAGCAAGCCCATCCTGCCGAGGATTGGCGCGTACGGCTTAGTCGGCCCAGCCGCCTTCGGTTCCTACGGTCCAATCGTCTGGGGCGTTGGTGGCATCGCCGGCATTGGGGTTCGACCTGCCACGAGTCGTATAGGCCTTGAGGGCCGAATATCTGCAGCTCGGGTACCGAATCCTGATGTTGGGCCGAAGCGGTTCTTTGACGCAAGAATCGTCTCGGTGGGAATAACGCTTTCACGCTAGTCGCAACTGCGATCTTCCCTACGCCAACTCGGTTTGCAATCGCCGCAAGAGACGCAACGTCGCCGCGACGCCCTCGGGTTCGGAGAGCACGCTTCCCTCATACTCAATACCCACCCACGACGAAAACCTGGCGCGCAAGACAATCTGCAGCATCCGCGTGTAGTCCGTCTTCGTTTCGTTGCCCGCAGCGTCAAAGTCGTGCGATTTTGCGCTGACGGCTTTGGCGAACGGCATCATGTCGGTCACGCCCTGATACCGATCGTACTCGTAGAAGTTGCCAAAATCCGGAAGCGTGCCCATACGTGGATGGTCAACGCGCTTCATGACGCGCGCCAGCCAATCGCCGTGCGATGACAATCCCCCGTGATTCTCAACCACCACGTTGAGTTGCAATGGCGCGGCGAGTTCTGCCAATCGGCGCAGGCCGTCGGCCGCCAGGCGCTCCTGTTCCTCCGGCGTCCCTGTGCTCTGCGCATTGACACGAATCGTGGCGCAGCCCAGCGTTTTCGCGGCATCAAGCCACTTCCGATGGTTGTCAATCGCCTGCGCACGCTTGGTGTCGTCAGGGTCGCCGAGTGCGCCTTCACCATCGATCATGATGAGATGCTGATACACGCCCTCACCCTTCGCCCGCGCGTTCATCTCGGCAAGATACTGCGCGTTGGTCGCCTTGTCCTTGAAGAACGAATTCACGTATTCGATCGCATCGATGTTGTAGTCACGACGAGCGACCTTCGCAAAATCCAGATGTTCCATGGTTTTTGCGTACAGCGCCTTGTGAAAGGACCACTGGGCGAGCGAAATACGAAAGGGCAGTGCCATGGCACGCAGATCTTTGGGAAATCCTAACGGGAGGGCGGCGACGGCGAGTGCCGAACGAATAACAAAACTCCGACGTTGCACGATGCCCTCGGGGGCTGGATGTCTGAAGTGGACAGGCGCAGCACGCGGTCGCGCCACCACCAACGCTGCAGGTTCGCGCGCCATGGCGCAAGTCGTCGGTTGCGCCGCATGTTATGTGCTATGCTCACCGATATTCCCGCACGTTTTTCGGAACGTTCTCAGTACTACCTTGGCACTGAGTACCCCTCCAAAATTGCGCTCGCCCTTGGCGCTGTGCCAACCGAGAAGCTCTGGTGGCGCGCCAACGCTTCGTCCAACAGCATCGGCAATCTTATGCTGCACCTAAGCGGTAACGTGCGCCAGTGGATCGTGAGCGGTGTGGGCGGAGCACCCGATGCCCGCGAACGTGACGCCGAGTTCGCCGCACAGAGCGGTATGGACGGTGCGCAACTCATCGCGTACCTCCATGAGGCCTGTCGCGACGCCGTTGCAGTGCTCGCGTCACTCGAGCCCGCGGCGATGGCCGAAATACGCACTATTCAAGGACGGGAAAGTACCGTCTTCTCAGCCATCTATCACGTCGTGGAGCATTTCGCAGGCCACACAGGCCAGATCATTCTGCTCGCGAAGATGTTTGCTCCCGATACCGTGCGCCTTTACGACGACACCGGCGGCTTGGCGCGACCGCTGTTTCTACCCGACGGAGTATCCGACATTGCTTGACCGGCGTCCGAACGCATGCGTTGTGCTGTTCGTTGCAGACGTCGCTAGAATGGCAGCGTTCTACCGCGAGATTGCTCAGATGGTGGTGCTGCACGAGGAAGGTAGTCACGTTGTCCTCGCGATCGACGGATTCGAGATGGTCATGCATAGTCTCCCCCCGGGCGAGACCACCCCCCGCGAGACGGTGCTTGAGACGGTGCTTGAGACGGTGCTTACAGTACGCGAAGACTCGTACATGAAGCTGTGCCTCCCGGTACCTCGCATCGCTGAGGCTCGCATGATTGCTGCCCGATTGGGCGGCGCGATCGCCGCCCCGAACAAAGAGTGGGAGACGCGCGGTTTTCGCGCGTGCGACGGCCACGATCCAGAGGGCAACGTGATTCAGGTGCGGCAGCCGGCCGGCGACAGCTAGCGACCACCTCCCCAAGGATGCATACCCGCCCGCTATCCATCGTTCACGCCGAATTTAATGCGCGACGGGTCGGACGCTGTTCGAAACGTCCGCGCGACTCTATCCCACCACGAGAAGAGCGAGCTAAAATTCGCGTTCTGTTCAGCGACCACCACTGAATGATGCACTTTGTGCAAGTGCGGTGTGACCAGCACGACGCGTAGCGCGCGGTCGATCGGCTCCGGCAATCCGATGTTGGCATGATGAAACTGCACACCGGCGAACAAGAGCGTTTCGTACAGGGCAAGTTCCTGAACCGTGCAACCGATCGCGGCGAGCACGGGAATCCGGAACACCGATGACAGCACGATCTCACCCAGATGAAACCGATTCGCCGTGGTGACATCCATCTGTCGGTCGGCGTGGTGCAACCGGTGAAATCGCCAGAACAGTGGCACCGTGTGATTGAGCCGATGCCAGCCGTAGGTCCAGAGATCAAGCAGCAGAATGGCTGCGACGAAGCGCGCCCAGGTCGGCAATGGTATCCAATGCAGCAGGCCAGCACCGTGTGCACTGCTCCACGACATCGTGTACGCCCACACGGTAAGGAAGCCAAAGCGAATGACGAGCCCATTCACCACGCCCAGGCCTACATTGCGAAACGCATGCGCACATCGTGCACGCCACGGATGCGCACCCGCGACAAAGAACCCGAAGAACGGCTGGACACTCTCCCACAGCAATAGCAGCGCCATCACGCCAAGCGAGAGCCCGACGCGCCACGTCATCCAGTCAGTTTCGTTCGGCACCGTCAGGTCCGCATTGAGGGCAACTGCAGCATGGCGCTATCTCCGTGGTGGCATCGGCTACCCATGCAACGGCTACCGCGCGCGCACGTGTGCGTACGTTAACACCTGTCCCGCCAGCGCGACTCCACTCAGCAGCGCGCCCTCGATCCGCGGACCTCCACACCAATCACCCGCGGCGCCGATGCCGAGCGCGGGATCGTACAATGAACTCGCCGTCGTGACCGGGTCGACCAGCGCGTACCGCCACCGATGCGCGGCGCCATGGACCGGTGCCACTGGCCGTTCGGCGATCTCCGAAAACGCGGTGAGCATCTCGGCGCAGACGCGCTCCGCGTCGTCCTCAAGATGCGTCGTGCTCCAGTCACGCGAGGCGTGCAGCACCCATGTTTCGTCGGCGCCGCGTAACGGCTTGCTCGCGTCGCGGCAGGCCCACGACAACAGCGGGTGATCGCGAAAGAAGGCGCCGTCCCATTCAACAGCGGGCCGTTCATTAAACACGGCCATGGTGGCCCACGTCGCGTGCATCACGGCCTCACCGGCGCGCGCTGCAAGGTCGGGTGCGACGGGCGCCAACAGCGTCTGCGCTTGCGGCGCCGGCATCGCCATCAATACTACGTCGTAGGCGCCGAGATCAGCGCCGCTGTTCGCGACCAGCCGCCAGCGTTTTCCTTCACGCGAAACATCCGACACCGTCGTGTCCAGTACCACCTCAAGCCCCGCGCCAAGATGCTTGCCAAGCGCGCTCATTCCGGGCACGGCCACCCAGCGCTCGTTCTCGTTGCTCACCGGCGACCACACCCCGCCTTCGTAGCTGGCGATACGCCCCTGCCACGGTGCAATCAGCCCCTGCTGCTGCCAGCTGGTGTACAACGGTACAAGACGCGCGTCACGCATGGTGAAGTACTGCGCCCCGTGATCGAAACGCCATGGCCCGTCGCGGCGTGTTGCGCACCGGCCACCAACGCCGCGCGACTTGTCGAACACGCTTACCGATACGTGATGGTCGGCGAGCGTTCGTGCGCAGATAAGGCCAGACATGCCTGCGCCAACAATCGCCACGCGCTTCGGCTCGTCGTGCACGGGCCGAGCGATGTGCCGAGTGTAGGCAGCCACGTTGATGCGTGAGGCTTGTGCGTCACTCGGGCGGCTGCGCACGCTGCCAAGGACTGGCGTCTCCGGCGTGAACGCCCGATCGAACTGACCAAGGCACCAGAGGATGCCGCCGAACGAGGCGGGATCCCGACCATCGAGGGCATAGCGGTGATTGAGATCGATCAGCATCGCGAGGGCCTGTGAGGCGTTTGCTGTCCAGCCAGCGATGGCCTTGCCCCACGTCATGCGCACATTGTTGTGCAACTCACCATGCGCCAACAACGACTGTTGCATCGCATTCCAAAATGCATCGGGCGTGCGCCCACGCGACAGTTGTTCCCAATCCAGCAACTCGCGCACATCGGATTCGTGCTGCGCGAGCGTGTACCGCGCCCACTGTGGCAAGGCCTGTACGGTATCGTGGTCGCGACGATGATAGCAGAACGTGTAGGCGACCTCGCGCCAGATCAGCAGCTCGTCCAGCCACTTCGCGGCACCCTCGCCAGACATCGCGGCGACCTCGCGGGCCACTCTCATGGGCGACACCATCCCATAATGCAAATACGCCGACATGCGGCCCACGCCCTCCGGACGCGCCGGATCATTGCGCGCCCGATCGTACCGATTAAGGCGGCCGCTGTCGACAAACGCGCGCCACCGCTGGTACCCGTGCATCGTCCCACCGCGCGTATCAGCGACCGGTCCAACCGCGTGATCGATACGACACGACGCAATCAACTCGGCGAAGTTCGCGCGCGCCAGATCGACCGGCTTGAACGGTAAGGTCGGGACGAACCGAGTAGAGGTGGCGGCGCTCACCGATACCTCCGGCCACGCGCGCGACACGCGCTCGCGGCGAAGCTGCTTCGTCGCGTCGCGATAGGCGAAGGCGCGATCGTAGCCCATCGTCGTGAGCGGTACAGGAACCACGCACGCCGTGTCGACCTGCCACACCGGCGTGGTGCTGTTCGCGGCAAGCGCTTCGGTCCACTCGCGAAGCGGCGAGACAGGCATCAGCTCGGTGACGACGAGCGCCGCGACGGCGGCGAGGGTCTGCAGGTGCGGGCCACGATGGCCCTCGCGTTCCAGGTGGAACGCGGTGCCGATCCCGCGCCGATCAAGTTCGGCCGCGAAGTCGCGAGCACCCTCCATGATAAACATGTGGTGCCGGTCGCTCGCGAACGGGTACCGCTCGCTGAGTGCGTGGTACACAAAGACGGGGATGCCAAGGGCGTTGGCAACCGTTATGGCCACATCGAGCGCTGGGTTTTCGTGGGCACGTAGGGCCGTGCGTGCCCAATACAACACGTACTGTCCGGCCAATTCGGACATCGGCACGTCCGTCGTGCGGCGGGCGACGCGTTCGGCAAGATGCGACGGCAACAAGACGGGTAATTGCATCACCGGAATACTTGAACCGAAACGAGTATGCGCGGCCGCACCACAGGAACCGCAGAGCCATGTTTGCGCGATACGTCAGTAACGCCGCGTGCGCGGCCGCCGTTCCCTTCATAGGTGTGGCACGCTCGCGCCTGGAATGGAACACAGACGCACAACGGGGCGTCGTCACTTGCTTGACGACGCCCCGTTGTCCCCTTCGCCACCCTCAGCCACAGCTATATCGTGACGCGACCGTCTTCGGCGCGCCGACCACGCGTAACACGCCACCCGCCCACGGCAAGCAAGCCCATTGCCATCAACATCAGCGATGCCGGCTCCGGAACCACGGTCCCGCCAAAGGTTGCCTGAAACTGTGCCTGAAAGCCCGAAGTACCGGTGTCGTCCCAGTTTTGCGACGACAGCAAATCCACGTCGTCACCATTGTCGGTGAACACGAATGCGCCGCCGGACGAAGTATGGTTAGACAGCCACACGGCCGCCTGCGCAGGCCTCGGCCCGATGTCGCGAAACAGCCCCGACGTAGACAAAAAGGCCACGTATCGACTGCCGGGTGTCAACGAAATGTTTGGCGTGGCAAACAGATATTGCTGCAAGTCGGCGGTGGGCCCAACGCGCACATCGCTCCTGTACATCCGGGCTCCAGCCCGCGACCCGTTCCATGTCATCACATAGGCGCGGAGCTGCAACGCCGACGCGCTCGACGTGTTCTCGTTATTCTCGTTACCAAGCCAAAAGCTGAAGCCGGTAAGCGTCGCGCCGCTCGCCACAAACGTCTGACCGAATGTTGCCGCTCGCGGTACTCCAAAGTTGTACATCGACTGGCCGTTCGGGCCCTGCGTGATGGTCTGCGCACCTGAATCTGCGCTGAGCGTGACAAGCATCGTGACGACGCCAACGATCGCACGGCGCATGTTGCGGGCACGATGGAGCAGTGAGGACTGAGCGTGCATGTTCGAGCTCTCGAAAGGGAACGTCATGGGACCACCGTAATGGTCAGCGAAGTGGACCCAACACCACCGTCACGATCAGTGACAGTTACGACAATGGTATAGCTACCGGCCGCCGCGTAGCTCTTGCTGCGAACCAGTGCGGTCGTTGGAATGGTCAGCGACGAGAATTGCGAAATGGGCGACCCGTCGCCCCAGTTGATACGCACCGTAAACGGCGCATCGCGAATGCCCGGATCGGTCCATCGGGTACCCAGTGTCCCCGCCACGCCAGCGCGCCACGTCGCCGGTGGTGAAAGGATCACCGTTGGCACGATGTTCGCCACCGTGGCCGTGGTCGTGACCGTGCGGGATGCGCCGAACTGATCGCTCACCGTGAGCGTGACCGTGTAGCTGCCGTTCTGCGCGTAGCGCTTCGTTGGCGAGATCACGGTGGACGTCGTTCCGTCGCCAAAGTCCCACGCATATGACAGCACGCTCCCAACATCTGGATCACTGGAGCCAACAGCGCTCATGGCAATATCGCTGCCCTCGTCGGCGCTGTAGGGGCCGTTCAGTGCGGCCACGGGAAAGCGATTGCCGCGCTCCACCTGCCCTTCGATGTCATCAGGCAGCAGCGACAACAGGTCGTAGCCACTGAGCGCCTCGACCGAGTCGACGGTAACGCGATATTGCTCCCACGCACCTCCCACATCCGTGTCGTTCCGCATGACGACCGCAATGACCTCCGGCACGTTGCTGGTGCTGACGTTGGCCAGCCCTTCGTTCCGCGCCATGATCACGGCCACCTTCCATACGTGTGCCGGAATCGTGATGACCCCCAACTCCTTGATGGTGCCCTTCGTACCGGACGCACCCGTCACGATGTACACCTCTTTGTTCTGATCGCGCGCGAGGCCACGCAGATAGCTCTCCTGCAAGGCCCACGGTCCCTGGTTCACCGTCGCCGCTTGCGGGATAATGTTCGTGAAGTAGTACGTGCGTGCGTTGTCGAGACTACTGCTGGTCCGATCGCCCGACGGTGCCAAGTGTCCGCGATCGATCCCGTAGCCGTGAAACGCGGTCGCGCCGGTGTAGTCGGCCGTGGTATAACGTGGCAGGTTGGCCGGCAGCAGCGGATCGTACGTGAAGCAGTCGCAGCGGTCTTCGGCGCCAAGCTGCGTGGCATCCAGATTGTAGCTCACCCAATTGGGGATGTTTCGCGTCGGGCTGAACGAGGTGGTGTACTCGGTGCGACGCAAGAGCAGATCATCGAGCGGATTCGCATCGGCGGGGTCGCCGAAGGCGGTGTGGCCAACATACGATGCGGTCGTGCTCGCGACTCCGACGCTCATCGGCAGTGACGCAGTGCCCGTCGCGACGCCGAGCGTGGCACGGACAACGGCCGTCCCGGCGGCAAGCGACGTGATCACACCGTTCGCATCGACCGATGCAATGAGCGGTGTTTCAGACGTCCACGTGACGGTTCCGGTGATCGTGACCCCAACCGCGTCGCGAAACGACGGAAACACCTGATCCTGGAACCCAACAGGGAGCGGCGGATCGCTGGCGATCCGACCGCTGAAGCTCACGGATCCCGGTTGCGGAGGAAACACGCCGGTGCCGTTGCATCCACCGAATGTGGAATTCGCGGGCACGGCCCACGATGCGCCGTCTGCAGACCGCTGCAATGACTGGCCGTACGGGGACCCGTTTTCCGACACGCCAATGTCGGTCGAAGAGCGCCCGGCGGCAGGTCCGCCACTCGCCGTAAAGCTTCCCTCATATGACAGGAACTCGACAATCCCATTGGCCGCGTTCACGAGCGCCATACCATCGGGCGACCCGTTCTGAATGCTCTCCGGGTAATCGATGACGACGACGCCGCGCCCGCCGCACGTCGCGGGAATGCTTCCCGAGAGCGATCGCGTGCTATACGGCGTTCGACTGGTCCCGTCGTACAAAACGATGCTCCAGCCAGTGAGCAGTGTCCCAGCGGGGCCTTCAATCTCGATCTTCTCGTTGACGTCGGTGCCCACGTTGTCGTAGTGCAGCTCGGTAAAACGAACGCCTGGTGCGGCGGGTGGAGCCGTTATGGTGAGCGTCGCCGAACCGGATACCGTTCCGGACGTTGCGGTGATCGTGACCGTCCCGGGCGCGACTCCCATCGCGATCCCCGATGCATTCACCGTCGCCACCAATGCGTTACTGGTCTGCCAGGAGAAGGTCGCGGCGGGGATCACGACGTTGGCCGCGGTCCGCGCCGTTGCCGTGAAGTTCGCCAATCCACCGGCAACGATCGTGGTCGTCATTGGCGCCACGGTAACGCTCGCGACAACGTCAGGTGGCGGCGGCGTGCCCACGTCATCGTTGCAGGCGCCGAACGAATTTGCCGCCGGCGCACCCCATGTTCCGTCACCGGCACGCTGTATCGAATGACCCACGGGTGTGGTCGATGTCTCACTGACCAAGACGTCGACCGCCGTCATCCCCGACGCAAAGGTCTGCCCGGCGGCGACCGTAAAGGTGCCTTCGTACGAGAGCAACTCGACGACGTCATTCGCCGCGTTGACGAGCGCGAAACCGTCGTTGCCACCGTTCTGCAATCCATCCACGGGATAGCTGAACACCAACACGCCGCGATCGCCGCACGTGGCCGGAATGGTTGTACCCGCGGCAATCGGCATGATCGGATCGCCGCTGTTCGTGTACACTACAGCAGCCGTCGGCGTGTTACCGTTGAACTTGACGAGGCGCCAACCGCCAAGGTTGGTGCCCGCCGGACCTGAGATTTCAATGCGCTCTCCAGCGTCGGTGCCGGCATTATCGTAGTGAAACTCGCTGATGCGCACGCTGGCCAGCGCGGCGCTCGGCTGACCAACGGCCGGCGATGGTTCCTTCTGCGGCGCAGGCTCAACGACCGCGCGATCGGTGCACGACGCGACGAGCACGGTGGCCAACCCAGCTAGCACGCGGCTCAGGTTCGCGTATCGAAAACGTTGCATTGCGGCGGGACGGGCGAAAGAAGACAACGACTACATGGACCGCGGAAATGTGCTACGCTGCACGCCCTTCCGCCTCTCTCTTGAGAGCGCCACAGGTATCGACTCGGCAACAGCGCTCCGCGTACCATCGAACTCGACGGTGACGGCGGCCGGAAAGGTCGCACTTGCTGGTTGCCCCCCCAAAGGCGAACATCGTAAGCGTCACTGTCCGGCTCGGCATTTACTCCCTCCAGAAGGACCACCCCGATGCGCCTCGCCTCGCTCCGATCGCGACTACTTGCCCTTCAATGCGTCGGGGTGTGCGCGCTCGTTCCCGTGTCCCCGGGCCACGCGCACGCGCAGACCGCCAGCTGGGCGCGAGCAGGGACGCGCGGCGACTTCATCATTCGCGACTTTGCGTTCGCGTCCGGCGAGCGTCTCCCCGAACTGCGGTTGCACTACACAACACTTGGCACACCGCAGCGCGATGCACGAGGCATCGTGCGCAACGCCGTCATGATTCTGCACGGCACCGGCGGCGCCGGCGGCTCGTTCTTGTCAAGTGGGTATGCGGGTGAGCTCTTTGCTCCCGGTAAGCTTCTCGACAGTGCCAAGTTTTTTGTCATCCTGCCAGATGGCATCGGGCATGGCGGTTCCAGCAAGCCCAGCGACGGACTGCACGCGCGCTTCCCCAGATATACCTACGACGACATGGTGACCGCACAGCACCACCTGCTCACCGAGAAGCTGGGCGTGAACCATTTGCGCTTGATCATGGGCACATCGATGGGCTGTATGCAGGGGTGGGTGTGGGGCTACACGTACCCCCAGTTCATGGATGGCCTCGCTCCGTACGCCTGCGTCCCCTCGCAAATCGCCGGGCGCAACCGGATGATCCGGACCATGGCGATGGACGCTGTTCGCAATGATCCCGCGTGGAAAGGCGGCGAGTATTCTTCGGCGCCTCCCGGTCTGCGCGCCGCGCAGATGATGCTCTACATCATGTCGAGCGCGCCGCTGGTCCAACAAACCCAGGCCCCCACACGGGACAAAGCGGATTCGGTCATTCGCGCTTACCTCGATGCCCGCATGGCATCTACCGATGCCAATGATTTCCTGTACCAGTTCGATGCCTCACGCGACTACGATCCGTCACCGCATCTCAAGCGCATCTCCGCGCCGGCGCTCTTCATCAACTCGGCGGATGATCAGGTCAATCCGCCCGAACTCGGTCTCGCCGAGAAGTACGCGGCGATGATGCCGCTGACCAAGTTCATCCTGGTGCCGATCTCACCGGAGACGCGCGGGCACGGCACACATTCCGCGCCTCGCGTCTGGGGTGGATATCTTCGCGATTTTCTCGCGACCTTGCCGCAGCGATAACTACGGCTTGACGATCTTCCCCATGAAGATCACGGTTCCCGAGAGTCGCTCGCGAATCGCAAACACGAACGGCCGGTCAAAACGAAGCGATGGCGGCAGCGACGTGACACCAACGCCAACAGATGTTACGGCAGCAGCCTCGGTACCGACTTCGTTCACGTCGACAAATGTTTTCTGCTTCACTTCGCTGATGTACAGCTCACGTCCAGCGGTTGGCGACAGCCGCGTGAAGTCTGCACCACCCTCCACGAACGCGTGTCGCATGCCGAGCGCCTGCAATTCGTTATTGAGTTTGTCTTCGAAGCGCAAGGTGAACTTGGGTAGATACACATCCCACGTCACGTCATTCAAGCCGCCCACCATCGTCGCCCACGATTGCGCGGTTAACGACGCCACGAACGTATTGATAGGCTGACCGACGGGCGGCATGACGATCGTCATCACGTAAGCGTCACCGCCGTACGGCAACTCGGCTACATCGACGCCACCACTGGTTCGCGCGCGGAATCCGCCCTTGCGCGTCATGAAGGGAACGGACACCGGTGCGCCCGTCTGCATGGTGAACGTGCCACTCGCCGTCGCGCGCGGGTCGAAGCCATCGCGCCATGCACCCTTGAAATACGTCGCGTTGATGAGGTACATGACCATCTCGGCTGGAATCGCATTGACGATGCGGTCGATCTTTCCGTTCGTGCTGGTATTGACCCACGCATTGATCGTCGTTGGCGCCTGCGGAGATCGAAAGTCCAGTCCTGACACCTGCGCGTCGAAGAACGTTTTCGTATCGCTCAGAAACGTGGGAGCTATGAGCGGGCCGAAGCTGTTGGCGTACCATACCGAGTTGGCGATACGAAAGTCGACCGTGGCGTCCAACCCGCGCAGCATTCCGATCAATGATTGATACCCTGCGTTGAGCTCGGCCAGCGGCCGATCCGGGAGCCCGAGCGTCTCACGCATTTGGCTATACGTGGTCCCGTTGGCCCCGTTCATCGTCATGGCCAGCGCCATCGACGCACTGAGCGGCGAGAGGAAGACGTTGCTATCGGCGAACGTGCGATTCACCTCACGCAACAGGTTCACGCCAAAGCTCGGCGTCGACCCGGCAATGGACAGTTCGGCTGCGGTGAGTGCGCGCGGGAGTGCCGTAATGACCGCTGGCCTCGCAATCGCCGGGCTGGTGGGATCTGCACACGCCTCAAGCCCGAGTGCAGCAGCGAGCGTCAAAGCGAATACGCGCGCGAAAACGCGCAGCGCGGGCTTGCCACAGTCATGTTTTGACAACATAAGAGGTCTCCGGGAATCGATGAACCAAACTGAATCAAACCGCCAGGGCGGCTGTTATTTCTTAATACCCCTCGAGTGTCGAACCTGTCACGCCCCCTGAAACCCCTCGCCCATCTGTGACGCGTACGCCAAGAGGTGCGGCTGCCGTAAAACAGCGCTAGAATCGCAAGGAAAGACAGCTCAACCCGCCGTCCATCTTCTCGAACTCACTCATCGCCAGTGGCTCAAGCGCGTACCCACCGGCCCGGAGCATGGCGTGCGTCTGCGGATACCCATCGGCGACGAACACCACCTCGTTCACGCGCACACAGTTCGCCGCGTAGGCTTCGTCGCGAGGGGCGAGCAGTATATCATAGGCGCGAAAGGCGGGATGGCCGGCGAGCGCTTCAATGGCCAGCAGCACACGTTCGTCGAGTGCCACCAGGCCGCTCTTGAGATGGAGAATACCGGGCGTGCTCCGAATATCGATGGTTTCCGACGTGATCCCGAGTGTCGTTAGCCAGGCACTGAGCTGTTTGGCACCAGCGTAATTCGTGCGCTGCGACAGCCCGATAAAGACGTGCGTGCCTGCTTCGCAGACGTCCCCCGCGTCGAGTGTTCCCGGTGCGACAATCTCCGGGAGTGCGCTCCCTGACTCATCGAATACGTAGCGGAGCGCGTCGCGAATGGCGTCAACTTCACCGGCCCGACTCGGCGCTCCGGGGCGCGTCAAAATGGCTCCACGCCCAGGGATGATCAGTGCGGTATCCTCGACGAACGCGCCGTCGGGAAAGTGCTCGTCGGCGGGCAGGACGATCAGCTCACAGCCGTGACGTGCAAGCGCGTGGCAATACGCCGTGTGTTGCGCCAAGGCGAGATCGATATCGGGCACGCCGATGTTCACGGTCGTGAGCCCCGACGCAAAGGCGCGAGCGGGTGGGCGGACAAGCGCCTTCGTAAAGTGGCCAAACATTCGCGGTTCCGGCGTGAGGACGGTCGACTGGCGATTGACCGTACAATATCGCTGACTCGCCGTCGGTGTGGCCCGTCCCGGTGTGGCCCGTCCCGGTGTGGCCCGTCCCGGTGTGGCCCGTCCCGGTGTGGCCCGTCCCGGTGTGGCCCGTCCCGGTATGCCGCGTCCCGGTATGCCGCGTCCCGGTATGCCGCGTCCCGGTATGCCGCGTCCCGGTATGGCGCGTCCCGGTATGGCGTTTCGCGGACATCTGCGTACGTTCGGGTATGGCAGACTCCCTACCCCGCACCCTCGGCGGTCGCGACCTCACGCTCTTGGTGGTCGGCAATGTGATCGGCTCCGGCATTTTCCTTGTTCCCGCAGCGGTGCTCAAGCAGAGCGGTGAGTCGATGCCGATCGCGATCGCTGTCTGGTTGGTTGGCGGCGCGCTCAGCCTCATGGGCGCGCTGTCGTACGCCGAGTTGGGCGGTATGGATCCGGGGGCCGGTGGTCTCTATGCGTACATTCGCGACGGATTCGGGCCCTTCCCCGCGTTCTTGTATGGCTGGACGCTGTTCTTCGTCATTGGTGCGGGCACCATAGCCACGCTGGCTGTTGCTGCTGCGGACTACATGACGCAGTTCGCGCCGATGACGCCCGTGCAAAAGAGCGCGATGGCGGTCGCGCTGATTGTGCTGATGGCCGTCATCAACGTGCGCGGCACGAAGGGCAGTGCCTCAGTGCAGAATTTGGGCAGCGTGATCAAGGTGTTGGCGATTCTTGTCATGAGCGGGCTGCTTCTCGTTTTTGGCGATGCAGCGCCCGTGACATCCACGGCGCCTGACGTCGCGGCCATCTCCGTCTCCGGTGTAGGGCTGTCGGTGATCGCAGTGCTGTGGGCTTATGAGGGATGGCAGTATGTCACCTTCGTGGCAGGCGAAGCGAAGGATCCACAACGGACCATTCCGCGTGCGCTGATCACGGGCACCGTGATCCTGATCGTCATTTACATCCTTGCCAACCTCGCCTACGCGTCTGCCCTGGGCACCGCGCGTATGGCGGCGTCGGACCGCGTGGCTGGTGAGGCGGTGGCTGCGGTCCTTGGTCCGACGGCGGGTAAAGCGATTGCCTTGGCCATCATCATCTCGATGTACAGCGCCGCGCACGCGACGGTCATCACGGTGCCGCGCGTGTACTTCTCCATGGCGCAGGACGGCCTGTTTTTTCGTAAGCTCTCTGAGGTCCATCCCCGATTCGGCACGCCCGCCGTCGCGGTGGTGGCCAGTTGCGCGTGGGCGGCCGTGCTCGCCATGACAGGGACGTTCGAGCAGCTCCTCACCTACGTCGTGTTTATCGGCTGGATTTTCTACGCGCTTGGCGCGGCGGCGGTGATCGCGCTGCGCATCAAACGCCCATTGGCAGCGAGGCCATTCCGTGTGCCAGGATACCCTATCACGCCGGCACTGTTTGTGGTTGCGGCGGCGGTGATTGTCGGCAACACGGTATTCACGCAGCCGCTGCAGGCCGTCATTGGCCTCGGCGTCGTGATGCTCGGTGCGCCGGCCTATTTGATATGGAAACGCCGGTTGCCAACGTGACGTCGGTGTGCACTGCCCCGCAGCGGCGCACACCTGACACGTCGTTTCAACTACGCTGTCGCTGCCGCCGCACGCGCCGCCATCGCCGCCATCCGATTCCGCGTGAGGTGCGGAACGATGCCGAGCAGACGCTGCGCCACCATCAGCTGCGCGCGATGATGCATTTCGTGTTCCTTGGCGCCCAACAGCATCTCGAAGCGGGTCTTGCTTGGCGGTGTGAGGCCGGCCGGAAGATGCACGTGCTCACCGAGCTGCTCATCCGTAAGGGTCTCGAGCCACGCCGCGAACGTCTCGCCGTGCGTGGTGAGCGCGTTGATGATCTCCGCTTTCGTGGTGAGCAACTGTTCGATCTGTGCGGCCTGTCCCATGTAGGCGCCGAAGTCCGCCATCTCCAACTGCGTCTTCTTGTCCACGCCGTGCATGGCGTGCGGCATATGCGTGCTGACCGCAATGTGGGATAGCATCCTGGCCACGGTCATGCTTCCCTCACTCGCCGCGTAGTCGTACTGCGCGTCAGGAATATCGTTGGCGAGCTGAATGGTGTTCTGGCGAACCGTGCGAAACGCTGAGGCGAGGTCTTTGCCGCCGTAGTAGTTCATAGTTTGGAAATGGAGGTCGATGGCCGGGTGCGAGCTGCAAAGTTATCAGCGTGGTGCACCCGCACAACGCCCGCGCGGGCGACGACGCGAGCACGCAAGAGCACGAGGACTCGCCGGGTGGGCGCCAGGCCCGCTACATTCCGCACAGACCGCTGTCTGCCGCTCCGCCCCACAGCCCCCGCGACATGGCTACCACGCTTGCCGACCACGCCGCCGCCCAACCTGCCTCTCGGGTGCGCGACATTCCTTGGCACCTCACCGCCGTCGTGATCGGTGCCGCCAGTATCCTGATCGGTATCCTGTGGGATATCTCGTGGCACCGCACGATCGGGCGTGACACGTTCTGGACACCGGCACACATGGCCGTGTATTTCGGCGGCACGCTGGCCGGTCTCTCGTGTGGTGCGCGCGTGCTGCTCGAGTCCTTCGGGCGCACCGATTCGACGATGATTCAAGGGGTTCGGCTGTGGAAGTATTTCAGCGGGCCCATCGGGGGATGGATCTGTATCTGGGGCGCGTTCGCGATGCTCACATCGGCCCCATTTGACGACTGGTGGCACAACGCATACGGCCTGGACGTGGAAATCCTCAGCCCGCCACACGTTGTACTGCTGATTGGTATTGCCGGCATCCTGATTGGGGCGCAAGCGATGGCCGCAGCCGCACAGAATCGCGAGGGATCGTCTCCGCTCTACGCAAACATATTTCTGGTGAGCAGCGGTGTGCTGGTAACGATGGCGTCGGTCGCCATCACCGAATACACGTTTCCGATGCGCTCCCACCAAAGCATTTTTTACATCGTGACCGGCGCCGTCTACCCCACGATATTGGTGTCAGCGGCAACCGCCTCACGCCTGTCGTGGCCAGCCACGCGCATCGCCTTTGTGTACATGGCGATCATGGCGCTGCAAGTGTGGATTCTGCCACTGATTCCTGGCAGCCCGCTACTGGGTCCGATCGGGCACGAGGTCACGCGCATGGTGCCTCTACCCTTCCCTGTCCTCCTTGTTGTTCCGGGCATCGCGATCGACCTGGTGCTCCGCAGCATGAAGAATCGCAACCCTTGGCTCACGAGTCTGCTCCTTGGGTTCTGCTTTGTCGGGTCGTTGGTGCTGGTGCAATGGCCCTTCGGTTCGCTGCAGGCTACCGAATTGGGTCGTAGTGCATTCTTCGGCGGCAGCCATGATGATTACAGTACGCCCGCCGAGTTCCTCGTGGGCCCGCGACAACTGTGGACCGATGGGAAGACCGTCGTCTCCACGCTGATCGGCATCGCGACCTCGGCCGTTCTTGCGGCGACGCTGTCCTCGCGCCTGGGCTTGGCGCGCGGAGCGTGGTTGCGCCGCGTGGTGCGGTAAGTGGTGCGCGAAGTCATGCGCGAAGTCATGCAGTACCTGATGCGATGCCTGATGCGCCAGGTGATGCAACGCGGTGCAGGACGCGCATTGATGATCGTCGCGCTTTGGATGAGCGCCAGCGCACACGTTGGCAATCCGTTGGTGGTGCACGAGGGCATGGCGGGGCCATACGGACTGCGCGTGCTGGTGCGTCCTCCAGGCGTGATCCCGGGGTTGGTCGAAGTGATCATTCGTTCCACCAGCCCTACGACAGTCCCCACGAGTGTCTCGGTGCGCCCAGCGCTGTGGCGTTTTGGACTGAAGGGCGCGCCACCAGCGGAGCCGGCTGCTCCTGTTGCCGGTGAAGCGGGCACGTTCTCCACGAGCGTATGGATCATGGCTGGCGGATCGTACGCGTTTCACATCCTCGCCGCGGGCCCGCTGGGTACTGGCACATTCATCGTCCCCGTGTCCAGCGTCGCCACCACGGCCAGCACCCTCCCGCAATGGCTTGGTGGTGTGCTCACCGCGCTCGCCGCATTGCTCGTGGTGGGATTGATCTCGATCGTGGGCGCCGCCTCCCGCGAAGCGTCCCTCGGCCCACGCGGCGTTGCACAACCTGCAGACCAACGTCGCGCGCGAAAGGCGATGGTCGTGGCGGCGGGCGTCATGACGTTGATGTTGACGGGCGGCTGGCAATGGTGGGATGCAGTAGATCGTGACTATCGCCGCCAGCTTGATAAACCGATGGCCGTCGAAACCACCGTCACTTCGGGTGATGTGCGCACGCTCACCGTGCGCGTCACCGACAGCTCGTGGACGTTCGTCGATCCGAAACAGCCGGGCGTTCGCAAGCAGTCGGGCACACCACTGATGCCCGATCACGGAAAGCTGATGCATCTGTTCCTGATCGAAGCGGGTGCAAAGGGTGCCATCGCGCACCTGCATCCCCTGCGAAAGGATCTCAGCACCTTCACCACGAGTGTTCCGGGAATTCCGGCAGGCACGTACTGGCTGTTCGCCGAGGTTGTTCGCGAGAGTGGCTTTACGGTCTCTATGGCCGACACCGTCGAGATACCAGCGGGAAGCGCGACGCCCAATGCCGACGGCGACGACGCGTGGACTGCGCTGCCATCGCTCATCTCGGACGCGTCGGCCCGACTCAGCGACGGAGGCCAGATGACCGTCGTCGTGGACGGCACGCCGCAGGTCGGGAGCGACGTGACCATTACGGCTCGACTGAAAAATCCAGACGGTACGCCGGCCGCGCTGCTCCCGTGGCTGGGCATGTCGGGCCATGCGCTGGTGGTGCGCACCGACGGGCGGGTGTTTATGCACCTGCATCCGATGGGGACCGGTTCGATGGCCGCCCAGGAGCGGCTCATGCGTCGTGAAGCCGGTGATACCATCACGCATGGCGAGCAGCAGCCTGGCGGTGCAGCGACGACGATGGACGGGCATGTCGTGGACGGGCATGTCATGGGCGGGCCAGCGATGGCGACACCGACCGGCGAAGTGCGTTTTCCGGTGGCCTTTCCTTCGGCGGGCGCCTATCGCGTGCTCGTACAAGTGCGGAGAGCCAGCGGGCTAATCGAAACAGCAGCGATCGATCTCGTGGTGCCCGAACAAACGGCCAAATAGTGCTCGGCAGGGGAAACCCTTCTTGACACGCTCCAAAAACTTTCGCACACGCCCTCGATCTCGCTGAACGAGGTCACGATCGTGGCCAGGCCGGCACTTGCAGGTCCGGCTTTGGCCTCCAGAAGTCGCCGAGCGAAAAAGCGGCGGTCACCTGGCTCCCCGTGCGCTCCGACGCGACCAGCGTGCGGTCGTAGGTCGCGGCGCCGCGCGCCTGCAGATCATTCAACGAGTTGAAGCTGAACGACCCATACGGGGTGGCACCTTGTTCCGAGTTGGCGGAACCTGAGCCAATTCGTTTGATCTCGAAGCGCTTGGCCATGAAGCCAATGGCCCGGAACTCCAGCCAATAGTCACCGTCTCCACTGGGATAGCTGATGGCGTAGCGTCCGTTGCGATCGGTCTTCGCCCTAAATCCCTTCGGGAAATCCCAGCTGTCGCCACGCTTCATACACCACCACGGCCACGGCATTCGACAGATTCAGGCTCCGCCGCGCAGACATCATTGGCAGCCGCAGTCGGTGTCCATCCGGCATGGATGCCAGCACCTCCGCCGAAAGTCCGGTGGATTCCGGTCCAAACACCAGCACATCGTTCGCAAGAAACGAGACGCTGGTATAGCGCGTCGTACCGCGCGCCGAGAGGCCAAAGAACCGGCGGCCAACGCCGAGTGCCAATTGGCACGTTGGCCAATCAGTGTGAATGGACACGTCGACGAGATCGCGATAGTCCAGTCCGGCGCGCTCCAACTGCTTGTCGTGAAAATTGAAACCCAACGGCTCTATCAAGTGCAATCGTGCACCCGTATTGGCGCAGAGTCGAATCACGTTCCCCGTGTTTGGCGGAATCTCCGGGTTCATCAGGACAACATCAAACATGGTCGGTATGTGGTGAGATAGCCCGTGCGAACGTTGTGGGAAATGTGCGAGCACACTCCCGCCTCAGTGCCCGCATCAGAGAAGCCAACTCCACACCAAGGCTCCGATGCAGGCGATAACCAGTACAATGCTGAACCAGCCGGCCACCAACGAGGCGACACCGGGCCGCGACGTGCCGACCAGCGTGACGTCAGAAACCAACAGCTGCAACATGATCAAGTGCAGCGGCAGGAGCACGGCATTCACCACCTGACTGGCATAGATCAGCGGGATCAAGGGCAGCCCCGGCAGCGACACCACGCTTACCGCCGCCACCGTGAGGAGCACGAACGCCGCGTAGAACCATTGAAAATGCCGGGAGTCGAGATCAAGCGATGCGGCTTCACCGACGCCTTCAGCCATAGAGTACGCCGTCGCGATGGGAACCACCGCCGCCGCGAGCAGCGATGCGCCAAGCAAGCCCGCACCAAACAACACGGTCGCAAAGCGACCGGCGAGCGGTTGCAGGGCTTTTGCGGCGTCGCCAGCGTCGACGATGTGCACTCCCGCGCGATGCAGAGTGGCGGCACAGGCGACGGCAATCGCGAGCCCTATAACCCCGGTCAACACCGACCCGATGATGACGTCTACCCGCGCCCACTTCAGCGACGCCACCGTGATCTTCTTGTCGACCGCATACGACTGAATGAACGCCAGTCCCCACGGCGCCAGCGTGGTGCCGAGTGCCGCAGCAATCGCCACCACGCCCGCACGACTCGTTGGCAACGACGGGATAAACGACGAACGCGCGACGGCGCCCCAATCGGGGTGGGCGAGTATGCCGTCCACGATGTAAAGCGCCAGCGTCGAGGAGATCACCAGAAGGACCCGCTCAATGCGATGGAACGAACCCAACACTACCACCAGCGCAATCAGCACACCGGACACCGGCACGCTGATCCACGACGGAACGCCAACCAGTCCACCGGCAGCCGAGATGCCGGCATACTCGGCGCAGATGGTGCCGAAGTTCGCGAGCAGCAGGCCGATCACCGCGAGGTACCCCGCGCGTCGCCCCCACCGCACGCGGATCACCGCGACGAACCCTTTCCCCGTTGCGGCGCCAATCCGCACCGCCATGAGGTGGAACTGCACCAACAGAATCGTCGATGCCGGGATGATCCAGAGCAGCGCGTATCCGAAATCCGCGCCGAGGACGGAGTAGGTGGTAATGCCCGCAGCGTCGTCGTCGGAAAGTCCGGCCAGCAGGCCGGGGCCAAGCACGGCGAGAAATGCCATCAGTGAGCCGCGACCCGAGCTCGTGAGCGCCGCGAAGCGCAGTGCGGTGCCGCGGTGATGGTGGGCGACGGCGTGCGGTGGTGCCCCGCGACTTCTGCGTCGCGACTTCGCGGCATGCTGAGCCCGACCGTGGATGGACTTCACGGAAGGATGATAGCGTTCGGGACGGCTCTACGTGCGAAGATGGTTGGCGAGTGGCCGGAAGCTCGCGCCGCCTCCATTTTTGTGCGCGACGCGGTAAACTCGAACGGTCTGTCGAATTCCGTGCGCGCCGGTCGACTACTGGGTGTTCACCCCCGTTCTTCTCAACGACGCCGGAGACACCGATGAAGTACCTCTGCCTGATCTACGATCAAGAGAGCATCATGGAAGCCATGCCCAAGAAAGAGATGGACGCATTCATGGGCGAGTATTTCAGCTTTTCCGATACCTTGGCCAAGTCGGGGAAAATGCTCGCTGACGCGGCCCTCGACCCTGTGCACACCGCGACGACCGTGCGCATTCGTCAGGGGAAGCTCACGACCACCGACGGGCCGTTCGCCGAGACCAAGGAACAGTTGGGAGGCTTCTATCTCGTTGAGGCGGTCGATCTGAATGAAGCCATTCAGATTGCGTCACGCATTCCATCCTCGCGCTTTAGAAGCATTGAGGTTCGCCCGGTGACCCAGTTTCCTTCGATGTAGCGCTCGACGCGGCCGAACTCGGGGCACCGAACACTATGGACGAGTTTCGCGCGCGCGTCGACGCCGTCTACCGGAACGACTCCCGTCGTGTGCTGGCCACTCTAATTCGCCTCCTCGGCGATTTTGATCTCGCCGAGGAGGCGACGCACGACGCCTTCACCATTGCGCTTGATCGATGGCCGACGGAAGGCATCCCGCAGAATCCGTCGGCGTGGCTTGGACGACTTCGCACGCTTCGGGAACACTGCTCCTTGAGAGTATCGGGATCCCCCCCCACTATTCCTTAAGACGCTCTGCGCCAGGATCGCTCACCCGGTCGAACCGTGACGGGCTCTGACATCCATCAATCACCTTCGCCCCGCGCCCATGATGATGATCACAGGATCATCCGCCGCATGTGTCATTTGTGCAAACCCGCTGAGTATGATCCAAGCGGCGACGGGGCTGGTCTGCGCGAATGCCGTGTGTGACTGGAAGCTGCGCGCGATTCCTGCAGATCGTCGGTGTGTCGTGTGCGGACGCCCACTCACAAACCACCAATGTGCAGTGCGAACGTGCGAACAGGCGCACTGCCGACGGACGCATCTTGTTGACCGTCCACTCGCCGCAAACCGCGCCAGGCGCCTCGCCATTTCATTACAAGCACAAAAGATCCGGCTACGGGCCGCGCGCGCCCGAAAGATCGAGGACGCCGACTCGTATCGTGTCACGATCATTCCGAAAAACCACGATAAAGCACGCCCGCTCGCGAAGCGTCGCCGCAAACGATTTGAAGCAAACCTGGCAACGGTCATCGAGCAGACGCTTGCGCACGAACGACTGGTTGCGACCGGAGCCGCAAGTCCGCCCGCCCCGCTTCCAGCGATCGTTCCTCCGGCGAAAGCACTCGGTGAGGTGCTGATGCAGGCGTGTATCGAGTGCCGCGGATTCTGCTGCAGGACCGGAGGCGAGCACGCGTACATCACCCAATACACCATCATGGCGTATCGTCGTGCACATCCACAGGCGTCGCGCGAAGAGATTGTCGCGAGCTATGCGTCGCATCTCCCCTCGCATTCACTCCCGCACGGCTGCGTTTTTCAGCACGCCAAGGGTTGTACGCTCCCGCGTGAGATGCGTGGGGATACGTGCAATCGACACTACTGCACCGCGCTCAAGCAATTGACGGACGAAGTGCGTGACATCCCATCCCCGAAAGCATTCTTCGTCGCCACCGGCGATTATTTCTTCGGTCGCGCCGTCTTTGCCGCGCCGGGCTTCGTGCAGCTTGTGCGCAACACCGCAACGGAAATCCAGCGCGCGGTGGACGCGACGTAGCACACGATCAAGGCGCGCACTCAAATTGCGACTCGAGGGCTCGGACCGCGTCAGCACCCCCGAGCCGACGCGCACTGGCGAGTGACGCGCAGGCCGCGCGATTTTGTTCCAGGGCACGGTGGGCCTTCGCGATACGCAGGAAGGCGGTCACGCTATCGCCTGCCGTCGCGGACAACCGCAGCAGTGATTCCGCGTTGACGAGCGCCGTGCGACGGACGCCGTCATCGGATCCTGATGATGCGCGCGCGCGTCCAAGCGTATCCAGCGCGTTCCGAGCGCCGCCAACCAATCCGGAAACCGGCGCAAGACTGACGCTGGAATCCACCGTCGTCAAGCTCGCAGCACTGTCCGCTGCCGACTCGTTGAGTGTTGTCGCGGCGCGTGTTCCGGCATTCGCAGCGCCTGACACCACCGCGTCGCTTGCACTCCGCGTACTGGACACCATACGCACTGCTCGCGAGGGGAGTGCACGCACCGTGGCAGTGGCACGTCGCACAGCACGACGCACGCTGCCCTCGGACACGACGAGCCACACGAACCACAGCACGGCGATCGTGGTCAACCACCGCACGAGAGGAATTCGCGGGAGCCGCATGGTCCGTCGAGGGCGCGTCGCTGGCCGTGATACGGGCGTTGGTGCATTCGCCGCCGCCGGAGTGACCGCTGGAGGACGCTGCGCCACAGGCCTGGCCACGGGCGATGGTCGAGCGGGCGGGGTCGGAATGCTTCGTACCGGAGGACCACTGGACGCCATGTGTGGGGCCGCGCTTTCGTCTGCAACCTTTCCTTTCGCCGCTGGCTTCGGCGTCGCGCGGGCAGGAGACACCACCGCGCCAACCGGCGACGTGATCGCGCTCGCAAACGCCGCCGCAAACGCACCCGCCGAGCCGTACCGCTTGTCCCGTTGGCGATCCAAGCCCAGATCCAACACTGCCTGAAGGTCGCGCGGCCACGGATGCGACGGCCGCAGCTCGGCGATCTTCCGTGGTTGATTGGTCAGCCGCGCCATCATGCCGCGATCCGGCGTCGTACTGTCAAAGGCGGTCTCGCCGGTCACACACTGATACGCCATCAACGCCAACGCATACACATCGCTGCGATGATCGATTTCTTCGCCGAGTAGTTGCTCAGGGCTCATGTACTCTGGCGTACCGATCACGAAGCCCGTTTGGGTGAGCGACTTTTCGCCAGACCCGATGGCCTTTGCAATCCCGAAGTCCACGATCTTGCAACTATCGCTCCCGTCCTCGTCTTTTGCCACGACGATGTTGTCTGGCTTGAGATCGCGATGCACGATGCCAAGGCGATGCGCGGCATCCAAGCCATCGGCAATTTGAGCAATCAATGCGCTGACGCGAGGCAGTGGCAACGGACTGTCCTCGGCCAGCACCTGCTTGAGCGATCTGCCCGTGATGTACTCCATGGCGAGATAGACCATCCCGTCTGTCGTCTCGCCGAAGTCGAAGACGTGGGCAACGCGCTCATGATCAATGCGACTGGCGTTATTTGCTTCGCGACTGAACCGTGCCATGGCCGCGGGGTCCTGCACCATGTGCGGATGCAGGAACTTGATCGCCGCCTGACGCGGCAGGCGCACGTGCTGCGCCAGATACACTTTCCCCATGCCCCCTTCACCCAGCAACTCAAGGATCATGTATCGATCCGCGATCACCGTGCCCACCATGCCCGACGCCAGCTCGCTCGCGCGCAGCGTGGTGCCGTCGGTCGGACAGAATGCATGGGAGTCGGCAAACGTGGCGAGGCACGTTGGGCAGGTCTTGGACATAGGCGTGTTGAGGCTGCACTGCTGCTCGTCGCGTTCTGCCCTCGTTCGATCACGCTGGGCAGGCGCGCAGTGCGGAATGCTGCTGAAGCTAGCGTCCGGCAGCTTGAAGGGTAGCATCTGCAGGCGGAAAGAACGCGAGGCGAGCGGCCTGTACAGGAGAGGGCCTTGGCGCCAAGATGCTAGCTGCCATCCGAGCACCGCTACTCCACGCATCCCGCTATGCCCTCACCACCACGCCTGGCCCGCGATCTCGGCCTGCTCGGTCTTGCCGCCACCGGCATCTGCTCGATGATCGGCGCCTCGATCAACGTCGTGCCGATCATGATCCAACGCAACGTGCCGGGCATCGGACCGTGGGTGCTGCCGGCCTTCGCGTTCGCCGCCCTCCCTGCGCTCCTGGCAGCGTTGTCGTACGCGATGCTCGCGTCCGCGATGCCTCGCGCGGGGGGGAGTTACCTGTATGCCAGCCGCGCACTGAGCCCGTATCTCGGGTTCGTGGCGTCCTTCTCACAGTGGTTTGGCCTTTCTATCGCCATTGGCGTGGTGTCGTATATCATCCCGACCTTTGTGCGCGACATCGCGATCGCCGCGGGATGGACCGACGCCGCTGGCACGCTCCAGCAGCCGAGCGTTCGACTCCTCATGGCGTTAATCGTCTTGTGGGGGTTTGTGCTCATCAATCTGCGAGGTCTTGGTGCCTACCAGTTCACGCTGATCCCGCTCATGCTGCTGATGTTCCTCGCCGGTGCCATTGTGATCGCCGTCGGTTGGCACTTTACGTATGCTGATTTCGCTGCGGCGCTCTTGGCCAAGGAGCAGCGCGAGCTTCCGCCGCCGCCGCTCGCGCCTTTTCACTTGCGTACCTTTTTGTCAGCGTCGGCGGTCCTGTTCTCGAGCTTCATCGGCTTCGATGCCATCGCGCAGGCTGGCGGCGAAGCGCGACATCCGTCGCGGGATCTTCCGCGGGCCATCGGTATCGCCGTCCTTGTTACCGCCACATTCTACTTCGCTTTCGCCGGCGCTGTCTATCATACAGTCCCGTGGTGGTTCATTGCTTCAGAAGCCACCACGCGCGACCTGACGGCACCGGGATTATTGGGCTATCTGTTGGATTCCCGCTTCACGATTCTCATCGTGGCAGGCGCCGCCATCGCACTGACCAACGACTTACCAGCGATGATCCTGTCCGTCTCTCGGCTCATGTTTGCCTGGTCGGCAGACGGCATTTTCCCGAAGCGCCTCGGCGAGATCCACCCCACGCGCCGAACACCAACGGCAGCGATTCTGGTGAGTGGTGCGATGGCCAGCATAGGCATCCTTGGCAGCCACTTCGCCGGTGACTTCTTCCTGGGTGTTGATTTGCTTGTGGTCTCCATGCTGGTCAATTTCGTGCTGATGTGCATGTCAGTCCTGGCGTTGCCTCGCACCAATCCGGCACTGGCGGCGAATATGCAGGTGATCAAAACGCCCGCGTTGCGCGCGATCGTGGCGTCCAGCGGCATCATCGTGTTACTGCTCTTTCTGTGCGTACACATCTGGAAAGATCTGACCGCTCCGACGAGTGCGTGGTACTTCCGATCCACGCCAGTGTGGCTCCTGACGATGATCATTGGCACGCTTATCTATCGCCGCGAAGTGGCCGCGCTCACGCGCTCGGGCGTTTCGCTTGTTGAACGCTTTTCTACGCTTCCACCGGACTAGGTACGCGTGCTGCACCTACGACTCGTCATATGTTGACAATGCCCGAGCGATACACGCTGGCGCCCGGCTTCACGATCTCACGCGTCCTGACCGGATTGTGGCAGGTTGCCGATCTGGAACGCGACGGTCCGGCGCTCGCGCGCGACACGGCCGCCGATGCGCTCGTGCCCTATTCCGCTGCCGGTTACACCACGTTCGATATGGCAGACCACTACGGGTCGGCCGAAGATATCGTGGGGCACTATGGTGCGAGGCCCGGCACACCAGCAGTCGAGCTGCTCACGAAGTGGGTGCCCGAGCCAGGACCGATCACGCGTGAGCAGGTCCGTACGGCAGTCGATCGTGCGCGAGATCGCATGAACGTAGCGAGTATCGACCTGCTGCAATTTCATGCGTGGGCGTATTCGCATCCGAGCTGGCTCGATGCGATGTTCTATCTCGATGAGCTCCGCCAGGAGGGGTTGATTCGCCATCTTGGCATGACGAACACCGATACCGCGCATTTGCGAGTACTGATCGAGAGCGGTATTCCGATCGTCAGCAACCAAGTCTGCTATTCGCTGTTGGATCAACGGGCCGCGGGGGCGATGGCCGAGTATTGCCAGTCGCGCGGCGTTGCCATTCTCGCGTTCGGTACCGTGGCCGGCGGATTTCTCTCCGATCGCTGGCTCAACCAGCCGGAGCCCAACTGGGATGCGCTGGACACATGGTCACAAATGAAGTACGGACGGTTCATTCGCGCGGCGGGCGGCTGGGACGCGCTGCAGCGTGTGCTGCGTGCTGCGCGGCAGATTGCGGACAAGCACGGCGTATCGATTGCGAACGTGGCTGTGCGCACCATACTCGATGCGCCGGCCGTTGCGGGCGTCATCGTTGGCGCGCGGCTGGGACAGCGCGCGCACATCGACGACAATGCCCGGACGAGTACGCTCCGTCTCGACGAATCCGACCGGCAACAGATGGGCGAGGTGCTGCAGACGCTCAACGTGATTCCGGGAGACTGTGGTGACGAGTATCGAAAGCCACCATACCTCACCGCGAGCGGCGACCTGAGCCACCATGTTGACGTGTTCCCAGCGCCCTATCCGGTGGTGACCGATCCCAGCGGTCGACGCCGCGCACTCTCAGGGACAACCTGGGAATCATTGGCTGGGTATTCGCGCGCCGTTCGCGATGGCGATCGCATTCTGGTGTCGGGTACCACGGCGACACACGGGGAGCATGTAATCGGTGGAAGCGATCCGGCCGCGCAAACACATTTTGTAATCGACAAGATCACCGGCGCGATCGAATCGCTTGGTGGACGACTGGAAGACGTGGTGCGCACACGCGTGTACGTATCCGACCTCGCGCATTGGGAACCCATCGCGCGTGCCCACGGCGTGCGTTTCGCCGGCATTCAGCCTGCGAACACGATGGTCGGCGCCCACTTGATCGGCGACGAATACCTCGTGGAAATCGAAGCCGAAGCGGTTGTCGGCTCGCGCTGAACGGTGCAGCTCCCGGGCACGCGCTCAGGCGCGCCGGCAGCGTGTTGCTACGGTCGTGCGTCGAGAAACCGAATCGTCTTCAGTGCGTCGTCGGCGTGCGTCAGCTCCGTGGTACCCGGCGGAAATCCGTTGAAGCGCAACATATAAGCAATCACGTCAGTGACTTGCTGACGGCTGTACACGGCCGGCGTGTCGGTGGGCATGGTGGTCCGCACGCGTTCATGTAACTCGTGCAGGGTCTGCCCGCTCCAACTGCTCATAAATCCACTGCCCGTGAGCGCGGGTGATTCATCACCACCGCCGAGGGTGGCCCGGTGACACCGCGCGCACGTCTCGCCATAGATCTTCTCACCGCGCGCGGCTTGCTCGACGGTAAACACACTATCCCAGGTTGAGCGATCCCGCCTGTGCATCGGCCGGTCGCTCGGCACACCCTGCTGCGCATCGCCACCGGGATCGACCGCGCCGCTGGCCCACACGGGAAGGACGATCAGCCCGCAGAAAAGCGCACACGTACGAATCCACGCGACACGCCGCACCGGCATCTATCGCGCGCCTGCGACGGGAAGTCGATACGCGATGTATTCGCCCGAGTACGGACCTCCGCTCACGGCCACCACAATGTACTGTCTGCCATTCGCGAGGTAGGTCATCGGCGAGCCGCTTTGTGGCGCCGGCATCAGCACGCCACCGACTTCTTTACCCGTCGCTTTATCGTACGCGCGCAGCATCGCGCCACGCGGCCGCGGTGCGATGGTGGTGACCTGTGGATCACCGGCGATGACCAGCGTTTTCGTGACCAGCGTTCC
>Ga0105049_10001198_pt1 | contig 30452 bp, 42 predicted proteins | sample MAT06_FD_78087 | JGI IMG/M metagenome (GOLD analysis project Ga0105049, IMG submission 78087) | Freshwater microbial communities from Lake Fryxell liftoff mats and glacier meltwater in Antarctica - MAT-06 | ecosystem: Environmental > Aquatic > Freshwater > Ice > Liftoff microbial mat | place... | reverse complement strand
CTCCTACTAGCTGTACTTTCTGGCCTAATCTTTTGGTCAATAATGACCAACCGTCCCAATCATCTTCATACAATCCATCTTCTATTGAAAAAATAGGATACCTTTTAGCCCAGTCTTCCCAAAAATCTACCATTTCCGTACTCGTTAATGAGCGACCGTCAGACTTATGAAATTCATAAACTTGTTTTTCAACATTGTAAAATTCACTTGCTGCAGCATCCATTGCAAGCATAATATCTTCTCCTGGACGATAACCTGCTTTTTCAATTGCTGAAAGCACAGTTTCTATAGCTTCCTCGTTCGATTGCATGTTTGGCGCAAATCCACCTTCATCACCAACGTTGGTTGCGTAGCCTTTAGACTTTAATACTGTTTTCAAATGATGGAACACTTCAACTCCCATTCTCAAGGACTCAGCAAAGCTTGGAGCACCGACGGGAACTATCATAAATTCCTGAAAATCAATCCGATTGTCAGCGTGCGAACCTCCATTGAGTATGTTCATCATTGGAACAGGTAAAACATTGGCGCTGACACCTCCAATATATCTATAAAAAGGAATTCCCAATTCATTTGCAGCTGCTTTTGCGCAGGCCATGCTTACGCCTAAGATGGCGTTGGCGCCTAACTTTGACTTATTTGGTGTGCCGTCCATCTCACATAAAATTGCGTCAATCATTGATTGATCAGTAGAATCCAAACCAATTAATTCAGGTTGAATCTTATCCGTTATGTTTTGAATTGCTTTTAGCACACCTTTACCGAGATATCTATTAGGATCATTATCTCGCAACTCCACAGCCTCATGCTTGCCCGTTGAAGCACCAGAAGGTACAGCTGCTCTTCCAAATCCTCCTCCTGCTGTGAACACCTCAACCTCAACAGTCGGATTGCCACGGCTGTCAAGTATTTCACGACTATCTATACTTAAAATTGAACTCATGCTGGTACACTGGATTTTACCATATTCATAAAAACATCAAACAAATAACTTGCATCGTGTGGGCCTGGAGCTGCTTCCGGGTGATATTGAACAGAAAATCCATTTCCATTGCGCAAACGGATACCTTCAATGGTTTGATCATTTAAATTAACATGCGTTACCTCTAACAATTCGTCCATTGCCAATACCTCTGAAGGGTTAAGACAAAAGCCATGATTCTGCGAAGTCACCTCACATTTCCCTGTTATTCTATTAAAAACAGGGTGATTAATTCCCCTGTGTCCGTGATGCATCTTAAACGTATTTATACCAAGTCCTAAACCTAAAAGTTGATGCCCTAAACAAATACCAAATATTTTTTCATCATGGTTTAAGATGTCCTTAACTGTTTTAATTGCGTAATCCATGGATGCTGGATCGCCAGGACCGTTGCTTAGAAAATAACCATCTGGCCTCCATTCTGCCATTTCGAGATAAGTAGTTTTTGCTGGAAAAACCTTAATATAACACCCACGCTCAACAAAATTGCGAAGAATATTTTCCTTCACGCCCAAATCAAGGACGGCTATTTTAAATTCAGCATCTGGATTCCCATAAAAATACGGCTCAGTCGTTGATACCTTAGAAGCAAGTTCTAAACCTTCCATGTTGGGTACGCTAGCCAAAATTTCCTTTAATTCATCTATACTCTTATCTTCAGAAGAAATAAGCGCATTCATGGAACCCATATCGCGGATATGCTTCACCAATTGACGGGTATCAACACCACTAATAGCTGTTAATCCTTCACTTTCAAAATAGGATTGAATATTTCCGTCAGCTCTGGTTCTGGAATACTGTACATTAAAATTCCGGCATACAAAGCCTGCTATTTTGATGGATTTAGATTCTGAATCAAGTTTATTAACACCATAATTACCGATGTGAACGTTCGTTGTGACCAATATTTGACCAAAGTAAGAAGGATCTGTAAACACTTCCTGATAACCAGTCATACCAGTATTAAAACAAATTTCTCCGTAAGTGGTACCAATTTTACCAGCAGATTTTCCATAAAATATGGTGCCATCTGCTAACAATAATACTGCTTGCTTTTCTTCGGCCATGAAATCAGTTTAATTTTTGCACAAAGATAACTGCTCGGCCCTTCATTGTAGCTAAAATTAAAAAAAAAGGGTGAACTCGTTTGAGATCACCCTTTTTGTATTTTTATATTGAGGAATATTAAGCTTCTTCTTTATTCTCATCTTTTTTCTCTTCTTCGGAGGATTCAGATTCAGTAGTATCGTCTATAGAAACTACATCTTCATTGTCTGGCTCTGCTGTTTCAGCAACAGTTTCTTTAACCTCTACTATTTCTTCAGGGGTATGAACAACCTCTTCTTGTGTTGCCTCAACCATTTCAGGAGAATCTGTTACTTGATCAACAATTTCTTCTTCATCTACATTTTTAGGAGTTGCAACATTAGAATTTTCAACTGTTGCTTTCTTTGCAGCGCCGCTTCTACGTGTACGTTTTTTGGCTGCTGCTGCATTACCATCACCTTTAGTGTAAACATCGTTGAAATCAACAAATTCAATCAACGCTGTTGGAGCCGCATCACCTAATCGGTATCCTGTTTTGATAATACGTAAATAACCTCCTGGACGATCACCAATTTTATCTGCAATTATGCCAAATAATTCTTTAACTGCTTCTTTATTCTGCAAGTAAGAGAAAACTACCCTTCTAGAGTGTGTGGTATTTTGACGGACTTTGGTAATAATTGGCTCTAAGTGAGTTCTTAGAACTTTGGCTTTGGCCAAGGTAGTTGTGATTCTTTTGTGTTCTATTAAAGAAATTGACATGTTCTTCAATAATGCATCTCTGTGCCCGTGTTTTCTCCCTAAGTGGTTTATTTTATTTCCGTGTCTCATGATACTTGAGTTTATCTTCGCAACACCGGAGTATCGAAATACTCATTACAGTTATTGCAAGGTTAATAATATTAGTCTTCTTCTAATCTATACTTAGAAAGATCCATGCCAAAAGTCAAACCTTTCTCTTGAAGTAGTTCTTCAATTTCAACCAATGACTTTTTACCAAAATTTCTAAATTTCAAAAGTTCATTCATATCGTAGCGAACCATTTCACCCAATGAATTAATTTTTGCTGCTTTCAAACAGTTGTATGCACGAACCGACAAGTCTAAATCTTCCAATGAAGTTTTCAATAACTTGCGCATGTGTAAAATATGCTCATCAACTATATTGTCTTCTTTGTTTGTTGCGTCTTCAAATGAAATGTTTTCATCTGTTATCAACATCAAATGCTGAATCAATATTCTAGATGCTTCCTTGATAGCTTCTTCAGGATGAATTGTACCATCTGTTTTGATATCAACTGTGAGCTTCTCATAGTCGGTTCTTTGACCAACACGAGTGTTACTCACCTTGTATGCAACGTTTTTGATAGGAGTATAAATAGCATCAACTGGTATTACGCCAATAGGAGCATCTTTAGGCAAACTTTCGTCAGCAGAAACATAGCCTCTACCCTTAGTCACTGTTAATTCTATTTCTAAATTTACAGTTTTTTCCATTCTGCAAATCAATAGATCCGGATTCATGATCTTGAAAACGTTATTAGCGTCTTCTATATCCTTGGCATAAAATGCATCTTTACCATTCATGGTTAGATAAATCTTTTCTGCTTCGAAATCTTCGTCCTTTACAATTGCCTTAAGATTAATTTGCTTTAAGTTCAAAATAATCTCAGTCATGTCTTCTACAACGCCCTTGATGGTTGAGAATTCATGTTCTACACCGGCTATACGAACAGCAGATATTGCTACTCCTTCAAGTGAAGAGAGTAAAACTCTACGTAAAGAATTACCTACAGTTTGACCAAATCCAGGCTCCAAAGGCTTGAATTCAAAAGTGCCTTCGAAATCAGTTGCTTTCTGCAAAAGAATTTTATCAGGCTTTTGAAAATTGAGAATACTCATCAAATTTTTATTGAGGGGGTGTAAGATTGAATCAGAAAAAACAAAAGATTATTTAGAGTACAACTCTACAATAAGCTGTTCATTAATTTTCTCTGGTATTTGATCTCTTGATGGAGACTGGATATAAATGCCTGACATTTTATCAGGATTCCACTCCAACCAAGAAAACTTTTTAACTTCAGATTTTGATTTCACGTGATCTGTTATAAAGTCCAGTGCTTGTGATTTTCCACGGATTCCAATAACATCACCTGCTTTCAACAAATATGAAGGTATGTTAGTAACTTGACCATTTACTGTTATGTGCTTGTGATTAACCAGCTGTCTAGCAGCAGGACGTGAAGGAGAAATACCTAAACGATATACTGTATTATCTAAACGAGACTCAAGAAGTTGCAAAAGAATTTCTCCAGTTACACCAGATTTACGAGCAGCTTTATCAAACAAATTAGCGAATTGACGCTCAAGTAGACCGTACGTGTACTTAGCTTTTTGCTTTTCTGCTAATTGAATTCCATAGTCAGAACGTTGTTTCTTTTTTCTCTTCAAGCCATGCTGACCTGGAGGAAATTTTTTACGCTCGTAACTTTTATCATATCCGAACAAAGATTCTCCGTAAGATCTAGATTTCTTTGTTTTGGGTCCTGTATATCTTGCCATTATTCTATATTCTTAAACGATTATACTCTTCTTCTTTTCGGTGGACGACAACCATTGTGAGGCATTGGTGTAATATCAAAAATCCTCAGGACTTTAATTCCAGTTGAATCTACTGCTCTGATTGCGGCTTCTCTACCTGATCCAGGACCTTTAACATAAACATTTGCTGTTCTCATTCCAGCATCGAAGGCAATTGCAGAAGCCTCACCGGCTGCTTTTTGAGCAGCAAAAGGAGTATTCTTTTTAGAACCTCTAAAACCTGCTTTACCTGCTGAAGACCAAGAAATAACTTGTCCTTGCCTGTTACAAAGAGAAACAATTAGATTATTGAAACTAGCTTTAATAAACACCAAGCCATCGGAGTCTATTTTAACTTTTCTCTTTTTTACTTTTTTTACCGCTTTAGCCATAATGTAAGAATTACTGCCTTGATTATTTAGTTACTTTTTTCTTATTGGCAACCGTCTTACGCTTACCTTTTCTTGTACGTGCGTTTGTTTGAGTATTTTGACCACGTAAAGGCAAACCTTTTCTGTGACGCATTCCTCTATAACAACCAATATCCATTAGACGTTTAATGTTCAGTTGAACCTCAGAACGCAATTCTCCTTCAACCTTATATTGTTCCTGAATTATTGATGTTATCTTTTTGATATCATCATCGTTCCATTCAGAAACTTTGGTATCGGGACTTATTGAAGCCTGATCAAGAATGTATCTAGAGACGTTGTTACCTATTCCATAGATGTAAGTCAATCCAATAATTCCTCGTTTGTTCTTTGGTAAATCAATACCTGCTATCCGTGCCATAATTATACCAATTAATATTAACCCTGACGTTGTTTAAACCTAGGATTCTTTTTGTTGATGACATACAATTTACCATTTCTGCGAACTATTTTGCAGTCAACGGTACGTTTCTTAATAGAAGTTCTGACTTTCATGTCTCTTCGTTTATCTTATTTATATCTATAAGTTATTCTCCCTCTTGTCAAATCGTATGGAGACATCTCCACAGCCACTTTATCTCCAGGCAAAATCCTTATGTAGTGCATTCTCATTTTACCTGAAATGGTAGCCAGTATTACGTGATTATTTTCCAACCTTACGCGAAACATCGCGTTTGATAAAGACTCCTCAATAATACCGTCCTGTTGTATCAGGTCTTTTTTAGCCATTGTTTCAATTTCGAGGTGCAAAAATAGAACTTTTTTCTATAAGTTGCACTAAATTCTCGTTCTTTTTTATTTCTTCTTCAATCAAACTGTGATCCGATAGTGTTATTGGGCCTTCTTTGGTTAAAACTAGAGTGTGTTCATAGTGTGCTGAAGGCAGCTCATCTTTGGTTACGATAGTCCATCCATCTTTAAGATGCTTGATATCCTTTACTCCCAGATTAACCATCGGCTCTATCGCTATAACCAGACCTTCTCTCAGAACCACTCCTTTTCCTCTACGTCCATAGTTTGGTATTTCAGGTGGCTCATGCAGGGATCTTCCCAAACCATGCCCAACCAAATCTCTAACTATACCAAACCCATGTTCCACTTCGGCGTATTGTTGAACAGCAAATCCTATATCACCTACTCGACTACCTACAACTGCTGCTTCTATTCCTTTGTAGAGCGACTCTTTTGTCACTGTTAACAATCTCGCAAGGTCGTTACTGATTTCACCAATTGCAAAAGTAAAAGCAGAATCACCATAGAAGCCATTCTTTTTTACACCACAATCAACTGAAACTATATCCCCAACTTCAAACGGGATCTTATTTGGTATTCCGTGAACAACTTGTTCATTTACAGAAACACAAAGACTAGCAGGAAACCCATGAAATCCTTTGAATGCTGGATCTGCATTCTGGGATCTTATATAATCCTCTGCAATTTTATCAATTTGCAAACCAGTCATTCCTGGTTTGAGTACTTTGGCTATTTCTGCTAAAGTTTCACCTATAATTCTGCAGCTTTCCTTTATTAAGGATATCTCATCTTCAGTCTTATAATAAATATCAGGCATTTCTCTTATGATCAATAAGACTGTCCAATATTGATTCCTTGTCCTCTCCTTCCTTGTATCTTTCCTGATTCAACAAGACCATCATACTTCCTCATTAAAAGATAACTTTCAATCATTTGAAGGGTATCTAATGCAACACCAACCAAGATTAAGAGAGAGGTACCTCCAAAGAACATGGCAAAGCTTCTGTCAATGCCTAATACATTCCCCGCGATAGCAGGAAATATAGCAATCATTCCTAAAAAAACTGCTCCCGGGAGGGTAATTCTGCTGGTTATATTATCAATAAATTCTGTTGTATTTGTTCCTGGTTTGATCCCTGGTATAAAAGCGTTTTGTCTTTTAAGATACTCAGTATACTGCTGGGAATTTACCAATAGTGCTGTATAAACATAAGTAAATCCAACTACCAAAAGGAAATATATAACATTGTAAGGCAGAGACAAATAATCGTTTAATGCCTTAAAAAATCCGTTGTTTGCTATCCCTGCATCATTACCAGATGCAAACTGAGCAACAGTAGCCGGCAAAAACATGAGGGCTTGAGCGAAGATTATTGGCATAACACCAGAAGCGTTAAGCTTCAACGGAATGTAATCTCTTGCACCTTCGCCAGGCATGTATTTTGAACTTCTACCAACCATACGATTAGCAAAAGTGATTGGAATTTTTCTTACACCTTGCACTGTCAATATCGTAGCGATAATTACTGCAAACAGCAAGAATAATTCAAGAACAAACAATATTAAACCATTATTTGCAAGCTGCGAGTTGAATTCAAATGCAAACGCTTGTGGCAATTTTGATATGATACCCATCATAATCAATAATGATATACCATTCCCAATTCCTTTGTCAGTAATTCTCTCTCCCAGCCACATAGAAAATATGGTACCTGAAGATAATATAATGGAATTTGCTAACCAGAAGATTCCTGTACTGATTCCTGGATCTACAGCTCCCAAACTATTGACATAAGTTAGGTAAGCGCCACCTTGAACCAATGTAATAGCAACGGTTAATAATCTGGTAATCTGATTCAATTTTTTCCTTCCAGATTCACCTTCTTTAGATTGAAGACGCTGAAAATAAGGAACGGCAAAACCCAACAATTGAACTACAATTGATGCAGTAATGTAAGGCATAATACCTAGGGCCAAGATTGAAGCATTGCTAAACGCTCCACCAGTAAATGAATTGATCAAACCTAAAAGGTCAGTAGAATTGTTTTGTGAAGCAGCGCTGAGAACCCCAGGTTTTACACCGGGCAAAACAATCTCGGTACCTAAACGGTAGACGATCAATAATGCTAGAGTATAAAGAATTCGATTACGAAGTTCTTTGATGCTCCAAATATTTTTGAGAGTATTTATAAAGCTTTTCATGCGATCGATTAAATGATAGTTAGGCTTCCTCCCAGCTCTTCAATGGTTAGTTTTGCTTTGGCTGAAGATGCATGTGCACTTACCTTTAACGAAGATTTTAAATCTCCGTTGGCCAAAATCTTAATTCTTTCTGTCTTTTTTATAAAACCATTATTGTATAAAAATTCTGGGTCAACTGTGGTGACTTGAAATTTCTCACAAATGGCTTCCAAGTTGCTAAAGTTAATAGCAACATATTCTACGCGATTGATGTTTTTAAAGCCACGCTTAGGTAGTCGGCGTTGTAAAGGCATCTGGCCTCCTTCGAAACCTCTCTTACGAGAATAACCAGAACGAGAAGCAGCCCCTTTATGTCCACGTGTGGCAGTACCACCATGACCAGAACCCTGTCCTCTAGCGATTCTTTTTCCTTTCTTGACTGAACCAGCAGCAGGTTTTAAACTATGAAGTTTCATTTTCTATAAATTTAATTCAATTAGACAGTTTCTGTCTTAACCAAATGTTTTACTTTGTTAATCATTCCAAGGTTGCAATCAGTAGCATCTATTTCAACTGTCTGATTCATTTTCTTGAAACCTAATGATCTCATCGTAGCCTTTTGAATTGCTGGACGGTCAATTATGCTCTTTATTTGTGTAACTCTGATCTTTGTCATCACCATATCTGATTTAAGGTTAGCCTTCAAAAACTCTTTCCAGCTTAATTCTTCTTTGTCTTGAAATTTCAAGTGGGCTCCTTAACTTCATCAGTGCGTCCAGGGTAGCTTTCACTACATTGTGAGGATTAGAAGAACCTTGAGATTTTGCAAGTACATCATGTATACCAGCCATTTCAAGCACAGCACGCATTGCACCACCCGCAATTACACCAGTACCATGGGCAGCTGGCTTGATAAATATCTTACCTGCACCAAATTTTCCAATTTGCTCGTGAGGTATTGTACCATTGTGAATTGGAACTTTAACAAGATTTTTCTTAGCGTCATCAATTGCTTTAGCAATTGCGTCCGACACCTCTCTTGCTTTACCAAGACCCTGACCAACTATTCCATTACCGTCACCAACAACAACAATTGCAGCGAAGCTGAAAGTTCGACCACCTTTTGTTACTTTGGCAACCCTGTTGAGAGAAACCATTTTGTCTTTCAGTTCTGTTTCAGACGGATTGACATTTTGAGCTATTTTCTTAGACATTTTTATTGTTTCACTTGAAATTAGAATTGTAATCCGCCCTCACGGGCACCTTCTGCCAACGCTTTCACACGACCATGATATAAGTAACCACCTCGATCGAAGACGACTGAACTGATTTTTTCACCAATTGCTTTTTCTGCAATAAGTTTGCCAACTGACTTAGCTTGGTCAATTTTTGTACCTGTTGCACCATTTTCACGTGAAGAAGCTGCAACCAAGGTGTGTCCAGTTGAATCATCAATTATTTGCGCATAGATAGCATGATTACTTCTGTACACAGACAATCTCGGGGATGTAGCTGTTCCGTTTATTCTTCTACGAATACGATGATGTATTCTTTTTCTTTTTTCCTCTTTAGTCCTTTTCATCTTTGGAGATGTTTAGCTATCTGATTATTTACCTGCTGTTTTTCCAGCTTTACGACGAATTATTTCTCCAACAAACTTGATACCTTTTCCTTTGTAAGGTTCTGGCTTTCTAAATTCGCGAATTTTTGCTGCTATTTGACCCAACAATTGCTTGTCATTGCTTGTTAAATTAATCATTGGAGGTGAGCCTTTTTCTTGTGACGCCACAACTGTAACTTCATTTGGAATATTAAAGTAGATAGGGTGTGAATAACCCAATGTTAATTCCAAAAGTTGCCCGGTATTAGAAGCACGGTAACCAACTCCTATGAGTTCCATAGTTTTGGTAAAACCTTCAGAAACACCAATGACCATATTATTGATCAATGAACGACTTAAGCCATGCATTGCGCGGTGGCGTTGTTGGTCTGTAGGACGAATTACAGTCAATTGATTGTCTTCAATCTTGATTTCAAGATCTGGGTCAATCTGCTGGTATAACTCCCCTTTAGGTCCTTTAACAGTAACTAAATTGCTTTTAGATACAGATATTTGAACTTTCTCAGGTAAGTTGATTATGGATTTTCCTATACGTGACATAAGTATTCTTAACTTTATCGTGTTTAATAAACGAAGCAGACTAATTCACCGCCTACATTTTGTTTTCTTGCTTCCTTATCCGTCATTACTCCTCTGGATGTAGAAACGATACAAATACCCAAACCGTTGATTATTCTCGGAACTTCGGTAGAACCTGAAAATTTTCTTAGACCTGGACGACTAATTCTACCAATTTTTTTAATTACTGGTTGTTTAGTCAACGGATCATATTTCACAGCAATTTTGATGACACCTTGATGATTCTCAGTTTCTTCAAACTTATACTTATCTATATAACCATTACTGTAAAGTAATTCGGTAATTGAACGCTTCAACTTTGATGAAGGGATCTCAACTATTTTATGCCCGGCCATTTGGGCATTTCTTAATCTAGTTAGATAATCTGCTATTGGATCTGTAACCGACATTGGTATAGCTTGTAAGGTTTAAATAATTATTTTGTTACCAGCTGGCTTTTGTGATTCCAGGAATTTTCCCTTCCAAAGCCATTTTTCTAAACATATTTCTACAAAGACCAAAATCTCTCATGTAACCCTTAGGTCTTCCAGTTAAACGACACCTGTTGTGAAGTCTAATTGGATTAGAATTACGAGGTAATTTGTCTAGTGCATCATAGTCACCTGCTTCTTTCAACTTCTTCCGAATTTCAGAAAACTTGTCAACCAATTTTTGACGCTTTACTTCTCTTGCTATTAGTGATTTCCTTGCCATAACGCTATGTTCAGTTCTTCTGATTTTTAAAAGGCAAACCCAAAGCTGTCAACAATGCTAGTGACTCAGCGTCTGTTTTTGCAGTTGTTACAAAATTGATATCCATGCCGGTAATTTTATTCACCTTGTCTATATCAATTTCTGGAAAGATAATTTGCTCATTGATTCCCATGCTGTAATTGCCACGACCATCAAATGACTTATTATTAATTCCTCTAAAGTCTCTTACACGCGGAAGTGCGATTGTAATAAAACGCTCAAGAAATTCCCACATCTGATCATTTCGCATTGTAACCTTTACACCAATGGTCATGTCCTCTCTCAGCTTAAAGTTAGAGATTGAAGTTTTGGCTTTGGTTGGTACTGCTTTTTGACCGGCAATAGTTGTAATTTCTTTAAGAGCATTTTCAACCAGCTTTTTATCGCCTGTTGCCTCTCCAATTCCTTGATTGATTGTTATTTTAATCAATTTTGGAACTTCCATCACTGATTTGTAGCCAAACTCTTCTCTGAGTTTTGCAACTATTTCAGTAGCGTATTTGCTTTTTAATCTAGGTGTATAGCCCATTGCTTAGATAATTTCCCCTGATTTTTTTGAATAACGTACCAATTTACCATCAACCAATTTACGGCCGATTCTCGTTGGTGCGCCTGTTTTCGGATCAGCCACAAGCAGTTTTGACACGTGCATTGGAGCTTCTATTTCATTAATACCTCCAGGGTTATTACCTGATGGTTTAGTGTGCTTTTTTACAATATTAACACCTTCAACCAATGCACGCATTTTAGTAGGGTCAACCTGTATTACTTTGCCTTTCTTGCCTTTGTCATCACCAGAGATAACGACTACATCATCACCTTTTTTGATGTGAAGCTTTGGGGCAAATCTCTTTGTTGTAGCTTGTTTCTTACTCATTTTATTAAGCTTTTAGTCCCATTAAAGCACCTCAGGTGCAAGTGAAACAATTCGCATATAATCACGATCTCTCAATTCACGTGCAACAGGTCCAAAAATACGAGATCCGCGAGGCTCATCTTGGGCAGTTAGAAGCACTACAGCATTGTCATCGAATCTAATATAAGTGCCATCTTTACGACGAATTTCCTTAGTAGTTCGAACAATTACTGCTTTACTGACAGTACCTTTTTTAACACCGCCTGGAACAGCATCTTTTACAGTAACAACAATCTTGTCGCCAATGGAGGCATAGCGACGTGCTGTGCCACCAAGTACTCTTATACAAAGTACCTCTTTTGCTCCACTGTTATCTGCTACTCTTAGTCTAGACTCTTGTTGAATCATGATTCTTTACTCTTTAAAAGTTTATTTAACCTTCTCGATGACATCTACCAGACGCCAGCATTTATTTTTACTCATTGGACGAGTTTCAACAATTTTGACTAAGTCCCCAATTTGACACTCGTTCTTATCATCGTGTGCCATAAATTTAGAACTCTTTTTAACGAACTTACCATATTTTGGGTGAGGAAGTCTTCTTTCCACCACTACAGTTATGGACTTATCCATTTTGTTACTGGACACCAATCCAACTTTTATTTTTCTATTATTCCGCTCGAGCATATTCAAAATTTTGACGCTACTTGTTATTGTGATTAAGCTTTCTCAGCATTTAGTTCACGACGTCGTATTTCAGTCAACATTCGTGCAACATCTCTGCGTGCTTCCCTGAGAGTAATTGGATTCTCTATACCCTTCAATGCTTTATCAAAACGCATCTTGTGATATTGTTTCCTGGTTACTTCCAGTTCGTTTTTTAATTCCTCATCTGTGAGGTTGATCAGTTCTGTATATTTACTACTTGGCATTTCAGATTATTTTACAAGGTCTAACCTTACAACAGTTTTAGTCATTAATGGCAACTTCTGAGCTGCTAACCTCAAGGCTTCGCGAGCTACTTCATCAGTAACACCATCTAATTCAAATAAAATCCTTCCAGCTTCGATACTAGCAACATAATGAGACAAAGCTCCTTTTCCTTTACCCATACGTACTTCAGCTGGCTTAGAGGTAATAGGCTTATCAGGAAAAATTCTGATCCACACTTGACCCTCTCTTTTCATGAAACGAGTCATGGCAATACGAGCTGATTCAATTTGACGGCTGGTCAAGCGACCGCTTGTAGTAGCCTTCAGTCCATGTGAACCAAATGAAACGGCTGCTCCTCTGAAGGCCACGGCTGCGATCCTTCCTTTTTGCTGCTTTCTGTATTTCGTTCTTTTCGGTTGTAGCATTGTTAACTTCTTTTATTTCAGAGCCTTATATTCAAGGTTTAAATTCTTATTTTCAAAAGAGGCACAAAAGTACGCTCTTTTTTTATTAAAATCTACTTTCTACGATTAGTTTTTCCAGCATCCCTTCTATCCCCTCCAGATTTAGGTCCTCTGTCATTTCTGTCACCCCGATCTCCACGATCATTTCTATCGCGTCCATCGCCTCCACGCTTTCTCATGTCTTTATCTTTCTTGTCTTCAGAAGGTACCATGAATAGATCACGTTTGCCTAAAACTTCACCTTTACAGATCCAAGTTTTGATACCAATAATTCCGTAGACTGTCAATGCTTCAGAATGCGCGTAATCAATATCTACTCTAAAAGTATGCAAAGGAGTTCTGCCTTCTTTATATTCTTCTGAACGTGCAATCTCAGCACCGTTTAGTCGACCAGATATACGAACTTTAATTCCTTCAGCACCAGCTCTCATTGTAGACTGGATTGACATCTTGATAGCACGACGGAAGTTCATTCTTGATTCCAACTGCTTTGCAATAGTATCTCCAACTATTGTTGCATCCAATTCAGGCTTCCTAATTTCAACAATATTGATCTGAACGTCTTTTTGAGTCAACTTCTTAAGTTCCTCTTTGATACGATCCACCTCATTTCCTCCTTTACCAATGATGATACCAGGACGACTAGTATGGATGGTAACTGTTACACGCTTGAGTGTTCGCTCAATCATAATATGAGCTACACCACCTTTAGGGATACGAGCATTCAAATAAATACGAATCTTTTCATCTTCGATTACATTGTCTGCATAGTTACTTCCACCAAACCAGTTAGATTGCCATCCTTTGATGATACCTAACCTATTCCCAATTGGATTTGCTTTTTGACCCATTATTCAGGCTTTATTATGAATTTATTCTTAATCTTGATTAACCAATTCACCTTCTGAATCTACAGAAGTTTGAACCTTATTGTTTACTTCCAATGTAACATGATTCGTACGCTTGCGAATACGGTGAGCACGTCCTTGGGGAGCTGGTTGAAACCTTTTCAACATAGTACCACCATCTACAAAAGCTGTAGACACATATAGACCATGTTCATCAGGATCAGCGTCGCCGCCATTTTTTACTACCCAGTTAGCTACTGCTGAAGTGAGCAATTTGTTTAACCAAACTGAAGCTTCCTTGGTGGTAAACTTCAAAATGTTAAATGACTCTTCAACACTTTTTCCGCGGATGTTATCCACCACCAAACGCATTTTGCGCGGTGACATTGGAATATTTTTGAGTTTTGCTACTGCTTTCATTTCAAAACTTGTTTGATCGCTTAATTGAGTAAAAATTATTTCTTTCGGTTTCCACCGTGACCACGGAAATTTCGTGTTGGTGAAAATTCACCAAGTTTGTGACCTACCATGTTTTCAGTGACATATACCGGTACAAATGTTTTACCATTGTGAACAGCTATGGTCTCTCCAACCATAAACGGTACTATCATAGAACTTCTAGACCAAGTCTTGATAACTACTTTTTTCGCACTTTCTTTAGATGCTTTGATTTTATCAAGCAACTTGTGAAAAACGTAAGGTCCTTTTTTGAGTGATCTTGCCATTAGACGATCTCTTTTTTAATGTTTTATTTTTGTGCTGACTTTCTTCTATTCATGATAAGTTTAGAAGAAGCCTTTTTCGTATTTCTGGTTTTTTGACCTTTAGCCATAATACCAGTTCTAGAACGAGGATGTCCTCCTGAAGCTCTACCTTCACCACCACCCATTGGGTGATCTACAGGATTCATGGCAACACCACGTACCCTAGGTCTTCTTCCTGCATGTCTACTTTTTCCAGCTTTACCTTTGACTGTAAGTGAGTGATCAGAATTAGATGTTACACCCATAACTGCTTTGCATGTCAACAAGATTCTTCGAACCTCACTTGAAGGCATTCTAATTACTGCGTATCTATCTTCTCTACCCATTAACTGTCCGTTGGTACCAGCACTTCTTGCTATTGCCGCACCTCTTCCTGGTGTCATTTCAATTGCATGAATCATAGAACCCAAAGGAATTTCAGAAAGCAATAGGGAGTTTCCAACATTAGGCTGAGTGCCTGATCCAGACTCCACCATATCACCTACTTTTAGACCATTCGGAGCGATAATATAACGCTTTTCACCGTCAACATAATTCAAAAGCGCTATAAAAGCAGTACGATTTGGATCATACTCTATACTTGCAACTTTAGCAGGTATATTATCTTTGTCTCTTTTGAAATCAATTATACGGTATTGTCTCTTATGACCTCCGCCACGATTTCTCATGGTCATATGTCCTGAGCTGTTACGACCACCTGTTTTGCTTATAGCAACCGTCAAGCTTTTTTCAGGAGCTTTAACTGTAACATCCGCATAAGAATTCCCAACTCGGAACCTGGTTCCTGGTGTAATTGGGTTATATTTTTTAACTGCCATAATCCTTAGTTAAGATTTTGTTGGGCTCTTAAACTTCTCCATAATAATCAATTGCTTCTCCTTTTGCAAGGGTAACAATTGCTTTCTTGTAAGCACCAATTCTACCGCGGATCAAACCTGCCTTTGTATTACGTTGGCGGATCTTTGCTGGCATAATTGCTGTATTAACTGCAGATACAACTACATTGTACTCTTTTTCTACTGCTTTTCTGATCTCTACTTTATTTGCTTTTTTCATTACAATAAAAGTATACTGACCTGACTTTGAAGAAAGCAACTCAGTTTTTTCTGAGATTAGAGGTTGTACTAGAATTTGCTTTGACATGATGAACTATTGTAATTGTTCTGAAATAACTTTAACTGCACTTTCTGACAATATAATCTTACCAGCATTCAATACTTGATAAGTGTGTATATCACTAGCTGTGGTACAATCAGCTTTTTTAATATTTCTACTTGACAAGAATACATTTGGGTCATGTTGAGGTATCACAATCAGTGATCTCTTTCCAGTTACCCCAAATCCCTCAAGGATATTCATATAATCCTTAGTTCTTGGTTTGTCAAAAGTAAAATCTTGAATAACAACCAAAGAACCGTCTGCTACTTTGCTAGAGAGAGCTGACTTACGTGCCAATACTTTTACCTTCTTATTCAATCTCATGATGTAATCACGAGGTTCAGGTCCAAATACTCTACCTCCGCCATGATACAATGGGTTCTTGATATCTCCTTTTCTTGATCCACCAGTACCTTTCTGTTTGTGCAATTTACGTGTAGAACCTGCGACTTCTGATCTGCCTTTGGTTTTATTCGTTCCTTGCCTTTGATTAGCTAGGTATTGCTTTACAGTTAAGTAAACAACATGCTCATTAGGTGTAATGCCAAATATTTCATCCGGCAGGTCAATGCTTCTGCCGCTTGGGCTTCCATCGATGCTAAGAATATCCACTTTCATGTCTGGCTTATTTTTCGATTATTACAAAGGAACCTTTGTGACCTGGTATTGCACCGCCGATTAGCAATAAATTGCGCTCAGGGAAAATATTCACCACTTTAAGATTCTTAATTTTTACTTGATCATTACCCATTTGACCGGCCATTCTCATTCCTTTAAATACTTTAGAAGGGAAAGATGATGCACCAATTGAACCTGGAGCTCTAAGTCTGTTATGTTGTCCATGCGTAGCCTGACCAACACCAGCAAACCCGTGTCTTCTTACAACACCTTGGAATCCTTTTCCTTTAGAGGTACCAGTTGCGACAACGACATCACCAACTTCAAAAATTTCTTCTAAAGTTACTTTGTCACCCAAGGATTTTGAAAGAGGGAAATCACGGAACTCACGCACTATACGAGCAGTTTCCAATCCCGCCTTTTCAAAGTGTCCTTTGAGAGGGTCAGTTGTATTTTTCAACTTTGCATTTCCATATGCCATTTGTACAGAGGTATAACCATCTGACTCCTTCGTCTTTACCTGAGTAACTACACAAGGGCCCAATTCTATAACTGTACAGGCAATATTTTTCCCAGCTTTTGTATAAATGCTGGTCATGCCGATTTTTTTTCCTATCAATCCTTTCACAATTAGATAGTTTTTAGTTTTTTACAAAATGTTGCTTGCAACATAATACATGTTACAATCTTCACAATTGTTTTAGATTAAACTACGTAAGTTTTACTTGTATGTCCACACCGCTTGGCAACTCTAACTTAGAGAGTGCGTCGACTGTCTTCTGCGTTGGTGTGTAGATCTCGATGAGCCGCTTGTGGGTCCGGAGCTGAAATTGTTCTCTCGCAGTTTTGTTAACGTGCGGTGAACGTAAGACAGTATAATACTTCTTTTCAGTCGGCAGCGGAATCGGACCAGATACTACAGCACCACTGCTGCGAACAGTCTTAACAATTTTTTCAGTTGACTTGTCAACCAAGTTGTGGTCGTAAGAACGTAACTTAATTCTGATTTTCTGATTCATAACCTGATTCAAAAATTAATTTTCAATTAATGGCCTTCCACGTTTTGGAAGTCCGAATATTTTTAAAGTTTAGGCCTTTACAGCGCCTTTTGATTTTTCAATCACTTCATTTGCAATACCATTAGGTGCAGGAGTGAAATGTGAGAATTCCATAGCTGAACTAGCTCTTCCTGATGTGATGGTACGCAACTGTGTTACATAACCGAACATTTCAGAAAGTGGAACTTCCGCTCTTACAATTACCGCATTGTTTCTGCTGTCTTGTCCTTTAATAAGTCCACGACGTCTATTTAAATCTCCGATAACACCACCTGTATATTCATCAGGACATGTTACTTCTAATTTCATAATTGGTTCAAGAATTACTGGAGCCGCTTGCTTAGCCGCTGCTCTAAATCCTTCTTTAGCACACAACTCAAAAGCGATTGGTTTGGAGTCAACTGCGTGCATGGAACCATCGAACACACGAACTTTCATTGAATCTATGTTGTAACCTGCAAGAATACCGTTGTTCATCATTGCTACAAAACCGTCATTGATTGGTTTTACATAGTTTTTATCAATTGATCCTCCTACTATATCCCATTGGAATTGTAGCTTCTTCTTGCCTGACTTAAAGTCATCACTCTCTAAGAAATCTTCATCAGCAGGACCTAGTTCAAATTCCATGTCTGCGAACAAACCTGATCCACCTGACTGTTTTTTCAAACGCTCACGGTGAGTAACTTTCTTGGTTAAGGTCTCTTTATAATTTACTTGAGGTGCACCTTGGTTACACTCAACTTTAAATTCTCTTCTCAAACGGTCAACGATAATCTCTAGGTGTAATTCACCCATACCTGAGATAATTGTTTGGTTTGTGTCTTCGTCAAACTTTACACGGAAAGTTGGATCTTCTTCAGCCAATTTTGCCAAAGCCATTCCCAATTTATCCAAATCTTTTTGAGTCTTAGGCTCAATAGCGATACCTATTACTGGCTCAGGGAATACCATACTTTCCAACACGATAGGTGCTTCCATTGCGCACAGCGTATCTCCGGTCCTGATATCTTTAAACCCAACTGCCGCACATATATCTCCAGCTTCGACCTTATCAATCGGATTCTGCTTGTTGGCATGCATTTGATAAAGACGTGAAATACGTTCTTTAGAGTCAGTTCTTGTGTTCAAAACGTAAGAACCAGCATCTAACTTACCAGAATATACACGTATGAAGCACAAACGACCTACAAAAGGATCAGTTGCAATTTTAAATGCAAGAGCAGCAAAAGGCTCATTCACATCTGGTTTTCTTGATACTTCCTTATCTGTTCTTGGATCTATACCTATAATGGCTTCTACATCCAAAGGAGAAGGTAAAAAATAACAAACTGCATCAAGGCAAGCTTGTACACCTTTATTTTTGAAAGCTGATCCACACATCACAGGCGTCATTTTCATGTCGCATACAGCTGCACGGATTGCTTTTCTCATTTCTTCAACAGTGATGGACTCAGGATCTACACAAAACTTTTCCATCAGAGTCTCATCATAACCTGCAACTTCCTCTACCAACTTAGCGCGGTATTCATTTACCACTTCAACCAAATCAGCTGGGATTGCAACTTCCTTGAAAGTCATTCCATTATCAGCCTCGTTCCACTCGATCGCTTTGCCAGAAACCAAATCAACAACACCTTTGAAATTCTCTTCTGCACCAAGTGGTACTTGAAGAGGTATTGCGTTTGAACCTAACTTTTCTTTCATGTCATTTACAACCATGAAGAAATCAGCTCCTGAACGGTCCATCTTATTTACAAAGGCAATACGAGGGACATTATAGTTATCAGCCAAACGCCAGTTTGTTTCAGATTGTGGTTCTACACCATCAACTGCAGAAAACAAAAACATCAAACCATCCAATACACGCAAAGATCTGTTTACTTCAACAGTAAAATCAACGTGCCCAGGAGTATCGATTATATTGAAATCATATTCCTGATCACCAATAGACCATTGGCACTTAGTGGCAGCAGAAGTAATTGTGATACCTCTTTCTTGCTCTTGCTCCATCCAGTCCATTGTAGCCGCACCATCGTGTACTTCACCGATTTTGTGAGAAACTCCAGTGTAATATAGAATTCTCTCGGTAGTAGTGGTCTTTCCTGCATCAATGTGAGCAGCGATTCCAATATTTCTGGTAAATTTTAAGTCTGTTGCCATGACTGTATTGGTGTGATATTATTTAGGGACAGAATTACATTTTAAAACTTGCAAATGCTCTATTGGCTTCCGCCATTTTGTGCATTTCTTCTTTACGTTTCACAGCTGCACCTTCATTTCGGCTTGCTGCAAGAATTTCATTTGCTAACTTATCAGCCATTCCTTTCCCACTTCGAGAGCGGGAGAATCTTACCATCCATTTCATACCCATAGATATTTTACGTTTGGCTCTGATCTCAGTAGGAATCTGAAATGTAGCACCTCCAACACGCTTACTACGCACTTCTACTTGAGGCATTACGTTGTTTAGGGCACGTTTCCAGACCGCTAATTCCTCTTCTCCACTCTTTTCACGTACAATATTCATTGCATCATAAAAAATTTGGAAGGAAGTAGATTTCTTACCGTCCCACATCAGGTTATTTACAAACTGCGTAACCATTGGATCTGAATATTGCGGATCCGGAATAATTACTCTTAATTTTGGCTTCCTTTTTCTCATTCTGCTAAACTGCTATTCGAGTTAAAGTTTATTTTTTAGGTTTCTTAGTGCCGTACTTAGAACGACTCTTTTTTCTATTATTAACACCTGCTGTGTCCAAAGCACCTCTTACAATGGTGTAACGCACACCTGGAAGATCTTTAACACGACCACCTCTAATCAAAACAATTGAGTGTTCCTGCAAATTATGTCCCTCTCCAGGGATATAAGCGATTACTTCGAAAGAGTTTGTCAATCTAACTTTAGCTACTTTACGTAGTGCAGAGTTAGGTTTTTTAGGTGTCGTCGTATATACACGAGTGCATACTCCTCGTTTCTGAGGACATGAAGCCAATGCTCTTGACTTACTCTTGATAATGACGTCCGTTCTACCTTTTCGGACTAACTGGTTGATAGTTGGCATAAAGACTGGTGCGTTAGCTATTCTAAATCAGTGTGTTATTTTATGTTTTCGCTTATTAATCAAGAGTTTAGCATTAAAATACTCTTCCCCTCTTTTGAAAGCGAATGCAAAGATAGAATTATCTTGGACATTGTCAAAGGGGGAGATGAAAAAAAGTGAATTATTTTTAATTTTACATCATGAATACTTTATACAGAAGCGCAAAAACTTCGGATTTTCATGAAATATTTTCACTTGTTTATGAACTTGCAACATTTGAAAGGGCTCCAGAACAAGTTAGTAATACTGCTGAAATGATGCTAAATGATTGGGAAAATGGCACTTTTGACACAATTGTTGCAGAATCAGATGGCAGAATTATTGGAATGGCATTGTTCCATGTTGCTTATTCTACCTGGAAAGGAAAAATGATGTATCTCGAAGATTTAATCGTTACAGAATCATTTAGAGGCCAAGGAATTGGTGATGAACTTCTAAAACATTTTCTTCAAACGGCCATAGAAGCGAATTGCAAATTGGTAAAATGGCAAGTTTTGGACTGGAATACTCCTGCTGTGGATTTTTACCTCAAAAAGGGTGCAAGTGTAGAAAAAGACTGGTGGAATGTTAAAATACTTTTATCTAACCAATCAACTTTCTCTGGCCAGTAACATTTCTGCAAATTGCATCAATGGCAATTTTTGCTGTTCAGAAAATGATATGTTTTTCAGACTGTGCATTGCCTTGTCTTGGTGTTCTTGTTTCCATTTATTAACTGTATCTTCAACTCCCATCCCATGAAGTCTGTCTAAAACCACTTTCACCTTTGCTGCAGGAGCTTGACTTGTATCCAAATACTCAGAAATAAATTTTTCACGTTCCTGTCCGCTTAGCATGTCTCGAGCAGCAATAAAAGGTGCACCTTTTTTGCACTGTATAATGTCACCTCCAGCTTGTTTCCCTACTTTATTGGGATTGCCAAACACGTCCAGATAATCATCCTGGATCTGAAACGCAAGCCCTAGTTCAGTACCAAAATCGTATAAATTTTCTGCATCCTTACTCGGAGCAGCAGCAAGTATTGCACCCATTTTGATCGAAGCGCCCAGCAATACTGCTGTTTTCAATCTTATCATGTTGGTGTACTCCAATTTTGAAACTTCTGAGATGTTTTCATAGTTCATATCCAATTGCTGTCCTTCACATACGTCAATAGCAACTCGGTTAAAACATGTCATTACTTGTGACAGCAATTCACTGGGTATGGAGTCAACTATCAATTCATAAACTTTGATTAGTAGAACATCACCAGACAATATAGCAGTGTTCTGCCCATACTTTTCGTGTACCGTAGGCAAACCTCTTCGCAGTGGAGCTTGATCCATAATATCGTCATGTATCAACGTGAAATTATGAAACCATTCTATTGCTTTGGCTAGCGGCAAAGCAGGTTCAATATTTTCATGAAACAATTGGTAGGATAATAAAAGAGATACTGGCCTTACCCTTTTTGCTGGCAAAGTCATAAAATAGCTCAATGGCTCATACAATTGAGGAATTTCTTCTGGCCATTGGGCATTTAAGAGAAATAAATCGAGCTTTGATAAAAGTTGGCTAAATGTTTGCATAGAACTAAAGTAGCTCAAAAGTAGAACAAACAGATTATACTCTGTGACACTTTTTCGACTTTTGAAAATAGAATTAGACATGCTAAAAGGAAACAACATCAATATTCTTCTGGTTGAAGACAATCCAGGGGACATACGTCTAGCTAGAGAGGCATTCTATAATGCTGGAATTTCGGATGAACTATTCGTTGCTACCGATGGTGAGGAAGCTATAAAGTTTTTATTTCAGACCCCACCTTATGCAGATGTTCCAAAACCTCACTTAATATTACTTGATTTGAATTTGCCTAAAAAAAGTGGCAAAGAAATATTGAAAGTACTCAAAGATGATCCGACTTTGAGTGTAATTCCCGTTTTAATTCTCTCAACTTCTAAATCTCAATCTGATATTTTATGGTGTTATGAGCACCATGCCAATAGTTATTTTTCGAAACCACTTGATTTTGATGTGTTTTCAGTGCTAATAAAGTCAATATCTCAATACTGGTTTGAACATGCCAGTTTAACCAGCTGATTGACCAGAACAACAATCAAACATGCATCCAAAACTTAACATATTACACATTGAAGACAATAAAGTCGATCGAATCCTGGTAAAAGAAATACTTGGGAACAGCAATGTAAAAGTTACTTTGATGTACGCCGATTCAATATACGAGGCACAAGAATTACTGAGTGATAGAGCATTTGATGTTTTGCTTCTGGATTTAGGGTTGGCAGATAGCGTTGGGTACAAATCCATCCAAAAGATACTACAAATCAATACTAAAATACCTTTTATCGTTTTAACTAGCAATAGAAATGTAATTATTGAAACACAAAGTATTAAGGCAGGAGCTCAGGATTATTTGATTAAAAGTCAACTCAATGAAGATATCTTAATAAGGGCTATTCATAATGCCATCGCCAGACAGCAGCTTTTGTTAAAACTTCAAGACGAATGTAATTTCATTCAATCAATCAATGAAGTTCAGCAAACGGCATTAGTTATTTCAAATATCGGCACTTGGAGTTTGGATTTGGTATCAAATAATATGTCTTGGTCTGAAATCAGTTCCAAGATTCTTGGCATTTATCATGGTCCCAAGGAGCAAAACTTACTGAATTTCTGTTCACTGTTTGATCTCAACCAACAAGAACTTATCCGAAAATGGTTCGAAACAGTCAGTCACAATGATGGAAACAACACTTTAGAGGTTGTATTAACAACCAACAAAAAAGCAGTTCAAACACTTATTTTACAAAAACAACTCACTACTTTAGGTTCTGCGCTAACTTTGTCGGGTACCATTGCATTGGATTCGGATCGCATGGCGACTTCAAAAAAGATTACAAATCAAGCTCATCATGAATTGATAGGTAATGTTTTCAATAGTATTTCTTTTGAATTGAATTCTCAAACACAATTGTTCAGTCAACTCAATGAATGGCTGGATCAAGAAGACATCAACGTCAACCAAAAGATAATTTCCAATCAAATACTTGGTGAAATGTCCGCATTAAATTCGGAGTTGAATGGTTTGAGTAGCTTGATAAAATCTATGCCAAATAATAAGATTCAGTTGATTCCTCGCGATTTTTTATCCCCCTTAAATTCCATTTTACGCACCCATTCCTGCAAGATAAATTTAGATTTTGACAATGCGGTGGGCAACACTGTTTGGGGGATGAATAGTCATGGCTTACTTACTACTGTCAAAATGCTTGTTGGATTTCTTGATAAAAACCAAATTCCTATCAGTAGCATTCAGATAATATTGCCATCTCAAACAGTAAAACTGATTGAAAAAGGTAGAATTGAATTCAGATTAAGCCACCCGGTTGATCAAGCCCATCTAAAGAAAAAAACAGAAAAGAATGATTTTGCAGATAATATTTTGAGGAGTTGGTTGTTGAAAAATGAATCTATCTTACCGATTTGCAATGAATTAATGGATTCCATCGATGGTAACTTGACATTATTGCAAAGAGGGAAAACAATTCAACTTAACTGGCCAATTGAGATTCGGTCAAAGAGTCCGGCTCTGAAACAAGAATCTTTTGTGAATGAAAGTTTATCTTTCCTCATTGTTGACGATCATTTCATCCAAAGAATGGCTATCAAAAAAATCATCCAACAGTTGTATCCTGAAGCAAAAATAGACGAGGCAGCTGGTGGACTGAAAGCTATTGAACTATTTCATGAAAATGATTATAGCCTAATTTTAATGGACATTCAAATGCCAGGGCTCAATGGCTTTGAAACATCAAGAAAATTGCCCCTAAATTATCCTGGAGTAGTAGTTGCAATGACTGCTGATCTAAGTCCCGAATCGCACAAAATCGGTTCGAATACACAAATCAAGGAAATAATTAGCAAGCCAATTAAATTGGACAACATAAAAACTATGGTTGATAAATATATCTACACAGCTGAAACTGTAACAAAGGCTTAACATTGTACCTTTGAACAAGGTAAATGTTTAAACCTTTATGAAAAATATCCTTTTATTCTTTTTGTATTGCTGCACAAGCATCCAATTATTTGCTCAATGTGGAACAATCATTATGTACAATGGTGTCATATTCACTGCTGCAAATGATGCAACTGAATATGAATCGATTGCCATTAATAAGGAAGGTAGAATCATAGCTGTGGGAAGTTATGAGGAAATGAAAGCTTTTAAGTGCACCGAAACCAAAATGATCAATCTGGAAGGCAAGTTCGTTATGCCGGGATTGATAGAGGGTCATGGGCACCTATTGGGCATTGGATCAAATTTATTTGAAATTAATCTTTTAAACTCAAATTCTTGGGAAACTGCTTGTGAAGCATTGACCCAATATAAATTGAAGCACCCAGGTGATAACTGGATATCTGGAAGAGGTTGGCATCAAGAAAAATGGGATAAACTGCCTCAAGATATTGTTGAGGGCTATCCTACCAACAAATGTTTGAATGAAATATGTCCTGACCGACCTGTTGTTTTGTCGCATGCAAGTGGTCATGCCTTGATTGCAAACCGATTTGCTCTGAAGGCTGCGGGCATTACTCAAGATACAAAAGACCCGGAAGGAGGAAGAATCCTCCGTGATAACGAAGGAAATCTTACTGGTGTGTTGGAAGAAAATGCAATGGATCTGATTTATTTGGCCAAGAGTTTATTGCTGGTTTCAGAAACAACTGAACAAGAATATCAGCATTGGTTAAGGTATGTTTTAGCTGCGCAAGAAGAGCTGACCCAATATGGGATAACTTCATTCACTGATGCAGGAGTAACTCTGAAGCAATTGGATTTCTATAAAAGAGCTTACAGCGAAAAAACTCTAAAAAATTTTAGATCATGGCTGATGATTCGTGATGATTTGATTGCAATACCGAGGTACAGTTCCCCACTTCCCTATTTCGACCAAAAAGATAATTTACTTCAATGCCGTGCTTTTAAGGCTTATGCCGATGGTGCCTTGGGAAGTTATGGTGCTGCATTGTTGAAACCGTACAATGACAAAAAAGACCACATGGGGCAAGTGGTAACTAGTATTTACGACTTGAAAAAAATGGCAGATATTGCCAAAAATAAAAATATGCAATTGTGTATCCATGCAATTGGTGACAGAGCCAACAGAACGGTCTTGGATCTTTATGAATCTGTAAACGGAAGCAGACCAAACAATGACCTGCGTTGGAGAATAGAGCACGCGCAGCATGTTGACACCAGCGATTTTATTCGGTTTGCACAACTTGGGGTGATCGCAAGCATGCAGACTGTTCATTGCACCTCAGATGCTGCTTTTGTAAATATTCGACTAGGCAAAGAGAGGGCTAAAAGAACATCATACGCATGGAGAACCATGTTGGATAATGGCGTGAAATTAGCCAACGGAACTGATGCTCCGGTAGAATCAGTAAGCCCATTTGCAAGTATCTATGCAGCAATGACCCGAATCATACCGAAGACGCAAGTTTCATTTAATCCTGAACAATGTATGACCAGAAGGGAGGCTTTGTTGAGTTATACAATATGGAATGCCTATGCTTCATTTACAGAACAAAATACCGGGAGTTTGATTGCGGGAAAATATGCAGATTTAGTAGTGCTTGACAGAAACTTATTGACTTGTGAGGTTTCAACTGTACCTGATACAAAGGTCCTGATGGTAGTATTCAATGGAAATATCATAAAATAGTCAACAACTCTGAAACTTAATGATTTCAATGTTGTATTTCTAGTTAAGCTAAATCACGCTTTCATAAATCAGTGATTGAGGTGGTAGATCGCACCAACTGGTGTTATTTTGCCAACGCGGCAAACAGATATTTTTCATGGTTTCATCTAATGACTCCACAACAATATGACCGCTTTAAACGTATTAACAAGCTACTTTTTAGATAACATATGCAGTTTTTATTCCCTTGGTTTTTATTATCCTTATTGGCGCTGGCAATCCCGGTGATTATTCACTTATTTCACTTTAGAAGATTCAAAAAAGTTTACTTTACAAATGTTCGCTTTTTGCAGCAACTGCAAAAGGAAACGAGTTCCAGAAAAAAACTGCGACAACTTATACTTTTGGCTTTAAGGTGCTTGGCTATAATTGGTCTTGTTTTTGCTTTTGCCCAACCGTTTATTCCAGTAAATTCTAAAGTAAAACAAGGAATAAAATCTGTTAGTATTTACATTGACAATTCTTTCAGCATGGGTTCTTTGGGCGGGGATGTCTCACTGGTGGATCAGGCAGTAAAGCGGGGACGTGAAATAGTAAACGGCTACAAAGATGAAGACAGGTTTCAAATTCTGACCAACGACTTCCTAGGAAAGCATCAGCGTATGGTGAGCAAGGAAGATGCCCTCGCACTATTGGATGAAATTAAGATCAGTCCAGCTGTAAGGAAGGTATCGGAAGTATTCAAACGACAGAGTCAAACATTGCAAACTTCAGGGAACAAAACCAATATTGCGTTTCTGATTTCAGATTTTCAATCTTCCACAACGGATCTGAGCACAATCAAAGACACAATTACTCAGATAAATTTTATTCCCGTAAAGGCAGTTGAAGATCAAAATGTAAGTATTGATTCATGCTGGTTTTCATTACCCATTCAGATGCTAGGTCAATCCAACCCATTGATCATTAAAGCCCACAATTACGGTCAAAATACTGCCGAAAATGTCAAGGTGAGCTTGGTAATGGACGGACAAGAAAAACCAATAGGCAATTTGAGTATACCTGCTGGTGCAAGCATAATTGATACGGTCAATATCAGTGTCAACAAAACTGGCTGGCAGAAAGCTGAGATTAAACTGACCGACTATCCAATCCAATTCGATGACAGTTATTTCATGACATTCAATGTCGCCAAACAATTGAACATCTTATGCTTGAATGAATCAGTAACACCACGATACATAAATGCCGCATTCAATGGTAGTCAACAATTTAAACTAACCAATGCGACATCTACTTCAATTGACTATTCTTCATTCAATTCTTATCAACTAATAGTCTGTGCTGACCTAAAAACTCTATCCAGCGGACTTGCCCAAGAACTCAAAAAATATATGCAAGAAGGGGGGAATGTTTTAATTTTTCCTAGCGCAAATGCTGATATCAATACCTATAATACATCTTTACAAAGTCTAGGAGGACAGAAATTAGGCAATTTCACGAAAGCGAATTTGACCGTTGGTACTGTCAATTACCAAGATTTTATTTTTAAGGATGTTTATGAAAACCAGAAGGCCAATTTAAGACTGCCAAGTAGCACGGGATACTTTCCACTAATAGGTAATGCCACCGCTGGTGCAATTCCAATATTGAGCTTTCGAAATGGTGCCTCATATCTCAGCAGATTTCCCCAAGAGAATGGCAATCTGTTCTTGTGCAGTAGTCCAATAGATGAACAGTATAATGATTTGGTCAAAACAGCCGAGGTGTTTATCCCGATGATGGCAAAGATGACCATGACCCGGAAGGAAGGTGATAAAATTGCCTTTACTATTGGAAAAGATGTTCAACTGACAGCAAATGCGGAAATGAAAGGAGAGAAAGCCTACAGTTTGGTATTTGGTAAGCAAGAATTCCTACCTGAACAAAGAAAATTGGGCCAGCAGTTGATACTAGGCGTGAAAAATATGATCAGTGAATCGGGATTTTATTCCCTTCAAGATGATGCTAAAGTGAAAGTCAGAGAATATGCTTTCAATTATGACAGACAAGAATCAGAAAGAAAGTTCAAATCTAGTTCTGAATTGAAAGAGGGATTACCTGGAAACATGTCCGTAATGGATGCCAGTTTAAACGCTAATTTCACCGCAATGGTTAATGAAAAAGACCAAGGAATAGTACTTTGGCGCTGGTTCGTTCTTCTGGCACTTTTGGCGCTGATAACTGAGGCTTTGCTGATCAGATTGTGGAAAGGTAAAACCAATTGATTCTAAAACGGAAGAAGCAATAACAAGAACGGAACCCAAATTCACAAATATGGGTTCCGTTTTGAATATAAGTTGAGTAAATCTGAAAATCTTATTTAGCCGCCAGTTCTTTTACCTTTTCTTCAAGTTCATTTTCGTCACCAGGTGTATATCCATTGTGCGTGAAAGCAATAGCACCAGTCTTATCTAAGACTACAGTAAAAGGTACACTCTGACCACTTAAAGCTCTTAAAAGATCTTTGTTAACGTCCGATAACATGATGTAAGTCCATCCTTTTTCTTCGACCATCGGTCCTACTTTTCCTAAGGTACGTTGATCATCAACTGTTATTGCCAACAGTTCGCAATTGTAAGCAGTCTTCCACTCTTCCCAATTTTCTGAAATTGCATCCAATTCCTTTTTGCAGGGAGAACACCACGTGGCCCAAAAGCTAAGTATTGTTACTTTGCCAGTCTTCCCAAAATCTTGAATATTTATTGTGTTGCCATCTAGGCTTTTAACCTTTACTCCAGGTAAAGCATTCTGAGCAGAGACAGAGCTAAATAGTACTACACCAAGCAACAAGATAAAAATTGATTTGATCATTGATAGATATTGAATGTGAAAAAATGAATGGTAAAGTTAGATATTTAGACGATACATTGCCAATTTAGAGCAGGTATTCGGCGCTTTTTAACTATTAATTAAGTACCACTAAAAAAAGGCTGCAACTACCACAGCTATATCCTTTCTCAAAGAACAGAAAACTTACTTGTTTCCGCCAAATCTGTATCCGATAGAAAGTCTACCAATTCCATCCAAATTGAATATTGGAAAATCACCTAAATCTAAAGTTTCATCATTAGAGGTCCACTCGTTTAAAAATGCACGACCAAGACCAAAACCCAGTTCAAATATTATATTCTTTCTGGAAACCCACTTATAACCAGTATAAAAACCGACAGCAAACCTTTTGTTAGTTGCTGTATAATTTGATGAGCCATCTATTGTTTCGGAAGAACGATAAGCATATTTCATATATGGACCTATTGACCATTTATCGCACCCTTTATCGGGATTAAAATAATACTTTCCTATCGCTCTAATTCCAAATCCATTTAATTTGTATTCGACATTTGATGCACTAAAATCATCAAAATCGTAACTAAGCGTTGCATCCACACCAATATCCTCCTTAATTAAGAATTCTGCTGAAGCGTCGATATTGGAAAATAAAATAGATACCGGATTCAAACTGATATCAATTTGTGCATTCAGGCTTGTCCCAATTGCAATAAAACCCAAAGTGATAAAAATGTTTTTCATGTGTTCTGTTTTGAATTTAGCTTGCAAAAATAATTGAATTTTTTAATCTTAACAATAAATCTTTTAAAATCACAATTTGGAGGGTGCTTGTTTTGCAACTAATTCTTTTATGAAACTGGGTTTATTAAAACGGTAGCCTATGGAAAGCTTTCCAAATAGTTCTTGTGAATTAAGCTCTTCAAAAAGAGATGAGTCTGAAAACTCCTAATTGATGAAAGAATAACAAAAACCTAATCCAATTTCAATAAACTGTGCTTTTTTGACATTAGCTGTTAACCAAGATAGAATCCTGGCGAAAGTTGCTGATAAGTACTTTGAATTTCAGGCACATTGGGGACCTCTATTTTGCGTCCATCCCACATGAAATACGGCCTAAACAAAAACCTGTTAAGTGTTTGCCTTCAATCGGATAATATTTGATATTGATGCTAATAAAATTCAGAGAATAATTCAT
>Ga0105049_10001197_pt1 | contig 30482 bp, 23 predicted proteins | sample MAT06_FD_78087 | JGI IMG/M metagenome (GOLD analysis project Ga0105049, IMG submission 78087) | Freshwater microbial communities from Lake Fryxell liftoff mats and glacier meltwater in Antarctica - MAT-06 | ecosystem: Environmental > Aquatic > Freshwater > Ice > Liftoff microbial mat | place... | reverse complement strand
GCTCGGAGGCGCTGGCCGTGGTCGATGAGCCCGCCGAGATCCCCGGTGGTTTTATGGCGACGTACCAGGAGCCGGGCGGGGCAACCATCTACGTCCTGGACCAGTCAACGGACTCCGCCACCCAGTAGATGGTGCCGTTAGTAACGTGGTGAGTTACTAACGACACTTGTGATCGCCTCGTTCGCCGACCGGGAGAATGAGCAACTGGTCGCGGGGCAGCGGGTTCGTCGGTTCTCGTCGATTGAGCCGGTCGCCAGACGCAAGCTGCGCTAGTTGGAGATCGCTGGCCGACTCGGTGACTTGCAGGTGCCGCCGGGCAATCGCCTGGAAGCGCTGAAGGGAAGTCGCAAGGGCCAAATGAGCGTCCGCGTCAACGACCAGTGGCGTGCGCGCTTCCGGTGGACTCCGGCAGGGCCGGCGGATGTCGAGATTGACGACCACCACTAGAAATATAGGGAAGGGATGGCGAGATGGCGAAGACGGCAGCGCTGCTGGACCCGGTGAGTCCGGGGGAGTTGCTATGGGAAGACTTCATGGCACCCATGAGCCTGTCGCGTTACCGCTTGGCCAAGGAGATCGGTGTAGCTGCCCAGCGGATCGGCGACATCGTCAAAAGTAAGCGCGCGATCACGGCGGACACGGACCTTCGGCTGTGCCGGTTCTTCGGCCTGTCGGACGGCTACTGGCTCCGGGCCCAGGCTGCGTACGACATCGAGGTCGCGCAGCGAGACCTTGGCGCGGAACTGAAGAAGATCAAGCCTTGGAGCCCGATGGCCGCCTGACCGCGAAAGTCAGCGACGAGGGTGCAGGTCTGCAACCCGGAGGTAGGCACAGGGGTTCAGAAGTGGCAGTGTGCAAGGGGATCTTGCGGTGCACGCGACCCGATGGCCGCGCCCTTGTCGTGTCTCCCGCTGATTCCGGGTCAGACTTTCCCAGTTTCGGGGAAAGTTGGACCTTTTTTCATTCTGGCAGTGATTTTGTCCACGTCATCCGGTTGAGCATGCAGACTCTTGGTGAATTTTCTGTTTGCAGTTCACTTGGGCGTGTGGTGGGTCTGCACTTATGCTTTTGTGGGAGCGCTCTGCTGCAATAGTGAAACCCTTCTTGGGCTGTCCTAACATTCACGACACCTTCTTTTTAGCAGTGTTGGGTCTTTTGCAACTTCATTTTGGCTCCCCATTTTCAAGTGAGCTTCCACTATTGGCGGAACAACTGCTGTTCTGGTCGAACAGGACTATTCTTTTCCTCATGCTTGCTATGGAGCTCGACCGGCGAGCGCGCTGATGCCACGTTCTTGGCTTCGCGTCGTCGTCTCACGATCGCGGGTCGCTCCCGGGTCCTTCCTAAATCGCGAAGTGGCCGGACTCGCGAGTCCGATCTGGTCAATGATCGCGTGGTACGCCCTGATCGTGGGCCTCTTGCTGGTGGGTCTTCTCAGTTCTCTCGTTTTACCGAATGTGGTGAGTGCTCCCGGGCAAATTGGTTACCTGATCGTCTACTGCTTGGTCGGTAGTGTCGCTGTCGGTTGGATGGGCACCCGGACCCCGGGCTGGGTTCTGCACTTTCTTGTCGACCTCAATGTGGTCGTGATTTGCCTCATCTTTGTACTGCGTGAATCCGGGGTGCTGGCGACCGTGCCCCTCATCATCCTCATCGTCGCAGCCATTTACGTGGCGACGTGGTTTAGTCGTCGAGCGGTGGTGTTGCACCTGATTTTTCTCACAATGGTGTCGGCTGTCGTGGTGTTCGGCCGAGACGATGATCCGAGCTTGCGTGTGGTGTGGGTTGTCGTATTGGCAGTGTGCTGGGGTCTGGGCTTCTTCGCCAACACGCTTGTCCGCGACCTTAAAATGCAGATGATGCTCGACCCGTTGACAGGGTTGGCGAATCGGAGCGCTCTACTGGAAGAGATCTCGCGCGCCTTGGCTGCCGGGCAGCGTTCGGGTCGGTTGACGGCAGTCCTGATGTTGGGCCTGGATCGATTCCAGGGCGTCAATGACACCTTTGGGCACAGCGTGGGCGATGCACTCTTGGGCAGCGCTGCCGACCGCATTGAAAAGGCATCGCGCGCGGGTGACCTAGTGGCTCGTATGGGTGGAGACGTGTTCGTAGTCGCGATGCGCGAACTCGATGACCCCGAAGAGGCTCTCGGGGCCGCCGCCCGTCTGGTGGCGGAGTTCCGGGAGCCTTTCCTGTCCGATGGGTTGGAGATGTACGCGACCGCGAGCGTTGGGGTGGCTATCGCAGCCCGAGGTGGTGACGCGGGTAACGTCCTGCGTGACGCCGATGCTGCAATGTGTACCGCCAAAGAAGCAGGCCGGGATCGAGTCTCGGTGTTCAACGAAGACCTGCGCACGGTTTTGACCCTCCGCCTGGCGGTGGAGACCGAGTTGCGACGCGCACTGGAACGAGGCCAGTTGGCACTCTGGTACCAGCCCGAGGTAAACCTTCTTACCGGCAAGGTCATCGCGGTGGAGGCGCTGCTGCGCTGGAACCATCCCGATGGAACCGTATGGTCCCCCGACAAGTTCATCCCTGTCGCCGAAGACACCGGTCTGGTCCTGACGATCGGCGATTGGGCTTTGCGAGAGGCCTGTAACCAAGCTGCTGCCTGGGCGCGTTCGCACGCGGTCCCTCGGATCATCACAAGGGTCAACGTCTCAGCCCTGCAACTTGCCGAGAGCGGACTACTCGACACAGTTGACAACGCTCTTGCCACAAGTGGGCTGGATCCAACGCTTCTGTGCTTGGAGATCACGGAGGGTTCACTGCTCCGCGAAACAGCCATCGTTCGCGTCAACCTAAACGGCATTCACGATCGTGGAGTCTCATTAGCGATTGACGACTTCGGGACCGGATTCGCCTCTCTGACGTATTTGAGCCGCTACCCCATCGACGTGATCAAGATCGATCGTTCATTTATCGCCGGCACAACCGACGTCGATCGAGATCACCGACTCGTTGCCGGCATCATTGGACTGAGCAAAACTCTCGGCATCACGGTCACAGCTGAAGGCGTCGAAACACCCGAACAAGCTGCCCGTCTGCTCGAAATGGGCTGCCCGTCCGCCCAAGGGTGGTTGTACTCCAAGGCCTTGCCCACCGACCAAATCACGCCACTTTTGGATCGCACTTACTCAACAGGGACCGTGCTGATCGATCCGTCTTTGGATCAGGCTTGATTAGATTTCCCGTGTACTTTTTGTCGAACGGCTCGCACGGTAGAGAATGAATCCATGAGCGCGACGCTGCAGGCCAAAGGAGTAGCGGCCGGCCACGGTGAACGTGAGTTATTTACGGGGCTTGATCTGGTTGTAGCACCAGGTGATGTTATTGGTTTGGTTGGTCCGAATGGTGCGGGTAAGACAACCTTGCTTCGTATGTTTGCAGGTCTTCGAGACCCTGAAGCCGGCACCATCAATGTCTCTCCACCGTCGGCTCATATTGGCTACCTAACGCAGGAGCCAGAGAACACTGTGACTGAGACCGCCCGCGAATATTTGACGCGACGCACCGGTGTGGGCGCTGCCCAAGTTGAATTTGACCGGCAGTCGGCGGCTATTGCCCAGGATTATGTATACGCTGCTGATTCCTATTCGCAAGCGCTGGAAATCTGGATGGCCTTGGGTGCAGCGGATTTTGATGAGCGGGTTGCAAAGGTCATGGATGAAATTGGTTTGAATGTTGATCTGGATGTGCCAGTGTTCGCGCTCTCTGGTGGGCAGGCTGCGCGCTTGGGGCTAGCTGTCCTCTTGCTCTCTCGCTTTGACGCCTATTTACTCGACGAACCAACGAACAACCTTGATGCTGACGGTCTTGATCTGCTGGAGGAATTTGTTGAAGGTCTTGATGCTCCAGTGGTTGTGGTGAGTCATGACCGAGAGTTTCTGGCTAGGACAGTGACAACTGTTGTCGAGATAGATCGGAGTTTGCAGAGGATTACGAGATACGGCGGCGGATACGAGGCCTACCTTGATGAACGTTCCGTTGCTCGGCAAAAAGCCCGTGTGGACTATGAGCGGTATGCAGGGCGTCGGAGTGAACTGCAAGCACGCGTCCAGTTGCAACGGGCCTGGATGGAAAAGGGAGTTAAGAACGCGCGCCGCAAGAGTAAGGACAATGACAAAATTGGAAGAAAGTTTCGAAGTGAATCAACTGAAAAGCAAGCGGCGAAAGCCCGTCAGAGTGAGCGCATGATTGAGCGACTCGACATTATTGATGAGCCACGCAAAGAATGGCAACTTCAATTCAACATTGCGACGGCTCCGCGTTCTGGTGAGGTTGTTGCCGTGACTCGTGCCGCGAGTGTGCATCGCGGGGACTTCATTCTTGGACCGGTTGATCTGCAATTGGCCGTACGTGATCGCGTTGCAGTGACTGGACCTAATGGCGCAGGTAAGTCCACTCTGCTCGCATTGTTACTGGGGCGAATTGAGCCGGATGCGGGGCAGGTTTCACTCGGCTCGGGTGTTTTGATCGGTGAAGTTGATCAGGCTCGGGCACTTTTCGAAGGTGAAGATGCATTGGCGGACGCTTTCTCGCGCGAGGTTCCAGATTGGCCCATGGCCGATGTCCGCACCTTGTTGGCGAAATTTGGGATTGGTGCACACCACGCATTGCGACCCGCGGATTCACTTTCACCGGGGGAGCGCACCCGCGCTGCACTAGCCTTGCTTCAAGCACGCGGAGTGAACCTGCTCGTTCTGGACGAACCTACCAACCACTTGGACCTGCCGGCCATTGAGCAGTTGGAAGACGCACTCGAGTCATTTAATGGAACCGTGCTGTTGGTCACCCATGATCGCCGAATGCTGGACACGGTTCGCATCACTCGTCGCTGGCACGTTGAAGGCGGTCAGGTCGTTGAGATTGCGGCCAGTTGACAACCTACGTGCCAAAGAATCTTGGGCAACTTGGAACGTCCATTAGTCGCTTATACCCCGATATTTACGTTAAGTGCAGGTGCCTTTTATTCATTACCTACCAAACCTAACAGCGGATTAGCTGAAGACCATTTAAGGATTGAAGGGACGAAAAATGAGTGGAATTAGCCGCATTGGCGGTTCCCCATTAGGGGAGTAGCGAAGAAGTGAGCGCCCCAAGTACCCACACGCCGCGACACTAATTCCAGCCGTGCTGGGTTTAGCCCTGACAATTCGGCTGTTGGTCACCGCCAAATCCTAAGCCCCGTTTACCCGCCCGTTGGGTACTCAGGGAGAAAATCGAACATTGGAGGATCAATGAATTCGCCGGACACTTCTCCTGCGCGAACCGGTCCACTTTCAGCGTGTAGATATAGGACGGCGCCGTGTTCACTGAGATCAAAATTTTTCAACTCAACCCAATAAGTATTCGGGTTTTGCGTGTCTTCAAAGAAGTACCGAAGATTCTTTTGGTCCGCGATCACCCTCAGCAAAGTTGGCGAGATATTGGGTGAATCCGGATTTGATTCAGCCAGGAAGGGGACTGAAACATTGCGAATCAACGACATGACATTTGCTATTGCGGTGTCGGAGTCTGCGGTGCTCTCCAACCGATCGAGGTAGTAACTGGCTCGAATGAATCTGTCGGAGGGACGTTCTGTCCCCGGCAGTTGCCCGAGCAACAACCTGCGAAGCGTATGGCTGGAGTGCTCGGATACCTAGTTGCTCGCTCATGTGCGTCAAGGCAGCACATTTTGCGGGCTATTCACAGGCGAGCCCTAAAGCGTGCTCACCGATTGAACAAAGTCAAAGCGCGCCTGCCACGCCTTTTTAGCAAGCCGAGACGCGGGTGCGATGTAGTCGAAACCATGTGGTGCACCATTCCAAATATGGGCCTCGACGCTGACTCCGGCAGCCATGAGGGCTTGTGCATACGCCGTGTCTTCATCGAGAAAAATATCTTGTGATCCAGTTTCGATGTAGGTTCGTGGGAGGTTTCTCAGATCTGTGGCGCGCGCTGGTGCTGCATAAATAGGTATGTTTTGACTCGAGGCTTGACCTTCAAGGTAGGCATTCCAGCCAAAAGCATTGCTCGCAAATGGCCAGGTAACGAAAGGCCCGGTGAAACGTGGGTCAGGACCAAGATTGCGGTCGTCGATCATGGGGTAAATCAGAATTTGCGCGGCAATGTCGATTGTGGTCTCGTCGCGATTTCGCAGGGTTGCAGCGGCAGCAAGACAACCACCGGCGCTGTCGCCAGCAATAATTATTTTGGTTGCGTTAATAACTTCAAGATTTTTCGATGTCCACCCAAGGCCAGCCATCACGTCGTCGAGCGGTGCTGGGTAGGGGTGCTCGGGGGCTAGGCGGTAATCAACCGAAATAACAGTGCTGCCGGTGTTGGCTGCCCAATGGGCGCAACGAGCGTCATAGGTTTCAACCGAACTAAGAATTAAGCCGCCACCATGGATGTAGTAAATGACGCAGTTGCTGGTGACTCGATCGGGTGAATAGACGCGTAGGCGAAGTTGGCCGGCCGGAGTGCTTGTGAATTCGTCCCTGAAGGTGACACCGGGAGCCATCCCAAATTGTTTAATGAGGAAGTTATTTAGCACAAGTGATTGGGCTCTAAGAGCATTTATCTCAAGCGGGTCCGGTGCGGGATTCTTGCGAATCAGCGGTCGTTGCCGCAGAAGGGCTAGCGCGACACGTGAATTGACGCCTCGGATTTTCATGGAGGCATTCTCACAGGTTTTATCGGTGTAGTGTGTGGAAGTCGGCCATTTGGTCGGGTTGGTTGAATAGGGAGTTCATAGTGAAACGAATTGCATTTGGGCTGCTGGCGGGTTTCGTTGGATCGATGGCGTTTGTCGCGCCGTCATTTGCCATGGGGTCTTCGGACGCCTACGAGAACATGCAGGTGGGCGTCACTTATACGGTCTATGAACCCACCTACACGGCTGGTCTAAAGGCCCAACACATTGGTGGAAATGATTTGTGCCCTGCTGGCACCGAAGAGAATCTGTACGCAACTTACGGCAAGAAAAGTGGCAAGCATTTCGACATTACTGAAGGAAACCCCATGTGCAGCGATATCGGTCTGGGGCAAGTCGTACTGAAAGCAAAATTCAATGGCGCAACCTTGGTCATGCAGGCGTACTGCGATCCGGCGAGCAAGCAAAAGTGCACGAGCGCTGACGTGAAACGTTTTGGTGGACACGTGAAGGTGCAAATGCCCCGCGTTGCTGGCTTACGTGCCACGACGGTGTGGATTGAGACCGTCGGTTCAAAAAATCTCACCGGCGCGCAACTGGTGCGTGTGGCCAAGGGGCTCACTCCTGTTGGGTGATTTCACCAACATCTAATTGCGTTTTTGTTCAGAGTCTGATGTTCCTGACGCAGTATGCGTCCAGATATATTCCAAGCCGTAAAACGGTTCAAAAAAATGATGATGAGATAGGTGAAATACGTTGAGAATGCGTTCTTTGGTCCTCAGCTTGCTTGCTTGTACCTTGCTGGGATCTCAGGTGGGTCCTGCAATTGCTGCGGATTCTGACACCGACAATTATCCCTCTCGGGCCGTTACCGCTCCGGTGGAGGTGAAAGTCCCTATTCGTACTATCGATACTCCGGGAACAAATGGCCAAAACGGAATCGTGGAAATTCGGGTAGGTAATTCGGCGCCATTCGCGGTAATGCTCGATACCGGCTCAGTGGGACTCCGAGTTTTTCCCGGTGCATGGGGAAGCAAACCTACTTCGGTGAAACTTAGCTCGGAAAAAATCACCACGACGAGCGCCGGCCAGAATTTCAAGGGAGCAATTGGTAAAGCGTCCATGACATTTAGCGGCGTAAGCACCACGTCCCCTGTCCCTTTTCAATACGTGAACAGTTCGAGTCCCTACATCGGCCTATGGACGGCCCGAAATGTTTACGGAATTTTGGGTATAGGTACGGGTAAAGGAGATCTCACAAATCCCCTCGTTGCCCTGCCCGGGAGTCTGGGATTACGGTGGAGCGTGCACTTCGAGCGCAACATTGGAGGAGTTGACCGTCTAGGTGCTCTCGTGCTCGGCGCTGAGGCACCTGCAAATACGATAATGGATTTTGAACTCCCTTCTTTGGATAAAAATGTCAATGGCGCACTGCTCTGGGACGATCACGCGGCCCAAGGTTGTTGGCGCTTTGATAAAAAACCCGAGTGGTGTGGCGACACCTGGTTTGATTCTGGGTTCACCAAAATGCGAGTCAAGGGCCTTGTTTTTAAGCGCATGCCGCAAGGAGTGAATGGGCTCTTAAGAACTGGAACCAGAGTTGAGTTTGCGGCTCCAGGGAGTGCTTATGTTGCCCACAGATTTGTCAGTGGCGACCAGGCTTCCCGCAACTATGTACGGGTTATCCCTACTGGTGTTGGGACGATTAACTCAGGTAATTCTTTCTATTTTGACTACACGGTGTCCTACAACGTCGCTATCGGTCATGTTTATTTCAGTAACTAACAATTCGGTAACTAGTAAAGGTGCGCAATGAGTGAGAACAAGGAAAATTCTGGTCTAAGTCGCCGCCGACTACTACAAGCAGCGGGCGTCGCTGGTGTTGTTGGTGCCGCCGCTGCAGCTGGATCAAGCAGCGCTTCAGCGACTCCACGGAGTCTGCCGCGTCAGCCTTTCATGCCGCGAGGTCGACTCAAGCGACGACCAAATTTCCTTATAGTCATGATGGACGAGCAGCGACATGCTCCGGTTTATGAATCAGAGGCACTCAAGGCATGGCGTCTGGCGAATCTTCCCACCCAGAACCGGCTGCGGCGCAACGGATTTGAATTTACCAACCACCACATCATGTCGGTGGCGTGTCAGCCAAGTCGCGCCTCGGTGTACACGGGCCAGTACCCATCCCTGCACGGTGTCGCTCAAACCTCGGGCGCTGCAAAGTCAGCTATCGAAGAAGACTTGCTCTGGCTTGACCCCACAACTGTTCCCACAATGGGATCGTGGTTTCGAGCCGCAGGGTATGACACCTACTGGAAGGGCAAGTGGCATATCTCGGACGCCGACCTGTATCAGCCAGGAACCTACAATCCCCTGCCGTCCTACACAGACGAAGGTAAGCGCGACTATCAACTGGAAAACATCTACTTGGAATCCGAGCGACTCGCTCAGTACGGTTTCGAGGGATTTGTTGGACCGGAGCCACACGGCAGTAATCCACTGAACTCTGGTTCCTCGGGTCCCGGTGGTCGCGGTCGTGATGAAGTCTATGCGCAAATGGGCGTTGAACAATTACAGAAGCTGCGCAACGCGGAGAACCCATGGCTCATGGTCGCTTCCTTTGTCAATCCACATGACATCACGTTGTGGGGAGACCTGACTCTGGCTTCCGATCTTTCCGGAAATCAAGGGGCCTTCTATTTGGCTCAGCAGCTCGTCGGCTCAAATGTGCCCTCGGATCTCTTCACCTCTGCCTACCAGCAGTCGGCAAGTGAAGATCTGAGCCTGAAGCCAACAGCGCAGGGGAGTTTCGTTAACCAATACCCACAGGGATTTCAGCCGCTCCGTAATGGGATCGAATACCACCGCTTTTACTACCAGTTACAAAAAGAGGTAGATAAGCACATTGGGACGGTCGTTGATGCATTAGCCAATGACCGCAGTAACTATCGCGACACAATTGTCATCTACCTTTCCGACCATGGCGAAATGCTCGGTTCGCATGGAGGCATGTTCCAGAAATGGCACAATGCGTATGACGAGGTTCTTAAAGTCCCGTTCATATTCCACAACCCAACGCTCTTTGACCGTGCCCAAGAGTCAGATATTTTGACCAGTCACGCTGACGTGATTCCCACGATGCTGGGTCTTGCCGGCTTGGACGAATCGGTGTTGGCCAAAGAACTGACCAGTACACACACCCAGGTGCGCAGACTCGTTGGTAGAGACCTTTCATCAGTTTTGCTCGGCGAAGAATCTGCTGTTAAATTCAACAGCGATCCCGTGTACTTCATGACGGATGATCAACCCTTTAAGGGCGCGAATGCGGTTTCAGCGTTGGGAATCACTTACCAGCCGGTGGAGCAGCCCAACAGCGTGGAAACTGTGGTCGCATATTTGCCAACAGGTTTGGGTGGTTCGAAAGAGCGCTGGAAGTACAACCGCTACTGGGATAATTCACAGACGTGGTCGACTCCTGGTGTTCAAGACGTACAAACCTTTGTGCCAGGACCGGTGAACAAGCCCGGGAACAGGGTTGCCATCACCACCGTTAAGGCGGTTAACCCGACCACAGGACAGACCGCCCCACCAGCTGATCAATTTGAGTTGTACAACCTGACCGCGGACCCAACGGAGATGACGAACCTCTACAAGAACTCGGCATCGATTGGGACATTGAAAATCATGCAGGTGATCTTGCAAGAGCAGCGAGCAGCCAAGCGGTTGTCTCCGGTGGACCAACCGTGGGCGGATGGCAGCATGCGTCAGTTCCCGTTTACCCCCAACTAGGAACTGGTCTCTGGCAAATAGGAGTGTGGGCAAGCTCTGGCAACACAGGGTAGTTGTTGGGGCAGTCGTTGGGTGATTTTGATCAACGGCTTTGATACCATGGTGCTTCTGTTGGGGAGGCCTCCCTGAGTCGTCGGTCAAAAGACCTGTGGCGAGCAGCTCGTGCACTGATCGAGAAAAACTCAAAGAGCCATTTCGTTCAGGTGCGAATATCACTCTCGCTATTTACTTGGGGAAGGCACACATGAGCATTTTTCGCGATGCCCTGAACAGCCGGATCATTGTTGCCGACGGTGCCATGGGCACAATGCTGCAAGATATAGACCTGACCCTAGACGACTTTGAGGGTCACGAAGGGTGCAATGAGATCCTCAATGTCACTCGGCCGGAAGTCGTGGCGAATATTCACCGGGCGTATTTTGAGGCGGGATCCGATGCGGTTGAAACCAATACTTTTGGGTGCAACTGGGCAAACCTCGCTGAATACGGAATCGAAGATCGCATTTATGCGTTGTCCTACGCTGGCGCGCAGATAGCCCGTAACGTGGCTGACGAATATGCGCTGGTTGCAGGGGACGGACCTCGGTTTGTGCTCGGATCCCTTGGCCCGGGAACGAAACTACCAACACTTCTCCACACTTCATACGACTTCCTCAAACAGGCGTACCGAGAGGCAAGTCGTGGGCTGATCGAGGGCGGCGTTGATGCCCTCCTCATCGAAACAACTCAAGACCTTTTGCAGGCTAAAGCTGCAATCAATGGAGCCCGAGAAGCCATCGAAGCGACCGATCCAGCCCGGGACATCGTTGTCATCGCTTCGGTAACCATCGAAACCAACGGCACGATGTTAATGGGATCAGAAATAGGCGCTGCTTTGAGCGCGCTTGAACCGCTCGACATTGATGTGATCGGGTTGAACTGCGCGACTGGGCCGACCGAAATGAGTGAGCATTTACGGACCCTTTCACAACGCACCGACCTCCACCTCTCATGTATGCCCAATGCCGGCCTCCCCGTGCTAGGACCCAAGGGCGCGGTGTACGACCTGAGCCCCGCAGATCTTGCGCAATCATTGATCGACTTTAACTCTGAGTTTGGTGTCACTCTCGTTGGTGGCTGCTGTGGAACGACACCCGCCCATATCCGAGCCATTAAGGATGCTTTTGTCGTGACCCAAGCTCCTCGACCTCGGACTCGCATTGATGAACCTGGGGCGGCTTCTCTCTACCAACACGTTCCATTTCGGCAGGAATTGACTTATCTCGCGATTGGTGAGCGCGCTAACGCGAATGGTTCCAGGTTATTTCGCGACGCCCTTTTGGTAGACGACTGGCAAGCATGCGTGGATATCGCAAAGGAGCAGATTCGCGACGGCGCTCACATGCTAGACCTCAGCGTGGATTACGTGGGACGTGACGGCGTCGCGGATATGTCACATCTCGCGTCGATGCTGGCAACAGCGTCAACATTGCCGATCATGCTTGACTCCACTGAACCTGACGTTTTACAAGCTGGGCTTGAGCGTCTTGGTGGGCGATCTTTGGTCAACTCCGTTAACTTCGAAGACGGCGATGGCCCCGATTCACGCTACGCCCGAATCATGCCGCTGGTGAAAGAGCATGGAGCTGCAGTTGTCGCACTAACGATTGACGAAGAAGGTCAGGCGCGCACCGCGGACTGGAAAATGCAGGTTGCGCGACGTCTGATTAATGATTTGACGCACAATTGGTCACTCAATGTGTGCGACATTTTGGTAGATACATTGACGTTTCCCATTGCAACCGGTCAAGAAGAAACCAGGCGCGACGGTGTGGAAACCCTTGAAGCAATTCGAATGCTTACTTCGGAATTTCCCACCGTTCAAACAACGCTAGGAATTAGCAATATTTCATTCGGGCTGAAGCCGCAGGCCCGCATTGTGCTCAATTCGGTGTTTCTGCACGAAGCCGTTGCCGCAGGTCTGTCTTCGGCAATTGCACATCCCTCAAAGATCATGCCCCTAGCACGCATCCCCGAAGAACAACGGAATGTGGCATTAGATTTGATTTATGATCGCCGGGAGTATAACGAGCAGGGTGAAATCAACTACGACCCATTGCAGAAATTTCTTGGACTGTTTGAGAATGCAGAAACCGCAGCTCGTCGGCTCTCCGTGGTGGAGGAACTTGCCCTCCTACCGATGAATGAAAGGCTTCCCCAGAGAATTATCGATGGTGAAGCAAAGGGACTTGAGTCTGACCTCGATGAGGCGATGGCCGAAGGGATCAAGCCACTGGAAATAATTAACACCTTTTTGCTTTCTGGAATGAAAACCGTGGGTGAACTTTTTGGTAATGGGGAAATGCAACTGCCATTCGTCCTGCAGTCTGCAGAGGTGATGAAAAAGGCGGTGGCTTATTTGGAACCGCACATGGACAAGGTCGAGTCCGATGCAGGTCGCGGAAAAATCCTTTTGGCTACGGTCAAAGGTGATGTCCATGACATCGGTAAAAACCTTGTCGACATTATTCTGACCAATAACGGTTTCGCCACAGTAAACATCGGTATCAAACAGCCGATTAGCGCGATCATTTCCGCGGCCCAAGACAATGATGTGGACGTCATTGGTCTCTCAGGTTTATTGGTGAAAAGCACGGTTGTGATGCGTGAGAATCTTGAAGAATTGAATAAGCAAGGACTATCCGAAAAATGGCCCGTAATTTTAGGTGGGGCCGCTCTGACGCGGGCGTTCGTTGAAGAAGACTTGGATTCTCAGTTTCATGGGACTGTGCGTTATGCAAGGGATGCCTTTGAAGGTCTGGCTCTGATGGACACGATGATGGCCATCAAACGTGGTGACCCAGATGCCGAACTCCCCGAGCTTCGTAAGCGAAGGGTTAAAAAGGTCAATCGCGAGATTGTAGAGAGCGTCAGCACAGAGCGGAGTGACATTGCTTCAGATAACGTGATCCCAACACCACCCTTCTGGGGAAGCAGAGTGGTAAAAGGGATTGCTTTAACCGACTACCTCAGCATGCTTGATGAACGAGCATTATTTGTCGGACAGTGGGGACTCAAAGGAAACCGCGACACATACCAAACCATGATTGAAGAACAAGCGCGACCACGCTTTCGGTTACTTCTCAACGAGGCGCAGGCCAATGGTTGGCTTGAAGCAGCGGTCGTCTACGGATACTTCCCATGCTATTCGGAAGGGAATGACCTGGTGATACTGCACCATGAAGGCCCCGAAAAGGGTCAGGAACGCACCCGATTCACTTTCCCAAGGCAAAGCCGCGATCGAAGATTGTGCCTAGCTGACTTTTTCGCATCGAAGGAGTCAGGGTTAACGGATGTGGCCGCATTTCATGTGGTCACCATGGGTAACGCTGTCAGCGTTGCTGCGTCAGAACTTTTTGCCAAGGACGCATACCGCGAGTACCTAGAGCTACATGGGATTTCAGTCCAACTCACGGAAGCTTTGGCCGAGCACTGGCACGCTCGGGTCCGAAATGAATTGAGTTTTTCGACCGAAGACTCAACAGATCTACAGAAGATTCTTGATCAAGGCTATCGGGGATCACGATATTCATTCGGGTATCCAGCGTGCCCTAATCTTGAAGATCAAATTCAACTCTGTGAACTACTTGACCCAGGTCGTATCGGAGTCGAACTCTCGGAAGAATTTCAACTCCATCCGGAGCAGTCCACTTCCGCGATTCTCGTTCACCACCCCGAAGCAAAGTATTTTAATGCGCGTTGATAGCCCCACAATCTCATTTGAATTTTTCCCACCGAAAACAGCGGAGGGTGAAGCGAATCTTTTTGACACCATTCATAAACTGGACTCAGCCAAACCCAATTTTGTTTCCGTGACCTATGGTGCTGGTGGAAGCACCAGAGAACTAACAATCAAAATTGCGTGTGACATCTTCGCGAAAACGGGATACCGAACAATCGCGCACCTGACGTGCGTAGGCGCTACGAGAGTGGAAGTACATGAGATTCTCAAACAATTCGAACGGGCAGGAATAACCGATATTCTGGCGTTGCGTGGCGACCCTGAGAAAGGTCCGACTGCTCCGTGGATTACGACGCCCGGGGGGTTTACCCACGCTGATGAATTGGTCGAAATGGCTCAGGCGTTTGGATCATTCGAAATAGGTGTCGCCGCATTTCCTGACGTGCATCCAGCAGCAATCAGTTTTGACCAAGGCATCGAAGTACTGATGAGAAAAGAGGAACTGGGCGCCACATTCGCAGTAACGCAATTTGTATTTCAGCCAAAGTCTTATGAGCGGCTTATCACCGTACTAGCCGAGCGTGGTTCCGCCTTGACCGTTTACCCGGGGATCATGCCGGTGACGAGTTTCCGGCAATTCACTCGAATGCTCGAATTGGCAAACGGTGAGATCCCGGTATCAATGATGGCGCACTTCGATCAATACCAGAATGATCCCGACTCAATTCGCGAACTGGGGATTGACATCGCCACCCGGGTGAGTGATGAAGTGCTCAGTGCGGGTGCCGAGGGATTACATTTTTACACGCTAAACTCTGCTTGCGCTACCTTAGAAGTGGTAAATAGGTTGAATCTACGCTAGCACGAGGAAGCCCACTCGAGAACTACCCGCTGGTCCAGCCTTCGCGCTTATGCGAACCATCGCAGAACGGCTTGTTAGCACTATGTCCGCATCTGCATAGAAAAACCGAGTCTGCCTCTTTGAGGACGTTACCGTCTTCATCGAGAACCGTTACTGGACCGGTAATTTGATTGGGTCCGTCTTTGAGTGGGGTCATGGTTACGCGATCGCTCATATCTGGATCCTAGTCTCTTTCGTCCAGTAGTTTTTCAATCTCGGGTGTGAGGTCTTCGGGTTTCGTGGTTGGAGCAAAACGTTGAACGGTCGTTCCGTCGGGACTTACTAGGAATTTAGTAAAGTTCCATTTGATTTGCGAACCCAGGATCCCACCTGCTCGCTCCTTGACGAACTCAAATATCGGGTGGGTGTCCGAGCCATTGACATCAATTTTGGTGGACAGTGGAAAGTTCACTCCGTAATTGATCGAGCAGAATTCCTCAATTTGGGCGTCATCACCGGGCTCTTGCTTCCCGAATTGATCGCACGGGAACCCCAACACAACGAGGCCTTGCGGTCCAAGTTCTTCATAGAGTTTTTGGAGACCGTCGTACTGCGGGGTGAAACCACATTTGCTGGCCGTGTTGACAATCAGAACAGGCTTGCCGCGGTAGGCATCGAGGCCGACTTTATTGCCCTTGTTGTCGGTGAAACTCAAGTCGTGTAGCGAATTCGAATTGCTCATGACTTTATTCTGCCGTAACGGAGGTTATTCTGCCGTAACGGTTAGGCTGATGACGTGAGCGAGTCCACCGTTGAGCGCGAAACCCCGGCCCGCAAAAGCCGCAAGGGGCTGATTTTTGGCATTGTGCTGGGCCTGGTTGTCATGGTGCTGCTCTTTTGGTTCATCGGTCAAAACGCAGGGGAGTACCGCAAAGCATTTACTGAACTCGGGTCAATCGATCCATTCTGGAAGGTCATGATCGGGGTTGCGTCCTTGATCAACATTGTGATCTACCCACTTACCGCTATGGCGGCGATTCGTTCACTCAGTTACCTGCACGCATCTTTGAGCCGACAAGCCGGGTTCACACTCAGCAATATTGTCCCCGGTGGTGGCGCGGTTGCCGTTGCAACCCAATACGCAGTTTTGGCCAAATACGGTGTCCCACAGGCGAGAGCTGCAGCCGCAGTTTCGGCAGATGCGATCTTCACATATTTATTCACCCTCGGCGCCCCGTCCATTGCCGTGACCCTCTTGGTGCTTGAAGGCCGGTCCACGGGTGGTTTTATCACCACGGCCTTGGTCGGTTTGACTGCGGTCGTGATCTCCCTGATCGTAATTGTCGCGGTACTTCGAAGCGAAGACGCCGCCCGCAAAATTGGCGGATGGGCACAAAAACCACTTAATGCCGTCCTGAAAAAATTTAAGAAGCGCCCACCTGATGTGGCAAACATTTTGGTTCAGTTCCATGACCAGGCGGCAGATTTAATAAAGACTCGATGGAAAGCGCTGACCATTACAAACGTCGCTGCCCAGTTGGCGCCAATGTTGGTGCTGTGGGCCGCTCTTGAGGGCTTGGGCGTGACTCACTCTCAACTCTCACTGGTTGAACTCTTTGCTGCGTTTTCCATTGCGTTGGTCTTAACGGCATTCCCCATCACACCCGGCGGGCTCGGGACAGTTGATGCGGCACTCATCGGATTGTTGATCGCATTTGGAGTGGACAGTTCAACGGCGGTTGCGGCAGATCTGTTGTGGCGGTTGGGGTGGTTCCTGCCGCAGTTATTAGTCGGTGCGCTCGCTGTTGCCAAGTTCGGATGGGATCGCAAACGAGGGCGGCATGTGACTGCATAAATAAAGGCAAATTCCTATTATTGATAAGAAAATATTTTTATCTCCTCGTCGCTAATTGACGAAGATGGATACACCTATCGCGGCCTTCCTATTGCGCTATAAGTGAAGTGAATTCGCTTTTCTCTCGCACTCCGCAATCGGGGCAAGTCCACGTACCGGGGATCTCTGCAAACGGAGTACCAGCCGGGAATCCCTCACGCGGGTCTCCCTGCTCTGCTCGATACACGTAATTGCACCCAGGGCACTGCGCCGAGACCAAGGGTTCAACCCCGCTATTCTTGTTGAACACACCACTTAAACGAATCGGTGATTGACCGTTGTGATGTAGCGCAAGAATCTTGTCACGTTTCCTCGGTTGAATGTTCGCACGCGAAAGATCTCCGTCGAAATGGGCCAGAACCCGTGGATCCATAACTTTGCGCCAAGCAGGTGGCACGAGCGCTAAAAGGATCATTCCCGCGTAGCCGGTGGGCAGTACAGGTGACTCGTTGTACGAGAGCAATGCCTGGTACCTGCGGGTCGGCTGCGCGTGATGGTCGCTGTGACGCTGCAAGTGGTAGAGCAAGACGTTGGTCGCAATATTGTCGGAGTTCCAACTGTGACTCGGGTCAATCCGCTCGTATCGCTCGCGATCTCCAGACTTTACTTTCTGTCGCAGCATTCCATAATGCTCGAGGTAGTTCACAGCTTCAAGCAGTGTGATTGCAATGAGCATTTGAATGATGAGGTAAGGGAGAATTTCCATTCCCAGCCACAGCAACATTGCTGCCCACAGGGCCACAGACATCAGCCACGCATTGATGTTGTCATTACTGATGCGAAATGGGTGCTTCTTGCGTCGAGCGATTCGATTCTTTTCCAGATTCCACGAACTCTTGAGTGAGCCAAGGACTGTGCGGGGCCAGAAACGATAGAAACTCTCACCCAGTCGGCTACTCGCTGGGTCTTCAGGGGTTGCGACTCGAACGTGGTGCCCGCGGTTGTGTTCAATGAAAAAATGTCCATAGAAACTTTGCGCTAACGCGATCTTTGAAAGCCAGCGTTCGTAACTCTCTTTTTTATGACCGAGTTCATGGGCGGTGTTAATCCCAATCCCACCAATCAGTCCAATTGAAACAGCAAAACCGACTTTGGTGACAATGGACAGATCCCACGTGGCGATCACGTAGAAACTGGCCGCGAATCCCGCGTACTGCAATGGCAGGTAGGCGTAGGTCAAGATCCGGTAGTAGCGGTCTGCCTCTAACTGCGCGATCAACTCGGCTGGGGGATTGCGCACGTCGCGCCCGGCAATCAGATCAATGACCGGGACGACCCCGAGAATGAAAATAGGACCAATCCAAAACCATGCGCTCCAGTTTGTGAGCGAGTACATCCCGATGGCAACAAAAAGCAGTGCGGGCATCGTGATCGCGACCAGCCACAAGTAACGCTTGGTATCACGCCACTGTTGGGTTGAGCCATCCGGAACCGTGCTGTTGCTCATCGGGAAAGCATAATCTGGTCGCACGCTTGATGAAGTTAATTCACGAGATAAAAACGCGGAAATAGCCCGTTCCTTCTCCTGCCGGTAAGGATCTAATCGGCACCGAGATCAAACGATGCGCGTTCAAGGAGTGCTTCGTCAGGGGACTGTGGTGTCGTTGTTTTTTCAACGATTGCTTTCGCGCCTCCTGGTTTGAGGGTTCCCACCAGGTTGACATGTCCGTCAAGGAGTTGTCCCTGACTGGCGTAGAGTTCCAATTTACTTCTCGTGTCGGCAATGTCGAGGTTGCGCATGGTGAGTTGACCAATGCGGTCGGTTGGGCCGAAGGCGGCGTTCTCGGTGCGCTCCATGGTTAGTTTGTCCGGGTGGTAACTAAAGGCGGGGCCTTCGGTGCAGATGATTGAGTAGTCGTCACCGCGGCGAAGCCGCAGAGTGACGCTGCCGGTGACGGCGGATGCAACCCAGCGCATGAGGGACTCCCGGAGCATCAATGCTTGCGGGTCAAGCCAACGGCCTTCATAGAGAAGTCGACCAAGACGGCGACCTTCGGCGTGATAGTTGGCAATGGTGTCCTCATTGTGGATTGCGCTGAGTAGGCGTTCGTAGGCAATAAAAAGTAGAGCCATCCCGGGGGCCTCGTAAATCCCGCGAGATTTTGCTTCGATGATTCGGTTTTCAATTTGGTCGGCCATGCCCAGGCCGTGGCGACCACCAATTGCATTTACTTGTCGAACCAAGTCCACTGAAGAATCGCATGTGGCGCCATTGATACTGACGGGACGGCCTTGAACGAATTCGATGGTGACATCTTCGGAGTCGATCTGCACATCGGAGTTCCAGAATTTGACGCCCATGATTGGATCAACAATTTCCATTGACGCATTGAGTTGCTCAAGGTCCTTTGCTTCGTGGGTTGCGCCCCAAATATTTGCATCCGTTGAATACGCCTTCTCGGTGCTGTCGCGGTAGGGGAGATTGCGCTTTTTGAGCCACTCGCTCATTTCGTGGCGGCCACCAAGTTCGGTGACGAATTGCGCGTCAAGCCACGGTTTGTAGATCCTTAATTCGGGATTTGCGAGCAGCCCATAGCGGTAGAAGCGCTCGATGTCATTGCCCTTATAGGTCGAACCGTCGCCCCAAATGTTGACCCCGTCGTCGAGCATTGCTCGAACAAGAAGTGTTCCGGTAACTGCGCGACCCAGGGGGGTGGTATTGAAATAGGTGCGACCGCCGGAGCGGATATGAAATGCCCCGCAAGCCATTGCGGCTAATCCTTCTTCGACCAGGGCTGACTTGCAGTCGACGAGTCGTGCATGTTCTGCGCCGTAGAGACCTGCCCGGTCGGGGACCGAGTCAATATCTGGTTCGTCAGCCTGGCCAAGGTCAGCGGTGTAGGTGTAGGGAATCGCTCCATGTTCGCGCATCCACGCTACGGCGACGGACGTGTCTAAACCGCCGGAGAAAGCTATTCCAACCCGTTCGCCAACGGGCAAAGATGCGAGGACTTTTGACATGGGCCCAACCTTAACGAAGGTGCGATAGTCGATAGGCGAATGCCTTTGGAATTGCGTGCTGTCTTACATCGTGTGCAAAATGTTTTGCAATTCGATGAGTGAAATGACGTTAATGCCGGGTGCAATTCAATAGCGTTCCGTGCCGGAGTAACCAACGCACGTTTGCTCAACTCCGAGGTCTTCCCCCGCATTGAGAAAACCTTGGGTGAGTTTGGGTGATGTTGAGATTTTAATCTCGACGGCTATTTTCGGAATACCACCTTTGACAAGGACAAGATCCATCTCGGACCCTAGTTGCCTCCGGTAGTAAAAGACTTCCCAGGAAGTGCCACGAGTGTTGGTGGCGAGTGCCGTTGTGATCGACTCGACCACGAGCGATTCGAAACTGTGACCAATGACAGGGTGGCCTCGCAGCTCTTCGATCGTTTCGATAGCGAGTAGCGCGTGAAGAATTCCAGTGTCACAGACAAACACTTTTGGGCGTTTAACTACCCGTTTTGCGACATTGGCTGTCCACGGTCTTAGGAATCGGAGCATGCCCAGATCAACGAGTACATCAAGGTAGCGGGACACGGTCGGCCCTGAGACCCCAAGGGAGTTAGCCAGCGCAGCAGCATTGAGGATTCCACCAGAATTGTGGTCCACCATTTGCCACAGCCAAGAGAGTCTTTCGACGGGCAGTCGTGGAGCAAACATGGGGATATCTCGGTCAAGGAATGATCTGATGAAGTACTCGCGCCATTGCAGACTTTGTAGATCGCTGTTGGCAAGCAGGCTGTTGGGAAAGCCCCCTTTCGCAACCATGGTTGTGCTTGACTGATAGTTGCGCTTTTGGCTTCAGCCGGAGTGATCGAAGGCAATTCAACGTAGGCCAACCTGCCGGCAAGGCTTTCACTCGCCGCTCCCGCAAGTTCCCAAAGAGGCAGAACCTAGGAGCAGGAATGCCCAAGTTAGGTACTCATTCGCCGTTGTTCATCAATGGCACCGCGCAAAATGAGAAAAAGCTCTGCATTTCGCTGGACGTCGTCGATGATCACCCGCTCTCCTGAATTGCTACGCAGATAGGCGGCGGCATCGGTGAGTTTCGCGGCATCCGATGGTCGCTGACGGTCTAGATAGGTAGTTATGATCCCGGCTGATTCAAGGGAAAGGGCGAGGGTGGTTTTGCCAATTTGGCATGGGCCCAACAGCGCGACAGCGGGGAAAGATTCCAATTGATGGACGACCGTCTCCTCAGCCCGACGGGTAATCATCATGAAATACGACCGCGAAGATTTACTGTTTCATGGTAATAAGTGGTGCTTGATTACTTAGGGTAACCTTAGTAAGGTAAGCCTAAGTCAAAAATTTCTATTGAGGAGAAAGCATGTTTTGTGAGAGGGTGAAAGCTGCCACGGCGCGGTTGCATGATCAGGCGGAGACGCGTCCATTTATTAGTTCGCTCATGGGTGGAAGCCTGAATGTGCGGGCGTATGCGCGCTATATCCAAGCGTTGCAGCCGGTGTATCAGGTGTTGGAAGAAGTCATGCGAGACCTCGAAGACCCGGTTGTCGGGGTGTTTGACCACAGGGGACTTGACCGCTCTGATCGCATGATTGCGGATTTATTGAGTTTTGGTTTGTCTGCGGGGGATCGGGTAAGCGCTGCGACAAGAAATTACCGTGAGGCAATCGCTGCCAGTGCTGCGGACCCGCACCGGCTTTTGGCTCATCATTATACGCGATATTTGGGAGACATGGCTGGTGGTCAAGCGGTTTCGCGACTCATGCAGCGGCACTACAACATTGATCGAGTGTCCTTAACCTTCTATGATTTTTCAGCACTCGGTGACACCCACCATTACCGGAAGCAATACAAGAACCTGCTGGACCTGCTTCCGTGGTCCCCGATCGAGCAGGCCGAATACATCGCCGAATCCCAAGTTGCCTATCAACTCAATATTGAGCTTTTTGACGAACTGGGAAGAGTGTGCGGTGCTTCACCGCGAACGGGTTTAAACGGCAGCGACTTCTTTTCCAGCGAGCGCGCACATTCATATTGATTCGAGATTTCCTGCCACGCTTCCCAATTCAAAGCCCGATTCAGCCGATTCGCTTCCCCCGTGTTGGGGTCAATCGAACACAGGGTGATCCACCCGTTCTCGCACAGGTTTTTGAGTCCTTGATTCTGCGTCACGACCTCGTGAATGTAGCCACGCTCGGCATAAGCCACGACGAGTAGCCGCAACGGTTCGTGCTCGCCGCCATCGGGTGAGTCACCGGGGGCGCTGGCGAAGAGTGCCTGCCAAGGCAGGCCTGCACGTAGGTCACCGTGAGCCCCGGTCAGGACTCCAACGTCGCCGACCACATTGTGAGTTGCTTTGTCCCCTGAACCAAAGCGGATTGGGTCCAAGGTGGAGAGGTTGTACTGCGCGTTGATCCACTGAGTCACGATCGCCGGCGCGGTGAGGATCAATTCTAGGATCGACCGATCCGTGTCAATTTTTGGATCGTAGGAGTGAAGAAACACCCTGCCGCCTAGATCAAGTTCGCGGGTCAGTTCGCGCGGACCAATAACAAACGCCGCGTTACCCGCCAGCCCCCATTCGGGAAAGGGTTGCGCCCAGTCATGACCACGCCGAGTTGCGTTTGCGTGCAGTCGCGCCGGTTGAGAGTGCGGACTTGGTGCTCCCGGTAGAGAGGGCAGGCGTTCGATGAGCACGCGCTCTTGCGCAGTTGCTAGATCAACACACAAGGATTCGAGTTGGTTAGCAAATGCGGGATCGCTGGACTCGGTCGGATCAAGCAGGATCGTATCCGTCGTTGTTTCATGTATTCCCGCGATCGCTTTGGTGCTTGCAGGAATCACAATTCCCTCAGTTGCTAGTGCGCTTCGCACTTCGAGATCATTGATTACCTGCGCGAGGAGTCGAGCGTTGACGGCCCCACCGTTCCCCCCGCAGGCGCCGCAGTCGTAGGCCGCAGCGAAAGCATTATTTTCAACCGAAGCGGCGTGCCCGCAGATCACGATAATGTCGGCGAATCCGTCAGCGAGGCCCATTGCGCGTAGGGCGCCGGAGGCAAGTTGCACTCGCTGCGTCAGGTCTAGTTCGAGCGAGACGGCAGCGGGCCAATGATTCTGGGTGGCACCAATAAATGTGGACATCCGGTGCCACAGATTGGGAGCGAATGTCTGGCACGCTGATGCCAGACCTGCAGCCAGGCCAACGGCTTCGGCGATCACGAGTGGAGACACGGGGCTACTCGTGGTTGCGCGAGTAGCAGAGCGCAGCACGGTAACAAGGTCCGGCTGGCGTGGCACGGAGTGAACGTCAAATGAGGGCGAGATCAGTACTGGGCACTGGTCAAACCACACTCCGGGTTCGGGAATATAACGCGCGGCGGCGCCAAAGAATCCGGCGAAACCAAGTGTTTCGTAGCGTCCAACAGACTCGACGGCTCGGCGGATTCGCTCGGAGCGCACGTCGATGCAAAACACCAACTGGGCGGAAGCCTTTGGTTGACCGTTCTGGCTTGCTTGCACGTGGGAGCGTTTCCCCACTGAGGTGACATGGCCTACCAGCGGATTACGAAAACCTGCTTCCAGTGCGGCCTGCCAGATTGGAGCATCACCAGCGACTGTTTCAATCCACTGAGTCGAAGTGAAAATTGGTCCTCCCGCCGCCAGCGTTAACGCCGCCCGCAGCGCCGCCAACTGGATTAGTGCGGTTGGCTCACCGGCCTCACGAGCACGCCATGCGGCATGTCCGGCCCAGCCGGGTCCGCTAGTGAGCAGGTTGCGTACGAACTGCTCACGATGGCGGTCGCTGAGGTTCATCTCGAGGAGAATTGAGGCTAGGGCTTCTGTCGGGTCCGCTGGCAGTGAGTTCTTCCCACTAATACGCCACAACGACCACGGATCCATCGTGTCGTCGAGGGCGCGTGACCATGCCCGTTGGCACCACACGTGTGCGATCTGTAATGCATTCTCGGGGACCGCTGGCTGAGCTACCTCGGTAGATCCTGTCGGTGGTGTGTTGCGCGCTCGGGCAATCAGGTCGTCTACGTTTCCTGCACTTACGTTTGTGAATTCTGGCGATCGCAGGGTCACTTCGAGGTCGTTGCGCGTGATGCGTCCGCCATCCAACAGATCGACGTATGAGGCCGCTGGTAGGTAGGCCCTGCCTCCGAGTTCGGTCGACGATGTTGTCGCGGCGCGTTCATAGGACTGACCTTCAATACCGGCCAATGCGCTGGCGGCGACGACACTGCGTAGTGGCCAGGCAGGTGAAGTGAAGAGAGCGGCTTGCTCTACGAGTTCCAAAGTTTCGGTTACATCTGCAGCGGTGGCCGTTGACGAGACGTGGATAGAAGGAAGGGATTCGGTCCAAGGCGCTTGTGCGCTGGAGTTGACCAGTTTTTGGATCAAGCCGTTGGGGCGTTTGGCCATGATCCGCGGGCCAATCGCGGTGGCTACACCTGCTACAACGACGGCCAGGACAAGGAGTATGCCTGCAGCGGGGGACCACACGCTTTGCAGTGGGAAAGCAGAGTCAAGTAGGTGTTCCCAAGCGCCCAGAAGGGCTAGATACCCGGTGGTTGCGGCAATGGCCACTGCCCCGATCAATGCGACCTGCATTGTGGAAGCGCGTTCGCGGGCAACCGCCAACACTGCGACCGCGGCGGCAAAGACCGCAACTAAGCCCGGCACAACAGCACTCACACCGAGTTCGGAGATAGATGCAGTTGCGACGAGTAAGCCGAGTGAGGCGGACGCTGCGATTGTGATAATGACCAGCGCGAGTTGAGCAACGTGTAACTGGGAGGCCCCTGGCGCCACCGGACGCATGCGCTGGCGGGTGACCGCACCGCCAGCCCGAAGGAATAGCCATGATTTGTAGCAACCGTGACCAATTAAGTGCAGTACGGCGGCGGCTGGCAGACCCAGGCCCAGTTGAAGAGTCATGTAGCCCATTTGTGCGGTGGTGGAGCAGGCCAGTTGACCTTTGACATCTGCGCGCACTTGACCGGCCCAGGTCCCAATGACAACGGAGCCGGCACCGACAACGACGAGCACGACCAGGGTTACCGGTGCGGCACGAAAGAGTGGCCACATGAGCGCACCCATGATCCCTGCACCGTTGATAATCCCGGCATGGAGATAAGCGGACACGGGTGACGGTGCTTCAGCAGTTTCTGGCAGCCACCGCTGCATGGGAAGTAAAGCGGACCGAATGACAACTGCCCCGGTCAAAAGCAGGGTGACAATTGTTGACGACTCCCAGTTCAGTTGAGCCAATGCGAGTGTGTCGCGATTGACATTCGGCAAAATCACAAGTGCCACGGCGACGGCGCTCCACAGGAAGGCATCCCCGATCAGGAGGCGACGACGAACGAAGCTCGCAGCCCGGGCCGACTGCGGTGAGGCCGCATGTGCGATCAGTCCGGTCATGGCCAGACCACTCACCGTCCACCCTAGAGCAATGACGGGCAAGCTTGCACCGCTGACCATTACGGCCAGTGCCACAGCACACAGCAATAGCAGACCGCCGAAACGATTGGTTCGGCTCTGACCTCGCAGGTTGCGCGCCGAGAAGGACGCCACGAGCCAAGTGATCAGCCCAACAAAAGCCAGCAGGATGCAGCTCAGTAGGTCAAAAAACAGTCCCACATCAACCGATCCGACAACGACCTGGATGGACAATGGGTCATGACCCCGCGCCAGACCCACACCGAGCGCGATGGCTACCAAGACAAGGGTGAAACCGAAGAATTGGGTGGCTTTCATTATCCGCATGAAGACACTATACATGAAATAAATTACATGTAAAGTTCTTCGTGATATCTAATTTCAATCTCTAACTCTTGGATCACCCAAAGAGCCGAGTTTTTTTACTCCGAGATTTTAAGAACCAACTTGCCAAGGTTCTCGCCAGCGAAGAGCCGATTAAGGGTTGCAGGGAATTCTTTGATACTGCCGTCAACAATTGTTTCGGGGGCAGTGATCTTGCCTTGGGCGATCCAATTTCCCATGCGCCGCTGGGCAACACTGAACTGTGATGCGTAATCAAAGACTAAGAATCCGGTCATGGTGCCCCGCTTGACCAGCAGATTCATGTAGTTACTGGGGCCGGGGGTGATTTCGGTGGCGTTGTATTGCGAGATCGCACCGCAAATAATTACCCGGGCGCCGAAGGACAAATAGGCAAGGTTTGCATTGAGGATTTCACCACCAACATTGTCAAAGTAAATGTCAACGCCTTTTGCGCCGACTTCCTTGAGCGCTTCGCCGAGGAGATTGCGCATGCTGGTGTCTTGCTTGTAGTCAATACAGAAATCAAATCCGAGGGTGTTCGTTACGTAGTCACATTTTTCTTTGCCACCGGCGATACCAATTACCGTGCAACCGTTGAGCTTGGCGATCTGGCCAACGATGCTGCCAACGGCGCCGGCTGCAGCTGAAACAACGACGACGTCACCGGCTCGTGGCTTGCCCAATTCGAAGAAACCAAAGTAGGCGGTCATGCCGGTCATGCCCAACGCGCCAAGGAAGTAGGAGAGCGGGGCTAGCTCTGGATTGATGATGTTCACGCCGGAGCCATCAGAAATTGCCATTTCAGTGGCGCCAAATGTTCCGACTACTTGAGCACCCTCAGGGAAATTGGGATTGAGTGACTCGGTGATCGTTCCGACCGAGCCGGCACGCATGATTGCACCGATTTCAACGGGGGGCAGGTAGGACTGGCGGTCGTCAAGCCAGCCACGCATTGCTGGATCAAGGGAGATGTATTCAACGCGGACCGCGAATTCACCGGGGGCAAGTGAGGGGAGTTCCTCAATCTGGATTGCCCAAGTGTCGGTGCTGGGGACTCCGGTTGGACGTTGGGCAAGTCGGACGGCGCGAAATGAGGTCATGTTCGCAAGTAAACCGCATGGGATGTCACTTTGGGAACGAATTGCTGCCTGTGCGCGTGGGCAGGCCGCGTACTAACCTCAAGCATGACCATGATGCCTGGAGCAGTCCCCCCGTCGTTATTCCCGATTTTGGGAGCAGGCCGTATTCTCATTGGCGCGGGTTTGGTTTTTGCCCCGGACGGATTGGCTCGCGGATTGGGTATTGGCCCAGAAGCGGCCGCGCAATCTCGCTGGTTGACACGGCTTGCCGGTGCTCGTGAGATCGCTATTGGAGTGGGGGCTATCAGGGCCTGGCGTCGCAGTGAGGATCCTTCGGGTTGGATTTTAGCCCAAGCGATTAGTGATTCAACCGATGTTGTGGCATTCGTGCTCGCGGCGACATCCGGGAGAGTCTCTTACAAACGTGGGTTCGGAATGGCGCTTTTTGCGGCCTCGGGTGCGGTGAGTGAGGCACTGACATTTATTGCATTGGAGAAAAAACGTGCAGCTAAAGATTCACTATGAACGAAAAGGTGCGCGTTGATCTCTGGTCAGACATTGTGTGCCCGTGGTGCATGATCGGAAACGCGCACTTGGAGCAGGCAATTGAAAGCTCGGGTATTGATGTCGAGATTCGTTGGCGGGCATTTGAACTGGATCCCAATGCGATAGCCCAGTGCTCAACAACCATGGTGGAGATGTTGGCTGCGAAATACCGAATGAGTGAAACCGATGCGGATGCAATGGTGGACTCAATGACCGAGCGGGCGGCAAGTCTGGGACTCGTGTTTAACCTTCGGGATCAATTACCGACCTCAACCCTTGATGCGCATCGGCTCATTCAAGCCGCCTCCGACCGTGATCTGATTCTTGGCGGATTAATGGCAACTCGCTTCGCCATGGGGGCTCTGCGCGACGGATTGTGTATGAGCAATCTTGAAGTATTGACGGAGTTGGCGATTGACACCGGGATGGCGACCAAAGATGTTCATAGTGTGTTGAGCAGTGATGCATTTCTTGATGTCGTGCGGGCCGATGAAATGAACGCGCGTGACATTGGCGCAACCGGTGTTCCATTCTTTGTGTTCAATGAGCGGGTGGGACTTTCGGGGGCGCAACCGCCAGAAGCTCTCGTGCAGGCTATGAAGCAAGCGAGCGAGTTGTGAGCTTTCGAGTCGTTACGGCCAACGTCAATGGCATCCGGGCAACTGCACGCCGGGGCGGGTTGGTGTGGCTCGCTGAAAGCGGCGCTGATGTGATCTGTTTACAGGAAGTGCGCGCCACGACCGACCAGTTGATGGAAGTCTTGGGTTCATCGGCACTCTCTGACTGGAAGGTCAACCACGCCCCGGCGCCAGAGCTTGGCCGCGCCGGCGTTGCCGTGTTGTCACGTGAATTACCCAGTGCCGTTCGCATTGACGTCAAAGTGGCTGACATCGACGGTCAAGGTCGTTGGATTGAATGTGATTTTGATTCTGGGGTTGGTCCGGTAACCGTTGTGTCCACCTATATTCATTCCGGTGAAGTCGACACACCGAAACAAGTTGCCAAGTTTGCATTCCTTCAGGGGGTTGACAAGCGACTGGCAACTTTGGCCCGTGCGGCCAAGCGCAGCGGACGTGAAGCACTGGTGTGTGGTGATTTCAATATCGGGCATCGAGAAGTTGATATTAAAAATTGGAAAGGAAACCGAGGTAAGTCGGGGTTTTTAGAGCAGGAACGTGCTCACCTGGACGGCTGGTTTGGTGAGTCTTGGACCGATTTAGGTCGTCACCTCGGTGGAGAAGGCCCGGGTCCCTACACGTGGTGGTCATGGCGTGGCCGGGGGTTTGATACCGGCGGTGGCTGGCGCATCGATTACCAAATCGCAACCCCGGATTTGGCGACTAGGGCACATTCGGCCGTAGTAGGCAAAGCAGCAACCTACGACGAACGTTGGAGTGACCACGCGCCACTCAGCGTCGATTTTCGTTGAAGCCCTGTTATCAACCCTGCTGACAGGCTGACTGGACAAGCGCATACCCCAGGGGGTATAGTGCGATCGTAACCGAGTGAGAGGGAGAGCATGGGCATGAGCGAATTCAAGTCAGCCGGAATCGTTGAACTGCAAGCCGCAATTGAGCGAGGCGAACAGGTGGTGGACGTCCGCGAAAGTGATGAATTTGATGACGGTCACGTACCCAGCGCTGTTCACATTCCCGTGGGCGTTCTTACGTTCCGGATGAACGAAATTCAAAAAAAGGATCCGGTCTGGCTGATTTGCGAATCGGGTAACCGATCCGGCCACATGGCCAGGTTCCTCACCCAGCAAGGTTTCGATGCAACCAATGTTGACGGTGGAACCGCAGCTTGGCGGGCCAGCGGCCTTCCCATCGAAAAGTAGAAAGTCGAGGGGAAGAACAATGACATCAAAGAGTGCGCCACATGTAGTAGTCATTGATTCAACGGGACTGGGAGACCGCAGTTATGTTGTGCACGACGGCGTCGTTGCCCTCGTCGTTGACCCCCAACGCGATATTGATCGAGTTGAGCGGGTCCTCGCCGAACAAGGCCTGAAGCTGACCCATGTAGCCGAGACACATATACACAACGACTATGTGAGCGGTGGTCTAGAACTAGTACGCAGGCACCGAGCAACCTACGTGCTTCCTCAGGACGCTGACGTTGCCTACTCCGGTGACCCATATGTGCAATCGGTCACGGAGGGCGATCGCTTTAAAGTCGGTGAGTTAACCGTTGATGCCATTCATACACCGGGGCACACGCCGCATCACATTTCTTTTGCTGTTTCACGTGGGGGACGCATTGGGGCGGTCTTCACGGGCGGTTCCATGCTCTTTGGCAGCGTCGGTCGACCCGATTTAGTGTCACCCGATCTCACTCTGCAGCAGGCGCATGACCAATGGACATCAGTTCAGCGTCTCGCTGTCGACTTATCCGGTGACACCGGCGTCTTTCCGACCCACGGGTTCGGTTCATTCTGTTCGGCAACCCAAGCGGCCGGTGGTTCCGAATCCACAATCGATAAAGAAAAGTTAATAAACCCGGCCCTGATCCATGATGAAAACGATTTCGTGGACGTCACTTTGAACGGGCTGGACGTATTCCCGGCCTACTACGCACATGTGGGTCCGGCAAATGCTGCTGGTTCAACCGCCGCCAATTTTGAAATGCCCAAGCGTGCGGACCCGGAAATGTTGGGTGCGGCAATCAACCGTGGAGAATGGATCGTTGACCTACGTGCACGTGAAGTTTTTAGCCAAGGTCACATTCCGGGAGCGGTCAATTTTGGTCTCGACGGCGCGTTTATTAGTTATCTCGCCTGGATGATTCCTTGGGGAACGCCAATTTTGTTGGTTGGCGCAACCACGGAACAAGTGGAAGCGGCGATACGCGAGCTTGTGCGAGTCGGAATGTCAACAACGAAGGCGCAAGCTGTTGGTGAACCCAGGTCGTGGATTGCCGATGGTGAAACCCCGGTGGTCACTCGGCGGGTTGACTTTGACACCCTTCAAAAAGATTGGGCTGCCAATCCTGATGCGATGGTGATTGATACCCGCCAGATCCTGGAGTGGGAGGCCGGCCATATTGATGGAGCAACGTTCATCCCGTTCTATGAAGTCATGGATCGGCTGGATGAGATCCCGATGGATAAAGACGTCTACGTCCACTGCGGTTCGGGCTATCGAGCCGCGGCCGTAGTCTCCATGTTGGGGCACTTTGGTCGCACAAACGTGATTATTGTTGATGATGATTTTGAAAATGCTGTC